>Ga0209027_1000592_pt1 | contig 12998 bp, 15 predicted proteins | sample GraSoi013_1_20cm_3_FD_185821 | JGI IMG/M metagenome (GOLD analysis project Ga0209027, IMG submission 185821) | Grasslands soil microbial communities from the Angelo Coastal Reserve, California, USA - Sample 09_27_2013_1_20cm (SPAdes) (version 2) | ecosystem: Environmental > Terrestrial > Soil >...
CTCGGCCGTGATCTCCCCCTGGCTCCCCTCGACCGAGATGTCGGTGTAGACGCCCGACAGGGCGAGCGCCATGGCGGCGGGGACGGTGATCTCGTAATCCACGACCTGGGACGGGCCGCGCCGGCTCTCCGACTTCACCCGCACCACCTGGTCGGACGCCTCGACCGTGATGTGGTCGCGACTCGAGTGGCTCGCCGCGATCCGCACCGCGCTCTTGCTCCAGGTCTTCACGGCGATCTCCCCGCCGAAGTTGTTCACCTCGAGGCGGGCGCCCGCCCGCACGGGGACGGTCGTGTCGGTCTGTTGCGCGAGCGCGAGGCCTGCCAGCGTCGCCAGGGTCGTGAGCATGCTCGTCCGTCCTCCTCTAGGTCCGCGCGCCCGCGAGTGCCGCCGCCTGCCGCAGGAGCTCCAGCTTGCGCCGCATCTCTTGGGCGAGGTGCAGATTCAGATATGAGTTCGCCGGGTCGGCCGCGAGCGCGCTCTGCGCGTCGCGGATCGCCCGGTCGATGATCCCGAGGTTCTTCTCGATCACGCGCACCGTGGCGGTATCGAGCCGGCTGCGACCCCGCGCCAGCACGCGCTCCAGGTTCGCCACCGCCGCCGCATAGCGCGGATTGGCCTCGTACGTCCCGACGTTGCTCAGCATGGGCGTCGAGGTCGTAGCCGAGGTCGCGGTCTGCTGCCGCCCCGCGGTCTGCCGGCGCTCGAGCAGCCACGCCGCGCTACCTGAGAGCAAGGCCAGCGCGACCGAGGCCGCGGCGAGCTGCGGCACCGTGAAGGACAGACGCCGGCGCGCGCGCCGGGCCTCGAGACTCACGACGCCGACGTGCCGCGCGATCGCGGGCCAGAGATCTCCTGTCGGAGGCCTGTCCTCGAGCCCCTGCGCCTGGGCCACGACCCGGCGCAGCTGCTCGAGCGTCGCGCGGCAGTCTGTACAGGTCGGCAGGTGCGCTTCGAGCGCCGTGCTGTCCGCGGCGCCGAGCTCGCCGTCCAGGTACTCGCTCAGTCGGTCGGTCCACCGGTCATTCATCGTATCACTCCCTCAGCGCTCGAGATGCCTGCGGAGCGCCATGCGCGCGTGATGCAGCTGCGATTTCGATGTTCCCGGCACGATCCCCAGCAACTCGGCGATCTCCTCGTGGCGATATCCCTCGACGTCGTGCAGCACGAACACCTGCCGGGCTCCATCGGGCAGCCGCCCGATCGCTTCTTCGAAATCCAGCGACAGCTCGGCGGCGTGGGGACGGCTCGCCACGCCGTCCAGCGCATTCTCGGTGTCGTCGTAACGGCCGCGCTCGGTGCCGAGCGTGGTCCTCCGGGCCAGGATGACGTTCACAGCGAGGCGATGCAGCCACGTCCCGAACGCCGCCTCTGCGCGAAACGTCGAGAGCTTGGTCCACGCCCGGACGAACACATCCTGCGTGAGATCGTCCGCGTGCTCGTCCCCGGTCATCCGCCGGGCGAGGCTGTGGATCCGGGGAACGTGCGTGCGGTACAGCCGCTCGAAGGCCCGGCCGTCCCCCGAGGCGGCGAGCGCCACGTCGGCTGTTTCCGCGTCCCGCGCCGCCTGGTCGAGATCCCTGCGCAGTGTCGCCACCCCGGGAGTGGTGAGCTCCATGTACATGATTCGATATGGCTTAGGGGTGAAAGGTTGTAGTGAATGGGCTAGATTGCGAGCCGCATGAGCCCCAGCCTCTATGCCCTCGCCGGCATCGGCCTGCTGCTCGGGCTGAGACACGCCTTCGAGCCGGACCACCTGGCGGCCGTTTCCACCCTGGCCACGCGCCAGGGGCGGTTGCTCGATGCCGGCCGGCTTGGCCTGGCCTGGGCCGTGGGGCACACCGCGAGCGTCGGGGCCGTGGTGGGCGCCATCATCCTGTTCGGACTGAAGCTGCCGGACCGCTTCGCGCCCGCCGCCGATTTTCTCGTGGCCCTGCTGCTCATCGGCCTTGGCGGGTCGGTGATCGTGCGCTACGCGCGAGGCCGGTGGCACCTGCACGCGCACTCCCACGGCGAGGGGGGTGGGCCCCACCTCCATCTCCACAGCCACTCCCACGACGCGGCGCACCGGCACGCGCACGCGCGCGGCGACGCCGGGCGCTCGCTCGGGTTCGGCCTGCTGCATGGGCTCGCCGGCAGCGCCGCGATCCTGGTGCTCCTGGTCGCGGCGGCGCCCACCCGCGGTGCCCAGCTCGCCTATTTCCTCGCGTTCGCCGCCGGCACCACGATCGGGATGCTGGGCGTTTCGTTCTCGCTCGCCGGGATCGTGCGGCTCGCGTCCGGGCGCGGGGCGCGCTGGGCGACGGTGCTGCACCTCGGGTCGGCCCTCACGAGCGTAGCCGTTGGGTTCGGCCTGGCGGCGACTACGCTGGCCGGACCGTGATGCGACGGCAGGTCCCATCCCTTCCCACCATGCCTGGCCGCGTGCGCTGGCTGCTGTTGCCGCTGCTGCTGGGATGCATCGACAGCTTCGCTCCCGCGGGGGCGGTCCAGTTCACGCCACCCGCCGCGTACCGCACGTGGTGGGCGGCGATTGAAGCCTGCGCCGGAATCTCGGGTGACGTCGATCGCGTGGAGTGGTACGTCGTGCCGGGCTCGGACTATCCGTGCCCCGCCTACGAGGGCCGGTGCGACGGGTGGTGGCAGCCCCCGCACCTGATCTATCTGGCCAACCAGTGGCGCAATGACCGCCAGCTCGTGGAGCACGAGATGCTGCACGACCTGCTGCAGCGGGGGGATCACCCGCCGGTGTTTCAGGCGTGCGGAGTGTAGACCCGACCCCGCCACTCGACTTTCCGGCTGCCGCGCCACGCCGACCGGATCATGATGTACGCCACGACGCCGGCGCCGAACGGATAGAGTAGCGCGTACCACAGCGGCGCATCCTCCGCCCAGTACACTGCGCCCCAGCTGACGAGTGAGATCAGCGTCGTGACAGCCGCCCACCACCAACCGAACACCGCCCACACCACCGGTGGCACGATCCACAACAGCGCCGGCACCCACATGAGATAGGGGGCGACGCGACGCACCGGCGGGATCGGCGGAAATGCGAGCGGCACGCCGCTGGCGAGGTTCTTGGTCCACCCCTCCACGATCCCGGCGAGGCTGCGGTACATGCGGGTAGCCATGTACTGCTCGCCGTGTGTCAGGAAGATGTCGAGACGATGTCGCACGTACTCTTGGGCCAGCGCCATGTCCTCCACCACGCTGTCCCTCACCGCTCTGTGCGTTCCCACGGTCTCGTAGGCCGCGCGAGTCGTGAGGATGAACTGACCGCTGGCGATCGCGTCCCATTCGACCCGCGTGCGGTTGACGCGTCGCAGGTCGCCCACGCGCGCCGCCAGCGCCACGAATACGTGCGGCTGCACCAGCCGTTCCCAGAAGGTCACCATTTCCTGGCGCGACAGCACGCTCACGAGAGCGACCCGTTCGCTCGCGAGCACGCGGACCGCCCGCGGGATCAGCTCCGGGTGGTGCCGCGTGTCGGCATCGACGAACAGCAGCAGATCTCCCTGCGCCACTCGATAACCCTGCTCCAGCGCCCACTGCTTCCCGAACCACCCCGCCGGCAGCTCGGCTCCGCGAATCAGACGCACGCCCTCGAGCCGCTCGACGATCGCCGCCGTGCCGTCGCTCGAGCGGTCGTCCACTACGATTACCTCGAGCGGTTGGTACGCCGCTGCGAGGATCGAGCGGACGCACGCCTCGATGTTCACCGCTTCGTTTCGCGCCGGGACGATCACCGAGAGCAGCGGTCCGGTGGCCTGGGGCGGCCACTCGGCGAGACGGGGACGCGCGGTGAGGTAGCGATGGACGAGCAGCACGAGGAACAGGGCGTACCCGGCGGGGATCCACCACATCACTCGAGGGTTTCTCCCTCCAGGGCGGCGACCACCGCGGCTCCGGCGAGGTCGCCCACGACGTTGGTCATGGTGCGGAACATGTCGGGGATGCGGTCGAGCCCCAGCAGCAACGTCAGCCCGGCGAGGGGCAGGCCGGTCGCGGCGAACGCGGGTGTGAGGCTCACGATGCTCGCCGATGGCACGCTCGCGACCGTGAGCGAGGTGAGGAACACGGCGGCGCCCGCCTGAAAGATCGCGCCCGGTCCGAGCGCCGTGCCGTACAGCTGTGCCACGAACTGCACCGCGACCGCCTGAAACAGCGCGCTCCCCGCCCGCCCGATGCTCGCGCCCAGCGGCAGCACGAAGCTCCCGACGGAGCGCGAAATGCGCAGGTCGCGATCGGCGGCGTCGAGCATGACCGGGAGGCTCGCGAGCGACGAGGTGGTGGAGAACGCCATGAGCATCGAGCTGCGAATGGCCCGCAGAAACCGACCCGCACCGATCCGCGCCACGAACGCCACCGTCGGGAGGTACACCAGCGCGATGAACAGGGCGAGGCCCGCGATCACGGTGAGCACGAACACCGCCATCGCTTTGATGAGCGACCAGCCGAACTGGGACACCGCTCCCGCTACGAGCGCCAGGATGCCGAGCGGCGCGAGCAGCAGCACCCAGTGCACGATGCGGATCAGAGCCTGCGACGTCACGTCCGCGAGGTCCGTGAGCGCGCGCCGCTTTTCGTCGGGGAGCGCGGACGCGGCGATCGCGAAGATCGTCGTGAAGACGATCACCGGCAGCAGATTGCCCTCGACCGCCGCGCGCATCGGGTTGGCCGGGATCAGCTCGACGATGAAGCGGGCGCCCCCCGGGAGCTGCTCGGCCGCGTGGCGCACGAAGCTCGAATCGGCGTGGGCGGCTTCGCGCAGGGCCGCCTGCTGCACCGGCGTGATGGATCCGAGCGGCAGCGCCAGCGCCGCCACCAGGAAGCCGATCGCGATCGCGGCGAGGGTCGTGCCCCAGAAGAAGCCGAGCGTGCGGGCGCCCAGCCGGCCGACGCGCCGCATGTCGCCCAGCCCCGCCACGCCCGCGAACAGCGCGGTCACGACGAGCGGGATCACCACCATCGACAGCAGGTTCAGAAACAGCGCGCCGAGCGGCCGCAGCCACCGCCCCGTGATCGCGAGCAGCAGCGGTGACTGGGTGACGGCGGCCGCGAGGCCCAGGGCGAGCCCGGCGGCCAGCCCGATTGCCATCGAGAGGTGGAGTCGCACGCTATTATTTACCACTGACGCCGTGGCCGCGGTGGTGCAAATGGCTGACGAAACACCTGGTGTGATCACGCTGGCTGTGGTGCGCCGGGCGCTGCGGGGTCATCACCCGCAACCGGCCGCAGCGGCCGGCGCGCGTCCCGCGGCGGTTTCCCTCGTGCTCGTCGAGGGGCCTCGAGGAGTGGACCTGCTCCTGATCCGGCGCGCCGAGCGCCCCGACGATCCCTGGTCGGGGCAGATCGCGCTTCCGGGCGGACGCCAGGATCCCGACGACGTGGACCTGCTCGCGACCGCGGTGCGCGAGACGCGCGAGGAGACGGGTGTGGAGCTCGCATCCGCCGAACGGCTCGCGGTCCTCGACGACCTGGCCCCCAGGACCTCTACCCTTCCTCCCGTGGTGGTCCGACCGTTCGTGTTCGGGTTGCCGCGCCGCCCCGAGCTCACGATCAACGCGGAGGTCCAACGAGCGTTCTGGGTGCCGCTCGCCCGGTTCTCGGAGCCCGGCGTGCGAAGCGACGTGACGCTCACGCTGAGCGGGAGCGAGCGGACCCTCCCGGCCTATCGGCTCGGTGAAGACGTCGTCTGGGGGATGACGGAACGCATTCTCAGTCCACTTATTCACACGATTACCAATCTATAGTCATTACAAATCACCATATTTGCTTGACAACATCATCAAATTAGTATAGCCTAAGTATATTATCAAAGCCGTTGTGCTGGCGCCCCATACCTGGCATCTAGCACGTGGCTTTCGCGCGCCTTTCCGGCAGGGAGAATCGGCATGCACGCGCTCTTGAGAGACGCCACCCCACCCCTGACCCGCTCGGTCGAAGACTATCTCAAGGCCATCTACCATCTCTCGAACCAGGGCGGCTTTGCCGCCACGAGCGACATCGCCGCGATGCTGGCGGTGGCTCCGCCTTCCGTGAGCGGGATGGTGAAACGGCTCTCGGACACGGGATTGATCGAGCACGTGCCATATCGTGGCGTGCAGCTCACCGCGCAGGGCCGGCGGGCGGCGCTCAAGATGATCCGCCGCCATCGCATCCTCGAGCTCTATCTGACGCAGCACCTCGACTACGACTGGGGTGGCGTGCACGCCGAAGCGGAGCAGCTGGAGCACGCGGTGTCGGACGAGCTGATCGAGCGCATGGCGACCGCGCTGGGGCATCCGCTGTACGATCCTCACGGCGACCCCATCCCCACGGCGGCGGGAGAGATCGAGGAAGCGGAGCTCGTGTCGCTCGCCGACGCGCCCGTTGGCTTGAAGCTCGAGCTGCGCCAGGTCGGCACACAGGATTCCGCGCGGCTGCATTACCTGGCGGAGCAGGGCCTCATCCCGGGCGTACTGCTCACGGTGAGCGAGCGTCAGCCGTTCAACGGGCCGACCACGATCGCGCTGGTGCCGTCGGGCGACCCAAGGGTCGTGGGACGGGAGTTGGCGCAGCTCCTGTGGTGCCGCGAGGTGCCGGTGGAAGGGTATGGCGCGGCCGCTCGCTGAGCCCGAGGCGGGGTGGCGGCTTCCGCGCCTCGCTCCCAGCCTCGCCGAGGCGTACCGCACCGTTCCGGTCGACGCCACCAACTGGTGGCGCCGGGCGCTCGCGTTCGCGGGCCCGGGCTATCTGGTCGCCGTGGGCTACATGGATCCGGGCAACTGGGCCACCGACCTGGCGGGGGGGTCGGCGTTCGGCTACACGCTGCTGAGCGTGATTCTCGTCTCGAACCTGATGGCGATTCTGCTCCAGGGGCTCGCCGCGAAGCTCGGCATCGTGACGGGACGGGACCTGGCCCAGGCGTGCCGCGACCACTTTTCCCGTCCCACCACGCTCGCCCTGTGGCTCCTGTGTGAGGTGGCCATCGCGGCGTGCGACCTGGCGGAGGTGATCGGCTCCGCGATCGCCTTGAACCTGCTGTTCGGCATTCCGCTGCCGGTCGGGATCGTCATCACGGCGCTCGACGTGCTGCTCGTGCTGCTGCTGCAGCACCGGGGATTCCGGCTGCTCGAGGCGCTCGTGGTGGCGCTGATCGCTACCATCGCCGGGTGCTTCCTGTTCGAGATCGTCATCGCCCGGCCCGAGCTGGGCGCCGTGATGCACGGGTTCGTGCCGAGCGTCTCGGTCGTGCGCGATCCAGCCAAGCTGTACATCGCGATCGGCATCCTCGGCGCCACGGTGATGCCGCACAACCTCTACCTGCACTCCTCCATCGTGCAGACGCGCCGCTACGAGGAGACGGCGGCTGGCAAGCGGATGGCGGTGCGCTACGCCTTTCTCGACTCCACCGTGGCGCTCAGCTTCGCGCTGTTCATCAACGCCGCGATTCTGGTCGTCGCAGCGGCCACGTTCCATCGCGCCGGCCGCACCGACGTCGCCGAGATCCAGCAAGCCTACCAGCTCCTCACGCCGCTCCTGGGCGTGACCGGCGCGAGCGCCGTGTTCGCGTTCGCCCTGCTCGCCTCCGGGCAGAACTCGACCCTCACCGGTACGCTCGCGGGCCAGATCGTGATGGAAGGGTTCTTGAACATCCGGCTGCGGCCCTGGCTGCGGCGCCTCATCACGCGCTGCATCGCGATTGTGCCCGCCGCGCTCACCGCTATCTTCTTCGGGGAGAACGGCACCGCGCGCCTCCTCATCCTCAGTCAGGTGATCCTCAGCCTGCAACTCTCCTTCGCCGTGTTCCCCCTGGTGCGGTTCACCTCGGACCGGGCCAAGATGGGGGAGTTCGTGAACCCGGGGTGGCTCAAGGCGCTCGCCTACGGCGTGGCCGTCGTGATCGCGGCGCTCAACGCCTGGCTGCTGCTGCAGGCATTCGGCAGCTGGCGGCGTTGATGTACCGGCGCATTCTCGTCCCGCTGGAGCATTCCGCCGCCGACGAGACGATCCTCGCCCACGTGCGCGTGCTGGCCAGGCGCCTGAGCTCGGCGCTCGTCCTGGTGCACGTGGCGGACGGCTGGGTGGCTCGCAATATCCGCGAGCTCGACCTGCGCGAGTCGGAGGAGATGCGCGACGACCGGGCCTATCTCGAGGAGATCTGCGGCCGGCTGAGCGCCGAGGGCTTCGACGCCGATGCCGTGCTCGCTGGAGGCGACCCCGCCACCGAGATCGCGGCCGCGGCCGAGCGAGAAGGCTGCGACTTGATCGCCATGGCGACGCACGGGCATCGCTTGCTGGAGGATGTCGTAAGAGGCAGCACCGCGACAGCGTTACGACATCAAACTAAGATCCCCATCTTGATGGTGAGAGCCGAAAAGAAATAAAAGCAAAAAGACGTAACACGAAGGCGTAGCAGGAAGACGTCCCGCGACGACGTATTCGCGTGACGTCTTTGTGTTACGTCCTTGTGCTACGTTTTTATGTAGTTATGTCGTCCTTGCTTGTTCGAGGGCCCGCAGAATCGCGCCCAGCCGCCGATCCCTGGCTTCGCGGAGGGACTCGAGCTTGTTCTTGTATGCCCGCTCCACGGCGTGGATCAGCGCGCGCTGCTGCTCCGGCTCGAGCCGCTGCCAGGTGGCGAGCTGAGCCCACCAGCTCTCAAAGCTCCCCAGCAGCTGCTGCAGAAACAGCGTGACGCCGCCCTCGCCTGCGGCGAGGTGATAGGTGAGATGAGGGCCGGCGGCGGCCCAACCCAGGGCCGGACCGAGCGAGACGGCCCGGTCCAGCTCGTCTACGTCGATGACGCCCTCGAGGACAAGATCGATACACTGTCGCCACACCGCCGCGGCAATCCGTCCCACCACGTAGCCCGGGACGGCCTTCTTGAGGAGAATCGGCATCCGGCCAAGCGAGCGGAGATAGTCCTGGGCGCGGGCCACCGTCGCCTGGGTGGTGCGCGGCCCGGGCACGAGCTCCACCAGGGGAATCAGCTCCGGCGGATTGAGGGGATGGGCCACCAGGCAGCGATCCTGGCGGCGGCAGCGCGCGAAGATATCGCCGGGCGGGAGGCCGCTCGAGGAGCTGGTGAGCAGCGCGTCGTGCCCCGCCACCTGCTCGATCGACTCGAACAGGCGCTGCTTCGCCATCAGGTCTTCTGAGATCGCTTCGATCACCCAGTCCGCGTCCTTCACGGCCTGGAGCAGGCTGCGCGCCTGCACGAACTCGAGCAGCCCCCGCTCCACGATGCCCTGGCTGGCGCGCTCCTGCGCCACCAGCGCCCGCGCCCGCTGCGGCACGTCGGCCGCGCCCCGCTCGAGCCCCTGCGCGCTGGCGTCGAACAGCGTCACGGGCCACCCCGCCGCGACGCACAGGGCGGCCCAGCCGCACCCGATGTCCCCCGCGCCGATCACGGTGACTTTACGCGGCAACGCCGTCATACCTGGACTTCCTCGGACGCGATCGGTGTCGCCGCGGCGCGCGCCGCCCAGCGGAACACGCGCTCGGAGAGCAGCCGCCGCACCGGCCCGAGCTCGACCCGGGTCGCGACCTTCACCCACGCGCCGTCCGGATCGGCACGCGTGTGCCCGCGGTGCTCGGCGTCGTCCAGATCGACGGTGAGCCGCTGCTCCTCGAAGGTGACGGCCGCCGGATGCACCAGCGCGGCGATCGCGAGCACGTCGTTCAGGATGCAGCCATCCAACCCCTCCTGGCGCTTGTGGAACTCCATGTAGAAACGGAGCGCGTCCTGGATCCACACCGCTTGCGCAGCGCCGGAATGGGCGAGCCGCGTGACCTCGTTGGGTGCGAGCACCAGCTGGCGCGTGACGTCGAGCCCCACCATCTCCGTCGGCAGCTCGGCGCGCAGCACGATGTCGAGGGCCTCGGGGTCGCACCACGCGTTGAACTCCGCGTAGCGCGTCGTGTTACCCTCCGCGGCGACGTTCCCGATCATCGCGACGTGGCGCGACACCTTGTCGCGCACCAGCGCCGGATCGCGCCGCAGCGCCAGCGCGAGGCTCGTCACCGGGCCGAGCGTCACCAGGGTGACCGGCTCGGGCTGGTCCGCGAGCAGCCGATCGAGCGACTTGACCCAGTCGAGGATCACGCCGGCCGGCGGCAGGGCCGCGTACCCGAGCCCCGATTCGCCGTGTGTGTCGCTCGCCACCGCGAGCGGCCGGGCGAGCGGGCGGCGCGCTCCTACGCCCAGCGTGGTCCGCTGGCCCGCCCGCCGCACGATCACGACGGCGTTGCGGTAGGCGTTCTCGACGAGGGTGTTGCCGTACGACACCGAGATCCCGCGGACGTCGAGCTCCGGCGACGCGAGCGCGAGGAGCAGCGCCAGCATGTCGTCGATGCCGGGGTCGGTGTCGATAATGACGGGAATGGGGACGGGAGACGAGGGACGGGTCGGATCGGTCACGAACTGAAGGCTAGGGAACGCGGACCTCCTTTGCAATAGTCTCGTGCAGTTGCCGGAACTCTTCCGCCCCGCCGAACCCGAACAGGCGCTCCACCACCCGGCCCCGCCGATCGAGCAGCACCGAATAGGGCAGCCCCCGGTAGTGATACGTCTGCTTCATCCGCCCGTCCCCCACCAGGATCGGGAACGGCGGCCGGAACTGGCCCACGAACGCGCGCATCTTGCCGGCGTCGACGTCGTCCGAGATCGCGACGATCTCGAAGTCCTGGCGGTCGAACTCGCGATACAGCTCGGCCATGTGGGGAAACTCCTCGCGGCAGGGATCGCACCACGAGGCCCAGAAGTTCACGAGCGTCACCTTGCCTCGGAACGACCGCAGCCTGACCGTGTCGCCCCGGAGATCGGGCAGCGCGAAGGCCGGCGCGAACGGCTCCCGGCCGCCGGGCGCCGGAGCGGCGCCGGCCAGGAGCGAATCCGCATCGAACAGGGCGAGCGCGCCGCGCTCGTCGACGGCCACGGCGCTCTCCCGGGCCGCCAGGTGCCGGGTCGCGAGGATGGCCCCGGTTGCCGTGTCCACGACGTCCACCCGCAGCCTGGTGGCGCTCGAGTCGTCCGAGCCGAGGGCGTACAGCCGGCCGTCGGGGCCGAGCGCCAGCGCCACGTTCACGAGCGCGCTCCGCAGCCGGAGTTCCGCGCTCCCTCTGCGGGGCGGCAGGAACACGGGATCCGATTCGGCCGGCCACAGACCCCGCTTCGCGGTCCAGCGCAGCTCGCCTCCCGGGCCGTACTTGCGGATTTCGTCGCGCACCAGCGGGGCGTAGTAGACCGAGCCGTCCGTCGCCGCGGCCACCGCCCCCGCATTCACGAGATATGTGAGGAACGGCACGGCGGGCCGTCGGATGGTAGCGAGCCCGGCGCTGGGGCGGCCCAGGGTGTCGAGCACGCGGATGAGCGGAGCGGTGTCGGACTCCGGCACGGCGAGCTGCGGCACGTAGTAGGGAGAGCGCACCGCCACCACCCGCGTGCCGGCAGCGGCGTACAGCGAGGCGACGTCGGGGCTGTCCCACTCGCGCACCGGCCGGCCGGCGGTGTCGAGCACCACGCCCTCGCCGGTGCGCTCCGTGATGAGCAGCTCGGTGGCACCGAGCAGCGCCACGGCCATCGGCGTCGCCAGACGGGGGCTCGTGACCTGACGGACGACGCGCAGTCGTCCATCGAACGCGAGGATGCGGCTCTGGTCGGGGTCGGGGGCCCAGGAAAAGGACCGGGCGCCCAGCGAAGCGGCCGGCGAGCGCCCGAGAAAGAGCAGGGTGAAGCCGCCGGGCGCCGGCGCGCGACAGCCGAGCAAGGCTGCCACGAGCGCGGCGCCCAGGGCGCGGCGCATCAGGTCGCGGGTGAGACCGTCTTGATCTCGATCGTGTGCAGCCCGCTCACCATGCGGTGCGTGCCAGTCACCTTCACTTTGCTTTCCGCATACTGCTCGAGCTTCGAGTTCTGCGGATCGCCGGGCTTGGAGCTGACCGGCAGGTAGATCGTGCCGTCGCTCGAGAGCAACCCCAGCGGCACGCCCGCCTTGGCGCAAGCCTGCGCGCAGGCCTTATGACCGGCGCCGGAGGCACCGTTGGTGGTGTGACAGTTCAGGTCGACCACCGAGCCGGTGATCGTCATCTCGTTACCCGCCGCGGCGGCGTGGCCCTGTGCCGCGAGCGGCAGCGCGCACAGGCCCAGTACGGCGGTCGTGGCGAGGATGCGCTTCAACATCGGTTCATCCTCCTCTAGTCGGGGTGGTGTGAACGTCGGAGACTCCGTGTACCATACGTCCCGACCCGGAGTTCCGGATTGGCGTATATTGGGCGCCATGAGCGCGGCGTATCGCGAGCTGCTGGAGCGGTTTGGCGCGGGGTGGGAGCGCGGCGATGTCGACGCGATCGCCGCCGTATTCGCGCCCGACGCCGTGTTCCTCGGCACGCCCTTCGCCGAGCGCAGCACGGGGATCGACGCGATCCGGGCGTACTGGAAGGACGTCCCGCTGAACCAGGCCGAGGTCACGTTCAAGGCCGGCGAGATCCACGTCGCCGGCCCGTGGTTCGCCGCCGAGTTCCGCTGCACCTACCGGCGCCGTCGCACGGGCGAATGGGTCGATACCCGGGGGGCCATCTTCTGCGAGACGAAGGACGGCAAGATTACGGAAATGCGGATGTACTGGCATCGCTCCCCGTAACGACACTAGATCCCCTGGCGGGCGCGGGCGTACTCGAGCGCCTGCTCCATCAGCTCGGCGCTGCGCAACCCCACCCGCATCGCCTCGGCGACGGCCGCTTCTTCTTCCATCCCCTGCTCCAGCATGAAATAAGGAATGAGACCGGCCCCGACGCGATTGCCGCTGGCGCAATAAATGAACGCTGGGCGCTTGCCCGCGAGCTCGCGCACCGCGGCCACGAAGCTCGTGAAGGTGGCGTCGCTCACCGCGCCGTGTCCGATCGGAATGCTCTTGTACTCGAGCCCCGCGGCCACCACCGCGTCGGGCGTGCGGAACGGGCGCGGCTCCATCGCCTCGCGGATGTCGATCACCACGGCGCAGCCGGCGCGCTTC
>Ga0209027_1000593_pt1 | contig 12993 bp, 14 predicted proteins | sample GraSoi013_1_20cm_3_FD_185821 | JGI IMG/M metagenome (GOLD analysis project Ga0209027, IMG submission 185821) | Grasslands soil microbial communities from the Angelo Coastal Reserve, California, USA - Sample 09_27_2013_1_20cm (SPAdes) (version 2) | ecosystem: Environmental > Terrestrial > Soil >...
ATATCGCACGCGACGGCACCCTGTCCGGTCCCAATCTCGAGCTTTATCGAAGCGCGCTGTTCCGTTGCCCGCAGCTTGCCTGGCAGGCTTCGGGTGGCGTGCGCAATGCGGCCGATCTGCGGGCGCTAGCCCGGATCGGCGTCGCCGCCGCCGTGAGCGGCAAGGCGCTGTTGGAAGAGCGGATCACACCCGAGGAGCTGCGGCCATTCTTGCCCGACGAATCATTGCCTGCCTCGACGTGCGCGCCGGCCAGGTCGTGAAAGGCGTGCGCTTTCGCGACCACCGGGTCGTGGGCGACATCATGGAGCTCGCGGCGCGCTATCGCGACGAGGGCGCGGACGAGCTCGTCTTCTACGACATCAGCGCGAGCCCCGAGGGCCGCAGTGTCGACCGCCAGTGGGTGCGCCGGGTGGCGCGCGTTCTGGACATTCCGTTCTGTGTCGCGGGCGGCATTCGCTCCGTGGCGGACGCCGAGGAAATCCTGAACGCGGGCGCGGAAAAGATCTCCATCAACTCCCCAGCGCTCGCCACCCCGAGTCTCATCGATTCCCTCAGCGCCCGCTTCGGCTCCCAGTGTGTCGTGGTCGGTGTCGACAGTCAGCTCACCGAGCAGGGCTACCGGGCCTACCAGTTCACCGGTGACCCGCAGCGCACGCGCGAAGCGGGACGCGACGTGCTCGCATGGGTCGGCGAGGCGCAACGGCGCGGCGCGGGCGAGATCGTCCTCAATTGCATGGGGAGCGATGGCGTGCGTCGCGGTTATGACGTCGAGCAACTGCGCAGGGTGCGCGAGATCTGCCAGGTGCCGCTGGTGGCCTCCGGGGGTGCGGGCGCCGTCGAGCACTTCAGCGCGGTGTTTACTCAGGCCGGCGTGGATGCGGCTCTCGCGGCCGGCGTGTTCCATTCCGGCGCGATTGTGATCCGCGATCTGAAGCGGGAGCTGCATGAGGCAGGCATCGAGGTCAGGCCATGAGCGGCGCGGCCGGCAAGGGTGCGGCGCAGGTGGGGCTTGCCGATCTCGAGCGGCTCGACTTCGCCAAGGGCGATGGCCTGCTGCCGGCGATCGTGCAACACGCCGTCACCGGGGCGGTGCTCATGCTCGGCTACATGAATCGGCAGGCGCTTTCCGCGACACTCACGCGGCGCCGGGTCGTGTTCTTCAGCCGCAGCAAGCAACGCTTGTGGGAGAAGGGAGAAACCTCGGGCCAGCGCCTCGAGCTGGCGCAAATCCTCGCCGACTGCGATTGCGACACGCTGTTGGTCACCGCCTGGCCGCGTGGACCGGCCTGTCATCTGGGCACGGCCACCTGCTTCGGCGACGAGGCGCTCACGGCTGCCGAGCGGTTGGCGTTCCTGGCGGCTCTGGAAGCCATCATCGCGCAGCGCATCGCCGAGCGACCGGAGGGCAGCTATACCGCGCGCCTGTTGGCCGAGGGACCGAAGCGCCTGGCGCAGAAGGTGGGCGAGGAAGGCCTCGAGGTGGCGCTCGCGGCGGCAAGCGGCAGCGATACGGAAGTGGTGGCCGAGGCCGCCGACCTTCTCTACCACCTGCTGGTGCTGCTGCGCTTTCGCGCACTGCCGCTCGAGCGCGTGATCGCCGAGCTGCGCGCGCGCCACGCCGCAAAACCCTGACCCGGCGGCGCGGGGGCCCGGCAATACCCGAGGGCCTACCCTCAGCGCGGCGCGAGGGCGCCGGCCCGTCCCTCGGCCTCCGCGGCCTCCGGGTCGCGCCCGCGCGCGTGCAGCGAGTCGGCGATCAGGCGCCAGGCTGCCGCCTGCGCGCCGGCATCTGCGGCGGCGAGCGCCAGCGCCTTGCGGCCCATGGCCTCGGCCTGCGTCGCGTTGTTCTCGGCAAGCCGCACGCGCCCGAGCTCGATCCACAGCAGCGGATTGCCCGGCTCGATGCGCAGGGCGCGCTCGAGCGTCGTGGCCGCCTGACCGTATTCGCCGCCCCCGGCCTGGGTGCGCGCCTGTGTGACCAGCGCGCTGGCCGCCGGGCCGAGGTGAAACTGCCGCGGCGCGCCCGGCGCGGGCTGCTCCGGCGGCGCCGGCACCGCCTGCCCCGGGATCGGCGGCTCGGGTTGCGTCGTGCCGGAGGGTGACTCGCCCGAGGGCGGAGCGCCCGGCGGCAGCGCAGCTCGCGTGGCGCACGCCGACAGCCCGGCGGCGATGAGGATGAGGGTCAGCAGTCGGGTGTGCATGGGCTCATGATAGCGCTGGCGTCAGTGCGCGAGGCGGTGCAGCCACTGCTGCGCGCGGTCCAGTATGGTCGTGAGAGGATTCGCGCCGTCGGGGAAACCGCAGCCGGGCTTGGAAGGCAGTGCGGCGTCCGCCGGCACCGCGACCGCCACGATGTCCTCCGCGCAACCCGGCACCACCCGCAGTCCGGTCGGATACTCGATGTGCACTTCCACGACGTGGTCCGGCATCGGCGCGTCCCAGGAGTCGGTGCCCAGCCCCGCCATGATGCGCGCCCACACCGGCAGCGCTCCGGCGGAGCCGGTGAACCCGGTCGGCTCATCGTCGTCGTATCCCACCCACACCACCGCCAGGTGACTGCCGGAGAAACCGGCGAACCAGCTGTCGCGGAACTCCGATGACGTGCCGGACTTTCCGGCCACCACCAGGTCTGGGGGCAGCAGCGCGCGGGCGGGACGGCCGGTGCCGTGCTCCATGACCTGCACCAGCATGCGGTCGAGCTGATAGACGACTTCGGGGGACGCCACCTGGGTCACTTCCAGGGGGAAGGCCTTGAGCGGCTTGCCGTCGGCGCTGATGACCGCGCGCACCGCGCGCAGCGGGTTGCGGAAGCCGCCGTTGGCCAGCCCGTTGAACAGTTGGGCCGCCTCGAGCGGCGTGACCTCGACCGCGCCCAGCAGCATGGCCGGCACCTGCACGGGCGGCTGCGGCAGTCCGAAGCGCTGCAGCGTCTCGCCGACCTTCGGCAGTCCCACATCCAGTCCCACGCCGACGGTGGCGAGATTGAGCGACTCCGCGAGTGCGCGCACCACCGGCACCGGACCATAGGTCTCGTGGGTGAAGTTCTCCGGCCGCCAGTGCTTGTCCTTCGCCAGCGCCACGTCGATGGGCGCGTCCTGCACGACGGTGGCGGCGTTGTAGTGCCCGCTCTCCAGCGCCGTGAGATAGATGAACGGCTTCACCAGCGAGCCCATCGAGCGGTGCGCATCGAGGGCGCGGTCGAAGCCGTCGTAGCCGACGTTGCGCCCACCGACGATGGCGATCACGTCGCCGCTTTGCGGCGAGGTGACCACCACTGCGCCCTCGAGCGGCTCCGCCGCGTGCTTTCGCTGCCGATCCAGACGCGTGAGCTCGCGATCCAGCGCCTGCTCGGCCTGCTCCTGGGCGCGCGGCTCGAGGCTGGTGTAGATGCGCAGGCCCGCCTCGGTGAGGTCCTGGTCGTGGTAGTCACGCCGCAGGGTGCGGCGCACGAAGTCGAGGTACGCGGGGTAATACGCACCCGCCGGGCGGCTGCTGACGCCGAGCGGCTGGCGCGCCGCCGCGCTCGTCTCCCGGGCGGTCACGATCCCCTGGTCGGCCATGATCTTGAGGACCAGGTCGCGGCGCGCCCGCGCGCGCTCGGGGTGGCGCCGCGGATCGTAATACGAGGGTCCGCGCACCACCGCGACCAGCAGCGCCACTTCCGACAGATCGAGCTCCGCGAGCGGCTTGCCGAAATAGAACTGGCTGGCGAGGCCAAAGCCGTGAATCGCGCGGTCCCCGTCCTGACCGAGGAAGATCTCGTTGATGTATGCGTTCATGAGATCGGCCTTGGTGAAATGCGCATCCAGCGCCATCGCCATGATCGCCTCACGCACCTTGCGCGACAGCGTCTGCCGCGAACTGAGGAAGTAGCTGCGCACCAGCTGCTGCGTCAGCGTGCTGCCGCCCTGCTCGATCTGGCGGGCGCGCACGTCGACCCACAGCGCGCGCAGCATCGCGACCGGGTCGACGCCGTGATGGCTGTCGAACTTGCGGTCCTCGACCGCCTTGAGCGCCGCGGGCAGGAGCGTGGGCACTTCCTGCGGTGTGACGATGATGCGATCCTCGCCGTGGATCGGAAAGATGCTGCCGATGAGCAGCGGCTCGAGCCGCAGCACCGGCACGTCCCGGCCGGCGCTGTCGCGCACGCTCTCGAGCCCCTGGGGACCCGCGACGATGTTCAACAGCTGCGCGTTGCGCGTCTCGTCCGCGAAGCGCGCCGGCCGCAGCGCAATGTCGAAGCGCGCGCCCTGTACGCGATAAGTGCCGGGGCGCTCGGGGCGCTCGGCGCGCCGGTAGTGCAGGCGTTGCAGCTCCTGCTCGAGCTGCGCCGGCGACAGCGCCAGTCCCGTGTACAGCTCCAGCGGCGCCGCGAACACCTGCGCCGGCAGCGTCCAGCGGCGGCCCTCGAATTGCCGGGTCACCAGGCGATCCAGATACAGAACGTAGAGGATGCCGGCGAGCGCGGCGAGCCCCACGGCGAGGAGCAGGATGCGCTTCAGATGAACAGCTCCGTGGCCGGGGCTCGCAGGTTGTACTGCGAGCTCATCGCGTGCCCGTAGGCCCCCGCGTTGGCGATCACCAGCACGTCCCCTTCCCGGGTCACCGGCAGCAGGCGATCGTGCCCGAGGACGTCTGCGCTCTCGCAGATGGGGCCGACGACGTTGACGAGCTCGGTGGCGGGCTCATCCGCGCGCGTGAGGTTGGCGATTTCGTGGTATGCCCCATAGAGCGCTGGACGGATGAGGGAGTTCATGCCGGTCGCCACCCCGACGAAGCGCACGCCGCCCTTGGCCTTCAGCTGCGTCACGCGCGCGAGCAGCACCCCGGCGCAGGCCACCAGGTAGCGTCCGGGCTCCAGCCACAGCTGCAGCTGCGGATGCTCGGCGCGCACCGCCAGCAGCAGCGCGTCGAGCCTGGCGAGATCGACGCCGGGCTGATCGGGACGCTCGGGCACCCCCAGGCCGCCGCCGACGTCGATGACGCGCAGCTGCGCGAAGCCCTGCGCGGCCGCAGCCAGCAGGCGCGCCGTGTGCTCCCAGCTGGTCACGTCGAATACCCCGCTGCCGACGTGCGCCTGCAGGCCCACGATGCGCGCCCCGGCATCGTGCGCGCGGCGCGCCACTTCCGGCAGTTCCGCGATCGGCACGCCGAACTTGGAGCGCGTCCCGGCGGTGCGCACGTGCGTGTGATGGCCGCGGCCGACGCCGCTGTCGACGCGTACGAAGATCTCGTGGGCGCGGAACAGCTGCGGCCACTCGCTGAGCGCGTAGCTGTTGTCGACCGTGACGCGCACCCCCGCGGTGAGCGCCCAGGCGACTTCCGCGCGTGGCGCGAAGTTCGGCGTGTACAGAATGCGCTGCGGGTCCAGATCGGGAAACAGCTCCAGGACCCGTTCGACTTCAGCGCGCGACACGCATTCGAACTCGATGCCCTCCGCGCGCAGGGTGCGCAACAGCTGCGGGTGCGGGTTGGCCTTCATCGAGTAGTGCACCCGCGCGAGCGAGGCGAGTCCGCGCAGCGCCCGCGCAGCCGCGCGCACCGCCTCCAGGTCGTACACGAAGGCCGCCTCATGCTCCCCGAGCGCCTCCAGCAGCTGCGTGCGCTTGCGGCGCCACCACGGCACGCTGCCGCTGGCCGGTTCGCGCGGCTGCGAGAACAGCTGCTGCCAGGTGGGACCGAGCACCTTGTCTCCCGGCACCGGGCGGATGAGCAGTTCGTGCAGTTGCTGCACCAGGCGGTCCCCCTGGTCCTCATCGACCACGAAGGTGAAATTCAGGTCGTTGGCCGCCTGGCTCACCAGGTGGATCTTCTGTTCCTCGAAGAACTCGAAGGCGCCTCCGAGCTGGTGCAGGATGGCGCGGATGTTGCGGCCCACGAGACTCACCGAGGCGCACGGTCCGATCACCTGCACGCGGCACAGACGCGACAGGTCGGCGACCAGCTCGGCGAGCCGCGTGTTGTCGAGTGAGTTGGCCGCCGGATCGAGCGACACCGTGACGTTGGTCTCGGAGGTCGACACCAGATCCACCGACATGCCGTGCTGCTTGAACACCTGGAAGGCATCGGCCAGGAACCCCACCTGGTGCCACATGCCCGGGCTTTCCAGCGAAATGAGCGTGATGCCCTTGCGGCTGCACACCGCCTTCACCTGCGCGCCGCCCTCGCTCTCGGCGCTGAGCACCGTGCCTTCCAGATCCGGCGCCTGGGTCGCATAGACGTGCAGCGGAATGTGATACTGGCGCGCCGGCAGGATGCAGCGCGGGTGCAGGACCCTCGCGCCGCTGGTGGCGATTTCCTGGGCCTCGTCGTAGTGCAGCGCGCGCAGCAGGCGCGCGGTGGGCGTGGCGCGCGGGTTGGCGCTGAACATGCCCGGGACGTCGGTCCAGATCTCCAGCCGTTGGGCCCGCAACTTGGCCGCGAGGTAGGCCGCCGAGGTATCCGAGCCGCCGCGCCCCAGCAGCACGGTGTTGCCGTCGTCATCGCTGGCGATGAATCCCTGGGTGACGATGACCGGCGCGAGCCCTCGCAGTTGCTCCTCGAGCGCCGCATCGGGCGCGAAACCGCACACCGCCGAGAGCACGCTCGCCTTGGCCGAGGCGCTGTGGCGCTCTTCGGCACGCAGCATGGTGCGCGCATCCGCCCAGGCCACCTCGAGTCCGCGCGCGCGCAGGAAGCGTACGCCGATGTGCGTGGCCATCAGCTCACCGGCGGCCAGGACGCGCGCGCGGGCGCGATCGCTCACCTCACCCACCCGCGCGATGCCGGCGGCGAGCTCGCGCAATTGGGCGAGCTCTCGCTCGATCTCGTCCCCGAGGGTGACGCCCAGCTCGCAGGCCAGTCCCCGGTGGCGCTCCTCGATGGCGCGCAGCTCCTGCTGCTGCGCCTCGGCGGTGGCGGCATCCAGCAGTCGCTCGAGCCGGTCGGTGATGCCGGTGAGGGCCGAATGCACGATGAGCACGCGCGCGCCGCCGGCGCTGCGCGCGGCGGCGACCCGCGCGATGTTGGTCCAGTTGGCCAACGTCGAGACGCTCGTTCCGCCGAACTTCAGGACGATCCAAGCCGAGGGGCGGGGCACTGATGTTCCTTCAGACACGCGACGTCGAACGCGGGAGCTGCGCTGCACCCGCGGATGCCGGCTTCGCTCTACAGCTCGTCGTCGAAGTCCTTGAGATCTTTCTCGAGCTTCTTGTCCGCCAGCACTTCCTCGAGGCGGCTCCACGCGGCCTTGCCGCGCTTGCCCTGGTTACGGACGCGCTTGTCCACCCGGTCGAGCAGCCGGTCGTAATCGGTGCCGTCCTCGGTCGGACTGCTCAGGAATTCATCGTCGAGATCGAAAGTCTCGTTGTCTCGTTCCGACATCTGGCCGCGCAAATCCCGAATTAATTCAACGGCTAACGTGCCTTTACGGCACGGGGCAAGGCTGCGAACTATAGCCGATTCGCGCCGCCGATCAACTTTTGGCCCCCATGCCGTCCGGGCGCCCCTCCGGGGCCGTGAGTCCGCCCCCGCCCGGCGCTCGCTTCAGGGCTGATCGGTGCGGTCCCGAACCACCACCGGGGCGCCACGGCTCAAGCCCAGCCCCTCCGCGGCGCTGTTCTCGGCGCGGGCGATCTCGATCACCCCGAAGGAGTTCACGAGCGCCAGATATTCCCCGGGTGGCGTGTCGCCGTAGGTGCGCAGCAGGGGAAAGGCGTGGTTCCCCGCGTGCACCAGCGGCAGCCGGAAGCGTTCGATGAGTGCCGCCTCGATGTTGGTGATGAGGTTGCCGAAGTGATCGATGCTGATGACCACGCCGGTGACGCTGCGAGGCTCGACCGCAGGGTCCTCCACCCAGGCCGGAACCAGGGTGCTGACCGTTTCGCCGAGCGAGCGCAGCTGGCAGCGCCCGGCCGCGAGCTCGGCGGCGACCGGCGCGAAAATGTCCCGGCCGTGGAAGGTGGCGCTCGGACGATGCACTCCGAGGCGCGCCAGCTCCGCGGTCCCCAGGCGCACGATCAGTGCGTCGCGCGTGCGGCTGACGATCGGGGCCAGCAGGCCGTTGTCGGGCGCCAGGAAATAGTGTCCGCCGGCGTACACGGCGAGAATGTTGCGCGCGGTGCCGACGCCCGGATCGACTACGGCAACATGCACGGTTGCCGGCGGGAAGTAGCCGAAGGCGTGCGCCAGCCAGAACCCCGCCTCCGCCGGCCAATGCACCACGATCTCATGCGTGAGATCGATGATGCGCGCCGCCGGGAAGCGCGTGAGCATGCAACCCTTCATGACACCGACGAACGGTCCCTGGTGGCCGAAGTCGGTGGTGATGGTGATGACCCCTGAGGCGCTCGGGGCGTTCATGGGCTCAGCGCGCGCTGCGCGCGCGCCGCTGTCAGCTGCGGGCACCGCGGCCGCCCGCCGCACGGCCGCCTTCCGCGCAGGAGCGACACCGATCGGTATAGGGCACGGCCTCCAGCCGCTCCGGCTCGATGTCCTCGCCGCACACCGAGCAGGCGCCGTAGCGACCGGAGGCGAGGCGCCGCAGCGCCCCTTCGACCTGCTGCAGCTCTTCCTGGGCCGAGTGCGAGATGGCCCCGAGCACGTCGTCGTTCTCGCGCTGCGTCACCTGCTCGGCGAAGTCGGCGGACAGCGGGTCCGCCTCGTGGCGCAGATCAGCGCTCGCATCGCTGGCGCGCTGGCGCAGCTCGTCGCGGCGCTTGAGCAGTCGGTCGCGTACCGCCTTGGTATCCACTTCGCTCCCCCGCAAACCTCAGGATGCCCGCCGGCCGCGGCGTCCTTCCTCGAGCCACTGTTGCAGCCGGTCGAAAGGCTCGATGAACTTCCTCACGCCCTCGCGCTCGAGTTGTGCCGCGACGGCCTCCAGATCGACATCGAGCCGCTCCAGGCCCTCGTGCGCATCGCAGCCTTCGGCAATGTGGCGCTCGAGACGCAGCTCGGGTCTGCCCAGGCGCAGATAGGCATCGAGGGTCTCGAGCGGCATGGTGTTGACCGTATTGGGGACCACCAGCTCTTCGACATACTTGATCGGGCTGTAGCCCGGATCCTTGGTCGAGGTCGACGCCCACAGCAGCCGCTGCGGCCGTGCACCGCGCGCCGCCAGGCTCTGCCATTGTGCGCCGGCGATCAGCTGCTGGTGAATCTCGTAGGCGCGACAGGCGCTGGCGATCGCCGCCTTGCCGCGCAGGGTGCGCGCTGCGGGCTGGCCGCGCGCCGCGAGCCCATCGAGCAGAGCGTCCACGGCGGTGTCGATGCGGCTGAGGAAGAAGCTCGCCACGGAGGCGACGCGGCCGAGCGGCTGGCCGGCCGCGGCGCGGGCGCTCAGGCCCTCCATGTAGGCGCGCGCCACGGCGCGATAACGCTCGGGCGAGAACAGCAGCGTCACGTTCACGTTGACGCCCGCAGCGATCAGATCGCGGATCACCGGCAAAGCGGCCTCGGTGCCGGGGATCTTGATGAGCGCGTTGGGAAGTCGCAGACGCTCCCACAGGCGTCGAGCCTCCGCGAGACTCCCGGGGCCGTCGTAGGCGAGGTGCGGCGACACCTCCATGCTCACGTAGCCGTCGCCCCCGGCGGTTGCATCGTAGAGCGGGCGCAGGAGCGCGGCGGCCGCGCGCAGATCCTCGAGGGCGAGCTCCTCGTACAGCGCGATGCCCGATGACATCCTCGGCAGCAGCTGCGCGATCGGCTGCGCGTACTGCGGGTCGGTCATCATGGAGTGGGCGAATATCGCCGGGTTGGAGGTGAGGCCGGCCACGCCGTCGTCGCGGATCAGGCGTGCGAGACTACCGTCCTGCAGCATGCGGCGGCTGATGTCATCGAGCCAGACACTCTCGCCGAGCTTGCGCAACTCGAGCAGCGGATTGGGCACCGGCGCGTTCATGGAGGCACTCTTGCGCGAGAGTAGCGCAGCCGGCAGCGCGAGTCTCGCGGTTTCGGTGCGGATATGCGTAAATCCGCAGGCGGAGGCTTCAGCTGCGAGGAACACCGCCATGACCGAGTCGTTCGATGCCGGGAAGCTGGCCGAGGAGCTGCGCTCGCTGGTGAGCGAGGCCGAAGCGCTGTTGCGGGCGAGCGGCAGCGCGGCCGGCGCGGAAATGCAGCAGCGCGCCGAGGACGCGGTGCGGGATCTGCGTGCCCGACTGAGTGCACTCGAGGAACAGCTGACCGCGCGGGCGCGCGACCTCGACAGCTACGTGCGCGGCAACCCCTGGCAGGCGGTGGCGGTCGCGGGCGGGGTTGCGCTGCTGCTCGGGCTCCTCGCGGGCCGCCGCTGATGGACGCACCCGGATCGCCTGCGCAGGATGCAGGCGCCGATCAGCCGCTGCGCTCACCGTTCAGCGGACTGCTCGGCGCGGCCCTGGATGGGCTGAGGACCCGCCTCGACCTCGCCGCGGTGGAGCTCGAGATCCACCTGTTGGCGTTGCTGCGGGTGCTCGTGTGCCTGATGGGTGCGGTCGCGTGCGCGCTGCTCGCGCTCGCCTTCGCTCTCACCACGCTGGTCGTGGCGCTGTGGGACACGCATCGCACTCTCGCCCTGCTCGGCGGGACGCTGGTGTTCCTCGCCTTCGCGCTGCTGTTCGGCGTGCTCGGCGCGCGCACCCTGCGCCACCAGCCACCGATTCTGGAGGGCTCGCTCCAGCAACTGCGCGAAGACCGGCGCCCCGGCGGGGGCGGGTCGTGACGCGCATGGCGGACCTGCAGGAGCGGCGGCGCGCACTGCTGGCGCGCTGCGCGCAGCAGCGCGAGGGATTCAGGGAGCGCCTGGCGGCGCTGCGTCCGCAGCAGCCGCAAGCCGCGGGCCTCGCGGGCGCCGCGGGCCAGTACGCCGCTCGCCACCCACTCGCCTGGATCGCGGTGCTGGGCGCTGTCCTGCTCATGAGGCGCACGCGCGAAGTGCTGTCGCTGCTGGTGTTCATCCGTTCGGCGCTGGGGGTGGTCACGCGCGCCGCGCAGCTGCTGCGTCTCATCGGGCACGCGCGCGCGTCGCGCCCGGGCGGCACGCAACCCTGATCGAGCCCCAGGGGCGGTGCCGCGGTGCTCTTTTAGTTGCTGCTCTGCGATACGCTCGCGGCGGGCGGGACGGATGCCGGCGCTTCGGCCGCCAGACCCACCAGCGTCGGAATGCCGCTGGCGGCCGCGAGCGTGGCACGCGCCAGATCCCAGTGAATGGCGGCGGTGTTGCTGCCGAGCGCCTGATCCAGCATCTGCGACAACAGCTGCACGTCCGGCTCGATGCTCTGGCCTTCGGCGTCCACCGGCGGATGCGCTTCCAGCAGCAGCTGACCCTCGACCCAGGCGACCTTGACCGGCTCGTTGACCAGTCGCACCGGGGTTCCGATCGGCACCAGCGCAAACAGCGCCGCGACGTCTTCCGGATACATGCGGATGCAGCCGTGCGTCACCGCCATGCCCACCGCCGTCGGGTTGTTGGTGCCATGAAGCATGTACTCGCCCTCGCCCGCGGCGAGGCGCAGCGCGAAATCACCGAGTGGATTGTCGGGTCCGGCCGGCACGACCTTCGGCAGCGGATCGCCATTCTCGGCGTGCTCCTTGCGGATCGACTCCGGCGGATACCAGGCCGGGTGTCGGATCTTGGCGATGACCCGCGTCTCACCGAGCGGCGTGCGCCAGTCCATCTTGCCGATGCTCACCGGGTAGGTGATGACGACGGGCTGCTCGCCCTTGCGCGGCTTGGGGTAGTAGTACAGCCGGTGCTCGGGCAGGTTCACGACCAGGCCGGTGCGCGGACCGGCCGGCAGGATGCGCCGCCCGGGGAGCAGCAGCTTCGTGCCCGCCCCCGGCAACCACACATCCACAGCGGGGTTGGCGCGAATGATTTCGTAATAGCCCAGACTGTAGCGGTGCGCGATATCCGGCAGCGTGTCCTCGTACACCGTCTGCATGCTCTCATCACTCCCCACCACTCGGGAGCCGTCCGGCGGCAGCGGATAGACACTGGCCCAGCCGGGGGCCGCCAGCAGGCCGAGAGACGCCAGCGCGCACGCAACCGATTCCGCTTTCCACGTATGCTTCATGTGATTTCTACGAAAACTCTGTAACATATTGATTACGATTTAATACATGCTCAAGCGGCGTCCCTGCCGTCCACTTCGCACCGCCCTCTATTGTAGAGGATTCCTTTACCATCGCGCGCGGTGAGCCGCGCAGAGAAACTCCCGCCCGCGTTCTTCGCGCGCAGCACGCTGGCCATCGCCCGCGAGCTCATCGGCATGCACCTGGTGCACGACGATGGCCGCACCGTGCGCTCGGGGCGCATCGTCGAGACCGAGGCGTATCTGGGGCCCCGGGATCTCGCGGCGCATTCCTCCCGCGGCCGCACCGCGCGCACCGAAGTCATGTATGGGCCGCCGGGGCACGCGTACGTGTATTTCATCTACGGCTTCTGGAATTGTCTGAACGTGGTCACCGGCGCGGTCGGTGTGCCACACGCGGTGCTGCTGCGCGCGCTCGAGCCGCTCGAGGGCGTCGCCGACCGCACCTGCGGTCCGGGGCTCCTGTGCCGCGCGCTGCACATCGATCGCAGTCTGAACGGCGTCGATCTCGCCGGCGATGTGCTGTGGCTGGAACGCGCGTCCGCTGGCGCGCCGCGGGTGCGCATTGCGCGCACTCCCCGCATCGGAGTCGATTACGCCGGCGAATGGGCGCGGCGACCGTGGCGATTCCTCGATCGCGCTTCGGCGCATGTTTCCGCCTAAACTAATACCCCGCGTGCGCCTGAACGAAAGGAACCCGAATGTCCATCCGCACCCGCCTCCTCCTGGCACTAGCTGTCCTCGCGAGCGCCGGGACGGCGATCCCGGCCGCGCTGCACGCGCAGGGCGTGGAAGGCACCGACTACCGCAAGGTCGAGCCGCGGCAGCCCACCGACAGCCCGGGAAAGATCGAGGTCATCGAGTTCTTCTCCTACGCGTGCCCGCATTGCAACGAGTTCTACCCCCTGGTCAGCATCTGGCAGGCGAAGCTTCCCAAGAA
>Ga0209027_1000594_pt1 | contig 12991 bp, 6 predicted proteins | sample GraSoi013_1_20cm_3_FD_185821 | JGI IMG/M metagenome (GOLD analysis project Ga0209027, IMG submission 185821) | Grasslands soil microbial communities from the Angelo Coastal Reserve, California, USA - Sample 09_27_2013_1_20cm (SPAdes) (version 2) | ecosystem: Environmental > Terrestrial > Soil >...
GTGGACACGCCGGTGAGCCTGCACCTGGCGGGATTCGCCGACGGGTATGCGCCCGGCTCGTTCCTGTGGATCGTCAACAATCTCTACTTCCAGTACTACAGCGTGTTCATCTTCGTCGTCTCGGTGATCGTGATGTTCGTCGTGAGCTACGCGACGGCGCCGCCGACCCCCGAGCAGGTGGCGGGGCTGACCTATGCGACGGTCGCCGCAGAGGATCGCGTCCAGTCGCGCAGCAGCTGGAACCGGCGGGACGTGATCGCCTCGGGGGTGGTGCTGCTGCTAATTCTCGCGGCGTACCTGTATTTCCGGGGTTGACAGCACCGGCCTCAGGAGGCTCAGCGTGAGGCTCTCGCGCCGCAGCGCTCTCAAACTTGGTCTCGGGGCGGGCGCCGTGCCGCTGTTGGCTGGCTTTCCCATGCTCGTCTCGGAGCCGGCGCTGCCACACCGCACTCCCGGGTCGGTCGCCACCCGTGCTCGCGCACTCCCGTTGACCGCCGTCCGCTTGACCGGCGGCCCGCTCCAGCACGCGCAAGAGCTCGATCGACAGTACCTGCTCGCGCTCGAGCCCGATCGCATGCTGGCGTATTACCGCCAGCGTGCCGGCCTCGCGCCCAAGGCGGAACCGTATGGCGGATGGGACGGCGGCGGGCGCAATCTCACCGGGCACATCGCTGGTCATCACCTCTCCGCCGTGAGCCTGATGTGGGCGGCCACGGGCGACGTGCGGCTCAAACAGCGCGCGGCGTACATCGTCCGGGAGCTCAAAGCCGTGCAGGACGCGCATGGTGACGGCTACCTCTGCGCGCTCGAGGGAGGGCGGAAGGCGTTCGCGGCACTCGCCCGCGGCGAGATCCGCTCCGCCGCGTTCGACCTGAACGGGGAGTGGTCCCCGTGGTACACCCTGCACAAGATGTTCGCGGGTCTGCGGGACGCGTACCGCCACACGGGTAACGGCACGGCGCTCGCCGTCGAGATCCAGTTCGCGGCGTGGGCCGAGCGGGTACTCTCGGCGCTAAACGACGCGCAGATCCAGCATATGCTGAATACTGAATTCGGCGGCATGAACGAAGTGATGGCCGACCTGTATGCCGACACCGGTGACGAGCGCTGGCTCCGGCTCTCCTACAAGTTCGAGCACCGGGCGTTCATCGAGCCGCTGGAGCGCCACCAGGACGACCTGGGCGGCACTCACGCCAACACGCAGATCCCCAAGCTCGTCGGCTCGGCAGCGCGTTACGTCTATGCCGGCAACCCGGCCGACTTGATCGCCGCCAGCTTCTTCTGGGACCAGGTCGTGCAACACCACAGCTTCGCTACCGGCGGCCACGGCAAGGACGAGTACTTCGGCCCGCCCGACGCGCTGAGCGACCTGATCGACGGCCGCACGTGCGAGACGTGCAACGTGTACAACATGCTGAAGCTCACCCGGCTCCTCTTCGCCCTCCAGCCCGACGCGCACTACGCCGATTACCATGAGCGCGCCCTCTTCAACCACATCATGGCCTCGATCGACCCGGAGGACGGCCGCGTGTGCTACATGGTCCCGGTCGGTCGCGGCGTGCAGCACGAATACCAGGACATGTTCCAGAGCTTCACCTGTGATGTGGGCACGGGTATGGAGAGCCATGCGCTCCACGGCGACGGCATCTACTACGAGTACGGCGACAAGCTGTGGGTGAATTTCTATACGCCCTCGACGGCGCAGTGGGCCGCGGCCGGAGCGCGGCTGGCCGTGGAGACGGGATTCCCCGAGGGTGAGACGGCGAAGCTGGTGTGGACTCTCAAAGGGCCCAAAGAGTTTACCCTGGCCCTGCGGCGTCCGTACTGGGCCGGCGACGGGTTCGGGATCAGACTCAACGGTGAGGGGCTGCGGCTGGAGGAGCAGGTCAGGGCCGATGATCCGCAGCCGCCGCGCGGCCGCCGCCAGTACGGCTATCCGTATCGGGCCAGCTCCTACGTGGAGTTGAAGCGCACCTGGCGGGCCGGCGACACCGTAGAGGTCACCTTACCCAAGTCCCTCGGCCTCGAGCCTCTGCCCGACAATCCGCGCCGTGCGTCCGTCGTGTGGGGTCCGCTCGTGCTGGCGGGAGACTTGGGGCCGGAGCGGCCGCGAGAACCGGCGGAAGGGGAAGCGATTGAGCCGCCGCCCAAGGTGCCTGTGCTCGTCGCCGCCGACCGGCCGGTCGCCGAGTGGCTCAAGGCTCTGGATGAGACCCCGATACGCTTACGCACGGACGGTGTCGGCCGGGAGCCCGATGCCACTGAGCACGGGCGGGACGTCGAGTTCGTGCCGTTCTACCGGCTGCACCGCCGCACGTATGCGACGTACTGGGACCTGTTCAAGCCGGGCGAGTGGGAGGCCAGGAAAGCCGAGTACGCGGCCGAAGCCGAGCGGTTGCGGCGACTCGAAGCGGCCACGGTGGCGTATCTCGAGCCCGGCGAAGTCGTGTTCGAGCGGCAGTTCAATTACCAGGCCGGCGATGGCGTGGTCCCACAGCGCATGCTCGGCCGTCCCGGTCGGCGCGGGACCAGCTGGTTCTCCTACGACGTGCCCGTCGATTCCGCGCATCCGACGGTCCTGCTCGCGACTTACTACAGCGGCGACCGGCGCGGCACGCCGGCGCAGTTCGAGATTGACGTGGACGGTCGGCGCGTGGCCGACCAGGCGCTGCGCCTCTCCGATCCGCACCGCTTCTTCGACGTCGAGTATCGCATTCCTCAAGAGCTGATCGGAGGAAAGACCAGCGTGACGGTGCGGTTCCAGGCGAAGGCCGGGAGCCAGATCGCCACGGTATTCGCGCTGCGGACAATTCGCGGCGACGCCCCGCGGTAGGATCACTTCACCTCACGCAGCACCACTCGGTAGCCGCCTTGGAGCGCCGTACCGTGCGTGGTGAGCACGAGCCGCGCGACACGGTCGCCCCAGACGGAGCGGAGGTGCTCGTCGGAGAGCGGAATCTCCTCTGCCGCGGCGGACAGCGTGCGTGCGTCGTAGGCGATGACGTAGCGATCGCCGACGCGAACCTCGCCCGGACTGGAGGTGTCCATGCGCAGCGACGTCATGAGATTCAGGCGCATCGGCTCCTTCCACTCCTTCAGCTCGTACCGGTCCTCCAACTCCACCACGGACGCTTTGCGGTCGAGGGTGACGCGCCGCTGCCAGCGCCGCACTGCCGCCTCGGTCGGATAGGCGGACGCGATGTCGGCCGAGAAGGTGACCCGATTCGCGGTCTCGCCGAACGACACGTCCTTCGCCTGGAACTCCCGCCCCGCCCCCTGCATGATGCCGTTGATGGTCGGCAGGTTGTGATAGGCCGATTGCATCGTCCAGATCTCGTAGCGCTGCGCGCTGAAGGTCTTGGCGGAGTAGGTCTCCACCCCGACGTCGATCAGTACCGGCGTGCCGTCGCCATAGACGATGAAGTTGCCGACATCGTTGTGGTTGTGGCTCTGGGCGTTGTGACCGCCCCAGGCGGCGACGTACAAGCCCACGCCCGAATTGGCAGCGGACCGCGCGGCCATGAGCTGGAGATCCGCGAGCCAGACGGAGCCGAGCAGGGGCTCGGAGGTATGAGCCGACGCGATCTCCGAAGCGACGAGCAGCGCCGGGAGGATGCGCCCCGGGGACGACGAACCGGGTCGATACGGGCCGCGGCGTTGCGCGAGCAGCGCGCCGAACCCCTGCATGACCGGATCGCCGATGCGCTTTCCATATTGATACACCAGCTCTGCATCGGGCGTGATTTTCGCCGAGGCGTCACCCATCGGGACGAAGTACTCGTCCTTGATGTAGACCCGGTAGATGTACTGCCCCATGTTCCGCACGAGCGGCGAACGGTAGATATCGACCGTGCCGTTGGTCGCGCTGCGCAACAGCTCCAGGTTGTCGAACAGCGACGCCCCGGCTCGTCCCCAGTAGCCCGGGCCTTCATCCGAAGCGCCGTCGTCCGGATAGGTATTGATGAAGTGGTCGAGGCTGCGCATGATCTTGTACACGGAGGCGCTGCGTCGCTGCGGGTCAGCCTCGAGTAGCAGGACGGCGGCGAGCCAGTTGGAGTTGATCCACGGGTTCCAGTTGTTGACGTTCTTGCGTTCCCCGAACCCCATCCACCAGAAGTCGTCGCGCTCGAACGCCGGCGTCAGAACGCGACGGTTCACCTCCGTGCGGATACGCGTTCGTAGAAGGGGTGACACCTTGTCGAGCCGGTCCCCGAGCAGGTAGTCGGTCCACGCGAGCAACGCGCCGGTTTCCGCTGCGAACAGGTCGACGATCGGCTCGCTGACGTCGGGTAGTCCGTTCCCGGCTCGCTGCATCCCGAGGTGGGCGGTCGATCCCCAGTAGGTTTGCTCGGAAATCGCCCAGATCCCGTTGGCGATATCGTCCAGGAAGCGCCCTCCGTTCTCGAAGACCTCCGCGAGGACCAGCGTTGCCAGCTTCTCGCGCTGCCGGGTATTCGTGGCGTCGTAGTTGGACCGGTTCCCGTTGCGGATGTACTGCAACGTGACCGTGGCCGGGATGCGCTCCCAGGTCGTGCTCAGGTACTGTTGGGCTTGCCGGATGAACCCGGCGCGAATCTCCTGGGGAACCGCCTCCCAGTCGGCCCGATCCCGGATCGTGGGATATGGATGCCATTGCGCCGCCGGGAGCAGAGCGGCGGCGAGCGCCGACTCGCTCAGTCCGCTGGTCAGCAGGTTCCTCGGACCCTGGCCCGCCGCCAGAGTCGCCCCCAGCGCGACGAGGGTCGGGATCGTCTTCATCCGTCCGCTACAGATTGCCCCGCTTCAGCTCCTCCACCGCGTGGTCGCAGGCACGCGCGGTCAGCGCCATGTAGGTGATCGACGGATTCACGCACGACGAGCTGGCCATGCACGCCCCGTCGGTCACGAACAGGTTGGGGACGTCGTGCGCCTGGTTGTAGCCGTTCAGCACCGAGGTCTTCGGGTCGCGCCCCATGCGCGCGGTGCCCATCTCATGGATCGCGAACCCGGGCTCGGCGCCGAGCTGCCCGCTGCCCCGGTAGGCGTCGTGTGTCCGCACGTTTTTGCAGCCCGCCGCCTCGAGCATCTCCGCGGCCGACGCGGCCATGTCCTTGCGCATGGCGAGCTCGTTGTCGCCCCAGGTGCAGTGGATCTTCAAGAGCGGGATCCCGAACTCGTCCTTCTGGTCGGAGAGCTCCACGTAATTGTCCTCGCGCGGCAGGCACTCCCCGAACCCGGTCATGCCCATGGACCACTGCCCGGGGTCGTGTAGTGTGCGCTTCAGCTCCACGCCGAACCCGCGCTCGCCGCCGCCGCGCCCCCATCCCTGGCGACTGGCGCCGCCCTGATAGCCGAAGCCGCGCACGTAGTCGCTGCGACGCGAGGCGTCGTCGCCCACGTTGCGGAACCGGGGGATGTAGATGCCGTTCGGCCGATTGCCCTGGTAGTAATGATCCAGCAGGCCCTCGATGCTCCCGCCCGCGCCGGCTTGGAAATGATGGTCCATCAAGTAGTGCCCCAGCACGCCGCTCGAGTTGGCGAGCCCGTGGGGGAAGCGCGGCGACGTGGAGTTGAGCAGCAGCCGCGTGGTGGCGAGCGTGGAGGCGCAGAGAAACACGACGCGCGCGTGGTACTCTCGGAATTGCTTCGTGACCGCGTCCACCACGCGCACGCCCGTCACGCGGTTCTTGCCCGCGTCGTAGATCAGCGAGTGTACGATGCTGTTCGGCAGCACCGTGAGCCGCTGCGTGGCGCGCGCCGCCGGGAGCGTGGACGCCTGGGTCGAGAAGTACGAGCCGGTCGAGCAGCCGCGCTCGCAGGGGCCACAGTAGTGGCACGGTTGCCGGCCGTTCAGCGGCTGCGTGAGGATTGCCACCCGCCCGATGGTCACATGCCGACCCGGAAATGCCCGCTCGACCCCCGTCTTTACGAGCTTCTCGCCGGCGTTCATCTCCATCGGCGGCTGGAACTCGCCGTCGGGGAGCTGCGCCAGACCCAGCTTCTCGCCGCTCACACCGATGAACCGCTCCACGTAGCTGTACCACGGCGCGATGTCGGCGTAGCGGATCGGCCAATCCACGCCGTGCCCGTCGCGCAGGTTCGCCTCGAAGTCGAGGTCGCTCCAGCGGTACACCTGACGTCCCCAGATGAGCGACTTGCCGCCGACCTGATCGCCCTGGATCCAGGTGAACGGCTTGTCCTCGACGTAGGGGTTCTTGCTGTCTTTCATGAAGAAGTGCTTGTTCGATTCTCGGAACTGACCCGTGCGCGCCTGAATCGGGTAGTCCTCGGCGCCCTTGGTCCCCACGGAGAGCCGCGCGTCGCGCAGCGGCAGCTCCCAGCTCGGCTTGTGCTCCGTGATGTAGTCCTTGCGGTGCACGACGTCGCGCCCGCGCTCGATCATCAGGGTGCGCAGGCCCTTCTCCGTCAGCTCCTTCGCCGCCCACCCGCCCGTGATCCCGGAGCCGACCACGATGGCATCGTACGTGATCATGACCAGGCCCTCCCGACGGAGCTGTAGGGGATGTCGCCGCGGTACGCGCCGAACGGACTGGGGTGCAGCTCCTCGGTCGCGCCGACCTGCGAGGTGTAATAGCCCACCAGCGTCAGCTCCTTCATGCGGCGGAAAAACCAGGTCTCCGGAGGCCGGGGCGAATCGACTTGGACCGCGGGATACGCCGCCTCGTCCAGCTCCGTGAGCAGGGCCACCTGTTGATCGGCCGTACACTCGACGAGTGTCTTGCCGTAGCGGGATCGCGCCCGTGCGTCCACGTCCGCCAGGCCGGCCAGGAAGCGATCGCGCTCGGGGCTCGGGTAGTGATCGCTGAGCAGCGCGTCGACGAAGCGGTGCACGCCCGCCGCGCGCGCGCCGGGCGTGTCGGTTTGCGGGACGATATGCTCGGCCATCACGGCGACCAGCTCGAGCTGGCTGTCGCTCAAGGTTCGCGGCGCCCATCCCGGCGCGGCCGCCCAGGCGTGGCGTGTGGCCGCGTCGAGCGCACCCGTCAGGGTGGGGGCGGAAATCGCTCCGCCCAGGAGCAGCGCGACTTGGGCGAGCGCTTGGCGTCGGGTGATCAGATCGTCGTGTTCCATGCTGTCGTCCTCACTTGACGTCCCACCAGACGCGCGTGGTCGGGGTGTCCTTGGCGCGCACGGCCTGGTAGTTCTGGCTGTTGCTCGTGATCTCCGAAGAAGGGTACACGATCCGCACCGGGCGCTCCAGCGGTCGCCCGCCGATCACATCCTGCGGCAGGACGGGATAATCGGTGCGGCGCAGCTCCGCCCACGCCTCGTACGGCTGGACGATGCCGAGGTGGATCCATTTCTGGGTGGCGATGCGCTGCAGGGTTCCATCGTAGGCAACGCCGGGGCGGTTGAGGAACGCGCTCATGGCGGCCGGCGACGGGACCGCCAGCTTGCGGATGACGGCGCTGTTTCGGTTGTAGGTGTCGTAATACATCCTCACCGACAGGCTGATAGCGCTGTCGTACGCGGCCTTCGGGTCACCCGTCACCCACCCCCGCTGGTACGCTTCCGACTTGAGGAACTCCACTTCGGCGGCCGTCATCACGTAGCCGGGGAAGTTGTCGTTGTGACTGAACATGAGCGAATCGAGTCGGGAGTAGTGCTTCCGGTCGATAGGCGGCAGTTGAGCCTGGGGCGAGGAAGGGAGGCCCGCGTAGCGGACAATCGTGTCGGCGACAGAGTCGAATACAACCGGGAGGCGGGGGTCGCTATCCGTGACCATCATGTCCAGCATCAGCTTCGGCGCCCACGCTTGTTGCGGCAACTCGCTCGTGGCGCGGCTGCGGTTTCCCGAGGAGTTATGGTCTCTGATCCAGGACGGATCCATGTACCAGGCGACGCTCAGAGACTCGGCCTCCACCAACGGATACGTCGCCGGGTCCAAGAGGATCTCCTGCACGATCCCGGCGGCCTTCGGTTGCGCCACATCCGAGAGCCGCATCGCGAGGCGCAGGCGCAGCGAGTTGGCGAACCGCCGCCAGCCCGTCAGGTCGCCCCCGAGCAAGAGGTCTTGCTTGGCGAGCGCCGGGTGAACCACGCTCAGGGTTCGCAGGGCCGCGGACGCGTCCTTCAGGTCCTGCAGGATGGCATCGTACACCGACTCCTGGGTGTCGAACTTGGGAAACAGGTTTCGGCCGACGGTCTGCCGCGCGGTGAACGCCTCGGAGTACGGGATGTCGCCCCACAGATCGGTCGTGCGCGCGGTCGTGAACGCGTTCACGATCTTGCCGAGGTGGATGTACACCTCGTAGCTCGCCTTCTGGTCGGCCGGGAGAGCGGCGTAGAGGACGTAGATCTCCTTCAGATCCATCGCCGCCCTGGTGTAGTAGTCCGTCCAGGTGTCCTGCCACTGGTCGCTGACGGGTCGCATCATGTTCACGTCATTGACCGTACCGGACAGCTGTGCCCAGGTGGCGACGTTGTGGTAGACCTGCCAGTACCATTCGCCGTAGTGGATCGGGAAGTCGGCGTCGATCAGCCCCTGCGTAAACAGATACTCGATCCGGGCCGTCTGAGATCGGTCCGGATCCAGGAACAGCGAGTCGTATGCATCGTGGCACGCGATCGTGGCGGCGGGCACGACCACCAGCGCGACGAGACGCGCGCATCGCTTCATGGCGTGTGTCATGTCATCCTCTCTCAGAACGAGCCCGTGATCTTGAACCCGAGGCTCCGCGTGGTCGGGTGGTACGACTGATAGTCGTTGAGCCCCTGGCGGTAGTCCACCGTAGAGGCGGCCGATTCGGGATCGATGTTCGGGACGGTCTTGTAGAGGTAGAACAGGTTGCGCCCGATCAGGGATACTCGAACATTTCGCGCGGGCACGTGGCGGGTCCACGCGGCGGGCAGGTCGAAGCTGAGGGCCAGCTCGCGCAGCTTGACGTAGTTGTTCTTGTAGACGACCTGTGTGTAGATGCCCTGACTCTTCCAGTCGAAGTTCGTCTCGTAGTACTCCCACTCCGGCACCAACTTGTCGTTCTTCACGTAACCGGTGACGTTCCCGCTCGCGTCGAACACCTCCTTCACACCGGCGAGAATGATCCCGTCGTGGTAGACTCTCGCGCCGCCCGGCGCGACGGCGTCGTGGCTCGGGAGCTGGACGTAATCGCCGGATGGGTCGATGTAGTACGGCAGCCCGCCGTGCGCCTGGTCGCGACCGAACAGCGTCTCCTTCGCCCTCCCGGTGGCCAAGGCATAGTAGTCCGACATGCTCGCCAACTGACCGCCCATGCGGACGTCCAACAGCAGCGAGAGCGAAACGGCCTTGTAGCGCACCGTGTTGTAGAGCCCGCCGAGCCAGTTCGGCATGATGTTGCCGACCAGGCTCAGGGTGCCGCTCTTGGCGTAGAAGCCGTTTTGGTCCACGATCTTCTGGCCATTGGGCGCGCGCTGGAAGTCGTAGCCGTAGATCTCGCCGAACGGCTGGCCGACGCGCGCCATGGTGTAGAGGTTGTCTTCGAAGTTCTGCAGTACCAGCCCGTCCAGTCCGGGGAGGAGCGAGCGGATCTCGTTCCGGTTGCGGGAGAAGTTCAGCGTGGTGCTCCACTCGAAGCCGCTCTTGCGCAGGGGCGTGCCACTGAGCTGTACCTCCTGTCCCGTGTTCGTCATCACGCCGGCGTTCACGACCATGTTCGTCGCCCCGGAGCTGGGGGCGATCCCGAGCGGGATGATCTGGTCGACGTTGCGCTGGTGGTAGAACGACACGTCGGCGTGCCAACGCTCGTCGAAGAAGCCCATCTCGAGTCCCAGTTCGGTCTCGTACTTGCGCTCGGGCTTCAACTCGCGCGGCGGGATCGTCGTGGAGAAGCTGTTCACGATGATGCCGCCGTCCCAGGAGCTGTAGTTGTAGACGTTGTTGGCGAGATAGCGCGGCGCGCCGCGCCCCACCTCCGCGTAGTTCACCCGGAGCTTCCCGGAGGAGATCTGCGACGGAAGTCTGAACGCGTCGCTGAAGACGAAGCTCGCTCCCACCGAGGGATAGAAATACGAGTTGCTTCCCGGTGGCAGGGTTGATGTCCAGTCGTTCCGGCCCGTCGCCGTGAGGTAGAGGTAATCGCGATAGGAGACCGTGGCGCTGCCGAACACGCCGTCGGTGCGATCCTCGCCGCGCCCCGCGGAACGGCTTGGCGTAGACCACGAGTTGTTGATGCTGAACCAGTTCTCGGCCACCAGGCCCCCGCTGGTCGAGACATCGGTCTGACCCGACCGGTTCCTCGTCGTCGCGGCGCCGACTTGGATGTTGAGCCCCACCGACGGCGTCACGCTCCGGCGCGCGCTCAGCAACACGTCGCCGTACAGTACGCGATCCTGCTGCCGCTGCACGTCGTAGCCGCCCGACGGCCCCGCGCTCGCCGGCTGCGTCGTCCGTTGCTTGTTCTCGATCGTATTGTCGGTGTAGTCGGTCCCCCCCTGGAGCCGGAGGCTCAGCCAGTCGCTCAATGCGTAATTCAGCCGGAGCGACCCCACGAGCCGGTCCTGCGCCGATACGTATTGATCCTCCAGCCCGGTCCAGAAGATCTGTCGCATCATGTCGATTTCGCTGCCGTGGAGGCGGGGGTAGATCTGCTGCGTCGCGAGATAGCCGTCGGCCGTCTTGTAGTCCTCCCTCAGCAGATCCGTCTTGAGCGACCTGGGAAAGGAGAACGCGACGTACACCCTGGGGGGCGGGTTCCGGAGCGTCTTGTCGTAGTAGTTGAACGTCAGGTTTGCCCGCAGCCGGTCGGACAGTTGCAAGTCGCTCGTGAGACTCACGGTGTTCCGCACCTGCCGCGCGCCAGGGAAGGTTCCGGTCCAGTCGTTCCGCGTGAAGCCGAGGCGATAGCGACTCCGATCGCTCGCGTTGGAGAACGTCACCGTGTTCTCGAGCGTCTGGCCCGCCTGATAGAGATCGCGGTAATTGTCCGGCTGGGGTGAAAACGGGCGCATCTGCCCGTCCCACCACATGACCATCTGGCCCCGCATCGGAGGACCCCAGCTGTGCGCCGCCCCGATCCCTCCTCCATAGGCCGCGTACGGCGTGCCGGTCACCGTGTCGATCATGAACTCACCGTTGTTCGGCCGGTTTTGCAGGATGAGGTCGTTGATGCCCCCGCCGTATTCGTTCTGGAAGTCCGGCACGAACGCCACGTTGTCGAACAGCGACGACGAGCTGAAGTCCATGCCGAGGCCTTCGCGTTTGGTTCCTTGCTTGGTGGTGATCAGGATGACGCCGTTGGCCGCCTGAGAGCCGTACAGCACCGCCGCGCTCGCGCCCTTGAGCACGCTCACGGATGCGACGTCGTTCGGGTTGATGTCGTTGATCCCCGTGCCCAGATCCCGATCGTACACCCACCCCACCTCGCTGTAGCCGGAGTTCTCGTCCCGGATTGGGATGCCGTCCACGACGATCAACGGGCGGTTGCTGCCGGTGATCGACTTGATGCCGCGGATCGTCAAGTTCGTGCCGCCGGTCGGCCCGGAACTGCTCTGCTGGACCTTGAGGCCCGGCACCTCGCCGTACAGCGCGGCCTGCACGCTGAGCGGGCTCGTTTGCGTGACCTGCTCGGCCTGCACCTCGCTTATGGCGTATGGCGTCTCGCGCTTCGTCCGCTCAACCCCGAGCGCGGTAGCCACCACTTCGTCCAGCGCCAGCGCCTTCGGCTCGAGCGCGAAGTCGGCGGTCGCTGCCCCCCCGGCCGCGACCGTCACCGGGTCGGTCCCTTGGGCGAACCCGATGATCCGCACCAGCACCTGGTACGTGCCAGCCGGAACGTCGGCGATGACGTACTCACCCTTCTGGTTCGTCAGGGCCGTCCTATTGGCACCCGTCACGGACACGCGCGCGTCAGGGATCGGATGCTGGTCGACTTTAGAGACGACCGTTCCTCGGATCGAGCCTTCGGCTTGCGCCTGGGCGGAGCGCGGCGCGGCTCCGAACAACCCCGCGAGCGTGGCGACGACGACTATGAGCGGACGTGTGATGGCGCGCATGCTGCTCTCCCGGGCGGTAAGAGTCTCACACAGAAACCCTTGAGGGAGAGGGGGAGACTGACATGTTGCGGAGACGCAACGGCTAGCGGCGCTAGAGCTTCTCGCTTGCCCCGCCGATCGCCGTCGCCAGCACGGTCTCGGGGGTCCACTGGTCGATGGGGCGCGCGGCGGAGAGGCGCCCACGACTCATCACGGCCAGCCGGTCACACAGGCCGAACAGCTCCGGGAGATGGGAACTCACGAGGAGCACGGCTTTCCCCTGGGCGGCGCAGTGTGCGATGGCCTCGTAGATCTGCGCCCTGCTCCCGACGTCGATCCCCCGCGTGGGCTCGTCCAGCAGCAGTACTTCCGCGTCCTGATGCAGCAGCCTGCCGATCGCTACCTTCTGCTGATTCCCGCCCGACAGCGCTCGCACCGGCTGGGCCGGGGCCGCCGCCCGGATGCGCAGGGTGTCGATCCACTGCCGCGCGGCCGCCCGCTGCCGATCGAGATTGAGCCATCCCCAACCCGGCGAGCAGGCGGAGTAGCGCGTCGCCGTCAAATTGTCCGCTACCGGGAGCGTGAGGGCGAGCCCCTCTCTCCTGCGGTCTTCACTCAGGTACCCGAATCCCTGGCCGAGCCGCCGGCCAGGGCTCGCCCCGGACACGCCGAGCTGCCGGCCGCGCAGGACGATCCGTCCCGACGCCCGCGGCTCGAGCCCGAACAGCGCCCGTACCAGCTCGCTCCGTCCCGAGCCCATCAGCCCGGCGATCCCGAGCACTTCGCCCCGGCGCAGCTCGAAGCTGGCCTGTTTCAACACCGGCGGCGCGGCGACGTCGTGCACCGCGAGGATCACGTCGCCCTCATTGCGTTCCCCCTCTCCGGAACGGAGCGGGGGCCAGGGGGTGAGGGCAGCGCGCCCGACCATGTGCGCGATCAGCTGATCGTTGCTCGTGTCCGCGATGCGCCCGCCGTGCACGCTCCGGCCGTCGCGCAGCACGGTGTAGCGGCCGGCGATCTCGCGGACTTCTTCCAGGAA
>Ga0209027_1000595_pt1 | contig 12982 bp, 10 predicted proteins | sample GraSoi013_1_20cm_3_FD_185821 | JGI IMG/M metagenome (GOLD analysis project Ga0209027, IMG submission 185821) | Grasslands soil microbial communities from the Angelo Coastal Reserve, California, USA - Sample 09_27_2013_1_20cm (SPAdes) (version 2) | ecosystem: Environmental > Terrestrial > Soil >...
CCTTGATCGTGGAAAGCCTTGTTTATCTCGCGGCGATAGCGGCGCGCTCGCTCGTCGAATCCGCTCACGCGGTACTCGTTCGTGCGCACGCGAATTAAATCCTCAAAGTCGCGGGTGAAGACGTAGCCGCTCTTGCTTGTAACCTGCGCTGCAAGGCGCTCGCTCATCGCGCCTATGTCAATCGAGCCTGCGTTTGGCGGCGGAGGTGGCGGTGTCTGCTCCGCTTGTTGTGTCGCGCCGCCCTGCGTTCCCGCATTCTGCCCGGAGCTACCGACGCCAGAAGATGCGAAGGCGAGCAGGACGGTATCGCCCTGCACCTTCTTGTTGCCTTCCTGATCCTCTACGACTACGGAGAGCATGTGGTTTTCGCCCGAAGAGAACTGCGCAGGGTCCAGCACGACTTCGTAAGGCGCAGCCTCGGCTGTGGCGAACTCGTGCCCGTCCATCTGATAGACGACGCGGTCAATGCACTTGGTCTCTTCCGCCTCGATGCGAATCACTGTGGGCATGCGAAGGGTTTCGCCTGACTGCGGGCTGACGACGCGAACGGTCGCGCGGCAGCCTCCGCCGAATTTGCTGATGAGCAGAAAAGCGACTATGGCCGTTATGATAAGTCCGCCGCCGACCGCAGCGATTATCAGAAGTGGTGAAGGGCCACTCCTAACAGGAACGTTAACGCGAGGCGCTCTGGCAGCACTACTGCGCGCTTGCGTGGTAGCCGTAGACCGAGCAGCAGGTTCCTCTTCTTCATACTCTTCTATTTCTTCGGGTTGCTGTCGAGTCTGTTCCAGACGAAATTCTATGGTGGTCGTGCCGCCAACGCTTATAGAGTCTCCATCTTTCAATCGCTGCTCAAGCTCTATCGCCTGCCCGTTCACACTCGTGCCGTTGCTGCTCCCAAGGTCGCTCACCCAGTAGCCGCCGTCGCGCGCGACTATCTCAGCATGATAGCGCGATACGTTCGAGTCGCTTTCGACGACTACTGTGTTATCCAGCGCGCGACCTATGGATACGACCTGACCTTGAAACTCCAGTTCCTGCGCCGAGCCGCCCGGCTGAATGACAATGAGCTTGGCCTTAGACATGGTTAAGACTAGACGGAAACGTGCTCCCGTATGTTCAATAATCTTCTGTGGCTTCTATTATAAACGAGCGGGCGGCAAAAGCTATGAGGAGCAGCGCGGTCATAATGGGACAGGGCTGCTCCTCACTTTTGGATGTGATTGACGAAGAAGTTCTACTGCCCCTTGTTGAGCAGGAGCGTTTCGTAAAGGTCTTCGTTGTCCCGCGTGTTGGTGTTGACGACGACCACAGAGAATGGCGTAGTGCCTCTGCCACGCTTGAGCACCTGCCCTGACTCGTTCCTGAGCCTGATTAGTATGGCGGGCGGGATGCCGCCTCCACCAGCTTCCGCAGGCGTGTTAGGCAGGTCTGTAATCAGGTCGCGGCTGAAGATTAAGGTGAAGACCTCTTGCCCGGCTGGCGGCGTGACTATCAGAGCGCAGTCGGCAGGCGCTACACCCATAGGACAATTAGAGGGCAGGACGAACTCCTGATCGCGCGACACGTCGTTGCGACCACTGTTGATGCGCGAGTCTGGGAAGATGACCTGTCCCGGTTGATTGGGATCGCTCTGGTGAATAATGTACAGGAAACCGTTCTGGTTCGCCCTGACGCCAAGACGCAGACGGTCGCCCGCGTGAAAGACTGCGGTCGGGTTGGTCTCTTCGGCTCTCCCTGCCTCATTAACCTTCAGCACGCGCCATTGAAGTTTCAATAGCGGCGCGTGCTCAATCACAGGACGATTGTGCACGACTCGTCGCGGGTGACTGGGCCTGTGATTCGGTTTGGTTCTACGAACGATGGCGACGGGTCTCTCGTTATGGAGCGGATCTTCCTGCGCCGAGGCCGTTACACTGCCAGACAAGAGAGACGCTGCCATCACTGTGACGGCGAGCGCTATCAACTTCCACTTTAGTAAACCGGATTGCATATTACTCTCCTCCAACAAAATTTCTGCCGTTTGGGAGACCGAATAGTTTTCAGTTTTTAGTTTTCAGTTTTCAGAAGAAGAGCGAAAAGCTTTTTACTTAAAACTGAAAACTAAAAACTGAAAACTGTTTCTATTGCGTGCGCTGCGGATGTAGGCGATCCTGTATGCGCGGGTCATCGGCAGAGATGGCGCAACGGAAGCCTATCAGAAACGCACGATTCTTCCTCTCGCTCTCATTCCATTCGGGCGGATGATGGAGTCGCCGCGTTGTACGAGCGTCCTCCGCTTTTCCAAAGTAAGTCCCGCCACGCACCACTCGATTCTGTGTGCCGAAGTCAGGACTCGGCGTTTGATTTCCTTCATAAGGCTGATAGAAAGAATCAACCCACTCGGCCACGTTCCCCGCCATGTCTTGTGCACCATAAGGACTCGCGCCCGAAGGAAAATTGCCTACGTTTGTGGGGCGGCGCGTGCCGCCCATGTTGGCGCGGCTAGTGTCCGGGGAATCGCCCCAGGGGTATTGACGCTTCGTCTGCGTCGCCGCGTCCCAGGATGCAGCCTTCTCCCACTCGGCTTCAGTCGGAAGGCGCTTGCCAGCCCACTTAGCATATTCCGCAGCGTCATCAAAGTTCACACCGAGCACAGGCGCTTTTGGCGAACCAAGAAAATAGTGGTCGTCCCACCAAGGATTAGTCGGATAAGAACGATGCGTCGCGTCGCAGAACTTTTTGTACTGCTCATTGGTGACTTCGTTGCGGTCTATATAAAAATCTGGCAGCGTGAGCTTGTGCGCTGGCCGCTCGTCTGGCTGATGATTGTCGTCGCCCATTACGAATTCGCCCGCACCGACGAGTAGCATAGTCCCGTTGTAATCAATTTCTCGCGGAAGTCCTGCTTCGGCGGGCTGTTGCCCCGTAGGCACTAGCTGAGCTATGACGGTCTTCACTTCGCCGTCGTTGCCGCTAACGGAAGTATTAAAATCCTGATAGCCGTCATGAGTGACACGAACGACGCGCTTGCCTGCTTTCAATCCGGGAACTTTGATTGAGCCGTCGCCTGCTGTGACGCCATGACTGACGTTGTCAACCAGCACGCCGCTTCCAGGAGGTGCGCCGCGCACAACCATAGTGAATCCAGGATTGCGCAGCAGCACGAAGAAGAGCACGAACGCGACGACCACAAGAAAGAATAGGGCTACGATAATCCAAACCCATGCGGGGATGCCGCGTCTGGGTGCGGCGACCGGGCGCTGCTGCGGTGGCGGCGCGCGTTGAGGCTCTGGCTGCGGCTCCAACTCGCCGGTCGGCTCTGCCTCTTCGCGCATACGCCGCGCTTCACGCCGCGCCTCCTCCTTCGGCATTATTAGCGGCGTAGTCGCGCCGTAATCGCCTTCTGGCTGGCCTTCTTCGTCATCGTATGGGTCGCTCATCTTTTATCGTCACTTAAGCGGGTTACTCGCTCGCCACTACTGGGGCTATTCACACGCGTCCGTTCGAGTAAACTTGAGGAGAGATTATGACGGGATTGCGCCGTAGCCTCGGCGCAAGGCAAAGAGATATTGTGCTGGTGCATGATTTACAGATTGCGCCGCAGCCACTTAAGAACAGAAGGCATCCCGTCGAAGACTCGAAGATTTCCGGGACTTCGCTGTAAGCATGAAAATCTCTCACTTGCAAACGCGCGCGCCTCACGAATCCCTCGTCAGCAAAAGCTAACCGAGCATCTACGCTTTGTCAAGCAACACAATCAAAAGGCAAAGGAAAGGTAAAAGGTAAAAGTAAAAAGGCAAAAGTTAGGAGGAAGCCAGATTTAATAAAGAGTGCTTTAGTCCTTATCCCTTTTGCCTTTTACCTTTTTACTTTTGCCTTTCCTTATGAGATATGCTTAGCGTCATGGAAGAGCAAGCGCAGACAGTCTACGACGAAGTCCTGTACCCGAACTATATTTACACGCAGTCGCACCCGGATCGCCTTGCGACTGTGGCGACACTGATGGGCATGCATCCTGCGCCCGTCGAGCGATGTCGCGTGCTGGAGATGGCCTGCGGCGATGGCAGCAACCTGATGCCATTAGCGCTTGATTTCCAGAAGAGCGAGTTCGTAGGTATTGACCTTGCGGCATTACCTATAGAGCGCGGCAAGCTGTTGATTGAAGAACTGGGCTTGAAAAATATAGAGCTTCACAGACAGGATTTGATGGCTCTGCCAGAAACTTTGGGCCAATTCGATTACATCATAGCTCATGGGCTTTACTCATGGATTCCACCTGCCGTGCAGGATCAAGTAATGGCGATTTGCGCGAAACGCCTTTCGCCGCATGGCGTCGCCTACATCAGCTACAACACCTATCCGGGCTGCCGACTGCGCGAGATAACGCGCGACATAATGCTCTTCCATACGAAGGATGTGAAAGATAGGCGCGAAAGGTTGCGACAGGCGCGCGCGCTGGTCAAATGGTTGGCGGACGCGCAAGTTAAGACAAGCGCTTATCAGACTTTTCTTCAGGAGACGCAGAAAGCCTTCGAGCAGAAGAACGACGGCGCGCTCTATCACGATGATCTGGCCGAAATAAACTCGCCCGTCTACTTTCATCAGTTCGTTGCGCACGCCGCGCGATACGGCCTGCAATTTCTGTCCGAAGCGGATTACTTCGAAGCTCAGTATCACGAATTTCCTGCGGAAGTGACAGAGCAATTGCAGCAGATGTCGTATGAGAGCGTTCTAACGAAAGAGCAGTATCTGGATTTTCTGAAAGGCCGCAGCTTTCGACAGACGATGCTCTGTCGCCATAACGTCGCGCTCAATCGCTCTATCAAGCCCGAACTCATCAAGAACTTTTACATAACGACCGAGGCGAAGCCTGCGCAGGCCGAACCCGATATAAAATCGGATGCCGTCGAAGAGTTCACACACTCTTCGGAAGGAAGAATGGCGACGAACAATCCGCTGGTCAAAGCAGCCATGCTGCACTTGAGCAGGGTTCACCCGCGCGCCGTTAAATTCGACCAATTGCTGGAAGCAGCCCGCGCGCGCACTCCGGTTGAAGGCGGGCAGATGAGTGATGATGATAGCGCGCAAACTCTCGCCAGCGCCCTGATGCAGACTTACGGCGCGGGCGTCATAGAGTTGCACATGCACGCGCACGAATTCACGCTTGAGGTGAGCGAGCGCCCTGTGGCGAGCCGCTTGGCTCGTGCGCAGGCGCGACGGGGAGAGGTCATAACCACGCTGCTATACAAAAACATAAGGCTGGACGACGCGCTCGGTCGTCAACTGCTATTGCTGCTGGACGGCACACGCGACCACGCCGCCATACTAAGAGAGATGCGCGCGCTCGTCGAAGCAGGTTTCGAGAGATCTTCTCAAATGGAAGAGATTTCCGGCGAGAAAGAGGAATTTTTGAACGCACTGCCCGCGCAACTCGAAGAGAAACTTGCCGAGTTGGCCCGTCTGGGACTGTTGAAGGGATGAAGGAAGAAGGCAAAAGGTAAAAGTAAAAAGGCAAAAGTGAGGGGAAGCCAATCTTTTTATTAAAAGATGGTTTCAGCCTTCCTTTTGCCTTTTACCTTTTTACTTTTGCCTTCCTTTATCCCTTCTTCAGGATTCCCCTCTCTATCATTTGCGCTATGCTCTGCGCAAAATCTTCGAGTGTGAAATTGCCCGGCAGTTCCGATTCTTTGCTCGCCGCGTCGTAAACTTCTGCGGTCGTATGCTGAGCGTCGAAGCGCATAATCACGGGAATCATAGAAGCTTCAAACTGCGCCTTTAACTCGAACGGCCTGTCTGTGTCGAAGAGGTACTCTGCCGGGACGAGCGTGCCTTCGTGTACTACATACGTGACCTGGACTTGCAGTTGGGGAGCTAAACGCGGGCGCGCATTCTTTATCTCGTCTAAAAAGTTCGGCTGCAATGAGCGGTCGTGCCATGCGAAAGCCCACTCGAAATCCTGACCCTTAGTCTCTTTGCTCAAGCGCGCGCGCATAGTCCAAGGTTCTTGCTCATCCGTCTCTTTGCGGCGGCGTATGACCAGCGCGCCGTAATGAATCTTGTCCGTGCCCGCATCTGCGAACGCCTGAGCAAGCTCGCGAATCTCGTCCGGCTTCAACTGCTCTCTCTCTGCAAGTGTACTGAGCACCTGCTTAGGCGTGCGCTCGTCCGCGTATGCGAAGATGATATCAAACTCGTCGCGCGCCTCGCCCAGCCAGCCGCGCACGCGCTCCTCGAATAATCCCTCTTTCGTATCCAGGCCTATGGAGACGATGCAGAAGAGTCCGCCCCTGCGCAGGTATTGCGGCATCTCTTCGATTATGCGATGCACAAGGGCTTCGCCCGTGCGCCCTCCGTCGCGCCAGATAGTCGTATCGCTCAGCGATGGAACATAAGGCGGGTGCGCAACGATTCTGTCAAAGGTTTTTCCTACAACTCCGCCGTACAGATCGCCGCACACTGCTTCAACGTTATCCAATTGGTTGAGAGCGATGTTGAATCGCGCGAAAACGGTGGCGCGCTCTGTGATGTCTGAGGAGACAGCGCGTACACTTGTGCGACCCAGGACGAACGCGCCTATGCCTGAGCCTGCACACAAATCCAGCGCGTCTTCAGCCGTAGATTTGGGAATGATTTCCAGAAAGCGAAGCGTGCCCGCGTAGATTGCCGGAAAGACTATATCCGGCGACGGCGTGAATTTAGAGCCGTCTGGATAGCTGTGGCGATCAGATGCTATCAGGAAACCCGCGACCGGGTAGAGGAAGACCGTAGAGTAGAACTGATCCTCGCCGTAATCGCCCACACGCAGTATGCCGAGCGATAGAAAGGCTTCGAGCGTCGCTCGATCAAGCGCGGCCTCAACGTCTGCGCGCGGCACGAAACCCGTAGAGGCGAAGAATCGAATGAAAAGCTTTAGCCGTTCCGAGACGTTCGTGAAATCAACTTTATCCAGAGGCACGGAACCCAGGTCGCACATCTTCTCTATCTTGAGTGTGGATAGAAGAGTCTCTTCGTCGAAACGCGCTTCTTTGAGCGCCGTGGCGACCCGCGCAAACTCTTCATCTGTTCCGATGCGTACCGGAATTTCTTGGGCAAAATCCCGAAAAACCATTTCAGAAAATTTCCTTTCTCAATACAAGTTGGACATAAAAATTATGGAATGAGGCAAAGCCGCTTATGCTGAATTCATACATCTTAAGTAATATGAATCATGTGCACAAATCTGCCGCGTTAGCGGCGCTAGTGAATTTAGCCCGGCGTTTCAACGCCGGGAGATAATGTCAAATTTTGTAGTCGTCGCGTCAGCGACGATTGAGAGAGAGTCAGGGTAATTGAACCGTCGCTGACGCGACGCGGCGCTTGTGGCTTCTTATTCCCGGCTTTGAAAAGCCGGGCTAAATTCATGTAACCGCTAGCGCGGCTCATTTACGCTCGCTTCTCAAGTAACATCTAGCCCATACGCACGCCAGACCATAATATTGACAATCGTTATATAGCCTTGTAGGCTTCGTGCCGATTTCCAAAGGGTGTACCATCTCTTCTTTCGCTGAACTTAAGAGTAGTCCAATCCTCCTGTGGAGAAAAATTTTCATGGAAGAAAGCTACAGCATTCAGCGCCTGCTGGCGCTCAGAAAACTGACACGGGCAATGGCCGATTACCTGCGCGGTCAGATGAAAGAATATCTCTCGACGCTCTCGCCACTGTTTCGCCCAAAATCCGTGCTGGGCAACTACGTCGAAGGCGGAGCTTACGAAGTTTCAAGAACCGGCGAGAAAGCTTTCAAGGAGCTACAGGAAACATATCAGGCTCTCGCTCAGTCAAAACTCTACAAGCTGCCGCCGGACTTTAAGACGCCGCTCGAAATCATCAACCCGCAACTTGAGATGACGCCCGTAGAATACACCCATGTTGCGTCCGATGGCGGCGATAGCAAAACCGTCGTGGTGACTTCGCCCCTGAAATGGGCGCTCACCTATTCAGGTTTTTCGCCTGCGCGCTTGCGCGAATTGATCGCAAATAAGAACCGCGCGGGAGACGCCCTGCAACAGTTCGTTTTGCACTACCTGATGATGAACACAGTGGTCACGAAGCAGGCAGGTTTGTCTCAGATGCTCGACGCGCTGCACTTCCCTTTAAGCATAGAACGTTTGAAGGAGTTCGGCGATCTGCCCGTCACATACATCACCGCAGCCATCTCGACCACGCGCCCGCCCGACAATGTTCTCATGGAGAGCACTGAAGTTTCGGGCATGAATGTATTCGAGGAAGTAGTCAACACGGAAGACGTTCAGCGCCTGCGTGACCCGCTCAAAGAACGACTCGTCGAATTGATGGGAACTTACGGCGAAGAGACGCCCAATCATTAGCGCGAACCGTACTCTGCTGTAAAGCCCAGAATTGCGCTAACGAATCTATTTCCCGGTCGCCGCTAAATAGTCAAAGAGATCGCCATGCGAGAAGATTTTTCACTCGAAGAGTTTGATTCACAACTGGTCGCAACGATGGAAGAGCCGGAAGCCGCAGCCGTGCGTACAGACTCGGAGACTCCGTTTCGTATCGTCATCTTCGGCGATTGGAGCGGTCGCGCCAATCGCGGCCTTTCGGCATCGAGCGGCGAGTTGGCAGCGTGGCGTCCGCTGCTCGTTGACCGCGACAACCTTGACCGCGTGATGGCGAAGCTAGGTTGCCGTCTTCATCTTCCTCTCGCGGGCGACCGTGCCCTTTCGCTCACCATTCAATTCGACTCGCTCGAAGATTTTCATCCCGACCGCATTTTTGGGCGCGTGGAGATGTTCGAAGCGCTCCGACGAACTCGCGCGCGTCTCAGCAACCCGAAGACTTTCGACGAGGCTGCGGCAGAAGTTCGCGGCTGGGCTAATTTGAAAGAGCCGGACGTTCGAGCTACGACGGATGCTCAGGCAAAAGCTGCGGAAGAGCAACCTACGCCTGCAAGCGCATCTAGCCAAGCGGAAGGCAGCCTGCTCGACCAGATGCTGGAGGAAGCAGAGGGCGAGCGCCCTGCGCCTCAATCGCAAAGACGCGCGCAGAACCTTTCGCCGGACATCAACGCGCTCGTGCAGGAAGTGGTGCGCCCGTACCTTGTGCCCGGCAACGAAGCAGAGCAGGAAGCACTGGTCGCAGCCGTTGACGAAGCAATCGCTAAAGAGATGAGCGCGATACTGCATCACACAGACTTTCAAGCGCTCGAATCCGCATGGCGCGCTCTGGACTTTTTAGTCTCACGCCTTGAGACCGGGACGGATTTAAAACTCTACCTGCTAGACATTTCAAGCGAAGAATTATTGGCAGACCTGCTCTCGAACGACCCTGTTGATTCATCAGCCCTCTACAAGCTTCTGGTCGAAAGCACCTTGGGCACTCCCGGCGGCATCCCTTGGGCTGCCGTAATCGGTAATTACAGTTTCGATTTCAACGATGCCGAGTTTTTACGAAAAATCTCGCTCATAGCAGAAGAAGCAGGCGCGCCGTTTATCGCCCAAGCAAGCTCAAAAATTATCGGCTGCGATTCTCTGGCGGAAACACCAGACCCCGAAGACTGGCGAGGTGGCGCAGATGATGAAACAAACGCGATATGGAGAGAGTTGAAACATCTTCCTAGCGCTTCATATCTAGGCCTAGCGCTTCCCAGATTCCTGCTGCGCCTGCCTTACGGCGCAGAGACCGAACCAACGGAAGAGTTCGACTTTGAAGAGATGCCTCAAGACGCCTCGCCCCGACACGACTGGTACTTGTGGGCCAACCCGGCCTTCGCCGCCGCATATCTTTTGGCCCAAAGTTTCACGCAAAGCGGCTGGGACATGCGCCCCGGCGATGTTCAAGAGATAGAAGGTCTACCGCTCCACATCTACAAAGAGGACAATGAGTCCCGCATAAAACCCTGCGCCGAAACATTGATGACCACACGCGCCGCCGAGCGAATCATCATGGAAGGCATCATGCCGCTAATCTCCATGAAAGACACAGACGCCGTGCGCCTCGGCCTGTTCCAATCGCTCAACGGAAGACGGCTGGCGGGTCGCTGGGGTTAGTCTTTCATCATTGTTCCATCCGATTTACTTGAATGTCGTTCGCGCACGGCGATTTAATTCAAGCGTTATGCGCTTGCTTGCCTTGCACATAGTAGATTGCTAAGGTACAGGCATTGAGGGGTTGGTATGAACGTACAATACATTATTAGCGAATATCTGGATCGAGCATTAGCACAAGCTGAGTATGACAAGTTGGAAGATGGTACTTTCTCCGGGCGTATTGCTTCCTGCACAGGCGTTCTAGCTTTTGGCGCAACTCTCAGAGAATGTGAAGATGAATTGCGCTCTACTTTAGAGGACTGGCTTCTTGTCGGGCTGAAGCTTGGACATATGCTGCCTGTGGTGGATGGCATTGACTTGAACAAGGAGCCAGAGTATGAGCCGGTGGAATCCGTGTTAGCGCAATGACTTCGTTCGTCGGTTGCGCCGACTCGGTTTCGAGGGTTTATATTCTGGAGCGAAGCATCAATTTATGGTGTATGAGCAGCATCGCCTCACAATACCTTCAAATGCAGAGTATTCAGTTCCGCAGCTTCGTATGATGATACGTGAGGTCGAATTAATCATCGGTCGAGAGATTACCGCTGATGATTGGAACAATTTGTCCTGACCGAGGCAGCGCAACGCAAGTCGTGAGCTTCCGACCGCTAGATGGTAAAGTTTTCAAGATTCTTCCTTCTGCATAATTCATGAGCAAGCGCGGCAGAGCACAGACAATAATGGAATACGCGGCGGCGCGCTCTTTGATTTCGGGCATGGGGATTTTGCCCGGAAAACTTGCCGTCGGCGTGAGCAGCGCTATGGGGCGCGTTACTTATCGCGGTAGCAGTAAGCTGCGTAGCGTGGGCGAGCGAAACCTTGCGCTTGCCTTTCCTGCGCTGGACGAGCAGGAGCGCAGTCGCATATTGCGTGGCGTCTTTATTAATCTGGGTCGGCAGCTAAGCGTGTTCAGCCATCTGTCCAAGATGAGCCGCGAAGATGTGTGTGCGCTTGTTGACTGCGAGGGGATGGAAAATCTTGAAGCAGCGAAAGAAAAAGGGCGCGGCGTCATACTCGTCACAGGACACTTGGGCGCATGGGAGATGACAAGCTTCGCCCTCTCCGCTTTCGGTCATCCGCTCAGCTTTCTTGTGCGCCGCATTGATAACCCTATGGTCGAGCGTTTGGTCGAGCGCATGCGCACGCGCTTCGGCAATCGCACGATAGACAAGCGCTCTGCCGGTCGTGCAATGCTTAAGGTTCTACATGCTGGCGAAACGCTGGGACTCCTGATAGACATCAACACGACGGCGAGCGAAGGCATCTTCGTTGACTTCTTCGATGAACCCGCTGCGACCACGTTCCTGATGGCGAAGCTTGCGCTGCGCACAGGCGCGGACGTGATTCCTGTGTTCGCGCCCTGGGAAGAAGAGCGTAAACGTTTCGTTCTGCGTATAGGCTCGCCGCTTAAGATTGAACGAACAGGCAACGAGGCGGAAGATGTGCGGCTGCTGACTCAGCTTGCGACCCGTGCGGTCGAGTGTCACATCAGGCGATACCCTGATCAGTGGCTCTGGATTCACAAGCGCTGGCGCACTCGGCCTGAGGGAGAACCGGACATCTATTAAAGGGGCAATTTCAAAACCATCTTAGCGAGCTTATCTCTTATCTTTGCGCCTTTGCGAGAAACTGCAATTCACATGATTCTGGATTATCAAGTAGAGTTACATGTTCACGCTGTAGAAGCAAAGGGAAATGCTTAAGATCGCTAAGAAGAGCCTTTCCCGGTTTTGAATCGCGCTTAGAGTTTAATTCTAGATGAGACCAATTAAAGTTGCATTATTGCAGATGACGGGTTGCGCATGGGACAGGGACGCGAGCCTTGCCAAAGGGGAACTCTTCTGTCGCAGTGCGCGTGCGCGTGGTGCGGACATAGCTCTATTCCCTGAGATGTGGAGCGCAGGCTATACGTTCTTTGACCCCAAAAGTGAAGATGAGCGCGAGCACTGGCGTCGGCAGGCCATCAGTAGCGATGATTCGTTCGTCACACACTTTAGAAAACTCGCCGCTGAACTGAACATGGCGATTGCGCTCACCTACCTTGAAAAATGGGAAGGCAGGCCGCGCAACTCTGTGTCCTTGATTGACCGCAGAGGCGAGATAGTATTGACCTACGCGAAAGTTCACACGTGCGAGTTTGACATAGAATGCGAACTCACGCCCGGAGATGATTTTCCTGTTTGCGAGTTGGAGACCGAAGCTGGCGCGTTGAAAGTCGGATTCATGATCTGTTACGACCGCGAGTTTCCAGAAAGCGCGCGTATACTTATGCTGCGCGGCGCAGAGTTAATACTCACGCCGAACTCATGCACGCTAGACCGTCACCGCATAGATCAATTTAAGACGCGCGCATTCGAGAACATGGTCGGCGTCGCCATGACAAACTACGCCGCGCCGTGCAACAACGGCCACTCCGTAGCATTCGACGCGGTGGCGCATACTCCGGGAATTCCAGAGGAGTTTTCTGGACGCGACACGCTCGTCATAGAGGCAGGAGAGAGCGAAGACGTTTACGTTGCAACGTTCGACATGGAGAGCATACGCCGCTATCGAGAGCATGAGACATGGGGCAACTCTTATCGCCGCCCGCGCCTTTACGGGATGCTCACTTCGGATGAAATCGAGCAGCCGTTCGTCCGAAAGGACGCGACAAGATGACGCGCGGCGCAATTAAACGGTCGCGGAATTTATCCTCTCGCTTTGACAATCTGCGCGCATAGAGTTAATTTTCCTGAACATTCTATTTCTAGCCCAGGAGAAACAGACAAAGGAAGTATATGGCAAAAAGTGGTCATAAGGGCATCAGCCGCATTGATTGCCCGGAGAAGAAGACTGTTGGATGGTACGTCCGAGTCAGACTTGGAAACGTCACCAAAGCAAAGTTCATCAGCGATAACAAGCACGGCGGTCGTGA
>Ga0209027_1000597_pt1 | contig 12981 bp, 15 predicted proteins | sample GraSoi013_1_20cm_3_FD_185821 | JGI IMG/M metagenome (GOLD analysis project Ga0209027, IMG submission 185821) | Grasslands soil microbial communities from the Angelo Coastal Reserve, California, USA - Sample 09_27_2013_1_20cm (SPAdes) (version 2) | ecosystem: Environmental > Terrestrial > Soil >...
CGGGATGCCGTGCTGGCCCAGCCTGGCGTGGCCGCCGTCTACCGCGCCGAAGAATTGCGCGACCGCCCCGCCCAAGAGAGCCCCGCACAGCGGGCCATGGCCTACAGTTATTTTCCCGGGCGCAGCGGCGATCTATTCATCCTGCCAAAACCCTACTGGCTGATGGACGGCACTCCGCTGGGAACGAGGCGTTCCTACGGCGCCGGCCACGGCGAGCCTTACAACTATAATCAGCACGTCCCCGTGCTGCTCATGGGCTTCGGTATCCAACCCGGGCAATACTTTCAGCCCATCACCCCTGCCGACATCGCTCCAACCTTCGCCGCGCTCTGCGGAATCACCCTGGCCTCCCGCGACGGCCACGTCCTCGGCGAAGCGCTGAAGAAACCCTCGGCGTCCCGGCCCAGCCCAAAACCCACATTGCCAGCGGCTCCAAGCCCCTAACGCCGGCTGGCGCCTCGAGAAGGGTGCGGAGGCTCGAGCTCGTGCGCATCCTCGACCGCGACCTCCTGATGGTCCCCCGCGCCCTTGTTCCAGCCGTGCGGTCACTCATCCGCGATCATTTCCGCTCGGATCAGCAGAGCGAGAGTGAGGAACGTGCCGTCTACGCCGCGGCCGACGAGCAGAAAACAGACCAGTGGCCGCAAGATGAAGTTTGATCCGAAAAAGCTTAACGCGCTTGCCGTCTGTCTGCACGGCCGGCAGATCGGTGTTATCAACCGTCTGGCCGAGCGGTTCGACCGCCTCCCCGGCGGCGACCCCGTGCACATGGAGGATTTCGCGCAAGTGTTGGGGCTCTTTTCCGATGACAAGTACGGGCGCCGCAGCTATGCCAATATCGCTTCCGTTCTCTGGGCGGAAACCGGCCAGGAAGCCACCTACGAGTTTGTCCGTCGGGTGGTTTTTTCCGTGCTGATCGGCAATGCCGACATGCATCTCAAGAACTGGTCGCTCCTATGCCCCGACCGGCGTACGCCCGTTCTGTCCCCGGCCTACGATTTTGTTGCCACGCTTCCCTATCTTCCCGGCGACACGCTGGCCCTAACCTTCGGCGGCGGCCGCAGTCTCGCGGGAATCACGACCGACCAGATGCGGCACGTTGCCGACGCGGCAAGAGCGTGGAAAGCACTCGAACAGACCGACCTGCTCCCCAAAGACATGCGTACATCCATCGAGAAACAAATTCTTGCTGTCGCTTCTACGACAAAGTGACGGCCAACGTTGGCATCAGGAATCTCTCCACAGTTTGCGTGAGTGTAGCGGCTTCGTGGTATCCTCTCGGGCGAAGTGAGCTCCGCTGGTGCCGTGGACCTCAGCGTAAAAATTGGCGCGTTGCGCCTGCCGAATCCTATTCTCGCCGCCAGCGGAACCTTCGGTTACGGCCTGGAATTTGCCCACCTCGTTGATCTAAACCATCTGGGCGGCTTTGTAACCAAGGGCCTTTCCCGGGAACCCATCGAGGGTGCCCCTGCCCCCCGGCTGTGTGAAACCCCCTCTGGCATGCTCAACGCCGTAGGCCTCCAGAATGTGGGGGTACGCGCCTTCGTAGCTGAAAAACTCCCGGAACTGCGAAAACTCGATACCGCGGTCATCGCCAATGTCTTTGGCTACACGCTGGAGGACTATGTCGAGGTGCTGAGGGTCCTGGAGGACGCCGAAGGGCTGGCGGGGTATGAGCTCAATATCTCCTGCCCCAACGTCAAGAGGGGAGGTATGCAGTTTGGCAGCGATCCAGCCCTGGTGGCTGAGGTCGTTGGGGCGGCCCGAAGGGCGGCATTGAGGAGACCCCTGTGGGTCAAGCTTTCCCCTCTGGTGACAAACATTGGACTTATCGCCCGGGCTGCCGAAGAAGCCGGAGCCGATGCCTTGACAGTGGCAAACACTTACCCGGCGATGGCCATCGACTTCCGCACCGGGCGGTCCCGGTTGGGGAGCAAGACCGGTGGCTTGTCGGGTCCGGCAATTAAACCCATTACTTTGAGGCTGGTTTGGGAAACGCGGAAGGCCACCAAGACACCAATTCTAGGGCTCGGAGGCATTGAGACGGTCGAAGACGTGCTTGATTACCTGGCTGTAGGCGCTTCGGCGGTACAGGTCGGGACGGCCAGCTTTGCTGACCCGAGGGTCAGTCAGCGACTTGTCGACACCATTACTAAGGTACTATTCGATGCTAAAGCGTTTACTGTGAATGAGATAAGAGAGAAATTTCTGTCAGAAAATGGTTGACATAACGAACGTTCCTTGCTACACTTTTCTGGATCCGAGTAGCACAAAGAACACACTATGAGACATCGACTCTTCATGATCTGGGCTGCGCTGCGCTGGGTCCTTCTAATGTTCCTCATCGCTCCGGTGATGGAGGCCCCCCTGGTAGCGCATCTGAACCAACCTATGAAGCCGGTGAAGTCCTGGGTAGGCAATGCCAGTTGGTATGGCCCAGGATTCCATGGACGCAAGACCGCCAACGGCGAGCGCTTCGACTCCGAAGCCCTCACCGCGGCGCACCCCAACCTGCCTTTTGGCTCCATGGTTCGCGTGGTGAACACCCGGAACGGGAAGTTTGAGCTGGTGCGCATCAATGACCGGGGTCCTTACCAGGAAGGGCGTGAAATTGATGTATCCTATCGTGTCGCCCGGAAAATCGGATTGATCCATTCCGGCGTGAGCCAGGTCCGGCTCGAGTTGATGGCACTGCCCGAGAAGCACTGACCCCGAAGGAGTCGGGGTCAACTATGACCTTGACCTTCGACGCTCATCCCCGCAGCAGCCTGGTCGTCGCGCTGGATTTTGATTCTCTGACGTCCGCCGTGAAGTTCGCGAAACAGGTTGCCGATCTGGTAGGCATGTTCAAGATTGGCAACCAGCTGTTCACGGCCGCCGGTCCCGCTGCCGTTAAGGAAGTTGCCGCGCTGGGCACGGGTATTTTTCTCGACCTAAAATTCCACGACATACCCAACACCGTTGCTGGCGCCGTGCTTTCCGCGGCGGCCATGAGCGGAGTGCAGCTCGTCAACGTGCACGCGCTCGGCGGCCATGCCATGCTAGAGGCTGCGGTACAGGCCATCAGTGCGGGTGTTCCGATGGGCGCCGACCGGCCTCGCCTCTTGGCGGTCACCATTCTAACCAGCATGGATCAGAAGACCATGAAGGAAGTGGGAATCGGGGGCACTCCAAAACTGCGGGTCGTGAAGCTGGCAGAACTTGCAAAAAAGGCTGGCGTCGATGGGGTCGTGGCTTCGGTCGAAGAAGCCAAAGCCATTCGCAAGGCTTGCGGGCGTGATTTTTTGATCGTGACGCCCGGGGTGCGCTCAAAGAGTTCAGCCGTGGAATCCAAATCAGAAGACCAGGCCCGCAAAGCCACACCCACCGAAGCGATTCGCGCCGGCGCCGATTTCCTGGTGGTTGGCAGGCCTATTCTGGCGGCCCCTGATCCGCGAGCAGCCGCCCAAGCGATCGTCGACGAGATTGCTGCCGCGAAGTGAGCTCGGAAGTTTGGCCGCTCATTCTGTCCTCCAGTAGCATGCGGCGCGAAATAGCGCACACCTTCATCCATGTCTAGTCCGACCCACAGCGTAATTGTTGGCACTGCCGGGCACATCGACCATGGCAAATCAACGCTGGTCGAAGCGCTGACCGGCACGCACCCAGATCGTCTGGCCGAAGAGAAGCGCCGGGGAATCACCATCGATCTGGGTTTTGCATTCCTGGAAGAAAACGGTGTGCGCTTCGGTTTTGTGGATGTGCCGGGGCACGAGCGCTTCGTCAGCAACATGCTGGCGGGCGCGGGCGGTATTGATGTGTTGCTCTTGGTGATCGCCGCGGACGAATCCATCAAGCCGCAGACGCGCGAGCATTTCGATATCTGCCGCTTGCTGGGAGTCGAGCGTGGCGTGGTGGCGGTGACGAAAAGCGATCTGGTGGAGAGCGAAACGCTGGAACTGGTGCGGCTGGAAGCCGAGGAGTTCGTCGGAGGATCGTTCCTCGAACACGCGCCGATGGTGACAGTGAGCGCGAAAACGGGAGCCGGTCTCGGCGAACTGAAGAGAGCTTTGAGCGAAGCGGCGGCCAAGGCGTCCGGGAAGGATGCGGCGCGGTACTTCCGGCTGCCCATTGATCGCGCTTTTGCGATGAAGGGATTTGGTTCGGTGGTGACCGGTACGCTGATTTCCGGAAGCGTAGGCCCGGGCGACGAAGTGGAACTCTTCCCGCGCGGCCAGCGGCTGCGGGTGCGTGGCGTGCAGTCCGGGGGAAAAACCGTGGAGCGCGCCATGCCGGGACAACGCACGGCGGTGAACCTGGCGGGAATCGAGCACACCGCCCTGAAGCGCGGAATGGTGCTAGCGACACCGGGGAGATTCCGGAAGACGCGCCGGATCGATGTGCGGCTCGAACTGTTGCCATCGGCGAGAAAAATGAAACCGGGTGCGCGCCTGCACTTTCACGCGGGAACGGCAGAGACCATCGCCGAAGTATTTCTTCACGGCGATCAGGACGTGCCGCCCGGCGGGACGGCGCTCGCGAACCTGAAGCTACAGGACGAAGTGCTGGTGCTGGCGGGCGATCGCTTCATTGTGCGGCAGTTTTCGCCGGTAGTTACGATTGGCGGGGGTGCGGTGCTGGACCCGCTGGCGCGGCGACCGATGCTGCGCGATTCGGGGCGCGCGGCGTTTCTTCGAACGCTCGAGCGGCAGAACGGCGAGGAGACCTTGGCGGCGATGACCGCGCGCGCGCTGTTGGGGCTGGGGTTGGCAGAGATCGTGGCGCGAACGGGCTGGACGGAAAAAGAAATCCACCGGGCGGTGGATGAACTTCACCGTACGGGACGCGTAAGAAGGGTATCGAGCGAACCGCTGGTGCTGGTGACGGGAAAATTGTTTGAAGAAGTGCGCATGAAAATTGTCGAAAAAGTCGCAAAATTTCAGAAGGAAAATCCCTTGCTGCCGGGAATCGCGCGTGAGGACCTCCGCGCCAGTCTGGGAAAGCGCGTGCGGAACGAAACATTTCGCGCCGCGCTGGAAGAGCTGGTCTCGGAGAAGAAGCTCGACGCACAGGGAGAATTGGTAAAAAAGGCGGGATCGGAGATCGCCCTGCTACCCGAAGAAGCGCGCGCCAAAGAACAGCTCGAAGCAGCGTTTGCCTCCGCGAGTCTGGCGGTTCCAGCGGTGACGGAGGTGCTGGCAAAACTTGCTGTCGAAGCCCAGCGAGCGGAAAAACTCTTGCAAATTCTCTTGCGAGAGAAGAACCTGGTGCGGGTGTCCGCCGAGCTGGTGTTCCACCGTCAAGCGCTGGCGCAACTGAGGGAGCAGCTGGCCGCTTACAAGAAGGCCAGGGGCGACCGGATTTCTGTGCCGGCATTCAAGGAACTCACCGGGATCACCCGGAAGTACGCCATCCCCCTGCTGGAATACCTGGATCGTGAACATGTGACGCGCCGGGTGGGGGACGAGCGTGTTATCCTGTAGGTGCAAGAAGCGGACCAGACTTGCCGCGCAGGGCTACCCGCCGCGGCGGGCGCGTGGAGGCGGTTTATGGGTGAATTTAGTATTTTTCATTGGATTGTGGTTCTGGCGGTCATACTGATTTTCTTTGGTGGTAAGCGAATCCCGGAAATCATGAAGGGATTTGGCGAGGGTATCCGCAGCTTCAAGGACGGCATGTCAGGCGTTTCGCAAACACCGGCGCCTCCGGCACAGACGACTGCTCCTCCCCCCGCAGAAAAACCTGCCGAAGAAAAGAAGTAGCCGAGAAGTTCGCTCGAGGTTTAAGATGGGCGGCCCGTGTGGCCGCCCTCGGGATTTCAACGCTGCTCGCATTTCATCGAAGCGCTCCTCATCCTCCCGGAAACAAACTCTCCGCATTCGCAGTAAGGTCGTAAAAAACTGAGCTCCAGACACGCGACCAAAGGCCTCCGGGCCTGCGGATGAAAGTAAGGTGGAAATGTGTCCAAAGAGTAGCGGAAAACAGCGAGGCGATCCGCAAAACCTGTACTGCAGACCAGTAGCGGCGGCCCAACTTTCCGAGCAGCATCGGGTATTACAGGGTGAGCCGGGACTCGCAAATTCTGAAAGCTTAGGAGAGGGCCCATGAAATTTACCTGCATGAAGTGGAGTGCCTTGCCCATTCTGGTGCTGATGGCCGGAACCGTGGCGCTGGCCAAAGACCTGTTGTCGGCCGATTCGCAGCAGCCCGACGAAGCGCAGAGCGGAAGCCCCGCGACGGCGGCAACACCAGCGGCCGCACCCACGCCGGAGGCGAAGCCCAAGCCCACCGTGGCGCGGCGCAAAGAAAATCAGCAGGATCGCATCGCCCAAGGGGTGAAAAGCGGCCAACTGACGCCTGGTGAAACTTCGAAGCTCGAAAGCAAAGAAGCGGCGCTCAATGCCGAGACCAAAGCGGACCGCGCGGCCAATGGTGGCAAGCTGACGGCGGCAGAGAAAAAACAGATCAACGGGCAGCAAAATCAGCTTTCCAAGCAGATCGGCAAGGACAAGCACAACGCTAGCACCCAGCACTATGCCAACAACAAAGTGGACCAGCGCCGCGAAAATCAGCAGGACCGCGTCGCCCAGGGCATCAAGAGCGGGCAGATGACGGCTGGCGAAGCGGCCAAGGCCGAGAAGCAGCAGAAGGGCATTAACCGGCAGGTGGCCGCGGACCGCAAGGCCAACGGCGGAACGCTGACGGCTTCGGAAAAGAAGCAAGTCAACCATGAACAGAATGCGGCGTCGAAGAACATTTATAACAAGAAACACAACCTCAAGACGCAGCCGAAACCTAACTAAGCTTCCTCCACCCCCCTGAAGCAAAAGAGGCGTCCTGGTTCTCACCAGGACGCCTCTTCTTTTTTGCCACGCCGAGCGGAGGGGCAGCTTGGTCATCTTCAGCACCGCATCGAGGTAATGCGCGTCGAAGAGTGAGGGACTCGCTCTCGGGAGGAGTCAGAAAGGGCCAGCCCAAAGAGAATGAGCCTCCGGAATAACGCTCATAGCTAGACTTCCGACCAGCCTAGCTCGGTGAGGGACGACAGGAGGTGCGCGAGAGGCAGGCCGACGACGTTGAAATAGCAGCCTTCGATGCGCGGGATATAACGGCCGGCGCGGCCCTGGATGCCATAAGCTCCTGCTTTGTCATGGGGTTCGCCGGTCGCGAGATAGCGGGTGATTTCTTCGGCCGGGAGCGCGGCGAAGTGCACGAGCGTCGATTCCACAAACGCGCGCCGGACCCCATCAGGAAGGCGGATGAGAGCGACCCCGGTGACCACCGCGTGGGTGCGGCCGCCAAGCCGTTCGAGCATATGGCGGGCATCGTCGGTGGAGCGCGGCTTGGTGAAAATGTGCCCTTCCAGAGTCACGATGGTGTCGGCGGCGATGACGATCGACGGGCCGACCACGCGGGCGGCGACCAGTTCGGCCTTGGCAGCGGCCAGGCGCCCGACGAGCTGGTGAGGAGCTTCGCCCGGGTAAGGCGTTTCCTCAATGGCGGAGGAGAGCTGCGTGAACGCCAAGCCCGCGTCGCGAAGAATCTGGGCGCGGCGTTCCGAAGCGGAGGCAAGGATCAACTTCATAGCCCTCTCGTAGGGAAGAATACTATAGCGCAAGCGCGCTGAGAGCCTGTGCTTTGGTCCACCCGAAGAGGCGGGCGATCTGTACTGTCGGCGTGGAGGGGTACAAGGTGCGATATCTCGCGGCAATCGCCGTGCGGGCATTTTCTGGGGATATTTTCTGGGCTTGCTGAACCTGTCGGGGAAAGGCGCGGGCCACCAGATCAAAGCAGTTGGAGGCCCACGCTTCGGTTTCCTGTGCGGCGCCGGAGTGCGTGACGAGCAGCAGACCCTGCAATTCCAACATGGCCTTCTTGAAGCGCTTGTTGCCGGCTGGCGTTTCGAGTTTCGAAGCCTGCCGAAGTTCGAGCGTCGGCAGGGCCCCGTGCTTTTCGAGCGCTTGCCAAAGTTCCAGCGCATGGTGAGAAATGCGCCCCATTTTGTAGCAGGCTTCGGCCCCCACTGCCGTTCCCTCGATGGCTAGAAAATACGGCAGAAGCTGGAGCGAGAGAAATGAGCCGCGGCTCTTGAAATATTTTGCGTAAAGAGCGCGGCGCTTCTTTGGCAATTCGTCTTTCCATTTCCAGATGAGTTGCGCATATTTGTCCCAGCGCACGTCTCGGCGCTTTGCCACGGCGTAGTAAAGCGACCCGAGCGGAACGTTTTTGAGCGGGTACAGGACGCAGAACCCGGCATGATCGATTAAACGGGCGGCCTCCGAGGGCGTGCGGATCAAGCGGGGCCATGGGAGTTCGTGACCTGAAGGCGTGTTCATGAGCGAGGCAGAGCCTTTGAAGCATAAGGCTGCTCGCCAATGACGCCCCGGACTGCGAGCAGCAGGATGAGCTCGATCATGTTTGCCTCCATCCTCAGATGACTACGGATTCCAGGTATTCGCCGAAGACGCGGCGGAGGGCGTCGGAGATTTCGCCGACCGTGGCGTAGGCTTCGACGGCAGCGAGGATAGCAGGAAGAAGATTCTCGGTGGTTGTGGCGCGGCGCTGGAGTTCGGCGAGGGCCGATTTGGCGCGGACCGTATCGCGCTTGGCGCGCAGGGCGCCCAGCCGGGCGATCTGGGAGCGTTCGATTTGCGCGTCGATACGGAGAATGGGAATGAGGCGGGCGTCAGTCCCTTCCGTGGAGCCCACGAAGTCGTTCACGCCGACGACGATTTGTTCTTTTTTCTCGACCGCTTGCTGGAACTCGTAGGCCGCTTTCTGGATTTCTCCCTGGACGTAACCGGCTTCAATGGCGTGCAACATTCCTCCCATTTTGTCGATTCTTGTAAGGTAGTGTGAGGCCTGCGATTCGATTTCGTTGGTGAGGGATTCGATGGCGTAGGAGCCGGCGACGGGGTCGATGGTGTTGGCCACGCCTGTTTCGTTAGCCAGGATTTGCTGGGTGCGCAGCGCGATGAGCGCGGAATCTTCGGTAGGAAGGGCGAGCGCTTCGTCGAGAGAATTGGTGTGCAAGGATTGGCAGCCGCCGAGAACCGCGGCGAGCGCTTGGACGGCCACGCGCACGATGTTGTTTTCCGGCTGCTGCGCGGTAAGCGAAGAACCGGCGGTTTGCGCGTGGAAACGGAGCATCATGGAACGCGGATCTTTGGCACCGAAGCGTTCGGCCATGATGCCGGCCCAAAGACGGCGCGCGGCGCGGTACTTGGCGATTTCTTCCAGAAGATCGTTGTGAGCATTGAAGAAAAAAGAAAGCTGCGGGGCAAATTCATCGACGCCGAGGCCGGCCTCGAGCGCCGCCTGGACGTAGGCGATTCCATCGGCCAGAGTGAAGGCGACTTCCTGGACGGCGGTCGAACCGGCTTCCCGGATGTGATAGCCGGAGATGGAGATGGTGTTCCACTTGGGAAGATGGTCGCGGCACCAAGCGAAAATGTCCGTGACGATGCGCATCGCGGGCCGCACCGGATAGATGTAAGTGCCGCGGGCGATGTATTCCTTCAAAACGTCATTCTGGATGGTGCCGGAAAGCCTTGGCAGGCTCGCGCCTTGCCGTTTCGCGACGGCTACATAGAGGCAGAGCAGGATTGCGGCCGTGGCGTTGATGGTCATGGAGGTGGAGACTTTTTCGAGCGGAATGCCCTCGAACAGAGTCTCCATGTCTTCGAGCGAATCTATGGCCACGCCAACTTTGCCGACTTCGCCGAGGGCCAGGGGATGGTCAGAATCCAAGCCAATTTGCGTGGGCAGGTCGAAAGCGACGGAAAGACCAGCCTGGCCCTTGCTTAGCAGATAGCGATAGCGCTGGTTGGATTCGACGGCCGTGCCGAAGCCGGCGTACTGGCGCATGGTCCAGAAGCGGCCGCGGTACATGGTGGGATAGATACCGCGAGTAAAGGGATATACCCCGGGATATCCGAGGGCCTCATCGGGGTTCCAGCCGGCAAGATTTTCTTCCGTGTAGAGACGATCGATGGGGAGCCCGGAGAGAGTGGTGAATCGTTCCTTCCGTTCGGATTTGGTTTTTGGGTCAGACATGATGGTGTGCTCGATGGGCCGAGCCGGGCGATTTGGCCAGCCCCGTGCCGCCCAGTGGGAAGACCGGCGCTACAACCTGCGGGCCTTCTGAAACGACGTTACGGCGAAAAACAGAAATAACAGAGCAACCGCCACGGCGATGCCGATGAGCCAGCGAGCAACGTCGCGCGTCCAGGCGCGCAGCGCGGCGTTGAGCCAACCCAGCGCCAGAACGCCAAAGACGGCGCCGCTGGCCTCGTGAAAAAGCTGGCGGAGCACGCGCCAGAGACGCCGGAAACCACCCGGCTGCGGGGGCCCGGCGGCGGCCCTTGCGGCTGTGGACATAATAGAGCATCTTAGCGCAAAACGCGGCGGACAGGACGAAGAGGGTGCCGGGGTCCTCCGACTTTAGGCCCATGCGAACCTGAACGATGGTACTGTGGACGTATTGGAGACAAAGGAGTGATGCTCTCTTGTATCCAACAATCGGTGGGCCTAGAATGGCCGAAGACGTACGGGAGAGCCAGCCTTGCAACTCGATGATCACCTGAAAAACTTGCTCCGTGAACTGGGACACGCCATCAATGACACGGTGTCCGATTCCGATCGCATTACGGGTGCGATTGCCGGCGTGCGTGCTCACGGGTACGATATCGTGCTGAAACTGGATGCCACCATCGGGCTGGCAAAACGCGACGCGGCAGCGGCCGAGGCAGCCAAGCTGACGACCCAGGACCGCCGCTTTCTGGAGTCGCTGCGGATTCAGGTGGATCAGGAATCGTTTTTGGAAGAGCATGACAGAAGGCCGGCCCCGCGGCTGGCCATGACGCCCCAGGACGTGCGATTTCTAAAGTCCTTGCGGATTGCCACGGACGATACGGAATGAACAGAATCGTCAAGATGTCCGCCATCGGACTGCCGCTGATGCTTGCCGAGGCGGGCTTTTTTTCCTGCCCTGCGGCCGCGCAGGCCCCGGTGATCGTGCCAATTGTCGTTGATACCGCGGCGCCGATCGTCGTCGCTGTGGTGAAGCCCAAGCCCAAGCCGACCGGTCTTGATAAGTTTGAAGGTTTTGTGATGCATGCGAATAACGCGCAGATTACCGTGCGCGCGAAGGGCAACGACATGGCCATCCGAACGTTCCCTCTTTCGCAAGCGGCGTCGTCGAGAATGCAGAAAATCATCGACAAGGGCGGTTACCAGTACGGCGACAAAGTGACCGTTTTCTACCAACCCGACACGTCCCAAGCCATCACGGTCAAAGGGAAACCCTCGAAACCGATTTGATTTGCGGAGCGGCAACATGCTTCGCCTCCCTGCGGTTGCCGGACGCTTCTATCCCGCGGGACCCGCGGAACTCCAGGCGCTCATTCACAGCTACAGCATCGCCGATCGGAGCCAGCCACCCATTCCGGTAAGGGCCTGCCTGGTGCCGCACGCCGGGTATGCCTATTCCGGTCACGTGGCTGGCGCGGTGCTTCGGCGGATCGCGCTGCCCAGGAAAATCATCATTCTCGGGGTGCGGCATTATCCGCGGGGTGAGCCGGCGGCCATACTTTCGAGCGGCGCCTGGCGCACGCCGCTCGGAGACGCGCGGATCGACGAGGCGCTGGCCGAAGCGCTCGAAAAAGCCTGCCCGCTGCTGCGCGACGACAGCGTGGCGCACAGCGCGGAGCACTCGCTCGAAGTGCAGTTGCCGTTTCTTCAGGTGCTGGCGCCGGACTTCACATTTGTTCCCATAGCTCTCGGAGCCGTGCAATTCGAATCCCTGGTGAGCGTGGGGGAAGCCATCGGGCAGGTGCTTGAGGCTGCCAAAGAGAACGTTCTGCTATTGACCACCTCGGACTTGAATCATTACGAGGATGACGCTACAACGCGCATCAAGGACCGCAAAGCCATCGACCAGTTGCTGCTGCTCGCACCACGCGGACTCTACGAAACGTGCCGCCACGAAGCGATTTCTATGTGCGGGCTGGGACCTGCGGTGGCCATGCTGACGGCGCTCAATAGGCTGGGTGCAAAGAAACCGGAATTGGTGAAGTATGCTACGTCCGCCGACGTTTCTGGAGATCCGGACGCGGTGGTGGGCTACGCGGGCATGATCTTTTACTGACCCCATGGTGAGCGCAAGCCCCGGCGTTCAGGCCCGGGTATAAGATAAGGGAACGGCTCCCCCAGGGGAGCCGTTCGTCTGAATTGTTTCCGATTCGATTAGTGCGGCCGGCCGGAGGACGGGTGCGAAGACGGCGCCGAAGGAGGAGGGGAGGACGGCGTCGAGGATCGTCCTGATCCGCTTGCACTCGAACCGCTCCAACTGCCGTTTCTGCTGCCACTGGAACCTCCGCGTTCGCCGCCCGAGGAACGCGGTGCCGGCGGTGGGACGCTCGTCCGTGCAGGAGGAGAGGAAGCGCTCCGCGTCGCCGGAGGAGTTGCCGGTGTGCGCGGGGGCGCGACCACGGTTGCGGTCGACGTGGCAGCGGCCGTGCGTCCATTTTCCACCCGCATCTCGTTACTCGGCGCGGAAGACGGAGCCGCGGAAGAATTCGTACTCACAAAGCGGTGTTCACGGGGATCGTAGGTGATGGAAGAATCCTTGCCGAGCGACAGGCCGCGAATTTCAGATTTGCCTTCGCCCACGGTTCTCAAAACGCGCGTTGGCGGCGTTGTGGCCGCCAAGCTGCTGCTCAGGGAGTCGCGCGGCGGCGATTTCAACGTTTCCCATTTTTGTCCGTGCTCGACAGGCAGGATCTCGACGCTCACGCCTTTCGTCCCCACACTAGAGAAAACGCCACGCTCCAAATTCAGAGGAGTTTTCCCTTTTTGGTCGAGCGGATGCATAGGTACGATGCCGCTCTTGCCACCCTGGCGAACGAACACGCCCGTCACTGGACGATAGATGGGACGCGGCGGATGAACGCCACCCGGGAAGCGCTTTCTCGGCACGCCGGGGCATCCGTAGAGAATCGG
>Ga0209027_1000598_pt1 | contig 12969 bp, 10 predicted proteins | sample GraSoi013_1_20cm_3_FD_185821 | JGI IMG/M metagenome (GOLD analysis project Ga0209027, IMG submission 185821) | Grasslands soil microbial communities from the Angelo Coastal Reserve, California, USA - Sample 09_27_2013_1_20cm (SPAdes) (version 2) | ecosystem: Environmental > Terrestrial > Soil >...
GCCGGGCGGGCCGGACAGCGGGTCCACCGAGGGCGGGCCGCTCACCGTCGGGTGCATGGCCGTCGGCGCGAGTCCGGGCGGGTAGCTCTCGCCGTAGCCGGGCTGCGGGTACGCGGGCGCGGGCGGCGGGTACGACGGGATCGCGGCGGAGCCGGGCTGGTACGCCGGCGGCTGCGGGGCGGTCTGCTGCGGGTACCCGGCGGCGGGTACCACGGCGGTGGGCTGGCCGGTCGCGAACGGCGGGGACGGCGGCTGCTCCTCCGGCGCGGGCTGCTGCTGCGGGATGGTCGGGTACGGGCCGGGGGGTGGGTACGAGCCCTCCGGGGGGTTCGGCGGGTACGACATGGTGCTTCCTCCAGAAGGCGGTTTCTTACGACCGTCAGCAGATGCCGTCGAAGGATCGGCACGCGACGGAGATCGGGATGGCGTAGTTGAGACCGGGGCCGTTCAGGTTGCCCCGGACGACGCCGATGACCTGCTTCTGCGCGTTGACCACGGGGCTGCCGGAGTTGCCCGGGTTGGACGCCGCGTCGAACTGGATGAAGGTCTTGCCGGCGCTCTCCGGGATGTCGGTCCGCAGCGCGCTCACCACGCCACTGGACACCGACTGCTCGAAGCCGCGGGGCGCCCCGATGACGACGATCGGCATCCCCGGTACGACCTGCCCGGTGGCGGCGGCGAGCCGGGGGAACTTCTCGGTCGAGTGCAGCAGGGCCAGGTCGTTCTCCGGGTCGACGCGGACCACCTGGACCGGGAACCGCTGGTTGTCGTGGTCGATCGTGGCGGTGCGCTGGCCCTGGGTCCACAGGCCCTCGACGACGTGGTAGTTGGTCAGCAGATCAGTACCGTCGGTCGTCGTGCCGATGGCGAACGCCGTCGCCGTACCCTCCGGGACTGTGATCTTGAAAACGCTCGGCAGCACGACCTGCGCCACCGCCGAGGCGTCGAGGGTCTTCGCGGCCTGCTGCTCGAGCGCGCGCACCCGCCCGTCCACGTCGCCGAGCCGCTTGTCGTCCCTGGCGGTCAGCGCGTCGATCTTCCGGTTCGCCGTGCGGAGCTGGCCCGCCACGACGACGAGGAACGCCGCCTGCGCGACCACCACGAGCGCGAGGACGGCCACCAGGATCGCCAGCAGCGGCGAGCGGCGCCGGGCCGGCGCAGCCGGGGGTACCGGCGGGAAGCTCCCGGTGCCGTAACCCGACGCCGGCCAGGAGGAGGTCGGGGTCGGCGCCGGCCGGTCCAGGCGCGGCGGCTGCGGTGCCGGCCGGACGGGTTCCGTGGCCGGACCCGGTACGTCACCGGGACCGGCCGGACCGGTCTCCGCGAACCCAGCCGTCATCGTCGCGCGCCCTCCCCTTTGTCGCGTCCAGGCTATGCCGCCGACGCCAGTCCGGGCACCGGTCGCGGGGCCCGGGCGGCCCTGGGCGGCCCTGGGCGGCACGGTGCAAAGTACCTCGCCAACCGCCTCCTGTCGCCCCCTGGTGACGCGCCGGGACGGGCATACGACAGCTACCAGACCCGGGGCCGTAAGTTGGGTAGGTGACCGACGAGACACCCGGGCGCTCCCGGGACTTGCGAAGTCGGGACCGGAAGGATGCCGAGGAGCCGGAAACTCCGAGCGGTCCCCCGGCAGTCCCGCTGACCGAACCCCGCGACGGTACCCCCCAGCCAGTCACCACCCCGGGCGCGTTAGCGCAGGTGGTGACGCTTTTCGCGGCCGGCACCGGGCCGGTCGCGGTGGACGCCGAGCGGGCCTCGGGCTACCGGTACACCCACCGGGCGTACCTGGTCCAGCTGCGCCGCGTCGGCGCCGGTACCGCATTGATCGATCCGCTCGCCTTCCCCGATCTCGCCACGCTCAACGCGGCCCTGGCCGACACCGAGTGGGTCCTGCACGCGGCCAGCCAGGACCTGCCGTGCCTGGCCGAGATCGGGCTACGACCATTGAAGTTATTCGATACAGAATTGGCCGCCCGGTTGGCCGGGTATGAGCGGGTCGGTCTGGCCGCGCTGACCGAACAGTTACTCGGTCGCAGCCTGGAGAAGCACCACTCGGCGGCGGACTGGTCGACCCGTCCGCTACCCCGGGACTGGCTGACGTACGCGGCGCTCGACGTCGAGCTGCTCGTGGAGCTGCGCGACCTGCTCGCCACCGAACTGACCCGCCAGGGCAAGGCGGAGTGGGCGGCGCAGGAGTTCACGGCGCTGGTCGACTGGACGAGCCAACCGCCACGGCCCCGGCCGGACCCGTGGCGGCGTACGTCCGGAATCCACCGGGTACGCGGTCCGCACGCACTGGCCCGGGTCCGGGCGCTGTGGTACGCGCGGGACGCGATCGCCGCCCGGCGGGACACCGCCCCCGGGCGGATCCTGCCCGACTCGGCGATCGTCGCGGCCGCCGAGGCTGACCCGAAGGACGAACGGAGCCTGGTCGCGCTGCCCGGGTTCGGCGGGCGCTCGGTACGGCGGCTCGCCCGTACCTGGCTGGATGCCCTGGACGACGCCCGGGAGCTGCCGGTCGAGGACCTGCCGACGACCCCGCCCAGCGAGGGTCCGCCGCCCCCGCACCGGTGGGCCGAACGCGATCCGGTGGCCGCCGCGCGCCTGGCCCGGTGTCGGGAAGCCGTCAACCGGTTGGCCGGCGTGCACGCCGTACCCCCGGAAAACCTGCTCGCCCCGGAAGCCGTGCGGCGGCTGGCCTGGAGCCCCCCGGAGCCGGCCGATCTGGAAGCGGTGTCCGCGGCGCTCAAGGAGTACGGCGCCCGCGCGTGGCAGATCGAGCTGACGGCGGCCGATCTCACAAAGGCGTTGCCTACACCGGGCAGTTACTGACGAGTAGCATGGGCCGGGAAGCGACCCCCAACCAGGAGGCTGACCGTGCCCCGTACCGTCCGCGACGTCGTGTTCGTCGACGGCGTACGCACCCCGTTCGGCAAGGCCGGCGGCGTCTACGCGCACACCCGCGCCGACGACCTCGTCATCCGCTGCATCCGCGAGCTGCTGCGCCGCCACCCCAACCTGCCGCCCGAGCGCATCGACGAGGTCGCCGTCGCGGCGACCACCCAGATCGGTGACCAGGGCCTGACCATCGGACGGACGGCCGCGCTACTGGCCGGGCTGCCCCACACCGTGCCCGGCTACGCCATCGACCGGATGTGCGCGGGCGCGATGACCGCGGTGACCACGGTCGCCGGCGGGATCGCCATGGGCGCGTACGACGTGGCCATCGCCGGCGGCGTCGAGCACATGGGCCGGCACCCGATGGGCGAGGGCGTGGACCCCAACCCGCGCATCATCGCGGAGAAGCTGGTCGATCCCTCCGCCCTCGTGATGGGCCAGACCGCGGAGAACCTGCACGACCGGGTGCCGGGCATCACCAAGGAACGGGCCGACCGGTTCGGGCTCGCGTCCCAGCTCAAGACCGCCAAGGCGTACGCCAACGGCAAGCTCCAGCCCGACCTCGTCCCGGTCGCCGTCCGCGACCCGGAGGCCGGCTGGGGACTGTCCACTGTGGACGAAGCGCCACGGGACACCAGCATGGCGAAGCTGGCCACGCTCAAGACCCCGTTCCGGCCGCACGGCAAGGTCACCGCGGGCAACTCGGCCGGCCTCAACGACGGGGCCACCGCCTGCCTGCTGGCCGCCGAGGAGGTGGCCACCGAACTGGGCCTGCCGGTGGGGATGCGGCTGGTCAGCTACGGGTTCGTCGGGGTCGAGCCGGAGGTCATGGGGTACGGGCCGATCCCGTCCACCGAGAAGGCGCTCCGGCTGGCCGGACTGTCCATCGGGGACATCGGCCTGTTCGAGCTCAACGAGGCGTTCGCGGTACAGGTGCTGGCGTTCCTCGACCACTTCGGGATCGCGGAGGACGACGAGCGGGTCAACCCGTGGGGCGGCGCCATCGCCATCGGGCATCCGCTGGCTTCCTCCGGGGTACGGCTGATGACCCAGCTGTCCCGTCAGTTCGCCGAGCACCCCGAGGTCCGGTACGGGCTGACCGCGATGTGCATCGGCATCGGCATGGGCGGCTCGGTCATCTGGGAGAACCCCAACTGGGAGGGCGACAAGTGAGCTATCAGGAGATCGTCACCCGGTCCATCGTCCGGCTGGTACAGGTACCCGGGCTGGCCAAGCCGGCCGCCCTGGTCACTCTGGACAACGGCTTGGACCACACCAAGCCCAACTCCTTCGGCGTCGGCGGGCTGACCTCCCTGGACTCCGCGCTCGACGAGGCACTGGCCGCGGACCCGGCCTTCGTCGCGGTGACCGGCAAGCCGTACATCTTCTGCGTCGGTGCCGACGTGACGGGCATGGCGCTGATCCGGGACCGGGAACAGGCGCTGGCCATCGGGCGACTGGGCCACCGGGTGTACCGGAAGTTCCGGGACTCGCCCGTACCAACATTTGCCTTTGTCAATGGCGCGGCGCTCGGCGGCGGCCTGGAGCTGGCCCTGCACTGCCACTACCGCACGGTGTCCGCGGGCGCGGCCGCCCTCGCCCTGCCCGAGGTGTCGCTGGGCCTGATCCCCGGCTGGGGTGGCAGCCAGTTGCTGCCGAACCTGATCGGGATCGTCGGCGCCGCCCAGGTCATCATCCAGAACCCGTTGACCCAGAAGGTGTTGCGCCCTGCCGAGGCGCGCGAGCTGGGCGTGGCCGACGCGCTGTTCGAGCCGGCCGACTTCCTCGAACGCTCGCTGGAGTGGGCCGCGGCGGTGGTATCCGGCCGGGAGCGCGTCGAGCGGCCCGAGGTCGACCGCAGCGAGATGTGGGAAGCCGTGCTCGGCTACGCCAAGGCGCAGCTGGACGAGAAGCTGCACGGCGCGCCACCGGCGCCCTACCGGGCCCTGGAGCTGCTCCAGCTCGCCAAGACGGCGTCGTTCGCCGACGGTACGGCCGCCGAGGACGAGGCGCTGGCCGACCTGCTGATGGGCGAGGAGCAGCGGGCCAGCCTGTACGCCTTCGACCTGGTCCAACGCCGGGCCAAGCGACCGGCCGGGGCACCGGACAAGGCCCTGGCCCGACCGGTCACGAAGGTCGGCATCGTCGGCGCCGGGCTGATGGCCTCGCAGCTCGCCGCGCTGTTCGTACGCCGGCTGGAGGTACCGGTCGTGCTGACCGACCTCGACCAGGAGCGCGTCGACAAGGGCGTGACCTGGGTGCACCGCGAGATCGACAAGCTGGCGGGCAAGGGCCGGATCTCGGCCGGCAAGGCCGCGAAACTGCACGCCCTGGTCACCGGTACCGTCGACAAGCGCGCGTTCGCCGACGCCGACTGGGTCATCGAGGCGGTCTTCGAGGACCTCGGTGTCAAGAAGCGGGTCTGGGCCGAACTGGAGGCGATCGTCTCGCCCGAGTGCGTCCTGGCCACCAACACCTCCTCGCTGTCGGTCACCGCGATGTCCGAGGAGCTCCAGCACCCGGAGCGGGTGGTCGGCTTCCATTTCTTCAACCCGGTATCGGTGATGCCGCTGATCGAGGTGGTACGCGCGGCCAAGACCGACGACGCCGTACTGGCCACCGCGTTCGCGGTCGGCAGGCAGTTGAAGAAGTCGTGCGTACTGGTCAAGGACGCGCCCGCGTTCGTGGTCAACCGGCTGCTGACGCGGTTCCTCGGCGAGGTGTTCGCGGCGGTCGACGCCGGTACCCCGCTGGAGGTCGCCGACGCCGCACTGGACCCGCTGGGCCTGCCGATCCGCCCGCTGCCGCTGCTGACCCTGGTCGGCGCCCCGGTCGCGCTGCACGTGTCGGAGACCCTGCACGAGGCATTCCCCGAACGCTTCCGGGTCAGCCCGAACCTGGCCCGGATCGCCGCATCCGGCAAACCGTTGACCGACAAGGACGGCGAGCTCGACCAGTCGGTCGCGGCGCTGCTGGAGTTCGGGGACCAGCCCCTGACCGCCGAGGAACTGCGCGAACGCGCGGTCGCGGCACTGGCCGAGGAGGCCCGGCTGATGCTTGACGAGGGCGTCGTCGCCGAGCCGCAGGACATCGACCTGTGCATGATCATCGGCGCCGGTTGGCCGTTCCACCTCGGCGGGGTCACCCCGTACCTGGACCGCAGCGGCGTATCCGAGAAGGTGACCGGGCAACGGTTCCTCCCCCGCGCAGTGGCCAGTCTCCCCGAGTAGCCGGCACCACTGTGGGCCGCCCGATCCCGGGCGGCCCACCTTCGCCAGGGCGATCAGCGCGACAGTTCGCAGTCCCCGCTAGGGTACGGATCATGGATCGCCGTATGGAGATCGACGGCCGGCCCGCCTCGCCGGACGCCTGGCACATCCTGGACCTCGGCTACGGCCACTTCACGGCCATGCAGGTACGGGGCGGACGTACCCGCGGTCTGGACCTGCACCTGGCCCGGCTCGACGCCGCCAACCGGGAGATGTTCGGCCAGCCGCTGGACGCCGACCTGGTACGGCATCGGATCCGCCGCGCGCTCGGTACGCGGTCGGACGCCTCGGTACGCGTGTACGTCGGCGAGGACGCGATGGCCGTCACGGTCCGGGATCCCGCCGAGGCGCCCAGCGAACCGCAGCGGCTGCGCTCCGTGCGGTACCAGCGTCCGCTGGCCCATCTCAAGCACCTCGGCGGCTTCGCCCCGGAGTACCACCGCCGGGCCGCCATCCGGGACGGGTACGACGAGATCGTGCTCACCGGCGACGACGGCACCATCTCGGAAGGCGGGATCACCAACGTCGGCTGCTGGGACGGTACGAGCCTGGTGTGGCCGGACGCCCCGCACCTCGCCGGCAGCACGATGCAGCTCCTCCAGCGCCGGTTGCCGGCACGCCACGAGAGGTTGAACCTGACCGACCTGACCCGCTTCCCCGCCGTCTTCGTCACCAACGCCCGCGGGATCGCGGCGGTGGAGCGGGTGGACGATGTACCGCTGAACGTCGACGAGGCCGTCACGAAAACCCTGATCGACACCTACAACGCCACACCCTGGGACGAGATCTAGCCGAGGTCGGCGAGGATCTCCGCCACGATCTCCGCGGGGGTACCCGAGATCGGTACGACCAGGACCTGCTCCTCCGGGGTCGGTTCCTCCAGGTCGCGGAACTGGGTGTCGAGCATGTCCGCGTGGAAGAAGTGCCCGTGCCGGCTGGCCAGCCGGGCCGCGATCAGGTCGCGGTCACCGTGCAGGTACACCAGTCGCACCTCCGGACGCCCGGCACGCAGCTCGTCCCGGTACGCCCGCTTGAGCGCCGAGCAGGTGACCACGCCGGGTTGACCGGCCTCGATCTGTTTGTCCATCCACGCGCAGATCGCCGCGAGCCACGGCTTGCGGTCCTCGTCGGTCAGCGGGTGCCCGGCGGCCATCTTCTCGATGTTGGCCAGCGGGTGGAAGTCGTCGGCCTCCGCGTACACCCAGTGCAGCCGGCCGGCGAGCATCGCGCCCACGGTGGTCTTCCCGCTGCCGGAGACCCCCATCACCACAATGATCGACTTATCCACGGGGACTAACCTACCGCGCCCGCACGCTGGCGGATCCGGCCGCCACCGGGGTGGTCGCGGCCGCGGGCAGGGTCACGGTGACCTCCAGCCCGCCGCCGTCGAGAGCGTCGGCCGCGACCGTGCCGCCGTGCGCGTCGCAGACCGCGCGGACGATCGACAGACCAAGACCCGAACCGCGGGCACCGGTACGCTCCCGCCCGCCCCGCCGGAACGGCTCGAACAGTCCCGGAAGGTCGGCCGGCTCCACCTCGAACCCGGTGTTGCCCACCACGAGCGTGGACTTCTGCCCGTCGGAGGCGGTCCGGACCCACAGCCGGCCCTGGATGTGGTTGTACCGCACCGCGTTCTCGATCAGGTTGCCGGCCAGCCGTTCCAGCAGCCCCGGGTCGCCGACGACGGGAGCCGGTCGCAGGTCCGTCTCGACGGTCAGCAGGTACCGGCCGATCTCGCGCTGCATCGCCGACAGCGCGGCCGAGGCGCCCTCCGACAGGTCCGCCGGTACCTTGCGGACCAGCCGGCGGCCGGCCTGGGCATCGGTACGGGCGAGCACCAGCAACGCCTCCACGAGCGCGTTGGCCCGCTCGGAGGCGTCGCGTACCACGGTCGCCATCCGGCGGTACTCGGCCACGTCGGCGTCCGGGTCGGACAGGGTCACGTCGATCTCGGTACGCATGACGGCCAGCGGCGTACGCAGCTCGTGCGAGGCGTTGGCGACGAAGCGGCGCTGGCTGTCGAAGGCCGCCCCGAGCCGGTCCAGCATCGCGTCGAAGGTACCGGCGAGCTCGGCGACCTCGTCGTCGGCGCCGTCGTACCGGATCCGCTGGTCCATCGTCTCGCCGGACAGCCGTCGCGCGGTCGCGGTGACCTGCTGGAGCGGGCGCAGGGCCCGCCCGGCGACCAGGTACGCCCCGGCCACCCCGGCCAGGCTGATCGCCAGTACCGCCACCAGTCCCCGGGTCAGCAGCTCGTGCTCGGCGGCGGCGGCCACCTGGCCCTGCCACACCCGGGCGTCGACCTGCCGCCCGTCGGCGAGCACCACCTGGGTACCGGCGGCGAGCTGGTGGGCCGGGCGCAGCGCGTACCCGACCAGCAGCCAGGCCAGCAGGAGCAGCAGGGCCGCCGCCCCGACCAGGAGTACCCCGTTGAGCAGGGTCAGCCGCAGCCGTACCGTCGGGCGCAGCCGCCGCTCCCGCCGGCCGCTGTAGACGGTCACGTTGCCGTCATCCGGTAGCCCGCACCCACCACCGTCTCGATCAGCGGCGGGTCGCCCAGTTTGCGGCGTAGCGTCATCACCGTCACCCGTACCGTCGTGGTGAACGGGTCGGCGTGCGCGTCCCAGACCCGTTCCAGCAGCTCCTCGCTGGACACCACGGCACCGCGCGCCTTGGCCAGCTCCTCCAGGATGCCGAACTCCTTGCGGGTCAGCTCCAGCGGCTTGCCGGCCCGGGTGACCGTGCGTTTGGCCTGGTCGAGGACGAGATCCCCGACGGTGAGTACCGGCGGGGCGGCCGGCGAGGAGCGCCGGCCCAGCGCCCGTACCCGCGCCACCAGCTCGTCGAAGGCGAACGGCTTGGTCAGGTAGTCGTCGGCGCCCAGCCCCAGCCCCTCGACCCGGTCGGCGACGGTACCGCTGGCGGTCAGCATCAGCACCCGGGTCAGCGCGCCGGAGGCGACCAGATCGGCGCAGATGTCGTCCCCCGGTACACCCGGCAGGTCCCGGTCGAGCACCACCACGTCGTACCGGGTGACGAAGGCCATCTCGTGCCCGCTCGCCCCGTCGTACGTGACATCGACGGCCATGCCTTCCCGGCGCAGCCCCCGGGCGATCGCCTCGGCCAGATTGCGCTCGTCCTCCACCACCAGGACCCGCACGCCCGCCTCCCCGTCAACTCCCGTTGTACCGCCACACCCCAATGGTGTCCCTGACGGTACGGCAGACCACGTACCCGCCGGCCGACCCGCAGGTCTCCGCCCGGGCGTTCGGGACGAATCCGAGCACCTCGACCCCGGCCGACCCGGCGGCGAGCCGGGCCACCCAGGTCCGGCCGGTCGCGCCGTCGGACCGGAAGAACATCGGCCGCCCGGTCGGCGCCGCCTCCACGGTCCAGCCGCCCAGATCCATGACCACCTCGCCGGTACCCACGTCGACCAGTTGTACGTCGCCGAACTCGGCCGGCGCGACCAGGACGTACCGGTCGATGAGCGGGGTCGCGAAGCCGACCGGGCGGACCCGCCAGACGACCGCGCCGGTGCCGCGGTCCAGGGCCACCTCGGTCGTGGCGTTGCCCAGGCAGATCCGCGGCCCGCAGTCCAGGATGCCGTAGTTGCCCTGGTCGACCACGCTGGTCCAGTCCTCGCGCAGCCGGTCCTCTTCGAAGGAGATCAGCACGGTACGCCCGGCCGCCGGGTAGCTGACCACGACCCGGTCGGGCAGCCCGGCCACCCGGGCGCCGAAGGGGATCTGGGTGTACCCGTTGGACCGGCTCTGTACCAGGTCGGCGGTCTGCGGTACGTCGACCGACGCGCGTACCCGGCCGGTGTCCAGGTCCACCACGGTCAGCGTGCCGTCCCGGCAGAGCAGGGCCAGCCCGGTACCCGGCCGGTCGACCGTGTACGGCAGGTCGCCCTCGCAGCCGCTGTCCCGCTGGTACGTCCACACCCGCCGACCGGTGGCCGCGGTGAGCACCACGATCCGGGTCGGGGGTGGCCCGCTGCCCAGCCCGGCGGCCGGGTACTCGGTCAGCACGACCCGGTCGCGTACCCGGTCCAGCGCGGCCACGTTGAGCGGGCTGTGCCAGCGCACCGTCCCGGTACGCCGGTCCAGCGCCACGGTGTGGTCGCCGCTGACCCCGGGTTGGAACATGCCGACCAGCACCACGTCGGCGATCTCGTCCATGGCCAGGTCGCTGGCGAGCACGTCGACCGGGGTCGACCAGCGGGCCACGCCGGGGTCCAGCGGGTACGCGGTGACCCGGTTGCCGTCCGCCCGCGCCTCGGCGACGTACAGCGTGTCGCCCATGATCCGGTACGTCGAGGTCGGCACCAGGGTCGCGGTACGGACCTGGACCAGCCCCGGTGGGAGCGGCACCACGGCACCGGACACGGCCAGCAGGACGAGCAGCAGGGTACCGACCGTGAGCCAGCGGCGCCGCGAGTTGACCGGCCACGCCTCGGGTACCTCGTCGGGGATCAGCAGGTCAAGGTCGATCACGGCGACCGCCGGGGCGGCCTAGGGACTGGCCGTACGGGCGGCCGGGAGCACTCCGGCCTGCGGTTCGAGCCGGGACACCGCCTCGATCACGTCGCGCGCCACGTCCTGCGCGGTCAGCCCGAGGTCGGCCAGGATCTGGGCGCGGGTGCCGTGCGGGTGCCAGTCCGGCGGGACGGCCAGGTCGCGCACCGGCGTGGGTACCTGCACGTCGCGCAGCGCCCGGGCCAGCGCGTCGCCGACCCCGCCGCGTACCCCGTCCTCGACGGTGACCACCAGCCGGTGTTCCCGGGCCAGCGCGACCAGTTCGATCGGTACCGGCTGGACCCAGCGCGGGTCGACCACGGTCACCCCGTACCCCTGCTCGCCGATCCGCTCGGCGGCCTCGACCGCCAGGTGCGCGAACGACCCGACCGGGACGAGCAGGACGTCCCGCCGGCTCGCCTCGGCGAGGATGTCCACCGGCCCGCGCCGGCGCAGCGCCGGCAGGTCGGCCGGGACGGTACCGGTGGGGAACCGCACGATCGTCGGTCCGTCGGTGATCCCGACCGCCTCGCGCAGCTCCTCGCGCAGGGTGGCCGCGTCCCGGGGGGCGGCGATCCGCAGTCCCGGTACGTTGCCGAAGACCGCCAGGTCCCAGATCCCGTAGTGGCTGGGCCCGTCCGGTCCGGTGATCCCGGCCCGGTCGAGCACGAAGGTGACCGGCAGCCGGTGCATGGCCACGTCCAGGAGTACCTGGTCGAAGGCCCGGTTCAGGAACGTGGCGTACACCGCGACGACCGGGTGCATCCCGCCCAGGGCCAGGCCCGCGGCCGAGGTGACCGCGTGCTGCTCGGCGATGCCGACGTCGAAGGCCCGCTCCGGGTACCGGCGGGCCAGCTTGGCGATCCCGGTCGGCTCGGCCATGGCCGCGGTGATGCCGACGATGTCGGTACGTTCGTCGGCCAGCGCGACGAGTTCGTCGGCGAAGACCGAGGTCCACTTCAGGGTCGGTGGAGCCAGCAGCTTGCCGGTCTCGATGTCGAACGCGCTTCCTGGCCCGTGCAGGCAGTCCGCCTCGTCGTCCTCGGCCGGCCGGTACCCGTATCCCTTGCGGGTCACCGCGTGCACGATGACCGGGTGGCCGTACCGCTTGGCCCGGCGCAGCGCGGACTCGACCGCGCCCAGGTCGTGCCCGTCCACCGGCCCGACGTACTTGATGCCCAGGTCCTCGAACATGGCCTGCGGCGCGACCGCGTCCTTGATGCCCTTCTTCACCGCGTGCAGCGCCTCGTACAGCGGCGCGCCGACCAGCGGCGTCCGTCCCAGCGCCTCCTTGACCAGGTCGAGCACCTTCTCGTACCCCGGGTTGAGGCGCAGCGTGGCCAGATGGTCGGCCAGCCCGCCGATCGTCGGCGCGTACGACCGACCGTTGTCGTTGACCACGATCACCAGCGGGTTCTTCGCCCCCGCGATGTTGTTCAGCGCCTCCCAGCACATGCCGCCGGTCAGCGCCCCGTCACCGACCACGGCCACCACGTGGCGCGCCTCGCCGCGCAGCGCGAACGCCTTCGCCATCCCGTCCGCGTAGGACAGCGCCGTGGAGGCGTGCGAGTTCTCGATGATGTCGTGCTCGGACTCGCCCTGGTTCGGGTACCCGGAGATCCCGCCCCGGCGGCGCAGCAGGTCGAAGCCGTCCTGACGGCCGGTGACCATCTTGTGCACGTATGCCTGGTGTCCGGTATCGAACAGGATGCGGTCCTTGGGGGAGTCGAAGACCCGGTGCAGCGCCAGGGTCAGCTCGACCACGCCCAGGTTGGGCCCGAGGTGGCCACCGGTGCGTGACACCTTGGCCACCAGAAAGTCACGGATTTCGGTGGCGAGCAGCGCCAGCTCCTCCGGTGTCAGCCGCTTGAGGTCCTGCGGCCCCTGTACCCGCGCCAATAGCTCGCCCATGAGGAATCACTGTAACCGCGCCACCTAGGGACGGCTCGGGGGCTTGTGAAGGACCCGCGAAGGTCACCCGGGCAGGAGGAGGGCGACGCATTCGACGTGGTGGGTCATGGGAAAGGCGTCGAACGCGCGCAAACCGGCCAGACGCCACCCGGCCGCCCGGAAGGTGGCCACGTCCCGGGCGAAGGCGGCCGGGTCGCACGCCACGTAGGCCACCGCCCGGGGCGCCGCCTCGACGAGCCGCCGCACGACCGAAGCCCCAGCGCCCTTGCGGGGCGGATCGAGCACCACCACGTCCGGCGATTCCCGCGACCGGAAACGCTCCACTGTGGACCGTACAATGTGGACGTTCGCAAGATCCGCCAGATTCTCCC
>Ga0209027_1000599_pt1 | contig 12968 bp, 13 predicted proteins | sample GraSoi013_1_20cm_3_FD_185821 | JGI IMG/M metagenome (GOLD analysis project Ga0209027, IMG submission 185821) | Grasslands soil microbial communities from the Angelo Coastal Reserve, California, USA - Sample 09_27_2013_1_20cm (SPAdes) (version 2) | ecosystem: Environmental > Terrestrial > Soil >...
CAGTTGGAATCAACCGCCGAAGAGTTGGGTAACACAATGCACGCGCACCCGACCATATCGGAAGCCGTCATGGAGGCCGCCGAAGGAATTCACGGGCTGACCATACATATATAAGGCAGTGACGAGCAAGAATCATTTTTAATTTTTCATTTACATAAATTAAGTGAAAGCAATTAGCTTCTTTCTGTAAATTGAAAACAAATTGAATTAAAAATTAAAAATCCTCCTTGCTCGTCACTTGTCACTGCTTTTATGAAAGGTAAATCAACTTCACCTGAAAAGGACGGCGCGCAAGACAGAATCGCGGCGAGAAGCTGTACGAGCGAGACCGTGTTGAAGCCTGACGAGCTTTTGGAGCTTTATCGTTATCTGAAGCTGACGCGGCTGGTCGAAGAGCGTCTTGTTAATCTCTACCGCCAGACGAAAGTTGTGGGCGGCGTGTTCCGCTCGCTAGGTCAGGAGGCTACGGCTGTCGGTTCTGCTTACGCTCTTCGTCCGCAGGATTTCATTACGCCCTTGATTCGTGATCTGGGCGCGGTGCTGGTGAAGGGAATCCGTCCGCGAGAGATTTTCGCGCAGTACATGGCTAAGGCCTGGGGGCCGTCGGGCGGACGCGATTTGAACATTCATTTCGGAAATGTCCAAAAGGGTTTCATTGGGCCAATCTCTCATTTAGGCGACATGATTCCCGTGATGACGGGCGTGCTGTTGGGCGCGCGTATGCAGAAGAAGGATACGGTTGCCCTGGCTTATATAGGCGATGGCGGCATGAGCACGGGCGCTTTCCACGAAGGGTTGAATTTCGCTGCCGTTCAGAAACTGCCTTTGATAGTCATGGCCGAGTACAATCACTACGCCTACTCCACTCCCACACACATGCAGACTGCTGTTGAGAATCTTGCGGACAAGGCCGCGGGCTACGGCATACCCGGCCACATCGTTGACGGCAACGACATAGTGGCCTGTTATGAAGTGACTCGGAAAGCTGCGGAGTATGCGCGCGGCGGAGGCGGTGCGGTTTTGATTGAAGCCAAGACTTATCGCCGCAAAGGTCACGCGGAGCACGACGACCAGCGATATGTTCCTGAGGGCGAAATCGAATGGTGGGAGAAGAACAACGATCCAGTTGACCGCTACGAAACATTTTTGATTGAGAGAAATGTTGCCACGCGCGAGCGGTTGGACGAAATCACCGCTGACGTGCAGCGCGAGATTGACGAAGATGTTGCGTGGGCGGAAAGCTCTCCTATGCCTGATGCTGAGCAAGCGGCTCACGGAGTTTTCGACAACTCAATCGTGCCGCCTGCGTTTCGTCCAAAGGTTTTAGAAAGATGACGCTCAAACCTGCTGACGTGAAAACTAGATTCGAGACTCACAGCGTTGCGACGAATCCTGCCGTCGCCAATCAAAGCGCGCGAGCTTCTGAAAGGAGCAGCAGTTTGGTTTACGCAGACCTTGAGCTTATTAATGGCGGCGACTTGGCGTTGTACCGTTGCGGTTATATCAAAGAAGATGAGATTAAACGCATGACGGTAAACGTGCTGGTTGACAGCGGCGCTCTGATGCTGACAATCAATGAAGAGATTAAATCACAGCTAGGCTTGCAGAAGGTTGACGAGCGTTCGGCGCAGTTGGCCGACGGAACGGTTCTTAATTTGGATGTGGTTGGCCCCGTCGAGGTGCGCTTTGCAAACCGTCGTTCTAGCGTTGATGCGATGGTGCTGCCGGGCGACGCTGAACCGCTGCTCGGCTCGATTCCTATGGAAGACATGGACATGCTCGTTGACCCTAATCAGCAGCGTTTGATTGTCAACCCTAAGCATCCGTACATCATTCAACATTCATTGAAGTAGTTCAATAATCATCGAAAATTTTTCAAGGTAGCTTTGCGATAACAGGTTAGCGATTATGTCAACAGCAATTAAGAAAGAGCACAAATCGAACCCTCCGGCGCGCGGCGGCCCGGCAACAATGGTCGAGGCGATTCGTCAGGGCATCTGGGAAGAGATGGAGCGCGATCCGGCTGTGTTCGTCATAGGCGAAGATGTTGGCGCGTATGGCGGCGCGTTCAAGGTTACGGATGGATTGATTGACGAGTTTGGCGAAGAGCGTGTGATTGATACGCCTATAGCGGAGGGCGCGATTGTGGGCGCGGCGTGCGGCGCTGCCCTTATGGGAATGAAGCCCGTTGCGGAGTTTCAATTCATTGATTTCATCTCGTGCGGGTTCGATCTTCTGACAAACTACGCAGCGAAGTGTCGCTATCGCTGGGGAGCAAACATTCAAGCTGTCTTTCGCGGCCCGTGCGGGTCTGGCGTTCACGCTGGCCCGTTTCATTCACTCAATGCGGAATCTTTTTTCATGAACACGGCTGGCTTGAAGATTGTAGAGCCTTCGACCAGTTACGACGCGAAAGGTTTAATCAAAGCGGCTATACGCGATCCAGACCCTGTGCTCTTCTTCGAGCACAAAAAGCTCTATCGCCTGCCGCGTCTCAGAGAAAATCTTCCCGAAGATGATTACATAGTCGAAATCGGAAGAGCGCGCACACGCCGCGAGGGGCGCGATCTTTCAATAATAACTTTTGGCGCGATGACGTTGACGGCGCTCGATGCGGCTGAAGAGTTGGAGAAGGAAGGATTGGACGTTGAAGTCATTGACCTGCGCACGCTCGCTCCCCTGGACAAGGAAGCAATACTGGCGACGGTGAAGAAGACAAGCAAGGTGATGGTGCTGCACGAGGCTTCGCGCACGGGCGGAATAGGCGGAGAGATAGCGGCCACAATTGTCGAAGAAGCTTTCGAGTGGTTGGACGCGCCCGTGGTGCGCGTCGCCTCTATTGACACGCCCGTCCCTTACTCGCCGCCGCTCGAAGACTATTACCTGCCGCAGACGAAAGACGTGCTGGAGGCAGCGCGCAAGTTAGCGGCGTACTAAAGGCAGTTTTCAGTTTTTAGTTTTCAGTTTTCAGACAGGAGCGAAAAGCTTTTCACTGAAAACTGAAAACTAAAAACTGAAAACTGTTCTTGTCGCTGTTTTAGGGAGGAGCACAAGCAATGCCGAAGTTCTTAATAGAGCGGGAGATTCCGGGGGCTGGAAACTTATCAACGCAGGAATTACAAGCCATCTCGCAAAAATCCTGTAGCGTGTTGCAAAGCATGGGGCCGCAAATTCAATGGGTGCAGAGCTACGTCACGGGCGACAAAATTTACTGCGTCTATATCGCGCCCAACGAAGAGACCATACGCGAGCATGCATCGCAGGGCGGATTTCCAGCCAACCGCGTTTCCGAGATCAAGTCCATGATTGATCCTACTACGGCAGAGTAAGAGCAGTTTTCAGTTTTTAGTTTTCAGTTTTCAGAAAGGTCAAGGCTAAAAACTGAGAACTGAAAACTAAAAACTGCGAACGGAGTGAGCTATGAGCACAGAGGTTGTGATGCCGCAGATGGGCGAGTCCATCGCGGAAGGGACTATAACGAAGTGGTTGAAGAAGGTTGGCGAGCGCGTTGAGCGCGACGAGCCGCTCTTTGAGATTTCTACGGACAAGGTTGACGCGGAGATTCCCAGCCCGGCAGCAGGGACTCTGACGGAAATTAGATTCAAAGAGGGCGACACGGTCGAAGTGAACACGGTTGTAGCCGTGCTAGACGGCAGCAACGGCGCTGGCGCGCAGGCACAACGAGCTACGGAAGCGCCCGCGCAGGAAGTCGCACCGCAGCAGATGGCTAAAGAACCTGAGCAGGCTGCGCCATTAGTCACGCCGCCACCGCCGCCACCTCCTACGCAGCGGCCTTCGACTCAAGCGCCTGCTGCACAACAGCAGACTCAAGCCACCGAAGCCGAAGCAGCGCAACAGAGCGAAGTCGCAGAGAGAAGTTACGAAACGGGACGCGAGGGCGCAAAGGAAGAGGCGCAAAAAGTTTCGCCAGAAACGAAGGCTGCGCCCGAAATGAAATCTGCGCCGACGGTTGAAGAGTTGCGCCGCACGAAATCCAGCCCGCTCGTTCGCAACATAGCGCGTGAGCATGGCATTGACATCTCGCGCATAGAAGGAACGGGCGCGAGCGGGCGTGTTACGAAGAACGACATATTGAGCTACATGGAATCGGGCGCGGCTGCTCAAACCGCTCCTGTTGCTCCCGCAGAAGCCTCGCGGCCTGTTGCACCGTCGTACACTCCCGCACAACTGCCGGCATTGCAGCCCGGCGAAGGCGACCGCGTGGAACAGATGAGCGTAATGCGCAAGAAGATCGCAGAGCACATGACGCTCTCGCGCCGCACGTCGGCTCACGTCACTACCGTTTATGAAATTGACATGACGCGCGTTGCTCGTCTGCGTGACGAGAAGCGTGAAGAGTTTCAGCAGCGCACAGGCACGAAACTCACCTACATGCCTTTCATCTTTCAGGCCATCACACAGGCGATACGAAAATTCCCGGTCTTCAACTCGCAGGTCTCTGGCGATCAGATAATCTACAAGCGCGACATAAACCTGGGGATGGCCGTAGCGCTCGACTGGGGCTTGATTGTGCCCGTGATTAAGCGCGCAGACGATCTTTCAATCTCAGGGCTGGCGCGCGCTGCAAACGATCTTGCGGAGCGCGCTCGCACTAAACAGTTGAAGCCGGACGAAGTCGCGGGCGGCACGTTTACTATAACCAATCCGGGCGTGTTCGGCGGTCTCTTTGGCACGCCCATCATCAACCAGCCGCAGGTCGCAATACTCGGCGTCGGCGCGATTGAAAAGCGACCGAAAGTTATTACATCGCCCGAAGGCGACGATTACATAGCCATACGAACCATGGCTTATTTCGCGCTCTCGTTCGACCACCGCATCATTGACGGCTCGGACGCCGAAAAGTTTCTAGGCTACGTCAAGCAGATTCTTGAAGCAGGAGAGTTCACTGTATAAAGTCAAAAGTAAAAAGGCAAAAGTTAGGACAGGCCTATCGGCCTGAACATTTAATATTCAACTAATCTGTAAAAACGGTTTCAGCCTTCCTTTTGCCTTTTACCTTTTTACTTTTCCCTTTCTTTGCAGTTCTGTGGCGGTTATCTAATCTTTCGCTTATAACGCGCGGAAATTGGCTTTTCTTCTTATAAGCTGCTTGACTTAGTTTTTTGGTTAGATAGAATTTCGTCGTTCTTAGGCAAAGTCCGTCGATGTTCTTCCTATGAGTCATTGCTCGCGTGCTCCTCTTCGCTGGCGCGAGACGGAAGGCTAAAGGAATCGTCGCTACTCGCTCCCAAGCTTTGCCAGCCCATCGCGCTCATTCGTAAAGATGGCGCATCGGGGCCAGTCAGTAGGAACGTGCGTTGAAAAGCTTCGCGCGTTTCAGCCAAAATTTTCTATAGATGGAGATTAATTATGAATATTAGAAATTCCCGACAGGCTCGCTTTGTGGCTTTACTCTGCGGCCTGCTGCTGAGCTTTGCCACGGTTAGCTTCGCACAGGATTCAACCCAGACGACGACAAGCGCCACTCAAACCACAATACAAACCGCCAGCACAACCCGTGCGCGCTCCGTAACGAGCGGCCAGAAGATGAAGATAACAGGCATCGTTGTGCGCCGCGACGCGGACACTTTTACTGTGCGCGATACGACGGGCGTTGACACGGTCGTTCGGCTGACCGATGCGACCAGCGTGAAGACCAAAGGCGGCTTCCTGCGTGGCGGCACGAACTACGGGCAGACGAGCATACTGCGCGGACTGCGCGTTGAGGTGCAGGGACGCGGCGACGACTCCGGGCAACTCATAGCAGAGCAGGTCAGATTCTCGGACACAGACTTGAGAGTCGCGCAGTCAATCGAATCGCGTGCGACTCCCTTAGAAGAGCGCACCAGCACCGCCGAGAACAGAATCGGTCAGGTAGAGCAGAACGCGCAGCGCCTCTCTGGACAGATTGACGAGTTGGCTGCTGTCTCCAACGCAGCGCGCGGCGGAGCACGTGCAGCGCAAGAGACTGCTGATGCGGCGGTCGCGGGCGTGAACGCCACGAACGAGCGCATATCGTCTCTGGATGATTACGTCCCGCAGGAAACGACCAGCATCAACTTCGGTGTAGGCAGCGCTGTGCTCACGCGCGATTCCAAAGCGAAACTGGATGACCTTGCGCAGAAGGCTCTGAACGCCAGAGGCTACGTGATTGAGATAGCGGGCTTTACGGATTCTACTGGAAGCGTTGAGCGCAATCGCCAGTTGAGCCAGCGCCGCGCAGACTCGGTCGTGCGCTACCTTGCCGAAAATCACAGGATTCCGCTACGCCGCATCGTCACGCCTTTTGGCTACGGCGAATCGCAGGCCGTCGCGGACAACCACACACGTACGGGTCGCGCCGAGAATCGTCGCGTAGAAGTCAGGGTGCTAGTCAATCGCGGACTCACACAGCCCGCGCCGACAGTTAATGTACCCAGTCAGCCAGCGACGCAGTCGTCTTCGACGCCGCCCGCGACTACACCAAATCAATAGTGATGAGTGATAAGTGATGAGTGATGAGATAAGAAAAGGGGTGAATGGTAAATAGTAAATGGTAAATGGAAGAACTGCTCTTTCTATTTACCATTCACCATTTACTATTTACCTTCTTATCACTCATCACTATTCACTTATCACTTTTCTTTCAGCCATCCACACGCCGTCGGGCGGCATCCATTTGAAGGGGCGCAGGCTCAGACATCGGTAGCGCGCGGCTCGTCGGCTTGGAGGTTTGGCTTTGCTAAGGTTGACCGGGAAAAATCTCAGGAACATAGCGGTGCTGGCGCTCATCATGTGTGCGCTGGCACCTCTTTTTGTATTTACTATCGTGGGACGCGCCAGCACGGCTCAGAATTCGCAGACGCAACGTAGCACTGTAGCGCCAACAGCTTCGCCCGAAGATGTTCCTCCTGTAATGCCTACGCCAAAGCCAAAGCCATCTCCCACTCCGGCGGGTGTGGATGATAATGACGTTGAAGTTGTGCGCGTCACCTCGAACCTTGTTATGGTTCCTGTCTCGGTCGTAGATGCCGGAGGCCAACCTGTTCTTGGTCTTAAACAATCCGATTTCACTATAGAAGAAGAGGGTCACGCGCAGGAGATAGCGCAGATAGGCGACCCCGATCAGGTTCCGCTCGACATAGCGGTTCTATTCGACGCGTCATCGAGCGTGAGAGCGCGCCACAAGTTTCAGCAGGAGGCCGCCGCAGGCTTTATCAAGCAGCTTTTAAAGCCAATTGACCACGCCGCGATCTTTTCTATCAAAGAGCAGCCCGTACTCGAACAGCAACTCGCTTCCGCAGATGTTGCTGCGGCGAAGCTCCTGAAAATTCAAGCGGCGATGGGGCCGACGCCTACAGCCTTTTATGACACCATCATACGCGCGGCCCATTATCTGGCCGAGAACTCTGCCAGCAATCACCGACGCGTAATCCTTACAATCTCGGACGGCGAGGACAATTTCAGCGAGCAGATAAGGGACTCATCTATAGCCGAGGCCGAAGCGCTTGGTCGCGCGCAGAATGAAACAGATCGCCAGAGAGTGCGCGCCTCGCGCCGCAAGTCGCAGGAGGAGCTTCACCGCCGCGCGCTCGTAGAGGTTCAGCGTGAAGTGGAGCGCGCCGACGCAGTCTTTTACTCGATTAATCCATCCGGGCCTTCGTATCGTTTGAACGAGATAAGCACTCGCGCCGAAAACGGAATGGAGAAGCTGGCGGATACTACGGGCGGCTCTGCATTCGTACTGGAGAATTTAGAAGACCTGCCGGCAGCTTTCCGTCAGATTGCAGGTGAGCTGCGCTCGCAATATCTTCTGCAATACTACTCTGGAGACGAATCAAGCAACGGCAGATACCTTCACATAAAGGTTGGCGTGCCCACGCACCCAAACTTGCGCGTACGCGCGCGCCAAGGCTACTACACTAAGCGAAGATAAAAGCAGTTTACAGTTTACAGTTTTCAATAGCTCGTTAGGCGAGGACGGTGCAGTTGTCTGTTCAAGATTGAGCACCCATCCTTCTGAAAACTGAAAACTGAAAACTAAAAACTGTAAACTGTTCTATCTCATTCCCGCCAGCACGTCCGTCAGCCTGTTCAAGACTTCTAGCAGATACCTTCCCGCCTGATCGTAGCGATTGACTTCCACCTGCTCTTCGGCGGTTGCGGCTGCGTCGGCCACGCCCAACAGTTTCGGGTAGAAGCGGCGCAGGTCGCTTGAGCCGCTGAACATTGTCTCAAGCTCGTCCATTCTAGCCTTGTAATTCTTGAAAGCATCTTGCAGTTTGGCCTTGTTCCGCTGAGCCGTCTCGGATGTTGCCTGCTGGTTGCCCTGCGCTCCGGCTGCCTCGTTGCTGGCAAGCTCTCTTGAGATAGGGCCGTAGAGATAAAGGAACTGCGCGAGCGATTTTATCTGCTCGGCCAAGCGATCTGCGCCTGCATGAACGTCGTCACCTGGCGTCGCGGTGGTCGTAGTATTGCGCCCGCGCCTCTGCTGATTGGAAGTGGTCGTCCTGTTTCTGGTTTGCGCCTCGACGAGCGCGGGACAAAGTATCAGGCAAGCCAGTGCAAGTATGAGAGCTTGTTTCAAAACGGTGTTCTCCTTTTCCCGATCTGTTTTACTCAAACTATTCCTCTCTTCACCACAGCGTCAAGTGCGGATAAAGCAGTTTACAGTTTTTAGTTTTCAGTAGCTCGTTAGGCGAGGACGGTGCAGTTGTCTGTTCAAGATTGAGCACTCATCCTTCTGAAAACTGAAAACTAAAAACTGTAAACTGTTTTTTGCTACAATCTCTATAGATGCGAGAAAGAGTGTTGAGAGTTCGACATCTGGGCTTGATGGAGTACGGCGCAGCGCTCGCCGTGCAGAAAGAGTGTGAGCGCGGTGTGATGACTGGCGAGCAGCCGGACACGCTTCTTCTAGTCGAGCACCCGCATACTTTTACTTTAGGGCGAGGCGCGAAACACGACGGGATACTTGCGACTGAAGAGATGATGCGCGAGCGCAGAATCGTGGTGTTCGAGACCAATCGCGGAGGCCGTGTCACCTATCACGGTCTGGGCCAACTCGTAGGCTATCCTATTATCAATCTGAGTCCAGACCGAGAAGATGTTCACCGTTACGTGCGTGACCTTGAAGAGGCAATCATGCGCGCGCTCGCGGATTTCCGTATAGAAAGCTTTCGCATCAAGGGCTTGACGGGCGTTCACACCACGCGCGGCAAGGTCGCGGCCATAGGCGTTCACATTGCGCGCTGGGTCACAACGCACGGCTTCGCCCTGAACGTCAACACAGACCTCGGCTTCTTCAATCTAATCGTAGCCTGCGAAGGCGAACCCGTGACTTCCATGAAAGAATTGCTGGGGCGCGAGATTGATATGAAAGAGGTGGGAAAACGAATCATTGTGCGCTTCGCAGAAGTTTTTGAAATGAAACTTCAAAGACAGTGACAAGAGAGAATAATAATTTTTAATCTTTAATTCAGTATTAAGCTTTCAGTTCATAATCTTCAGTATTAAGAAAGAAGCTAATCGCTTTTACTAAAAATCTGGAATTAAAGATTAAAAATGATTCTTGTCACTCGTCACTGCTTTTATATGCTGACCATTGAACTCATATACGAAGCGCGAGAGCGCATACAATCTTTCATTCATCGCACGCCCGTTCTAACCTCGCGCGCGTTTAATGAAACAACAGGCTTTCAAGTCTTCTTTAAGTGCGAGAACTTGCAGCGAGCGGGCGCGTTCAAGTTTCGCGGCGCAACGAACAAGATCAGGTCTTTGTCCGATGAAGAAAGACGGCGCGGCGTCGTGGCATTCTCGTCGGGCAATCACGCGCAGGCTGTTGCGCTCGCGGCGCGCGAGGCCGGAACACGCGCCGTTGTGGTCATGCCTTCGGACGCGCCGCAGTCGAAGGTCTCGGCGACGAAAGGCTACGGCGCAGAGGTCGTGCTGTTTGATCGCCAGCGCGAGGATCGTGAAGCAATCGCCCTGAAGATTGCTGAGCGCGAGCGTCTGGTCGTCGTCTCGCCCTTCGATGATTTTCTTGTGATGGCAGGGCAGGGAACTTGCGCGCTTGAGCTTTTGGAAGAAGTCCCGGATTTGGATTCAATCGTTACGCCTTGCAGCGGTGGCGGACTTTTCGCCGGAGCGAGCACTGCCGCTAAAGCCATCAATCCGGAAATACGCTGCTTCGCGGTCGAGCCTGAATCGGCTGACGACACGCGACAGTCTTTCATAAAAGGCGAGCGCGTCTCGATTCCGCCGCCCCCGACCATAGCAGACGGCCTGCGCATGCAGACGCCCGGCGCGCTCACTTTCCCAGTGACTCAGCGAAACGCTGAAGACGTGTTTACAGTTTCAGACGAAGAGATTATAGCCACGCTCAAGTTCATACTCTTCCGCATGAAGATTCTTGTGGAGCCAAGCGGGGTCGCAGGCGCGGCGGCGATTCTATTTAAGAAGATTCCAGAAAATGTGAAGCGCGTTGGCGTAGTTCTGTCGGGCGGTAACATTGATCCTGAGATGCTTGCTAAACTTCTCATACGCTCGAACGACAACGCAAACGCTAAGGTGATAGAATAATTGCATCAAACTTTCGGAGTAATTAAAGATTGAGCCGCGAACTGAGAGTTCTAAACACTACGCGCACGAAACCGCGCCAGCCTAAGCCTGAGTGGCTGAAAATCCGTCTGGGCGATCCAACTAATCAGAACCACGTGCTGAATCTGATAGAAGGGTTGAACCTGCACACTGTCTGCCAGGAGGCGCGCTGCCCTAACATCTTCGAGTGCTGGACTGACCGAACGGCGACCTTCATGCTGGGCGGCGACACATGCACGCGCCACTGCGGATTCTGCGCCGTCAACAAGGGCGTGCCTGCGTCGCTCGATACGGAAGAGCCGCGCCACGTAGCGGAGGCCGTGCGCCACCTTGAATTAGCGCACACGGTTATCACTTCCGTGAATCGAGATGATTTAGTGGACGGCGGCGCAGCGCACTGGGCTGAGACCATTCGACAGGTTCGCGCGCTCAACCCTGATTGCAAGATAGAAGTTCTGATTCCTGATTTCAATGGTGACGAGGCTGCGCTGAATACTGTGCTGGACGCGCAGCCGGATGTGCTCAACCACAACACAGAGACGATTGCGCGCCTTTATCGTCGCGTTCGTCCAGATGCAGATTATCAACAATCTCTAACTTTGCTTGAACGCGCGGCGCGTCGCCGTGATGAAGAGCGGCGAGGGATGTTGACGAAGAGCGGCATCATGGTCGGCCTTGGCGAGACTTTCGATGAGGTCGTGGAGTTGATGAAGGATTTACGAAAATCTTCGGTCAACATCATGACCATAGGACAGTATTTACAGCCTTACGAACGTCGTCTGCCGGTTGAGCGCTTCGTCACGCCGGAAGAGTTTGAAGAGTGGAGAAAGATTGGCATGACGATGGGCTTTCGTCACGTAGAATCAAGCCCGCTGACTCGCTCCTCTTATCACGCGCGACAGCAGGCGGAAGATACTCACATTACAGAAACGCGAATTTGATATAAGTCTTAAAGCGGTAAATGATCCACTAAGCCACACGAAAAGACACGAATAGAACCGCTCGTTTCGTGTGGCTTAGTGTGGTTCGTGGATCATTTACTCTCTTATAACTGTTTCATGTTAAGGAAACGTCCGAAATCTTCTAAGCTCCAATAATTTTCTTCACGGCATCAACGGCCTCGCGCGGATTTTCGGCAACGACGACATCATCACCTCCAAGCGATTTGAAGAAGGCTTCGCTCTCTTGATTCAACTTCAATAGAACGACCTTCTTCTTAGCTTTCAAAGCAAGCGCAATCTCGGAGGCCGTGCCAGCGCTCATGCCGCACGCTACAACCGCTCGGCTCGAAAGCACGTTGATGTTATTGCGCGCCTGCCCCATGTCCGTGAAGATTGGAACATCAACGGCCTCTGAAACATCTCTGGCAACTTTCGACGGAAGAATCCCGACGGTCAATCCGCCAGCCGATTTAGCGCCGCGACTTGCAGCGTCCATCACGCCCGCGCTTCTTCCGCCAGTGACCAGCACCCAGCCCTCGCGTGCTATGAGACTGCCAAGCTCGAAAGCCGCTTTCATCTCATCTTCGGTCGCGCCATCGCCCGGCCCCATCACGCCTATCAGTGTCTTGTTCATTTTGTTTACCTTCCTCACCCGTCCGCCTTGAATCGGAGTCCGATGACCTTCAAAAAACTTCATTGACAGCTTAAAGTATTGGGTATAGGATTCGTCCGTCACCCAATTCCTCGCAGGTAATCTAACCCGCTGACAGCCAGTCAGTTTTTCACGAAAGGAAACCTCAAGATGAAACTCCCTTACCCATCCCGAAGTATATACTTCACTGTAGCCGCGTTCGGCGTCCTCTGCATAATCCTAATAGGCACGAACGTCCGGCGCTCAACAGCACTACAGCAAAATAATCTAGCGGAGATGAAGCGGCATTTCCACGCACGCATACGCGATGGAGTTGGGCGCGAAGTTCAATTCGCCTCACTGGGCGATTCATTTGGAGTCGTTCGTGATTCCGTCAATTCGGTAGACAATTTCATCTTCAAGCGCTCTGGGGTTAAGTTGAGCGGTCCAACCAAGAATCGGCTGGCGGCTATGGAAGCGAGTACGCTGTCCGGCGCTAGACGACGGCTCACCATGTCCGAACTCAGTGATGTACTTTCTGAGACCGCGCTCGAACGCTTATCCAGACTCAGTGACCAAGAGATCACACACGTTGACGACGCTCTTCGCGGCTTTAATGCTCCTGACTTGCCGGAAAGTTTCCGCCGTCGCACCGCGATTAAAGCCCAAGTGGGGATGAGCACTATCATCTCTTCGGAGAGATTCGTAGCAGAGATGAAAGCCATGAGACGCAGAAGTATTGAAGGGGCATTCAGGGACGTGGCTCACAGAGCCGTCGAGGACAATGTAAAGAGAGTTGCGCGCGTGTTAAGCGGAGC
>Ga0209027_1000600_pt1 | contig 12967 bp, 6 predicted proteins | sample GraSoi013_1_20cm_3_FD_185821 | JGI IMG/M metagenome (GOLD analysis project Ga0209027, IMG submission 185821) | Grasslands soil microbial communities from the Angelo Coastal Reserve, California, USA - Sample 09_27_2013_1_20cm (SPAdes) (version 2) | ecosystem: Environmental > Terrestrial > Soil >...
TGGGTGCGCGGCATGCCGATGGCCTGCACGGAGTTGTGGCAGGTGCTGCAGGTATGCGCGGCGACGGCGGCGTGATCGAAGCGCGCCGGCGTCCAGGCGATGGTGGTGTGGCAGCGCTCGCAGCCGGCGCTGCTCGCCAGGTGGCGCGAGGGCTTGCCGGTCGCCACCACGCCGTTGTGGCAGCTGACGCAGGTTCCTTTGACTTGCGTGTGATCCACCGTCTTCACCGGCAGCCAGGCGAGCGTGGTGTGACAGCTCTGACAGGTGTCGGTGGTCACGATGTGAGTCGGCGGTTTGCCGGCCCCGCTCGCGGTGCTGTGACAGCTGACACAGGCCGTGCCGGTCACGGTGGCGTGATTGAACGGTGCGGCAGTGGTAGCCGCCGCGGTGCCGTCCGGTTGCACCGGCGCAGGAGTCGCCGTCCCGGCGCGCAGGGCGGGGCCCGCACCCGTGCGGGGGGTGATGCCGGTGGTGGGCTTCGTGGCGGTGGTCGACGCGGTCCTCGTCACGGTCGCCCGCGGCCGCACGGCGAGCTTGTCGCGCGCGCTGTGGCAACCCGAGCCGCCGCAATCTCTGCCCTTGTAATGGTTGGCGCTGTCTCGCACCCACAGGCGACCGTTGGTCTTCCACTGCATGCCGATTTCGTGGCAGCTCATGCACGTCATCGACACGACGTAGGCGTGCTTCATGACCGTGCCGGAGAACGTCGTGAACACGGCCGCCGAGTGGCACAGCTCGCAGGCGAGCTTGCCGGTGCCGTTGGGCGGATTCGACGGAATGTGTCCGGTGGGCCCCGAGGGCGGCTGCTTGAGTGTCGGCGGCGCCATGTTGTAGAAGCTCAGCCCGTAGGCGTGGCACTGGGCGCAATTGCTGGTGATGCCCGCATGCCCGGTGGCCCCCATCACATAGGCAGCAAGGTTGCCCGCCGTCGTGTGGCACTGGGCGCACGGCGCGCTGGTCGGGATATGGTTCGCCGGCTTGGCGCTGCTGCCCATCTGATTGGTGGCAAAGGTCGGGGTGGTGGTGTGGCAGCCGCTGCAGTCACCCGTGGCCGGATGGGCCTTGTCGTATGCCTGGGGACGCGAGTCGCCCCAGGCGGTCGCAGTGCTCACCATCATCCCCAGATACGGCGCGGTCTCGTGACAGGTCGAGCAGGCGCCCACCGCCGCCACGGTCGCGTGGCCGGCGACGCTGAGCGTCGGAGCACTGACGCTCGCCGCACCGATGCGGAAGCCACCGGGGTTCACGTTCGCGGTGCTGTGGCAGCCCGAGCCGTTGCAATTCAGGCTCCCGATCGGAAAGTGATTGCTCGGTGTGGTCACGATCGTGACGTTGGCGAAGGTCTTCGCCACCGTCGGACCGTGGCAGGTGAGGCACCCGGTCACGCCCTGGTGCGTGCCGGTGACGGAGTAGAGCGCGAAGTTGCCCGCGGTCGTGTGGCATTGCGCGCAGGCCGCAGTGGTGGGAATGTGGTTCGAGGGCTTGCCGGCGGTCGGCAGCAGGTCGGTCGCGAACGTGGGCGTCGTGACGTGGCAGTTGCCGCAGTCGCCGGTGGTCGGATGCTTCGAATCCAAGGTGGCGTTCGGACGGGAGTCTCCCGCCGCGGTCGAGGTGCTGACCATCATGCCCAGGTACTGGGCGCTTTCGTGACAGCTCGCGCAGGTGCCCACCACGGCCAGCGTCGTATGCCCCGCGACGTTCAGTGTCGGAGCGGAGATGCTCGGGTTGCCGAGCTTGAAGCCGCCGCCGCCCGGATTGACGTTGCCCGTGGTGTGACAGCCCGAGCCGTTGCAATCCACGTTGCCGATCGGGATGTGATTGCCGGGCTTCATCATCATCGTGAAGACCGGGTTGGCGGCAATATTGAAGGCGCTGGAACCGTGGCACTGCACGCACCCGCGCACGCCCTGGTGCGTGCCCGGGGAAGAGTAGAGCGCGAAGTTGCCCGCGGTGGTGTGGCACTGCGCGCACGCGGCAGTCGTGGGAATGTGATTCGCCGGCTTCGGGGCGCTCGCCAGCAGGTTCGAGGCGAAGGTCGGTGCCGTCGCGTGACAGCCGCCGCAGTCGCCGGTGGTCGGGTGCTTCGAGTCGAGGGTGCTGTTCGGACGGGAGTCTCCCGCCGCGGTCGAGGTGCTGGCCATCATCCCCAAGTAGGGCGCGCTCTGGTGACAGGTCGAGCAGGCGCCCACGGATGCGACCGTGGTGTGGCCGGCGACGTTGAGCGTCGGAGCACTGATATTCGCCGTACCGATAAGGAAGCCACCGGCATTCACGTTCGCGGTGCTGTGGCAGCCCGAACCGTTGCAATCGGCGCTCCCGATCGGGATGTGGTTGCCGCCCGGCCACCCCACAATCGTGATCGTGTTGCCGGGCGGCGGTCCCGCGAACGGTCCGGTGCCCGGGCCGTGGCAGGAGAGGCACCCGGTCACGCCCTGGTGCGTGCCGGTAACGGAATAGAGTGCCCAGTTGCCCGCCGTCGTGTGGCACTGCGAGCACAGCGCCGCGGTCGGAACGTGGTTCGACGGGCGCGGCGTGGTTGGGTCAAGGAACGAGGTCGTGTTATGGCACAGGCTGCAATCGCCCGTGGCGGGATGCAGGCGATCAAGCGCCGCCGGCGGGCGCGAGTCACCGGCGGCAGTGCTGGTACTCGGGTGCATGCCCTGGAAGTTCCCCGTCTCGTGGCAGCTCTTGCAGGTGAGCGCGGACACCGCCGGGTGGTTGATGACGCCGGGTTTCCACGTCGTGTAGTTGGTGGGCGAGTGGCAGCTCTCGCACGGGGTCGGGGGCGTGCCGACGGGGATGTGGGTCGGCGACATGCCGGTCGCCGAGACGCCGTTGTGGCAGCTGGCGCAGTTGTTGGTTACGCCCACGTGGCTGAACAGCGCGCCGCCCCAGCTGAGCGTCGTATGGCAGGCGTCGCACTCCAGGTCGGTGACGATGTGCGTGGGCCCCTTGCCCTGTGCCTGCACGCCGTTGTGGCAGGTCGAGCAGCTGCCGCGCACCTGGGTGTGGTCGAAGTTGACCGCCGGGTTCCAGGCGACCGGCGTATGGCAGCTGGCGCACTGGTCGGTCGAGAGGATGTGGTTGGCGGGCTTGGCGGTGGCGCGCACGGCGGTGCCGATGCCGTGACAGGCGCCGCAATCCCTCGGGGTGCCCTGGAACATGGCGTTGGCGTGACAGGACTCGCAGGGCAGGTCGCGGTGCTGGCCGATGAGCTCGAAGCCGGTCGTCAGATGGTCGAAGTTGTAGCGGATCGGCGCCGCGGCAAAGCCCTGCGGCAGCAGCCCGAGGAGCAGCAGCGCCGCGAGCGCGCGGACACCCCAGCGCCGGCACTGGCGCCCAAACCGGTTATGCGTCATAACTGTCCTTATACGCATGCGAACTCCTAGTGCACCCGTGCGCCCTTCCACGTGACCGTGGAGTGGCAGCGGTCGCACTGGCGGCCGTACTGCCCGACGTGCACGTCGTCCTTCTCATGGCATGAGAGGCAATCAGTCTTGAGCTTCACTTCATCCGGTGGCCGCAGGTGGCAGGCCTCGCAGGCGAGCTTGCCGTGCGCACCGGTGAGGGCGAATCCGGTCTCCTTGCCGTGGTCGAACTCCCACATTTTCCAGCCGTTCGACGAGTGGCAGCGAGCGCAGTCCTTGCCCAGATTCCCCTTGTGCACGTCGTCCTTGCGATGGCAGTCGATACACTCCTTGCCGACGTCGCGGTACTGGCGGGTCAGATGGCACTGCTCGCACGGAACCGCGACGTGCAGGCCCACCAGCGGAAAGCTCGTGAGGTCGTGATCGAAGCTCACACTGGAGCGCCAGCCCGCCGGCGTGTGGCACTCATCGCATTTCTTGCCGAGCTTGCCGGCGTGCACGTCGTTCGGCCGGTGGCAGCTGACGCATTCGGTGGGCAGCTTCTGCGTCGCCACGCTCGCGGTGTGGCAGGTATGACACCCGACCTTCTCGTGACGGCCGACGAGAGGCCACTTGGTGTCGCGCGCATGATCGAAGCTCGAGGGCTTCCACTTCTCGTTGCCGTGGCAGGTGCCGCAGTCCTTGCCGAGCCGGCCGGCGTGCGCGTCCTGCGCCTGGTGACAGCCGGAGCACTCGCGCGGCAGCTTGTCCTTGAGATTTCCGGTGCGGTGGCAGTCGTTGCAGGCGATGCGGTCGTGCACCCCCTCGAGCGCGAAGCCGGTCTCCTTCTTGTGATCGAACTTCGAATTCTTCCAGGCGCTGGTGATGTGGCACTCGGCGCACTTGACACCACGGTCGCCGTGGTGCACGTCGTCCGGCTCGTGGCACGAGACGCACTCCTTGGGCGTGTTCTTGTAACGATTGCCGAAGTGACAGGCCGCGCAGGGCGCCTGGGCGTGTTTGTCCCGCAGTGGAAACGCGGTCTTGTCGTGATCGTAGCTTATGTGGCGCCAGGCGCTGGCGTCGTGACAGGCGCCGCAGTCACGCCCCAGTTTACCCTCGTGGGGCTCCTCCTTGCGGTGGCAGCCGATGCACTCCCTGGGGGCGTCGCGGTAACGCTTGCCGGCGGCGTGGCAGCTCTCGCACACCACGTCGGCATGCGCGCCGCGCAGCGGATAGTCGGTGTTCTCGTGATTGAACTGCTCGTGACTCAACTTGACGATGTCCGCCTCCCGACCCAGATGCTCGGAGTGGCAGGCGCGGCACTGCGAGACGTCGATGCCGGGGAACTTGCCGTGGAAGCCGCGTCGTTGCTTCAGGTCGCCGGCGATCTCCTTATGGCAATCGAGGCACAACTGCGTCTGGCGATTGCGGTCGGTGCGGTCGTGGCACAGCGAGCACTGCTCTTCATATTTCACATGAGCGGCGCTCAGCTTGCCGGGCATGAGCAGCGTCTCCGGATTCACAGCCTCAGCGGGTCTCACGGATATCAACACCAACAGCAATCCCAATATCAGCAGCGCGTGACATCGTCGCCCCGTCATGTCGCTGGCGGAACGCTCGATCTAGTAAACGTGAACCGCAATCACGTGAATCACCGCGGCGATCACCATGATGAAGATCAATGGTATATGCAGCGCGTGCCACAGTGAGAACAGCCGTTCGTAACCCTCGAAACCGGCTACCCGCCGCGTCGCGGCGAGCCTCCGATCGACGTAACAGCGGGCCGTGAGCCCGAGGCGCTTGTGCTCGAGGGCGATCACCGCGGATCTGCGGGCGCCGGCGTGCAGCGCTTGGCGGATATAGCGGTGCAGCTGCCAGCGCGCCTTGAGCGCTATGAGCGCGACCACGGTCGGTTTGGCGAATCCAAGGAACGAAACATGCGGCCCGGCTTTCAGCAGACGCTGCTCGGCGGCCTCGATGCGCGTCACCAGCTCGGGCAGAAAGCTGATGCTGCCGGACAGGCTGCGCAAGCCCTCCGCGCCGGTGCGCAATTCCCCCAGCTCCAGTTTGCGGCCGTACAGGCCCTGGTGGATGTGCACGTAGATGTAGCGGCCGATGAGGCCGCTGCCGGCAACGGTGAGCATCGAGAACAGCGCCACGTTGCTGTTGGCGGCGCCGATGCCGAAATTCGCGTGATACAGGATGCATACGGGTCCGGCGATCCCGAGCACCATATGGAAGCGGAACCAACCCGGCGTCGAGCCGAGGAAGCTGAGCCACGACCAGCGCTTGCGCAACGAATACACCAGCAGCAGCAACATCAGGCTCCCGCCGACGATGCCGAGCGCATAACCGATGCCGCGATTGGGGCTGATATAGCGCGCGGTCTGGGCGTTCCAGCCGAGGTATAGCACCGCGGCCACCAGCACGAAAAACAACCGGCCGCTGCTCAGCAGCCGCCTGCGCGGCGGCTGCGGCTGCGCGTGAGATGCCACCGCCGGAGCCGCGGTGCGCTTCGCGGCCGCCGGCGGCGGCTGGGGTGAGGGGGGCTGCGGTTGCGGCGCCGGGCGGGCCGCTGGCGGCGGGGACGGCGGTTGCGGCGCCGGGCGGGCCGCCGGCGGCGGGGACGGCGGTTGCGGCGCCGGGCGGGGAGCTTGCGGCGGCTGCGGTGCGGGGCGAGAGCGGACCGGAACGGTCTGCGGCGCATCGCTGGTTTCAGGGCGAGCCGTCCGGGCGCCGAGCTCGTTCAGGCGCACGACCCTGACCTCGAGCTCTTGCAGCTCTTGCGGCTCCTGCAGCTCTTCGGTCTCGGGAAGTGGTTGAGGGCGCGCTGCCATGAAAGCCGTCAGCCGATTTCCCGGTTGATGACGAGGGCCAGCTTCTTACCGGCGGCCGGATGCAGCACCGGGCTGGTGACGTACAGATCACCTGCGCTCGGGGTGGCTTGTCCGCTGCGGGAGATCCGCGCTTCAACCACTACTTTGTCGAATTGCGAGAGCCGTCGTGAAGGCATCATAGCCATGGAGTCATCCAGATGGAAACTGACCGGCCAGGCGGCCGCCGTGGTACGCAGGACCGCGAGCGGTGGACCGGGCGAGTCCGCCGCTTTCGCGTAGATAAAGAGAGTCGCGTCACGCTGGACGCGGGCCGCAAGATGACTGTCGATGGAGACGGTGCCGGAAACTTCTGCGGCGCCCGCCGCGGCCGGCGCCGCCGCTGCGCTCGAGGCGCTCGCCGGGGCGAGTCCCGCGAGCGAGGTGTCTTCCGCAATGTTGCCGTCGATGATGCTCGCGTCAGGAGAATTCGCGGGCAGGGCCGCGCGCAATCGCTTCCACCAGGTGAGCGCATCGGTGAAATGGCGTTGCTCGTGTGCCTGACTCGCCTTGAGCCACAGCGCCTTGGTGTTACCCGGATCCAGAGCGAGCGCGCTGTCGATGGCGCTGCCCGCGGCCCCGGTGAGCGAGCCGTCGGCGAGCGAGGCGAGCACATCCGCGTAATCCGCCCACGACTGTGCGGTCATGCCCTTCAACGCCACGACCCGCGCCAGGGCATCGCGTGCGGCACGGTTGTCGCGCTGGGCGCGGTGCAGGTCGGCGAGCGCGAGCCACCCCTGCACGTCACGTGGGTTTGCCTTGACCCGCTGTTCGAGCTCGGCGACCGAGGCCGCGGGGGCAGCCGGCGCGGCGGCAGGCTCGGCAGAGCCCGGGCGGGACTCGGTGGCGGTCGCCGCGGCCACCAGCGCCCCGGCACTCATCTGGGTGAGCTGGGTGAGCGCCCCGGCGGCGGGGTTGGCGGTCCGCGCCCGCGCGCGGCGGGCATCCTCGGGGCGTCCCAGGAAGTCGTACGCCCTGGCGAGCAGTGTCCAGTCATCCGCGGTGCCGCCATTGCGCGCAAGACGCGCCTCGAGCGCGGCGACTTCCGCTTCCATGGATTTCGGGGGGGCGTCCGATTTCGCGGCTGCGCCGGCGGCGGACGACTCGGCAGCCGGCGCCACCATGGCCGCTGCGGGCCGGCTGGCGAGGGAGTGGCGTGAGCCGATCGCGAGATAGATGATGGCCGCGGCGCCTGCGAACGTCGCGACAAACGCGCCGGCAAGACCGTAGCGCAGACGTGCGCGTCCGAGAGCGAGCGCACCGCTCCGCAAGGGCGTGGCGACCAACGTCGCACCGACCCCGACCAAGGCTCCTGCGATGAACCAGAAAATAGCGATGCGCCCTCCCGAGGGATGGTCAAGTCACGAGCGCGAAGCGGCGCGCGTCGATGTGACAATACACATGATCCGCGCGCCAGTAACGATGTCTCAGGCTGCCGACATCCTGTCTCCAACTACCGACAAAAAGACTGGGGAAAACAGGCAATTACACGCGTTCCGACTCGCTGCTAGAGTGCGCAGCCATGCCCGCCGTTGCAAGTAGGGGAAAGCCCCATTCCTGTGAGTTTCGTCACAGAGTTAGTGTGCCGACCACGTGTCCAATGGCACGCCCGCGCTCAAGCGGGGCGAACGTGCCGCACCGTGTCCACGGCGGCGCAACCGATGTGGTTTTGTTTCAAGGGCTTCAATGAATTCGTTGACGATGTACCTCATCTACGGGTTGCCCGGCCTGGTGCTGTTCGTGTTGCACGTTCGGCGGCGGCGGCGGCTCGAGCGGCAGAGTCTCAAGACGCTGCAGAGCACCGGTGCGGCGGAACCGGCGTCGCTTCACCCCGTTATTGACCCCGCCGTTTGTATCGGCTGCAGCTCGTGCGTCAAGTCCTGTCCGGAACAGGCGCACCACACGGTCCTCGGCATCGTCGACGGGCGCGCGGTCCTGGTGAGTCCCGGGGATTGCATCGGCCACGGCGCATGCAAGACCGCCTGTCCGGTCAATGCCATCACACTGGTGTTCGGCAGCGAGCGCCGTGGGATCGACATTCCCATCCTGACGCCGAAATTCGAGACCACGGTGCCGGGCATTTTCGTCGCCGGGGAGCTCGGCGGCATGGGGCTCATCCGCAACGCGCTCGAGCAGGGACGGCAGGCGGTCGAAGCGATCGCCGAGAGGCGCCGCACGGCGGGCGAGGAGCTTGACCTGGTGATCGTCGGCGCAGGTCCCTCCGGCTTTGCCGCCACGCTGACCGCCAAGTCCAAGAACATGCGCTACGTGACGGTCGAGCAGGAAGCCCTCGGCGGCGCGGTGTTTCAATATCCGCGCGGCAAGCTGGTGATGACCGCACCGGCGACCGTGCCGCTGATCGGCAAGGTCAATTTCCGCCAGACCAGCAAGGAGGCGCTGCTGGAATTCTGGAAGGATGCCGAGCGCAAGACCGGCATCAAGATCAACTACCAGGAGCGGGTCGAGGAGATCACCCGCGCGGGCGAGGGTTTCATCGTCAAGACCAACCGCGGCACCCATACGACGCGCAGCGTGCTGCTGGCGATCGGGCGCCGCGGCACGCCGCGCAAGCTCGGCGTGCCCGGCGAGGAGATGTCCAAGGTGGTCTACCGGCTGATAGACCCGGAGCAGTACAAGGGTCAGCAGGTGCTGGTGGTCGGCGGCGGCGACAGTGCGCTCGAGGCCGCCGCGAGCATTGCCGAAGCCGGCGGCGGCGGGGTGGTACTGTCCTATCGCGGGGCGGAGTTCGACCGCGCCAAGGCGCGCAATCGCGAGCGCATCAATGCGGCCGCGAAGGGCGGTAAACTCAAGGTCATGATGAAATCCAGCGTGAAGAACATCGACGCGGAGTCGGTGGCGATTGAGGCCGACGGCGGGGTCTCCAAGGTCCGCAACGACGCGGTCATCGTGAGCGCGGGCGGGGTGTTGCCTTCGGATTTTCTGAAGCGTGTGGGCATCACGGTTGAAACGAAACGTGGCACGGCGTAGGCCGGCACTGCTTGCCGTACTGGGCGTGCTGGCGGCGGGCGCGGCGCTGGCGGCGCCAGGACAGTTCTCACGACCGGCGGATCCGCTCGAGGGCGTGAAGACTTCAATCCGACTGAAGAAATTCGCCGAAGCCGCGACGGCGCTGCAAAAGCTGGCGAGCGCCGGCAACGCCGACGCGCAGTACATGCTGGCGGTGTTCTATCTGAACGGGGTGAACGGACCGCGCGATCCGGCGCAGGCCAAGGGGTGGCTCGAGAAGTCCGCCGGCCAGGGCAATGCGCGCGCCGCATTCAGCCTGGCGAACCTGTTCGCCGAATCCGACCCGCCCGACAGCCAAGCCGCGGCGCACTGGCTGGCACGCGCGCGCCAGCTTGGCTTCAGCGCTCCGACCGCGCCGCCAGGGCCGGCCGCGGCGCAGCAGGCGCAGCAGGGGCCACCCTCGAGTCTGCTGCCGGCTGCGCAGCTGAAAGACCCGGGGGTCAGACGCGACGCGCTATGGCTTGCCGCTACCGACGGTGACGTGCCGAGCCTCGAGATCCTTGCGGATCCGGCGCTGGTGTCGGCACGCGACGAGTTCGGGCGCGGCGCGCTGGCGCGCGCCGCCGAGGCGGGCTCGGCGCCGGCGGTGACGCTGCTCATTCGGCGCGGCGCAGCGGTTGACGCCGCCGATGAGCATGGCATGACGCCGCTGATGCTGGCGGCGCGTGCGGGCGAGCTGGCGGCCGTGGAAGCCTTGCTCGCGGCGCACCCCAAGATCGATGCGGCGGATCGCAACCGCAACACGGCGTTGATGCACGCCGCCATGAGCGGCCGACTCGCCGTGGTCGATCGTCTGCTCGCCGCCGGAGCGAGCGTCGCGCCGCGCGACGTGCAGGACTGGTCGGCCCTCGACTTTGCCGAGGTCAGGGGCGCCACCGACATCGTCGCGCGCTTGCGCGAGAAGGGTGCGACTGCCCTGCACCGCAGCGCCATCGTGTCCGAGAGCCGGCCGACCGCCGTGCAGAGAGCCCAGCGCGATCTTTACGCCGGATGGCCGGATCTGGCGGTCGGGGCCAGTCGTGACAGCCCGGAGCTGCTGCACGCGCTGCTGCAACGCGGCGCGGACCCGAACGCCACCACGGCCGACGGTCTCCCGATCCTCACGGTCGCGGCGCTCGCGGGCACCCCGGCTTCCGTCGAGGCTCTGCTCGCCGCGGGAGCCAAAGCCACGCACGCGGACCGGCGCGGCAACTCGGTGCTGCTCAACGCCGTGCGCATCGGCCGGGAAGACATCGTCCTCAGCATGCTGGCGCACGGGGTCTCGCCGGACGGTGGTCGGGCGGATCCCGAGCCGCCGGTAATTGCGGCCGCCAAGGCCGGGCACGGCGGCATCCTGCGCGCGCTGCTCGCGGCGCACGCGCAGCCCGATGTCCGTGACGAGCACGGCACCAGCGCGCTGATGCTGGTCGCGCAGACCGATGACTTGGAATCGCTGCGGCGGCTGCTCGAGGCCGGTGCCGCCACCGAAGGGGTGGACAAGGGGGGGCGCACGGCGTTGTGGTATGCGGCCCATGCGGGCAAACTCGAGGCCGTTCGCCTGCTCCTGCAGCATGGTGCCAGCGTCGACCACGCCGATGCCGCCGGGCAGAGCGCGTTTGCGGCGGCCTGCGCTGCCGGGGCCACGGCGATCGTGGATCTCATGCTCGACAAGGGCCCGCGGCTCGAAGCGCGCACCGCGCGCGGCGACACCGCGCTGCTGCTCGCGGTGAACGCAGGCGCCGTGGAGGTCGTCGAGAAGCTGCTTACCCGGCACGCCGACAAGGACACGCAGAACGAGTTCGGTGACACCGCCCTCATCATCGCCAGCCGCAACGGCAATGCGGCGCTGGTGCAGCGCCTGCTGAGCGCCGGCGCCAGCGCTCGCCTGCGCAACAAAAACCACGCCAGCGCCGCCGACGTGGCCCGGGAGCGCGCCTTCACGGCCATCGCCGATCTGCTCAAGAGCGCCTGAGGCCGCCACTCGCGACCTGCATCAACGACCGAACTGATTACCGGCTCGCATGCGTGGTGGCCGTGCCCGCCGAGGGTCGCGCGCACAGGGTTGCGTAACTAACGCCTCGTGCCGCGCATAATTATTAACGAAAATTCAGCCGCTTATGGGCACTATGAAATCCTCTTTCTAGCTGACGGCGGCGTTGCGTCATCGTCTTATCTGTACAATTGCGGCCGCAGCCCATGCCTGGGTGGCGAAATCGGTAGACGCAAGGGACTTGAAGAAGCATTGAGCACCCGGCTCGGAAACGGCCGGCGTGAATGGGGTCAAATTCGGTGGAACAGTAGCACCTCAAAGTGCCTGCAATACCGAGCTAAGCCCTGGTCGACGCCTGCTTCGATACGTCGAGGTGGAGCGCATGGCAGTTGGGACAAGGGAGTGCCCGGCCAGGGAAAGTGTAGAGACTTGACGGCCCCTGCCTAATCCGTGTCCACAATAAGGAGTGATCACGGGACGGTAAAGGTAAAGTCCAGACCACAAATGCACGCAATGTGTTGCAGCAGCGAAAGCTGTAGTGGTATGAAAATCCCTTGGGGGAGACCCCGTGCCGGTTCGAGTCCGGCCCCAGGCACCACCTGACCTTCCCATGACTTTTCCGGTCCCCCGGCGCAGCCGCCGGCAAAGCTGGGTGTATGAGCACGGGAAGCCTGGCTCTACGCGAACAAGGCGGCTCTCGCCTCCGTTCGCCGGGGCTTGGAGGAGGCGGCAGAAGGCGAGTTCACCACGGGTCCGGACCTCAAGGCAGCGGCGACGCTCGCCGAACAACTTCAGGACGAGTAGTGCCGTTCACGCCCCGCTGGACGCACGAAGCGGAGGCAAAGTTCCTAGAGCTGCAAGCTGCAGCGCTCGTGTCCTTGCGAAATCGCCAGAAGGATAAGAAGGCAAAGGCCAGCAAGGTCGAAGGCCTCTTCAAGCAGGTCGATAAATGCGTGCGCCTGCTGTTGAACAATCCACACCCCTGAGAGCAGGCCGGGGCCTGCCTCGTTAGCGTCTGCAGCGGCGGTATAGAGGCTATCAGGATAAACCGCGGTGGCTCTCGCCCTGGACTGCCCGGGGCCGCACTAAGGAGCTACTAAGGAGTCAAGGAGTCGCTCACCGGGCGTGAAGCCGGCGCTCAGCGATGGAACGTCGCATCCGAGACTCGATGATGCGGTCCGGGCAGACTTCTTGTAATGGTTGACTGCGTCGTGTCGCTGTAGACGTGGCAGGCGCCACTGCAGTTGGCGAGCTCGCTAGCGGTGTAGGTGAGACCCTTGACGGTCTTCGGGTGCGCTGCGGGCTTGAAGTCCTTCGCATGGCAGCCGGCGCAGGTGCCGGCGTTCGCCGCCGAGGGGTAGGGCACCTTATCGGTATTGGAGGTGTGGCAGCTGGTGCAGCTCAGCGCGGCGCGATGCGCGCCCGGGTAGGCGGCGCTGGTGTGCCGGAAGCGGATGAGGCTCCAGTCCGGGAAGCTGTGACAGGTGGCGCAGTCGAGCCGGGTGATCATGTGCCCGGGCGACAGGCCCACGGCGCCGCCGTTGTTGTGGCAGGCGGCGCAACCGCTGACAAAGCCCGAGTGATCGATCCTGGCGGGCTTCCAGGCGAGGGTGCCGTGGCAGGTATCGCACTGCTGGGTGGTCGGGATGTGGGTGCGCGGCATGCCGATGGCCTGCACGGAGTTGTGGCAGGTGCTGCAGGTATGCGCGGCGACGGCGGCGTGATCGAAGCGCGCCGGCGTCCAGGCG
>Ga0209027_1000601_pt1 | contig 12960 bp, 10 predicted proteins | sample GraSoi013_1_20cm_3_FD_185821 | JGI IMG/M metagenome (GOLD analysis project Ga0209027, IMG submission 185821) | Grasslands soil microbial communities from the Angelo Coastal Reserve, California, USA - Sample 09_27_2013_1_20cm (SPAdes) (version 2) | ecosystem: Environmental > Terrestrial > Soil >...
AGCGACCCCGAAAATGTCGTCAAGGCCGCCAACATGGTGGCGCGCGAGGTCACGGCGATGCAAAACGCGCCGGCGGGCGCCGACGAGCTCACCCGCGTCAAGGCCTGCCTGCTGCGCCAGCTCCCCCTGAGCGAATCGGGCGTGGAGCAGATCGCTCACGGACTGCTGGCGCGCAGCGACCTGGGTCTGGCGCTCGATGAGCCGACCGCCGCGGCCCGGCGCTACATCGCGCTGGACGCGGCGGCGGTGCAGAGCGCGTTTCGCAAGTGGCTGCGTCCTTCCGACCTGGTGCGCGTCAGCGAAGGACCGACACCGCCCTGACGATGAGGGGAGCGCGATTTATGCATACCACCTGGACCCGGTCAACGGCTTCGCTACGCCGGCTCGGCCGCACGTTGTTGTATGTCGGTTCCTTTCTGGCGGCCGGCTGGGCCTCGGCCGGCAGCGACGCGCCGCGCAGCGATGCGCGCGCGCGCACCGCGGCGAACCCGGATCCCTGGTGGCAGCACGCAGTGATCTACGAGATCTATCCGCGCAGCTTTCAGGATTCCAACGGCGACGGCATCGGTGATCTCAACGGCATCACGCAGCGGCTCGATTACCTCCAGGCGCTCGGCGTCGATGCCATCTGGATCGCACCGATGTATCCCTCGCCCCAGGTCGATTTCGGCTATGACATCTCCGACTACCAGAACGTGGATCCGCAGTACGGCTCGCTGGCGGACTTCGACCACCTGGTTGCGCAGGCCGGCAAACGTCACATCCGTGTATTGCTCGACATGGTGCTCAACCACACCTCCGACCAGCACCCCTGGTTCCTGGAGGCGGCGCGCTCCCGCGATTCCGCGCGCCATGACTTCTACTGCTGGAACGACGGCAGGCCCGGCCCCGCCGGCCAGCGCCTGCCCCCCAACAACTGGGTGAGTCTGTTCGGGGGCTCGGCCTGGCAGTACGTGCCGGCGGTGAGTCAATTCTATTACCATATGTTCTACCGGCAGCAGCCGGATCTGAACTGGCGTAATCCGCAGGTCGAGCGCGCCATGTTCGCCGCGATGCGCTTCTGGCTGGATCGCGGCGTCGCCGGTTTCCGTCTCGACGCCATCACCACGCTGTTCGAGGATGCGAAGCTGCGCGATGAGCCGGCACTCGGCGGCACCAACGCCCAGGGCGACCCCATCCTCAGCGACAGCTACACCAACAACCTTCCGGAGGTTCACGGCGTCATCCGGCGCATGCGGGCCATGATCGACGAATACCCGGGCGAGCGGCTATTGATCGGTGAGACCTACGTGCCAAAGACCGCCGATCTCGACCCGTGGTACGGAGGTGCGCTGCACAACGAGCTGCAGCTGCCGATGGATACGCTCGTGGGCCTCGGGAGCAAGCTCGATGCCAGCAGCTTCCGTCAGCATCTCATCGAGGCCGAGACGCAGATCCACCATTCGCAGCCGCTGCTGGTCTTTGACAACCATGACAACATCCGCAGCTGGGACCGCTTCGGCGACGGGGTTCACAACGACGCGATCGCCCGTATCGTCGCCGCGCTGCTGTTGACTTCGCACGCCGCCGCATTGCTGTACCAGGGTGAGGAGATCGGACAGCGGACCGCGACCCCCACGCGAGTCGAGGACGTGCGCGATCCGATCGGCATCACCGGCTGGCCGAAGGAGAAGGGTCGCGACGGTGAACGCACGCCGATGCAGTGGGACACATCCAACGCCCAGGCCGGCTTCAGCACCAACCCGAAGACCTGGCTGCCGGTGCCGCCGGACCACCGGACCGTCAACGTACGGACCGAATCGGCCGACCCCGATTCTCTGCTCAACTGGCACCGGCGGCTGATCGCGCTGCGCCGAAATTATTCCGCATTGCGCAGCGGCCGCACGGTCATGCTGGATGAGATCAACGCCAGCGTGCTGACGTACGCGCGCGTGGCTGCGCACGGCGGAACGATCATCGTGTCGCTGAACATGTCGCCACGGCCGCAGAGCATCACCCTCGATGCGCCGGCGGCCGGGCTGTCGGGGACGCACTACCGGACCCTGCTGTCCAGCCCGGAACCGATTATCGCTGCCGCCGCGTCGCAGCCGATCGCGCTGCCCGCCTTCGGCGCGTGGGTCGCGGCCCTCGAGTGACACCGGACAGCTCGGACAACCGTGATCCTCTCACGTTCGAGGTGCAGGACGAGGTGCGTGTTTCGGCCCGGCTCGAGCTGCCCGCCCGTGCGCGCGCCTGCTACGTGCTGGCGCACGGCGCCGGAGCGGGCATGGAGCACCCGTTCCTGAGCGCGGCCGCGCGCGAGCTCGGGGCACTCGGCATCGCCACGCTGCGCTATCAGTTCCCCTACATGCAGCGCCACTCGCGACGGCCGGACCCCCCGCCGGTGTGCCATGCGACGGTGCGCGCGGCGGTGGCCGCGGCGGTGCGCCTCGCGCCCGCGTTGCCGCTGTTTGCCGGCGGTCGCTCCTTCGGCGGCCGCATGACCTCGCAGGCGCAGGCGCTCGAGCCGTTGCCGGGGGTACGCGGCCTCGCCTTCCTCGGCTTTCCGCTGCACCCGGCCGGCCGGCCGGCGGACAGCCGCGCCCGGCATCTGTTCCAGGTGCAGACTCCGATGTTGTTCATCCAGGGCACGCGTGATGCGCTCGCAGAGCGCGGTCTGTTGGAAGGGATCGTGGGGCGGCTCGGGGCGCGCGCATCCCTGAGCCTGCTGGAGGATGCCGACCACTCCTTTCACGTACCGGCCCGCAGCGGCCGTCGGGACCCCGAGGTGAGGAGCGCGGCGTGGCGCGCGCTCGCCGAGTGGATCGGCTCGCTGTCATGAGCCGCCGCGCCCTCGAGCGCTACGCCGCCAAGCGCACCTTTACGCGCACCCCCGAGCCGCCCGCGGCGGCGGCCCCGGCGCGTACCGGTCCGTTGCTGTTCGTCGTGCAGAAACACGCCGCGCGGCGGCTGCATTACGACTTTCGCCTCGAACTCGACGGGGTGTTGAAATCCTGGGCGGTTCCCAAGGGTCCCTCGCTCGACCTGCACGACAAGCGCATGGCGATCGAGGTGGAGGACCATCCGTTCGAGTACGCCTCGTTCGAGGGCGTGATTCCGCCGAAGCAATACGGCGCCGGCAAGGTGATCGTCTGGGACTGCGGCGTGTACTCCCCGGACGAGGACCAGAAGTATTCATTCACCGACCGCGCCGAGGCCCAGGAGCGGGTGCGCGCGGGCCTTGCCGCAGGCAAGCTCGGCTTTCTCTTGTGCGGGGAGAAGCTCAAGGGTTCGTTCGCGCTGGTGAGGACCGCTACCGCCAACCAATGGCTGCTGATCAAGCACCGGGACCGCTTCGCGCAGACCGACGACGTGTTGGCGCGCCACGCCTCCGTGCTCTGCGGCGTGAGCCTCGATGAGCTCACGGCGCTCAACGCGCCGCAACGACTGCCGGCCGCGCTGCTGGCGCCGGCCGGCCCCGCCGAAGCGTTCCCGCGGCAGCTCAAACCGATGCTCGCCGAAGCCGGTGAGTCGGTCCGCTCGAACCCGCACTGGCGCTATGAGCCCAAACTCGACGGCTACCGTGTGATCGCGTTCGTGCACGGCGGCAGCGTGCGCCTGCAATCGCGCCGCGGCCTGGATCTGACGGCCTGCTTCCCGGAGCTGGCGGCGGAGCTCACCGCGCAGGCGGCCGGACAGATGATTCTCGATGGCGAGATCGTGGCCCTCGATGGCGCCGGACGCCCGTCGTTCAACGCGCTGCAGAACCGGGCGCAGCTCAAGACGCCCGCGGAAATCGCCGCCGCGCAGCGTGACACGCCGGTGGTGTTGGTATGCTTCGATCTGTTGCACTTTGCGGGCCTCAACCTGCGCGCCGCGCCCTACCGCGATCGGCGCCGCTACCTGGCGCAGTGTCTGCTGCCCTCGAAGCACCTGCAGCTGGTGCATCTTGCCGAGAACGCCGAGCAGCTGTTCGCCGCGGCCTTGAGTCACGGGTTCGAGGGCATCATGGCCAAGCGCCTCGACAGCCCCTACCAGGCGGGCCGGCGCTCGCGCGCCTGGCTCAAAATCAAGGCCGCGCAGTCGGCCGAGTTTCTGATCGGCGGCTACACGCGCGGCCAGGGCGCGCGCGAGCCGCTGGGCGCGCTGCTGCTCGGCTACTGGGAGGGCAAGTCGCTGCGCTACGCCGGACACGTCGGCTCCGGTCTCGACGATGAAGTCATCGGCGGGCTGCTCAAGCGCGTCGCGAAACTCGAACGCCGGAGCTCGCCGTTCGCCGCTCCGCCGCCGCTGCATCGGCCCACGCGCTGGCTGAAGCCGCAGCTCGTGGCCGAGGTGAGCTTCAGCGAATGGACGGCAGGCGGGGCGCTGCGCGCTCCGGTGTTCGTACGCCTGCGCGAGGACATCTCTCCACGCACTGTCCGCAGGCGCGCCGGGGATGCGGCAGCGCGGGCCGCCCCGCAGGCGGCGAACACCCCTGCGGCGCAGACGGGGGCGCTCGCGCCCGTGACACGCAGCACCGCCAGCGAGGCGGCCGCGGTGCTCGAGCAGCTCGAGAACCCCGCCGACCGCCTGGAGCTGGCGGTCGGGGGCGCGCGCATCAAGCTGACCAACCTCGATCGCATCTACTGGCCGGCCGCGCCGCGCGCGCAGCATCCGGGGACAACGAAGCGCGATCTCATCCGCTATCTGGCCGGGGTCGCGCGCTTCATGCTGCCGCACCTTGCGGATCGACCGCTGACCATGATCCGCATGCCCGAGGGGATCGATGGCGAGCGCTTCTTCCAGAAGCACTGGGCGCAGGCGTTGCCGGAGTTCGTCGAGTCGGTCACGGTTTTCTCCGAGCACAAGGACGAGAAGCACCGCTATCTGCTCGCCAACAACCTGCCCACACTCCTGTGGCTGGGGCAGGTCGGAACACTCGAATTCCACGTGTGGCACTCGCGCGCGCAGCTGGCGCCCGAGGCGGCGGGGCGGCCGACCGAGTACGCGAGCTCACTCGCTGCGCTGCAGTCCTCGATCCTCAACTACCCCGACTACCTGGTGTTCGACATCGATCCGTACATCTACTCCGGCAAGGAGGCGCAAGGCGCGGAGCCGGAGCTCAACAGGCGCGGTTTCGCGGTCGGCAAGCGCGTCGCGTTCTGGCTGCGCGAGCTGCTGAAACAGATGTCCCTCGAGGCGATCGTGAAGACCTCCGGCAAGACGGGTCTGCACGTGTTCGTGCCGATCGAGCGTACCGTGACCTTCGATGAGGCGCGCCACATCTGCGAGACGGTCGGACGGCACGTCATGCGCGCACACCCCAAGGACATCACCATGGAGTGGGCGGTCGAGAAGCGCACCGGCAAGATCTTCATCGATTACAACATGAACGTGCGCGGCAAGACCCTGAATGTGGCGTATTCACCGCGCGGTGTTCCGGGAGCCCCGGTGTCCATGCCGCTCAGCTGGGAGGAGCTCGAGGCCGCCGAGCCCATGGACTTCACAATCAACAACGTACCCACCCGGTTGGCAAAGAACGGCGACCGGTGGCATGATGTACTCAAGAGAAAACAGAGTCTTACGCAGGCTTTCGGTGTTGACCGGAAGGTGGGGCGTGAGACCTGACACGAAGGTCCAAGGTGCACTCATGGCTCCACGTTCCATAGGATCTCTGACGGTGTCATTCGGGCTGGTCGCCATCCCGGTGAAGCTGTACACCGCCACCCAGTCGGCGAATGCGATCTCCTTCAATCTGCTGCACAAGACCGACGGATCACGCCTCAAGCAGCAGTACCTCTGCCAGAAGGAAGGCGTGGTGGTGGAACGCGACGAGATGGTCAAGGGGTACGAGTTCGCCAAGGACCAGTACGTGCTGTTCTCGCCCGAGGAGATCAAGGCGCTGGAGGAAGTTGGAACGCATTCGGTGGAGATCTCCGAGTTCGTGCCGATCGAGTCGATCGATCCGGTATATTTCGACAAGACTTACTATCTCGCGCCCGACAAGGGCGCGGCCAAGCCCTACGCGCTGCTCACCGAGGCGCTCAGGCAGGCCGGGCGCTGCGGCGTCGGCCGCTGGGCCGCGCGCGGCAAGGGCTATCTCGTGATCCTGCGTCCGATCGGCGACGTGCTCGCCATGCAGCAGCTGCACTATGCGGCCGAGGTGCGGCGCGCCAGCGAGGTCGAGATCCCGAAGCCGGAGGTGAAGCCGGCGGAGCTGAAGCTCGCCCAGCAGCTCATCGATCAGCAGACCGCCGAGAAGTTCGATGCGGACTCCTACAAGGATGAGCTGCGCGGGCGCATCGAAGCGGCCATCCAGAAGAAGGTCGAGGGCAAGGAAATCTCGGTCACCGAAGTGGCCCCGGAAGGCGAGGGCAAGGTCATCGATCTCATGGAGGCGCTGCGCGCCAGTCTGGAGCGATCCGAGAGTGCCCGCTCGCAGGTCACGCGCCTGGGTCCCCGCAAGGCTCCCAAGCGCGTCGAGGAGCCCGCCAAGGTGACCCGCAAGGCGGGCAAGCGCAACGGCTGAAGCCGCGCGACGCCGACGAGGGATCGGGATGCGTTCCTACAGCGTGCGGGACGTGCAGCGGGTCCTGCAGCTCGCGCCCGACACCACGCGCAGTCTCATCCGGGGCGGGTTCGTCCATCCGGCGCGCGGTCCGCGGCGCGAGTACCGCTTCTCCTTCCAGGATCTGATCGTGCTGCGTACCGCGCGCGCGCTGCTCGACGCGAAGATTCCCAGAAAGCGCATCCGCCGCTCGCTCGAGAGCCTGCGGCGCAACCTGCCCGAATCCATGCCGCTATCGGGCCTTGCCATCAGCGCCGTCGGCGACCACGTCGTGGTGCGCGACGGGGATGCGCGCTGGCAGGTCGACAGCGGCCAGTACCTCCTGGGTCTCGACGTGAGTCTGCAGGATGGCGTGCTGCACGTCGTGGAGCACAGGCAGGCCGCCCCCGCAGCGCCTGCGCCGACACCCGACTGGTTTGCGCAAGCCTTGAGCCTCGAGAGCAGCGATCCGGACGGCGCGCTCAGCGCCTACCGACACGCCGTGGACAGCGACCCGCGCAACGCCGCGGCCTGGACCAACTGGGGACGCCTGCTGCACGAGCGCGGCCGCACGGACGAAGCCGATGCAGTGTACCGGCGAGGGCTGGCGCAGATCGGTCCGGACCCGCTGCTGCTCTTCAACCAGGGCGTGTTGCTCGAGGATCTGGGGAGGTCCGCGGCGGCGCTCGCGGCGTACCAGACGGCACTCGAACAGGACCCCGACCTGGCGGACTGTCACTACAACCTCGCCCGGCTCTATGAAGCGCTGGGTAAGCCGCAGCACGCCATCCGTCACCTGGGTCGATATCGGCGCCTGCTGAGTGGCGACGGCCGCTGACGCCGTCGGGCCGGCGCGCATGAGGACGTGGGTCGGCACCTCCGGATACAACTACCCCGAATGGAAGGGCAACTTCTATCCGGACAAGCTTCCGGCGGCCAAGATGTTGCCCTATTACGCCGAGCGCTTCACGACGGTGGAGATCAACTACACCTTCTATCGCACGCCGAACGAGAAGATCCTCGCCGGCTGGAATCGCGAGACTCCCCCGGGGTTCCGGCTCACCCTCAAGGCTCCCAAGCGCATCACGCACATCGCCAGGCTCAGGGGCTGCGCCGACCTGCTGCAGTACTTCCTCAAGACCGCGGCCACCCTGGGGCCGAAGCTCGGCGCGATCCTCTTCCAGCTGCCGCCCTACTTTCGCCGTGACCTCGCGGTGCTCGATGAGTTTCTGCGGCTGCTCCCCGCGGGCACCTGCGCCGCGTTCGAGTTCCGTCATGCCTCCTGGATGGACGCGGAAGTGTTCGCCCGCCTCAAAGCGAGGAATCTCGCCCTGTGCGTCGCCGACAGCGAGAAATTCTCCACCCCCCTCGAGCTGACCGCCGACTACGGCTATTTCCGTCTGCGCGACGAGGGTTACACCCCCGAGGACCTGGCGCGCTGGGCGCAGACCATCCGCACCCGGGCGGCCGGATGCAGGGACGTGTTCGTGTACTTCAAGCACGAGGAAGCCGGCATGGGACCGCAGTTCGCCCGCGTGCTGCTCGATGCCCTGGCGAGCTGAAAAGATCGGCGACGCACGCCGCGCCTTCGAGCGACAGCAGCGCGCGCTTGATCAACAGCCCGCCGCCGAAGCCGGTGAGCGAGCCGTCGGCGCCGATGACGCGGTGGCAGGGAACGATGATCGGCAACGGGTTCGCGCCGTTCGCGAGGCCCACGGCGCGCGCTCCACCGGCGTTGCCGAGGCGCCGCGCCAGCTCGCCATAGGAGACGGTCTGACCGTACGGGATGGCCCGCAGCGCCTCCCAGACCGCCAGCTGGAACGCGGTGCCTGCGGGGGCCAGCCGCAGCCTGAAGGCGCGCCGCCTCCCGGAAAAGTACTCATCCAGCTGCGCGCGCACGCATGCGAATGGCGTCGCGTCCGCGCGCCACTCGGGTGAGGGTCGCATGGGGTGCGGGCCGGACTGGAAATGCACCCGCCCGAGGGCCTGGCCGTCCCCGGCGAGCAGCAAGCGACCGACCGGAGTGTCGGTCTCGCACCAGTACCTCGGCTCCGATCCGGGCTCCATGCGCATGGATGCTACGCCGGCGCCCGCACGCGCGCCGGCTGATTTGGCCGGTTGTCGATGCGTGCATCCCGGCTGCCCGCGGCGCGCCACAGATGCATCACCGCGTAGCCGCGCCACGGTCGCCAGTCCCGCGCGCGCTCTTCGAGCTCGCGCGCACTGAGCATGCGGTGTCGGGGCGCCGCCATGCGGCGCAGCACGAGATCCCCGGTCGGCAGCGCGTCGGGCTCCCCGAGCGCTCGCAGGGCGACGTACTGCGCGGTCCACGAACCGATGCCCGGCAGCGCCGTCAGGGCTGCCGCCAGCGCCTCGGGCGCCGCACTGAAGTCGAGGCGGCGCTCGAGCACGGCACGGGCCAGCGCGTGCAGCGTGGCCGCGCGCGCGCGCGTGATTCCAAGGTGGTCGAGATTCGCGCTGGCGAGACTCGCAGCGGTTGGGAACAGGTGCGTCAGGCCCTCGGCGCCGCCGCGAATGGCTACCCCGGCGCGCTGCACGAGTCGCGCCGCGAACGTGCGGCCCGCGGCCACGCTCACCTGCTGGCCGAGCACCGCGCGCACCGCGCACTCGAACGCATCCCAGGCGCCCGGAATGCGCAATCCCGGCCGTTTGCGCACCAGCGGACCGACCAGCGGGTCGGTCGCCAGTTCGACGCCAATGCGGGCCGGATCCGCGGCGAGATCGAACGCGCGCCGCGCCACCGAGGCGAGCTGCAGCAACGCGGCCGGCGGTGCACCCCTGACGCGCAGCTCGAGCGCATCCTCGCCGGTGAGCGCGCGCACGCAGATCAGCGCGTGGCCGCCCTCGCACGCCACCGTGCGCGCGTAGCCGCGTGCATCGACCCGCTCGACTCCGGTGATCGCGCGCGCGGCCAGAAAGTCGCGCAGGTGCGCCCAGTCGTACGGCGGCCGGTACGCGAGCCGCAGCGCCACCTCTTCGGCGCTCTGCGCGACCGCAACGGGCGAGGCGCCGACGTGCCGCCCGAACAGGCGCAGCAGGTGCCGCGCGCCGATCCCCAGTCGCCCCGCCAGCGCCTCGACCGAATCCTCATCGAGCGCGCCCTCGTTGATCAGACGCAGGGCGCGGCGTACCACCGCCGCCTCCGCGTCCAGGCCCCAGATGGTCTCCATGGGTGCGACGATAGCGCGCCGCCCCGTTCCCAAGTGGCCCATTTTCGGACCTGTCAAGGTCGGCGTGGACGCGGCGCCGCCGCGCTTGCGCCGCGCACCGGCATCCACCAGCATCGGCAGTGCATGATCACCGAGAGCCCGCGACTGCGACTGCGACCGTTGGCGGACGCCGATGCGCCTTTCATTCTCGAGCTGCTCAACGATCCTGATTTTCTGAGCAACGCCGGCGATCGCGGCGTGCGCAACCTGCAGGATGCCCGCCGCTACATCGAGGCCGGGCCGGCGGCCAGCCATCGGCGCCATGGCTTCGGCCTGTGCGCCGTGGAGCTCAAGGCGTCGGCGGCTGTCATCGGCCTGTGTGGACTGCTGCGCCGCGACACGCATCCGGATGTCGAGATCGGCTTTGCGCTCCTGCCGCGCTTCCGTCACCAGGGCTACGCTCTGGAGGCGGCGCAGGCGGCGCTGCGGCTTGGCACGCAAGTGCTGGGCCTCGAGCGCATCGTCGCCATCACCTCACCAGGAAACTCGGCGTCGATCAGGATCCTGGAGACTCTCGGCCTGAAATTCGAGCGCCTGGTTCGTTTCAGCGACGACGGCAGCGAGTCCCGCCTGTTCGTGCTCGATCACCCGGACGCACGAGGCTGACGCGCAATCAGACGCGCAGTCATACGCTGGCCTCAGCGCAGTGATTGCAGCGTGCCGAGCGTGGTGCCGCGCAGCTTGCCGATGGCATCGTCTATGCGGTTGACCGCGGTCTCGTCGTCCTTGCCCAGCCCCTCCCAGTTGCCGCTCCAGACCCTCTGCAACTCCGCCGCCTGGGCCGGCACCGGCGGCGGCACCACCGCCGACAGGTCACGAATCACCAGCACGTACGTCCAGCCGGTGCGTGGGCTGCCGCCGGCAACGTCCCGGTCGTACTGCGCGAGGAACACCACACGCTCGAGCTCCGCAAGCCTGGTGAGCAGTTCGAACGCCGCGGTGCGGACATTGCGGTTGTGTTCGGTGCGCTCGTTGCGCCAGGTGTTGTAAGCCAGACTGCCGAGCGCCACGACCAGGCTGATGAGGGCGACGGCATTGTCGCGCAGCTGTTGGCGAAGGCTGGTCATCGGCCGCTTCACTCCTCGATTGACCCAAGTCTGAACCTTCGCGGGCACAGACTCCACAGCGCAGACTTCGCGGCATGCGCTCCGCCGGCGCGCCGCTATACTCGCCAGCGTACGCATGGTTGGAGGACCCGTGGCTACGCAGCGCAAACGTCCTCGTGCCTACAGCTCACCCGCCTGCTCTGTGCACGAGTTCGGGCCGGCATCCAAGCTCGCGCGCGCAACGGACATCCAGATCAAGCGTATCTATGACGAACCTGATGCCGCGGACGGCTTTCGGGCGCTGGTCGATCGGCTCTGGCCGCGCGGCATCAGCAAGCAGCGCGCGGCTCTCGATGCCTGGCTGGCCGAGCTCGCTCCAAGTACCGCGCTGCGCAAGTGGTTCCACCAAGACCCCACGCGCTGGCTCGAGTTCGCCCGGCGCTATCGCGCCGAACTGCGCGCCCAGGCAGCCGCCCTGCAGGCACTGCGGCAGCGCGCCGCCCAACAGCGCGTGACGCTGCTGTACGCCGCGCACGATGCGCGCCGCAATCACGCCGTGGTGCTGCGCGACGTGCTGCGCAAGCCTTGACGGCGCGCCTGCGCACGAAGTCGGCTAGTATCGGCTTCACCGGCCCCGCCGGGTGGGCCGCGCGAGCGGCGCAGTGCGAGGTGCGACATTGAGGACCGCCGCCCGGGTAGTCTTGCTGGGTGCGCTGACGGGGTTGGCCGCTGCGCACGCGGCAGTCCGGGTGCTGACCGGTCCCACGCCGATCCCCGACGGCGACGCCCGCGCGGCCGGTGACCTCACGGTCATCAACGAAAAACTGGCCTTCGCGCTGGCGGTCGAGTCGGCGGTGCCGTTCGGCGTGCCGCGCGGCGCGATCGTGGACGTCGCGCCCGTCAGTCACGGCCATATTGGTCGCGATCGGGTCGCATTCGCCGACTTCATCCCCAACAACTGGTCGGCGTGGCCCAACACCAACCGGCACGTGGACATCCTGGAGCGCGGCCCGCGGCAGGTGCGCATCCGCGCCGTGCGCGACTGGGGCAAAGTGAGCATCGTGACCGTCTATTCCCTCGGCGCCAACTCCGATCAGGTCGAGATCCGCACCACCATGACCAACGGCGGGGACGAAACCCTGACCGACCTGCTCTCGGGTCTGACACTGTGGCCGAGAAGCGGCTTCCTGTTCGCGGTTCCGGGTCTCGCGGCAGTCAGCGAGGGCAAGGCCGACGGCGCACTCGCCGATCGCGTGGTCGCCTACGACGCCGGCTGGGCGATAACCCTGCATGCCCCGTACCTCGATCACATCGGCTCCGCGTCGCGCGATCTGTTCCAGTTGCACACGCTGCAGCCTCACCAGAGCCGCACCTTCACCGGGTGGCTGCAGGTGGGCTCGAGCGGGGATCTCGCTCCGGTGGTCAGGGCCGAGATCGAGCGCCGCCAGCTGCCCTCGGGCACGCTGCGGGGGTCGGTCGGCAGCCGCGATGGCAAAGCGCTCGGACGACCCGTCGTCGTCGCGGAACGGGACGGCAAGCCGTACGCCTGGGTAGTGGGACACGAGGGCGCCTATCACCTGCGGCTCCCGGCGGGCGAGTATGCGCTGTACGCCACGGGCCGGAACTACTCGCGCAGCGCGCCGGCATCGGTCAACGTTCGCGACGGCACCGAGCAGGTGCGCGACTTTCACGATCTGGACAGTCCCGGCCGCCTCGACTTCTCGGTCACCGATGCCCGCGACGGCGCGGCGCTGGACGCGCGCATCGTGATCACCGAGGGCTACCAGCCGCTGGTCGGGTTTCTGGGCGGCAAGACCTTCTTCACGCAACTCGGGCGCAAGGGGCACGCGGACGTACCCATCGCGCCCGGCCGCTATCTGTTCACCGTGTCATCGGGTGGCGGCTTCCTGGCGGCGGACGCACAGGTGCGACTCGCAATTGCCGCCGGCCCGGCCAGGCAACATCCGGTCGCCATCACGCCGCTGTTCGATCCGCCCTCGCGCGGCTGGTACTGCGCCGATCTGCACCACCACGCCGATCAGGCCGAGGCGGTGACACCAGCGGCGGATCTGGCGCGCTCGCAGCTCGCGGCGGGACTCGATCTGCTGTTCGTCAGCGATCACGATTCGACCGTGAACCTCGCGGTGTTGCAGCAGATTGCCGGCGCCCGTGGCGT
>Ga0209027_1000604_pt1 | contig 12909 bp, 13 predicted proteins | sample GraSoi013_1_20cm_3_FD_185821 | JGI IMG/M metagenome (GOLD analysis project Ga0209027, IMG submission 185821) | Grasslands soil microbial communities from the Angelo Coastal Reserve, California, USA - Sample 09_27_2013_1_20cm (SPAdes) (version 2) | ecosystem: Environmental > Terrestrial > Soil >...
GATTTGATGGCGATCTATGCCCTCCTGATTCAGCAGCCGCTCGACGACGTTCTGCGTGGCGATACCGGCGTGATCCTCTCCCGGCACCCACAGGGTGTCATCGCCCTTCATGCGATGGTAGCGAATGAGGATATCTTCAATGGTGGCGGTGATGGCGTGACCAAGGTGAAGCGCGCCCGTGACATTGGGTGGCGGCATACTGATAACAAAAGGTGCACCGGTCGCACCGGGTTGTGGCTTGAAGTAGCCTCCTTCTTCCCAGAAGCGATACCATTTGCCTTCAACGGCCTGCGGCTCGTAGGCCTTTGGCAGAGATAGAGATGCTTGCCTGGGTGAGTTGGGTGCAATGAATTGGGCGCTGCGTGCGGCCCCTATATTGTTGTCTTCGATCATGTTGTAGTCCTCCGGTACGATACGGTATTCCGGTAATATAATAACCCTTCCCCGCCAAGGACGAGAAAGGGTGTTAGCTCGTGGTGCCACCTTGTTTCGATCAATCAAATCGTTGATCCTCACTGTGTGCGCTAACGGGCACTGCCGTGGAAATTGCACATTCACATCGATGGATGTGTCGTGATTAGTTCCAGACTCCCAGGCGACCTTGGGCACTGCCGCTCCGGGGAAGATTTGCAGCCTTTTGATCTTCCTTCTCTTGCGGAGTATGGAGTGCTTACTCTTCCTGCTCTTCGTCATTGATGCGGTTTTGTTAGCTATAGTCTAACGGGTATGAGTAAGGATGTCAAGTTTTTGGGCATGGCACTTGAGCATTTAGCTCTTGCATTCTCAATTTCTCGTGCTATACTGCTTAGCAGTGTTACTGTTGTTGAGTTGCTACTACCACGAATTGTGAAATCCTGTTCCTTAACTCTTGAGAATTGAGGTAAGAGATGGCGTTAGAAGAACTCCAAAACGGTCGGTACCGCTTTTTGCGCTTGCTCGGCAGCGGTGGCATGGGCGAAGTTTACCTTATGAATGACACACGTGTTAACCGGCAAGTGGCGATCAAAGTCATTCGCTCTGAAAGTGCCCCTTATCCCGGCAGCGAAGCAGCCAAAGATGCAGCACGCCTCTTCCAGCGTGAAGCGAGAGCCATCGCTGCCCTCGATCATCCCAACATCTTGCCCCTCTACGACTTTGGCGAGGAAACGCACGATGACACAACGATGAGCTACATGGTCATGCCATTTTGCACGGAGGGTTCACTAGCGGGCTGGCTGCGCCAGAGTGTTAGCGCTACGCTTCCACCACAAGACATCGCGCAACTGGTTGAGCAGGCCGCAGATGCCCTCCAGTATGCACACGACCATCAAGTTATTCACCTGGACGTCAAACCTTCTAACTTTCTATTACGCAGCAATCGCAAGAACCCAAACCGCCCAACTCTGCTACTGGCTGACTTCGGCATTGCCCGCAGCAGTACCACGGCGACAAGTTCCAGCCGCACCATTCGTGGTACTCCCACCTCCATGGCGCCTGAACAGTGGAGTAGCATGACTGTTCCCGCCACCGACCAGTACGCACTGGCAGTGATGGTATACGAAATACTAGCGGGCCGCCCTCCCTTTTTGGGTGGGATGGAACAATTGATGTACCAACACTTCACCGTCCAACCATCCCCGCCTAGCAATTACAATGCACATCTGACTGAAGCTATTGATTCCGTGATCTTACGTGCATTGGCGAAGAAACCCGAAGATCGTTTTCCTTCTATCACCGCCTTCGCAAGTGAATTTGAGAAGGTCATGGATCTTTTACCTGCCACGCTTGTCATAAGGCCACAACTACCGAATGCTGATGATATTACTAACGATATTCGTAGTACTCTGGCTATCAGCCCGGTAGAGGCCCACTCCGGAACCAGCCGAATGATCACCCTCCCCGGGGGCCAGCATGTCAGCGTGACAGTACCCGCAGGAGCCTACGATGGCCAGATCATCCGTTTGCAGGGCCCTGGCGAGTCAACCTCTCCGGTGGGTGAACTCATCTTAACCGTTGCCATTACACTTGCCGAAGAAGCACAGCAGTCATCAGAGACTGTCAGTGCCGAGCCGACGCTTCTCACACCGGAAAGCGGCGTACAGAAGCCATTTGAGCCTGCGCCAGGTCATGATCTCCCAACGGTAGCCTCTTCTAATCCCAACCTGCGAGCGCCAGAGATACTACAGCAGCCACCTCTGCCACAAAAACGGCGTACATCTCTCCCCATGACTGCCGCTATCATCTCAGGACTCATCGTACTGCTCTTGCTTGCTGGCACTGTTTATTTATATAACAGCCGCCAGTCCAACGTGAATGCCCTGCTTCAATCACAAACGGCGACTGCTCTTGCGCAAACGCCAAAGCACACTCCGACTGCTCGAATCACCCCGACCGCAAAGCCACCGAACGGGCTCTATATTGCTGGCACATATAACGGGTCAATGAACGATGCAACAACACAACAGACATCAGGCATCTCAGTATTAATAGAACAAAGCAATGGAAGTGGTATCTTGAACGGAAAGTTTACGTTCAGATCTCCTTCCCAGGGAGCTTATTCGCTCAAGGGAATTGTCGATACTCAAGGCAATTTCTCTTTTACAGTGCAGCAGCCTGCCGGCCAGCAACCGCTCTACTACTATGGGAACATTCAACAAGGAAGCTACCTGAAAGGATTTTTCTGCAGGACCAGCACGAACTCTTGTAGCGGGAGCTCGAGCTATTTCCTTGTTGGCCCAAGATTTTAATTCATTTCCTCCCCCACATCCCCACCCACCTCCTTAGAATGGGAGGAGATGGGTGGGGATGTGGGGGAGGACAGGGATCAAGGCGCTGACGATAAGGGCAATGATGAGTAAGAGCGCGAAGTAGGTTGAGAGTTTGAGCGCCACCTGCATGGAGACGTGGAGGCTGGAAGGCATATCAGTGCGAAATACTCCTGTGATCGCCACGAGCAAGGTGGGGAGGGTCCACCAGGTGATCAGTACCAGGTGGGGAGCGCCATGTGGGAGACCGAGGGCGGTGATGATGGCGTATGCTCCCAGGAGCAGGAGGAGATAGAGCGCCCGGCTCAAGCGGAAGCCGAGTATGCCAGCCAGTGTTCGTTTCTCAGCCTGGAGGTCACTTTCAATGTCGCGCATGTTGTTTACGTGTATAGACGCTGTCGCCAACAAACCGAGCGGGATGCTGTAGAGAAGTACGCTGAGAAAGGATGAGTTTGTGGTATGACCGCCCGCCTGGACCAGGTAGGCGCCTAAGGTGATCAGTGGGCCATAGATACAGAAAGCGGCGAGTTCACCAAGGGCGATTGAGGAGAGCGAACGAGCGGTGGCGCTGTAGAAGAAGGCGCAGAATAGCCCGAAGATACCAAAAAGAAGGGCGAGCAGCCCACCGGTGAAGGCCAGGACAATGCCTATTATGGCACCAATGGCCAGCATGATTAAGCCCAGGCCCAGGACGTTGCTGGGTTTAATCAATCCTTGCTGAATAAGGCCGCCGGGTCCAAGTGGGTTGCTGATATCCACGTTCCTGATGTAGTCATAATAATCATTGACGAGATTCGCGCCTATCTGCAGGGCTACTACCACACAGAGCGTAGCAAGGAAATGCAAAAGGCGAAAGTGACCAAAAGGAGTATTCGGTGTTATAGTATGCGTCCAGGCAAGGATGCTGCCTAGCAGAGCGGGCATCAAGGGGAGCAATAGATAGGGGGGACGAATGCCATCCCACCACACCTGTAGCCATTCAATGGGCGTCCGGTGATACTCGATTGGCGGTGCTACCAGTGGAGGGGGGAGTTGCACCGAGCGGGTGGTGGCGACTGAACGTACGGCAACTTCAGGCTCAAGGGCACTGATGGTCTGCAGCGATCCTAATGGTATTGTCGGCACATCTTCCGCCTGCACTGATGCAGCTGTTACTATTCTTGAGTTGGCTGGCGCCTTTCCTTTGAGCGGAGAGAAGGCTATGGTATCTTCATCTGGGTTTGAGGATACTATTTTTGGAGATGGGGATACCTTCTCCCTGGTTGGGGAAGCGGTCATAGTATTATCTTTTTCCTCTGAGGTCGAGTCTTTGCTTTGCATGTGCTTGCACCCTTCCTAAAGAAAGTAAATGGTTCTATGCTTACTGGGCAGGGGCTAGCCCTGTCCCTACATTTATTTGTAATTTTGTAGTTCTTGCTGTAGGGCCAGCATCCTTTGTTGCAGCTGTGCCTGGGAAACAGCCATGGTGAGATCACCGCGAGTCTTCTCCAGGATGCTGCGCGCGGTATCAGTTGTGCGTCGCAATCCTAAAGTGATGGCATCGGGGAAATCCACCAGGGTGAGGAGCGCGTAAATATCATCCATATGGCGCAAGAACACCTCACACTGGTCAATATTACCACGACGCAGTTGATCAAGTACATAGCGTCTTAATTCCCCCACCGTTTCACCTAACCCATTGAGGTAGGGAGCCCAGCTAATAGAGAGAGTCTGGGCTTCAGGAAGAGGGAGATTTTGCGCCAGGGCAAGGAATGCGGCTGCTTCGGCAAGTTCTTTCTGGGCATCTTGAACAAAGCCTGCATAGAAGATATCCTGGTGGTCGCGCAGGTCTTCGGCCATTTCCGCGAGTAGGACTGCGGCCTGGGCAAGGAGTTCTCCGGCATGCTGGAATTCTTGTCGATGGGTAGCGCGAATGCTGTTGGCACAAAAGCGGATGGCGGTACGAGACCTGGGTAGGGCTCGTTCGCGGGCCGCGTGTTTCAGTCCCAGGTATTCTATGGCTTTTTGGCCTGTTGTGTCCAGTTGCTCTGTCATAAACCTTACTCCCAAGCTCTGCCTTACATTGCTATAATAATGTATACATAGTTTATCATAGAAGTTGTTCGAGGGATAGGTAGGAAAAAATTTTGGGAGGAACGGTGGCAGTCAGGGCGGAGCGAGCCCCGCCCGTACATTTCACGAGATTATAGGATGCGGCAGACGTCGAGCTCGGGTGGGAAGGTCATGGCATTGAGGTCACCAGACCAGAAGAGCTGCTTCATCATTTCGGCTACGGCGTAGAGCAGGTGCTGCAAGGCGGCCTCGCGGCCCTTCTCGAAGGCGATGCTGCCGTGATAAGTGGCTATGCCGGAGAACCAGGCGTTGAGGGGCAAGCTTGAACTCATGCGCACAAGGTACATTTCCATTTTCACGGCTCCGTGTTCTATGGGTACCAATATGCGAAGTTGCGGCATGGAGTCGATTATGTCGAGGCGATAGAAGACGCCGTAGTGATCACGCGAGGCTTGAAAAATGGATACCTCGGGGAGGGTGGTATCATCATCGTTCTGTTCGTTCCGCTCGTGTGGATTATATTCCATTTGTACTCCTAAGTTTGCCAGTAAGTTTTCAAGCTGTTCGTTGATGTTCATCACTCACACCCTTTCATGTGTGTATGCGTATCTTTGTGTGCCAAAGATGAATATCTATCACCTTTCATTACGGTGCTATTCCTGGCGGCAAGAGGAAAAGTGGAAATGGGATGTTGTGCGAGAGATTTTTGGATAAATCTCTCCGATTTCGCGACATAATTTTTTCGAGAGCGGATGAGGTTGGTGTGCGAGAGATTTTTGGATAAATCTCTCCGATTTCGCGACACAATTTTTTTGGGTGATGGTACCTTCCACCCTAAGCGGAACTCTCCAATGTTTACTAGAGTGCCCATCTTTGCTCTTCTTTCCTTTTGCGCGGCGCTACTTACTCTTTATGATAGATTTCTTTCCTGGGCGGTGATAACGGTAATAGGGTGTGTCCCCCTTTGCATGTCTTCCACAGGTACAGTTAAGCGACAGGGCTTGTTGAACGTCCTGCGCCAGGTACCCACGCATCCGCTCCATTCAACCGGCGCGGAAAGCGGGCCCTTGACAACGATTCACAATCTTCGTATAATTAACTGTATGGTTAACGATTCATCAGAGCGACTCACTACCGTCTTTTTGGCGCTCGCTGACCCCACACGCCGGGCCATCTTAGAACGTCTGGCGCACGGTGAGGCTTCTGGAACGGAACTGGCGCGGCCATTCTCGATCTCCGTGCCGGCGATCTCCAAACATTTACGTGTGCTGGAACACGCTGATCTGATCCTGCACCGCAAGGACGGACGGACGCACCGGTTTCGCCTTGCTGCCCGTCCCCTGAAAGAGGCAGCTACCTGGCTTGAACACTACCGGCAGTTCTGGGAAGCCCAATTCGACTCGCTGGACACCTACCTGCTGGCAACAGCGGAAGAGGAGCAAGATATTGATGATCTCTCCAGCACCTCATAACAACACGACCCTCGTGCTGCGACGGACGTTCACGGCCTCACGCCAGCGGGTGTTCCGCGCCTGGATCACGCCTCGGGCATTGGAGCACTGGTTGAGACCCAGGGGAATGGGCGTGACCGTCAGCCAGCTCGAAGCGCGTGTTGGCGGGTCATTCCGTTTCGATTTAGAGGACGGCAGTTCCATCGTCGGCACCTACCTGCAGATTGTTCCACCCGAAAAACTGGTCTTTACCTGGTCAGGCAGAGTAACGCAGGGCCGGGAAACCGTCGTCACGCTGGACTTTCTCGACCAGGGTGCGGTGACGGAAGTCGTGCTGACCCATGAAGGGCTGGGCACAGAAGCAATGCGTGCGCTGGTTGGAGCTGGCTGGCCATCTCTGTTCGATGCGCTCGCAGAGGTGCTCTCCTCTCCCCATCTCGACTTATGACGCGCTGTTTTCGCTTTCGCTCCAAAGCGCGAGATCCAGGCAGAGCTGAAAGATCTTCAGGTAAGGCACCCTCTTGACAGCGTTCCCTTTCTCTTGTATGCTTAACCTGTGGGTTAAGTATAGTCACGTAACACATGCAACCTTTCGTTTTGTCCTGTATACTTAACTCAAAGGTTAAGCATAGTCGCATAGCGACGGAGAAGCGGAAAGGAACAACGATGGCAGCTATTGTCAAAGAACTCAGCATAGAAGCCGCGCCGCAGCGCGTCTGGGGCGCCCTGACTCAGCAGGACGAAATCGTTCAGTGGTGGGCCAACGAAGCGCGAGTCAAACCAGAGGTGGGCTCTCTTGGTGAATTTCGCTTTAGGTCACCGGCGGGTGTCCTTCAGTTCGAGGTGGCCGAACTGGACGAAGGATCGAAAATTCACTGGATTTCCAGGAAAGGCCCTCCACAATGGTCCGGGACCAGCGTCACCTGGCAACTCACGCCTGTCCAGAATGGGACACAGGTGGTCTTCACGCATGAGGGGTTCGTAAAGAAAGATGAGGTCTTTGAACAGACACGAGGGAATTGGCAATACTTCCTGGACAGCCTGAAGTCCTACCTGGAGACGGGAAAAGGCACTCCCGGCTTTCCGGTGTTTGTTTAACGCGCAAGATCGCACGTCCCAGAGAACTATAAGGAAGAAATGACATGACATTAAACAGCGATACATCAACTTTGCAATGTCCCCCATCATATGGAAGTAAGCAAATCTGGCCCTTTCAGATACCTGAAGTGGATGACTCCAGCAGGATTTGCGCATGACGTGACGAAGATGGGGGACCCCAACAAAGCTTTGCTCTTAGCTCCACCGCTTGCTCCTGATAGAGCAAAGGTACAACAACTTGCTGACTTGCTCAGAGAAAGGATTGCATCTCAAGAATCTGACCGCCTGGCTCGAAGTGTGAAAGGGATGCCCGATCCCCTGCTCTGCATTCCCGGCGGGGATGGCCAGACGACGCCGAAGCCAGCGCGGAGCATCTCGCTTTCGTAAGAATACAGCGCCTGCCGTAGCGGCATGCCCTGGCTTGCGACGGCGATCAGACTGCGCGCGAGTTGGCTGGCGTCGCGAAGCGCGCTGTTGGCCCCTGAGCCGTTGGCTGGCATGACATGGATCGCATCACCCAGCAAGGTGATGGTGCTGGTTTGCCAGGGCTCGAGGGGGACGGCCTGGCGTAGGGTCAGGAAAAAAGACTCCTCCGGGTCCGCGAGCTTGATCAAAGGAGAAAGCTCCGGATACCAGTCGTTCGTCAGTTCCACTGCCAGGTGCTGCAGATCAGGGCTATCAATGGCTTGCACGTCCTCGTCTGGGATGGGGAACTGTTCCTGATGACCAATCAGTCCCCACGTCACGAAGTCCTCGGGGTGCTGGAAGCGCAGACCGGGCCAGAACTGTGCCGCCGCCTGGTTGGGAGGCGTCCGAAACCACAGGCCTCCGAACATCATGCTGGGGTGTGGCCCGAAGACCATCGCGAAGCATTCATGCATCGAGGCAGGCAACAGCCTGATGATCTGCTCAGTGAGCAGGGTCTTGCCTCCAAGCCACCGGGTGCCGGTGTCGAGCACCTGGGCGTGCGGAAGGAATTGCTGGCGGACGCGTGAGCCGACACCGTCGGCGGCCACGAGAACGTTCCCAATGGCCCTTGTCCCATCGGTAAAGCAGGCGCAGATCCGACCGTCTTCCTGCTGCTCATAGCGAACGAACGACTTGTTGAAATGCACGACGTCGTCGAGCCCGGCGAGCAGGATCTGGCGCAGTGTCAAACGATCCACGGCAGACCCGACGGTGACGAGCTCATCGTTACCGCTCTCGGGGAACGGCCGGGTGCCTCCTTCCTGGAGCTGACCCTCAACGACGCGAAACAGGGCAACACCGCGACTTGGCTGGCCGCAGGTGGCCAGGAACAGGTCGTACAAGCGAGGCTGTAGGCACTCGCGCAGCGCCTGCTCGCCGCGTGAGTCAAGATGGACGCGATGGCCCTGCTTGCGGACCACCAGCCCCTCGTCTCGTTCGTATACCGCAACATCAACTCCCGCCTGACGCAACCCCTGGGCCAGACACAGGCCGCCGAGTCCTGCACCGATGACCAGCACCCCGAAGGGGAACGTTTCTTGAGACATAGCAATAGCTCCTTTGATTCTCACCGGTAAACCGGTTTTCTGAACGTACGGTTGTCTTTTTGAGAGATGACTCCTGCTCATCATGAACAAGATCCAACCCTGTCGGATCGTGCCTGGTCGTGCCATCGCCTGGTTTCTCAGCCGGTGCCGCCCAGAAGAGCCGCGACAAGTCGTTCGATGAAACGATCTGACTCGGAAAATACCCGGAAGCGGGCGCTGACAAGAAGCGAAGAAAAGAGGGCATGGGCCACCATCTCACTATCAAGTTGCCTGAGCTGACCACTCTGTTGCGCCTCTTCCAGAAACGTCTCAAGCAAGGCGATCACATGATCGGTCAACTGACGCAACAGGTTCCGTGGCACGGAACGCAGATCCGCTTCGTGGGAGAGGAGACGAACAAACGGCTCATTGCGCTGCAGGGCAGTATGGAACTCGGTGCAGATCTGGGTGAGCGTCACATGAGGATCGGCCTGCTGGTCAGCACAAGCCGAAGTGATGCGAGCCTGAAGGTCGGGCAGGAACGTGCGCTCGGCAAACAACGACTCCAGAAGTTTCTCCTTGGTCCCAAAGTAATAGTAGATCAGGCCATTGGGGACGCCCGCTCGCTCAGCAATGAGCTTGGTGGTGGTGGCCTCAAAGCCACGCTCAGCGAACAATTCCAGGGCTGCGTCCAGGAGCTGCTCGCGTGTCCGACGAGCTTCTGAGAGATCACTCGTCTGGCTGGAGGCATCATCGTTTCCTTCCCGAGCCGCCCTCGTGGCTTCTTGTTCCGGCGTTTCGTGCGACATCGCTTTCCTCCTCGTGAAACCTGGCTTTGTTCGCGTGTCTCTCCGAAGAGCGTTGATCTATCAATTTGACTGGTTGACCAACTTATCTCTCTAAAACGAGTATACTCGACTCCGTGGACATATGTCAAGTCGAGGCTCAGAGGAGTGAAGAGCGAAGAGTATTTCGCTGGACATGTTATTTGCGTGAGTTTCCCTACAAATACTCCCTTTTTGCCAGGACAGCTCATGTGATATGCTCAATGAGGATTTTTCTGTCCGTTTTTCCTGGTATTCTCAAGAGAGGACAACGAAAGCAACAACCAACACACCAGGTTTTTGTCACCAGAAAGGATACATGATGGATACTGCTCAACAGATCGTCACACAACTGGCCCAGGGTGATTTTGCCGCAGTGGAGCAACGCCTGGCGGATCTCATCAAACCTTTGCTCCCTGTTGAAGCACTGCGGGCCAGCTGGCAGGGGATTGAACAGCAGGTGGGAGCGTTTCAGGAGCTGGGAAAAACGTCTGCCGTGCAGACACCACAGGGTCTGGTGCAGGTGGTCACCTGCGTCTTTGAGCGGGCAAGCCTAGATGTGAACATCACCTTGAATGACGCGGGCGAGATCGTCGCTTTAACGATTACGCCTGTGGGAACCGTTGAACAGCAGGCGAACGCGACCTATGAGCCTCCGTCGTACGCGCATCCCGAGCGTTTTCAAGAACAGGAGGTGCAGATCGGACACGGAACATGGGTGTTGCCAGGAACAGTGAGTATTCCGCAGGGCGACGGGCCGTTTGCGGCGGTGCTTCTGGTGCATGGATCGGGACCACAGGACCGCGACGAGACGCTCCCGCCCAACAAGCCGTTCCGCGATTTGGCCTGGGGACTGGCCTCGCAGGGCATCGCTGTGCTGCGCTACGAGAAACGCACGAAAGTCTATGCCACCAGCATGAGGAGTGAGAGGGATACACTCACTGTCAAGGAAGAGGTCATTGACGATGCGCTGGAAGCGGTGGCCCTCTTGCGCGATCGGCCAGAGATAGACGCGCAGCAGATCTTTGTGCTGGGACATAGCCTGGGCGGCTACCTGGCTCCACGCATAGCCTCGGCCGACCCGCAGATTCGTGGCCTGATCATCCTGGCAGGTTCTGCGCGGCCGTTTGAGGATGTGATCCTGGATCAGATGACCTATGTGCTTTCGCTGAGTATGCCAGATCCGGTGGTGCGGCAGCAGCAGCTCGCGGTCGTCAAAAAACAAGTGGAGCTGGTCAAAGATCCGAGCCGCTTGCCGACGGCCGCCGCGGCCGACTTGCCGCTCAACGTCCCGGCTGCCTACTGGCTCGACTTGAACGCCTATCAGCCAGAGAAAGTGGCGCAAACGCTCAAACAGCCGATGCTCTTCCTGCAAGGCGGGAGTGACTACCAGGTCACGCGAGAAGATTTCCAGATCTGGCAGGACGCGTTGGGTGGGCGTAGTGACGTGCAATTTATCATGTATCCCGGCTTCAGCCACCTCTTTATGCCCGTAGAAGGCGGACAAAAGGCCACTCCCGCCACCTACGCCGTGGCTGGTCATGTGGCTGAAGAGGTGGTGAACGAGATTGGAAGTTGGATCAAGCGGATCTCAAGACTCCCCCCGACATAAACCGACTGTGGGTAGTGGGTCACTTTCAATTTCGGCTTTCGGTCCTAAACGTCTCTAGTTGGCTCCCTACTCGACATAGCGAGCCAGCTTCTCTAGAGTCGCCTGCGTGCCAGCCTCATTGTCCTCGGGTCGAATGCCCGAGGGAATGTCCTTGAATAAGATAGATACTGTTGTTCCGCCGTCTTCGGCCTCAAATGTGACTACCATGATCATCTCTCCTGAGAAGGCCGGATCGACCGAATCAAAGGTTATCGCTTCGACGATTCTTCTAGGTGGCGTAAGTTCCACAAACCGTGCAGTATATCTATCTTCCCTTTCTGAAGTCTTGCCGCGGAGGGTTTGTTCGGATGAAGGATAATACAGCGACATCTGATAACCTCCACCAACCCTGTAGTCGAAACTATGGACTTCGCCGGTCATGTCTCCAGGTGCAAGCCAGACAGCCAGGGCTGCGGGATCGGTAAAGGCTCGATAGAGAGCTTCAGGCGTCGCCTTGATAAATTTCGAGTTTCGCGTGCTGGCACGTGAGTGCGCATCTGTCATGGGTGTATCCTTTCGCAATCTCGTCGGGAATGGTGCTCAATCATCATACGGGCGTTTCCATCAGTTGTCAACCTGAAGTGGGATTTCAATCTGACCCCCTACCCGACTTTGCAACACCCCTGTCCTTCTCTGGCGCCAGGGTTGACATCGCTGTAAACCAGGTGAGTCGATGTTATCCAATATACTCCTGAAAGGACTGTGGCAATTCCTCGTTCATCGCCTTGAGGTAGATCGTCGCCTTCCCCAAGAAGATGAGCACTGCCTGCAGATAGACATCGAGTTGGAATGCAACTGTCACAGCCTCCTCGCCACGATCAATCAGCTTGTTCACCTCCTCATCCGAGAAAGCTGCAATGGCCGCTTGCATCTCGTCGTCCAACGTTTGAAACCACGCCTTTAGCCGAGCAATACTGCTCACCACACCGGCTTCGGTATGGCGATAGGACCACTCGTGCTTCAAGGTTTTCAACGATTGGATGTATGCATACTCGGTTTCACCCATCTCGCGACATAATGCGCCTACTGTCATATTATGCCCGCCAGGAGTAAAAACCAAGTCAGCATCGCTCAGGATGTCTAACAGCTCCGAGCGCATCCCATGTGCGGCTTCAATCCATGGCCACTTCTCGTTCATTATACGATTCATATTCATAATGCGTCACCTTTGGTTCCAATTCCAGCAAGAACTCTTTATCTTTGGAATCATAGACGGCTTGTTCCAGGTCTTCGCCCGCGAATGCGCGTATAGCCTCATATGACTCCCAGAGTGAGAGCAGCAGAAACTCTGTTTTGTCCTTTACGCGGGCCTGGGCGCGTCGAGGAACCCCATAATCATCGGAACCAGCCAATCGGCGCGATCCATGAGCGTGATGTGAGTGGTGCCCGGGAGCACAGCGAGTTGTACATTCGGGAGGCCGACGTGATCGCCGGAGACACCGCCGCCCAGCAGTCGAAACATCTCGACCACATGCTCGGGACGGACGATATCCGAGTCCCCAGCGATGAGCAGAGTGGGCGCCTTGATCGAGGCAATGGCCTCGGACGGCCAATCCACAAACCCCCGATCCAGTTGCTTCGTTTTGGCGATGAGCC
>Ga0209027_1000606_pt1 | contig 12907 bp, 8 predicted proteins | sample GraSoi013_1_20cm_3_FD_185821 | JGI IMG/M metagenome (GOLD analysis project Ga0209027, IMG submission 185821) | Grasslands soil microbial communities from the Angelo Coastal Reserve, California, USA - Sample 09_27_2013_1_20cm (SPAdes) (version 2) | ecosystem: Environmental > Terrestrial > Soil >...
TTACGTCGACGCCGGCGACCCGCCGATGCTTCTCGTTCACGGTGTCGAGGACAGGACCGTGCCGGTCAAACAATCGCAGGAGATGTACGAGAGGTTGCGGGCCGCAGGCGTTCACGCTGAGCTGCTTCTGATACCGGGTGTCGGTCACAGCTTCATCGGGCCGAACCCCGCAGCCACCCGCGCCGCCAGTCTCGCGGCGCTCAACCGGGTCTTCGCGTTCATCGATACGACGCTGGGTGGCAAACAAGCGGGTCGTGACAGTGCGACGGAATGATCGATCCTCTGGCGGGGCTCGCGCTGCCGCGCTTCTGAGCGCCTGCTGGGCGGCGTTCACTGCAGATACGCGGGCGCAGGTCGTCGAGCACCCGATTGCCACGGATCCGACGCGTATTGACAGTGGCCTGGTGGCCGGCGCGCAACTCTCCTCAGGCGTGCGCGCCTACTTCGGTATCCCCTACGCGGCACCGCCACTGCGTGCGTTGCGGTGGACCGAGCCGCAGCCGGCAAACAGCTGGAGCGGAATTTACAACGCCGACCGCAAGGCGCCGGAGTGCATACAGAATCTTCGTCGACACGACATCAACCACTACTTCGGAGAGGAGGCAACGAGCGAGGACTGCTTGTATCTGAACGTCTGGGTGCCGCCGAGGACGTCCGAAGACTCTCACACGGCGCAAAAACATCCGGTAATCGTCTGGATCCACGGCGGAGGTTTCACTATCGGCTCGAGCGGGATGGCGAACTACGATGGGGAGGGTCTTGCGCGCAAAGGTGTCGTGTTCGTCAGTTTCAACTATCGCCTCGGTGTGCTGGGATTCATGGCGCACCCGGAGCTCACCGCGCAGAGCCCGCACAAGGCCTCGGGCAACTATGGGTTCCTGGACCAGGTCGCGGCCTTGAACTGGGTCCGACGCAACATCGCGGCATTCAGCGGCGATGCCGACAACGTGACCATCACGGGTCAGTCCGCCGGCTCGATGTCGGTGTTCAGCCTGCAGGCAAGCTCGCTGACGCGCGGGTTGTTTCAGCGCGCCGTCGGTATGAGCGGGGGGCCGGGGCTGGGGCCCGAGGCAGCCTCGCTGGCGAACGGCGAACAGCTCGGCGTGCGGTATCAGAAAGCTCTGAAGGCAGCCACGCTCGCGGAGCTCCGGCAGCTTCCCGCTGACAGGATTCTGGCGATCCAGAACGCCTGCGCTGCGGGCGCGTGTGGCGATGCGTTTCTGGCCCGCCCGATAGTCGATGGCTATTTCTTGTCCCGGGCGGCGCTCGAGGTCTTCAAGGCCGGCAGGCAAAGGGATGTCCCGCTGCTCGTGGGGTTCACGCGCGACGAAAGCTGGAACGAGCTCCTGAGCGCGCGAACGCGCGAGCAGTTCCGTGATATCTCGCTTCGTCTGTACGGCGATCGGAGTGAAGAATTCCTGCGGCTCTACGCACCGTCCGACGATAGAGCCGTCAAGGATGTCGCGGCCGACGCTGTGCGCGACGGGGGAATGGCATCGGCCATGCGCGCTTGGGGACGCGCTCAGCGAAGGACGGGCAAGTCGCGGGTGTACATGTACGTCTACTCTCATGGGCATCCCTACGCACCCGGAATCACGTTCTCAGATCTCGATCCGGCCACCGCAGGAGCCTATCACGCCAGTGAGATTCCTTTCTTCCTGGAGACACTGGATGCGCTGAACCTGGTTCGCACTACGCGCGCTTGGCGGGATGAGGACCGCAGGCTCTCGGATGAGATGTCCGACTGCATCGTCAAGTTTGCCTGGACCGGCGATCCGGCCACTGCCCAGGTCCCGTGGCCCGCCTACGAGCCAACCGATGAGCGAATCGTCGAATTCGGCGACTCGATCCGGGTGGCGACTCTCGATACGGCGAGGATGAACTTCATGTCGTCGGCGCACACGCAGTTCAGCGTCGGTGCTCCCGCGCTGCAACGGCGCGCCGACTGAACAAATAACAGGGGAAAGAAATGTCTGCGATGAATCGATTTCACTGCGTTGCAATGAGCATCGCCTCGCTGGCGATACTCGCATGTCACGGGGTCGAAGCAGCCGAAGGAGCCGCTGCCGCCGCGGACGAGAAGCTCGCCGAAGTGGTCGTGACGGGCTCATTGATCAGCGACCCCAACCGAACATCCTCCAGTCCGATCGTGATTACGACCGCCCAGGACCTGCAACAGAGCGGTCCCGTCTCGATCGAATCTGCGCTGAATCAGTTGCCGCAGTTTGCACCCGCGGGGACTTCCGCCAACGGTGGCCAAGGTACTGGCGGCCACGCGACGGTCAATCTTCACGGCTTGGGCTCGAACCGCAATCTCGTGCTGCTGGACGGGCGGCGCTTGCCGCTGGCCGATATCTTCGGAGACGTGGATATCAACTTCATCCCGGAGTCGATCCTCTCCAGCGTGCAGACGATCACCGGCGGAGCTTCCGCGGTCTACGGCTCCGATGCGATGTCAGGGGTGGTCAACTTCATCACGTTGAGCCACTTCGAGGGCATGACGACCGACCTCCAATACGGAAACTCGATCAAGAGCGATTTCGGCCAATTCTCCGGATCAACCGCTTTTGGGACCAAGTTTGCCGATGACACAGGGCACGCACTGCTGTCGCTCGGTTACACACATCGGGAGGGACTCTCGGGAGCGCAACGCGGATTCTTCAATCTGGTGACCCCCTCGTCATTCATCGGACAGGGGACGTTCGTGCCGTCGCCAACCAACCTGCCCAGCCAGGCGGCCGTGAATGCACTGTTCAGCGGCTACGGCGCCGCCACGCCGGTCAAGAATACGCTCAACCTGGGGTTCAACGATGACGGAACGCTGTTCACGCAAACGGGCGCGAAGAACTATCGGGGTCCGACCATGAACGGCTATGCCATTCTCGCCGGTAACGTGAGAATGCCCGTCGGACCCCAGACCATCATCGAGAATCCATTGCAGCGCAAGTCGGTGTTCAGCAAGGTCGACTATGCGCTCGCGCCGCAGGTCACCGTCTACGGCCAGGTGCTGTATGTCGACTCCGACGTGTTCACGAGCAGCGGCCGCAGCCTCACGCAGTTCGGCACCCTGACGACAATTCCGGTGACCAATCCCTTCATCCCGGCCGATCTGCGCGCGCTGCTTGCGACGCGGCCGAATCCGAACGCGCCCTTCACCTGGAATGGACGATACGTGGGTCTTCCGGTCAAGTCCTGGGATGAGCAGTACACGACGGCGCAGTACCTGGGAGGATTGCGGGGAAGCCTGCCTCTGAAGGACTGGACGTGGGACGTGTTCGCATCGTACGACACGACTGACCACCTGCAATCGAATCAGAATGCGGTCCTGAAGAGCCAGGTTCAGAACCTGCTCAACGCGCCGGATGGCGGTAACTCGATCTGCGCCGGAGGCTTCGATCCGTTCGGGCTCATCCACAGCACGGCCATCTCGCCAGCATGCCAGAACTACATGACAACGACCGCCCACAGTACGGAGCGTCTCACTCAGACCAATCTCCAGGGCGTGGTGCAAGCACCGCTCTTCTCGTTGCCGGCGGGCGACGTCGTGGCGGCGCTGCTGGCCGATCATCGGCGCAATACGTACAGCTATCACCCCGACTCGCAGCTCGCGGCGCAGAACATCGAAGCCGTCATCGCCTCACAGCCTTCCAAGGGGGCTATTGGGGTCAACGAGGTGGCAGGCCAGGTGGACATCCCGCTGCTGCGTGATCGGCCGCTCGCCAAGAAGCTGAGCCTCGGTGCAGCATTTCGGCACTCGAGCTACGACACCTCCGGCGGCGTCAACACTTACGAGGGAGACCTGAGATGGTCGCCCGTACCGAGTTTGCTGGTTCGCGGCGGATATCAGCGCGCCGTGAGGGCGCCAAACATCGGCGAGCTGTTCGCTGCGGACAGCGGATCGCAAATAGCCTTCGGAACGCCGCCGGCCGCGATCGGCGATCCTTGCGACATTCGTTCGAGCGCGCGAACGGGCGCGAACGGAGCCAGGGTGCGTGCGTTGTGCCTCGCGCAAGGGATTCCGGCGGCGGTGATCGACAACTATACGTTTCCGACGACGGCGACTGCAGGGGACACGCGCGGAAACCCGGATCTGCAGCCGGAGACGGCCAACACGTACAACCTCGGATTTTCCTGGACCTCTGCGGCGGCCTCGCCGCTGCTGGCCGGGCTGTCAGCATCCGTCGACTACTACAAAATCAGCATCCGCGAGGTGATCTCGGTGGTTCCGGGCCTGACTGCGCTGAGCAAGTGCTACAACCTGGACGGCTCCAATCCGAGCTATGCGGTGACCAATGAGTTCTGCCAGCTGTTGAGGCGCGATGCGAACGGCTTGCTGCAGGTGATCCAGACGCCGTACCTCAACCTCGGGGGTCTCAAGACCGATGGCCTGGACATGCAGCTCGGTTGGAACGTCGCGTTGGCGGATCTCGGGCTCGGTCATGCCCGCGCACGGGTCTTCTTCAATAGCGGTATCGGATACCTCCACGCATACTCGGTGCAGACGCTTCCGGGTACGCTATTTCAGGATTTCAGCGGAACCAACACCATCGCCGCGAGCTATAACCTGAGCGCGAGCTTCCCTAAGTGGAAGACCATTACCACTCTCGGCTACGGGCTGGGCGGTGCAACCGTGTCCGTGCGCTGGCGATACCAGACGGCCATGAAGGACGTCACGGCGGTCACGACGCCTGCGAATCCGGGCGTGGGCGTCAATGCCTATAGCTTGTTCGACGTCTTCGGGTCCTGCGACATCAAGAAGCAATGGCAGATTCGGGCGGGTGTGACGAACGCAGGAAACCATGGCCCGATGCTCGTCTCGAGCTCCCAGACCAGCACCGATCCCAGCGTATTCGACGTCGTCGGGCGCTCTTACTACGTGGGAGTGCACGTCACTCTGTAGGCCATGAGCCGGTGACCTCCGCAGTGCCTCGGTGGTCGATACGGGAGTTGATTTGGGCGGTGGTGGCGGCACTTTGCACGCCGGCCTCGGGCGCAGTGCCGGTGGCCGACCCCGGACGGAGCGTCGGATCGCGGATCGGGAGCGATCACACGTGTGATCCGACAGAGGAGCTGCAGTTCATCTGCGGCGCGGAACATCCGGAGGATCTTGCGCACATTCCAGGCACGCCCTGGCTGATTGCGAGCGGCTTCAGCGACGGGGCAGGGCTGAAGCTGATCGACACGCGGACCGATGCGATGCAGTTCTGGTACACCGGAGGCTCCGATCAGCGGGCGCCGGACAAGACGGAATTCCCCCTTTGTCCGTCCGCGCCGGAGGCGGCCCTATTCAACGCCCAGGGCATCAATCTTCGCAAGATGGCCGATGGACGTTACAGGCTGTATGTCGTCAATCACGGCGGCCGAGAAAGCGTTGAAGTGTTCACGGTGGAGGTTCTTCGGAATGGAGAACCTGTCCTGGCATGGAAGGGCTGTGTTCTGATGCTGCCGGGGATGCCCGCCAATAGTGTGGCGAGTTTCAGTGATGGCACGATCCTCGCGTCGGTGCTCACTCGCCCGGGAACGACGATCGCCGATTTCGTCGAAGGAAGGAAGACCGGAGCCATATACGAGTGGAAGCCGGGCTCGCGGTCATTCGCATTGATCCCAGGCACCGAGCTGCCGGGCAATAACGGGCTCGAAACCTCACCGGACGACAGGGAGTTCTACGTCGTCGCCTTCGGTTGGCACGCTGTTCTCGCATTCTCACGCGCGCATCCTGATAGGGAATTCCGTAAGGCGATCGCAGCAGGGTTCATGCCGGACAACATCCACTGGGACAATGGCAGACTGATCGCCGCCGGCATGAAGTTGGACGAACCCGCCTGCGGCGGAGTGCGTAAGGTCATTGATGGGAAAGCTGACGGCATGCTCTGCCACCGCGGTTATGTCGTCGCGGAGTTGGAGCCACACACGATGTCGTTCAAAGTTGTGGCGTATGCGGAGCCGAATCCGGACTTCAACGGCGTTTCTGCAGCGGTGGTGGTGGACAACGAGCTGTGGCTCGGGTCGTATCAGGCCAATCGGGTTGCGCATCGGCGGCTCCCCGGATTGCCGAGATCTCCCTAGGCATCGGCGATCCGCGCGTTACCCGGGTTGGGACTTTGCCGCACAACTCGGGGTGCGCGTTCGGCTGCCGGGAAGCCGCTCGGTGGCCGAGAAATGGAGAAATCGCTGGTGCCGGATGTATTCGGCATGTGCCGGGTCGGCGAAGTCGGATGAGCGAGCGTTGTGCGCAGATTTCAGTTCGGCTCGCGTTTGGGAATCGAATTGGCTGAACGACGGATCAGATGCCTGCGGAAGGGTAGGGCGGTAAACTCTGAAGAAAGCGGCGTAAGAAGCTGATTCTATTGGCTCCCCGGGTTGGAATCGAACCAACGACCAACGGATTAACAGTCCGATGCTCTACCGCTGAGCTACCGGGGAACGGGCGGGACTCGCGAAGGGCGCGAATTCTCCGGCAACGGTGTCAGCGGAGTCAAGGAAACCGCTCTCACCGTGATCGGCTGTGCGCCAGCAGCCGGCCGTAGGCGAGGGCGTTGATCGCGAACAGCAGGCCGGCCAGGACCCACTGTACGCGCCAGGTCAAGGCGGGCGGATAGAGCACCGCGACCAGGTAATGGGCCAGGAATCCACCCCGGTAGCCGGCCTGACCGCCGAGGTAGCGCAGGTGGTTCTCGAGCGGTGTGAGCGGGCAGATCGCACTCGAGAGCTCCACCCAGCATCCCCACGCGAGCGCGGGCAGCTGCAGCAACGCGATCCAGCGCCAGCGCCAGGTGAGAAAGCCGCCGAAAATGACGAACGTCGTGAACGCGAAGTGGACGAATACCACGGCATCGGCGAGCAGCGACCAGATCATTGGCCGCGCCGTGTGAGCGCCTCAGGCAGCGTCGACGCGTGCAATCAGAAGGCGCGCGATCCGGTCCAGCGCCTGCTCGAGCGTCGGCATGCCGCAGGCAAACGACAGGCGCACGTGGCCGGGCGCGCCGAAGCCCGATCCGGGCACCACCGCGACGCCGGCCTCGTTCAGGAGCAGTTCCGTGAACTCCCCGTCATCGCGGCAGCCCAGCGCGCCGATGGCGCGCGAGACGTCTGCAAAGGCGTAGAAGGTGCCCGAGCCCGGCAGGCAGCTCACGCCAGGCAGTGAGTTCAGGGCCCGCACGACGTAGTCACGGCGCTTCTTGAACTCCTCGGTCATCCGCGTGACGCAGGTCTGATCTGCGTTGAGCGCCGTGGTGGCGGCCTTCTGCGAGATGCTGGAGGCATTCGAGGTCGACTGCCCCTGGATGGTGCTCATCGCGGCGATGATTTCCTTCGGCCCCCCGCAGTACCCGAGCCGCCAGCCGGTCATGGCGTAGGCCTTGGAGACGCCGTTGATCGTCACCGTGCGGTGGTAGAGTTCCGGAACCGCCGTCACCAGGCTGCAGAACGGCTCGGGCTCCCAGTAGATCTTCTCGTACATGTCGTCGGTGCCGATGAGAATGCGCGGATTCTCGAGCAGCACTTCCCCGAGTCCGCGCAGCTCGGCGTGCGTGTACGCAGCGCCGGTGGGGTTGCAGGGGCTGTTGAGCAGCAGCAGCCGGGTCCGCGGGGTGATGGCCGCCGCCAGCTGGCGCGGCGTGATCTTGTACCCCTGTGCCATCCCGGCAAACGGCATGACCGGCAGTCCGTCCGCCAGCAGCACGATGTCCGGGTACGACACCCAATAAGGCGCGGGAATGATGACCTCATCGCCCGGGTCGATCACCGCCATCGCGAGGTTGTAGAGGATCTGCTTGGCGCCCGCGGAGACCAGGATCTGCGAGCGCTCGTAGGTGAGCGCGTTGTCGCGCCCGAATTTCGCGATGATCGCGTCCTTGAGCTCGTCGGTCCCCTCGACGTTGGTATAACGGGTAAACCCGCCCTGGATCGCGTCCTTGCCGGCCTGCGCAATGTGCGCGGGGGTGTCGAAGTCCGGCTCGCCCGCGCCCAGGCTGATCACGTCCTTGCCCTGCTCCCGCAGCCGCGCAGCCCGGGCGGTTACGGCCAGTGTGGGCGAGGGTTTGACGCGCTGGACGCGTCGCGCAACAGGCAAGGTCACTGAATTTCCTGCGTTTCGCTTGAGATCGGACAGTCCCGCTATATTAAGAGATTGTGTCCGCCCCGGCCATCGCCAGTACATCCCGCGTGGAACAGCAGCCTTTCAAGCTCGAAGCCGATTTCGCCCCCGCGGGAGATCAGCCCGAGGCCATCGAGAAGCTGGTCGAGGGGCTCAGCGAGGGACTCGCGCACCAGACCCTGCTCGGAGTCACGGGAAGCGGGAAGACATTCTCAGCGGCCTGTGTGATCCAGCGCGTGCAGCGCCCCACCATGGTTCTGGCGCATAACAAGACCCTCGCGGCGCAGCTGTACGGGGAGTTCCGCGAGTTCTTTCCGCACAACGCGGTCGAGTACTTCGTCTCCTACTACGACTACTATCAGCCCGAGGCCTACGTTCCCTCCTCGGACACCTACATCGAGAAGGATTCCTCGGTGAACGAGCACATCGAGCAGATGCGCCTCTCGGCGACCAAGGCGCTGCTCGAGCGCTCGGATTCGATCATCGTCGCGACCGTGTCCTCGATCTACGGCCTGGGCGATCCGCAGGCCTACCTCGCCATGGTGCTGCACCTGAAGCGCGGGGACCGCCTCGAGCAGCGCCAGCTCCTGCGCCGCCTCGCCGACATGCAGTACACGCGCAACGAGCTGGATCTCACCCAGGGCACCTACCGCGTGCGCGGGGACGTCATCGACATCTTTCCCGCCGAGTCCGAGCGCGAGGCGGTGCGGGTCGAGCTGTTCGATGACAGCATCGATTCGATCATGCTGTTCGATCCGCTCACCGGGGCGATCGCCCGCAAGGTGCCGCGCTTCACCGTCTACCCCGGCACCCATTACGTGACGCCGCGCGAGCGGCTGGTGGGCGCGGTGGACCAGATTCGCGAGGATCTGCGCGTGCGCCTGAAGGAGCTGCGGGATGCGGGGCGGCTTCTGGAAGCGCAGCGGCTCGAGCAGCGCGCCCGCTTCGACATGGAAATGATCCAGGAGGTCGGCTACTGCGCCGGCATCGAGAATTACTCGCGCTATCTGTCGGGACGCGCCCCCGGGGAGCCGCCGCCGTGCCTGTTCGACTACCTGCCGCGCAATGCGCTGCTGTTCGTCGATGAGAGCCATCAGACCATCCCGCAGCTCGGGGCGATGTACCGCGGGGATCGCTCACGCAAGGAGGTGCTGGTCGAGTACGGCTTCCGGCTGCCCTCGGCGCTCGACAACCGGCCGCTGAAGTTCGAGGAGTGGGAGCAGCTCGCGCCGCAGATGATTTTCGTCTCCGCGACCCCCGGGGACTACGAGGCCAAGCGCTCCTCGCAGGTGGTCGAGCAGCTGGTGCGTCCCACCGGTCTCGTCGATCCGCAGGTCGAAGTGCGGCCCGTCGCCACGCAGGTGGACGACGTGCTGTCGGAAATCAAGCGCTGCGCGGCGCGCGCTGAGCGCGTGCTCATCACCACGCTCACCAAGCGCATGGCGGAGGACCTCACCGATTACCTGAGTGAGCACGAGGTGCGCGTGCGCTATCTGCACGCCGACATCGAGACGGTGGAGCGCACCGAGATCATCCGCGATCTGCGCCTGGGCAAATTCGACGTGCTGGTGGGCATCAACCTGCTGCGCGAGGGACTGGACATGCCGGAGGTGGCGCTGGTGGCGATCCTGGATGCGGACAAGGAGGGCTTCCTGCGCTCGGACAACTCACTCATCCAGACCATCGGGCGTGCCGCCCGTCATATCAACGGGCGCGCCATCCTGTACGCCGAGCGCATCACCGGCTCGATGCAGCGCGCGATCGATGAGACCGACCGCCGCCGCAGCCGGCAGATCGAGTACAACACCACCCATGGCATTACCCCGCGCGGCATTCACAAGAGCGTCACCGACATCATGGAAGGGGCACGCTCGGAAGCCCCGGTACCGGGGCGCAAGCGCGGCACCCGGCCCGTCGCGCCCGAAGACCTGCGCCCCGAAGTGCTGGTGAAGGAGATCAAGAAGCTCGAGGCCGAGATGTTCAGGAAAGCGCGCAACCTCGAGTTCGAGGAGGCGGCGCAGCTGCGCGATGAGATCGAGCGCCTCAAGCAGCTGGAGCTCGGATTGCCGGTGCCCTTGATGCGAGCGTAAGTGCTTGGAATGTCACGTATTAGCTTGCTTCGAGCCCCTCTCTCTTGTATCGTTCGCGCCCCTCGATGCAGGAAGGCCCTTCAGGCGCGTAGCTCAGTGGTAGAGCATCACCTTGACATGGTGGTGGTCGGTGGTTCGATCCCACTCGCGCCTACCAGACCATGAAGCGGGCGCTCCCGTCACCCAGGAAGCGGGAGCGCCCTCTTTTTTGGCGCGCGCCCACTGCCGCTTGAGCCCCGAGTACAACTGAAGATCTCCGCCATGCCCGTTGTCACCTTGCCCGATGGCAGTCAGCGCCGCTTCGACCACCCGGTGACGGTGGAGGAGGTCGCGGGCGGCATTGGCGCGGGGCTGCGCAAGGCGGCGCTCGCCGCGCGCGTGAACGGCAAGCTGGTCGACACCTCCTACGTCATTGCCGAAGACGCCCATCTCGCCATCGTGACCGACAAGGACCCGGAGGGGCTCGAGGTCATCCGCCACTCCGCGGCGCACCTGCTGGCGCAGGCGGTGAAGGAGCTGTTCCCGGAGGCGCAGGTAACCATCGGCCCGGTCATCGAGGACGGCTTCTATTACGACTTCGCCTACCAGCGCCCCTTCACCCCGGAGGATCTCGCCGCCATCGAAGCGAAGATGACCGAGCTCGCCCACGCGGATCAGAAGGTCACCCGGCGCGTCCTGGCGCGCGATGAGGCGGTGAAGTTCTTCAAAGGCCTGGGCGAGGTCTACAAGGCCGAGATCATCGCCAGCATTCCGGACAAGGAGCAGATCAGCCTCTACGGGCAGGGCAACTGGGTCGATCTGTGCCGCGGACCGCACGTGCCCTCCACGGGCAAGCTCAAGGCCTTCAAGCTCACCAAGGTCGCGGGGGCTTACTGGCGTGGGGACTCGCGCAACGAGATGCTGCAGCGCATTTACGGCACCGCCTGGCCGGACAAGAAGCAGCTCGATGAGTACCTGCACCGGCTCGAGGAGGCCGAGAAGCGCGATCACCGGCGCATCGGCAAGGATCTCGACCTGTTCCACCTGCAGGAAGAGGCGCCGGGGGCGGTGTTCTGGCACCCGCGTGGCTGGACGGTGTTCCAGTCACTCATCAGCTACATGCGCGAGCGCCAGAACGCGGCCGGCTACGAGGAAGTGAGCGCGCCGGAACTCATGGATGCAACCCTGTGGGCTCAGTCCGGGCACCTGGAGAAGTTCGGCGAGAACATGTACCTCACCCAGACCCCCGATCAGCGGCGCTACGCGATCAAGCCCATGAACTGCCCCGGGCACGTGCAGATCTTCAAGCACGGTCTGCGCAGCTACCGTGAGCTGCCCGTGCGGCTCGCGGAGTTCGGCAAGGTGCACCGCTACGAGCCCTCGGGCGCCCTGCACGGATTGATGCGCGTGAGGGCTTTCACCCAGGACGACGGCCACGTGTTCATCACCGAAGATCAGATCACCTCCGAGTCGGTGGCGATCACGAGGCTCATCCTGGACATCTACCGTGACTTTGGTTTCGAGGACGTAGGCATCAAGTACGCCGACCGCCCACCCAAGCGGGTCGGGAGCGACGACATCTGGGATCGCGCGGAGGCGGCGCTGAAGGCGGCCTCCGCCGCGGCGGGCATCAAGTACACCCTGAACCGGGGGGAGGGTGCTTTCTATGGGCCGAAGCTCGAATTCGTGCTCCGGGATGCGATCGGGCGGGACTGGCAGTGCGGCACCTTGCAGGTGGACCTGAACATGCCCGAGCGGCTCGGGGCGTACTACATCGATGAGCGCAGCGCCAAGCGCACGCCGGTGATGCTGCACCGGGCGATTTTCGGCTCGCTGGAGCGCTTCGTCGCGATCCTGCTCGAGCACCACGCGGGGAAACTGCCCGCGTGGCTGTCGCCGGTGCAGGCGGTCGTGCTCAGCATTACCGACCGGCAGGACGAATATGTTCGTCGTATCACGGAAACCCTGAAAAATCAGGGCTTTCGGGTAGAGTCCGACTTGCGCAACGAGAAGGTCGGCTTTAAGATTCGCGATCACACGCTGCGGCGTGTTCCGTATCTCCTGGTGGCGGGCGACAAGGAAGTAGCCGCTAATCTGTTGTCAGTGCGCTCACGAAGCGGCAAGGATCTGGGCACGATGGTCCCGGAGACGTTCGCCGAACGGCTCCGTGTCGAGCTCGAAAGCCGCGGGCGCAAGGGAGTGGAGGGTTGACGAATCGCTAGCGCAATAAAGCGGGTGCGGCGCAATGAAGAGATCAACGCGCCGCAACTGCGTGTGATCGCGGCCGATGGGTCGCAAGCCGGGGTGATGTCCCGCTACGACGCCCTGCAGATGGCGTCCGCCGCTGAGCTTGATCTGGTCGAGGTGTCGCCGACCGCCGAACCGCCGGTGGTGCGCATCATGGATTACGGGAAATTCCTGTTCGAGCAGAACAAGAAAGCCCACTCCGCCAAGCGCAAGCAGAAGCAGATCCAGGTCAAGGAAGTGAAATTCCGGCCCGGCACGGGGGAGGCGGATTACCAGATCAAGCTGCGTAATCTGACGCGCTTCCTGACCGAGGGCGACAAGGCCAAGGTGACCCTGAGGTTCCGTGGCCGTGAGATGGTGCACCAGGACATCGGGCGCAAGCTCCTTGATCGGGTCTCGGGCGACCTGGCCCCGCATGCGGTGGTCGAGCAGAACCCGCTCATGGAAGGCAAGCAGATGGTCATGGTGTTTGCACCGAAAAAGAAGTAACACTCAC
>Ga0209027_1000608_pt1 | contig 12870 bp, 12 predicted proteins | sample GraSoi013_1_20cm_3_FD_185821 | JGI IMG/M metagenome (GOLD analysis project Ga0209027, IMG submission 185821) | Grasslands soil microbial communities from the Angelo Coastal Reserve, California, USA - Sample 09_27_2013_1_20cm (SPAdes) (version 2) | ecosystem: Environmental > Terrestrial > Soil >...
TGACCGTGCCCTGATTGACGATGTAGGCCCGGGCGCACACGCCCAGGGTTTCGCGCACATTATGGTCAGTGATCAGGACGCCGATGCCGCGGTGCGTCAACTCGCGGATGATGCGCTGGATATCGAGCACGGAGAGCGGGTCCACGCCCGCAAACGGCTCATCCAGGAGCATGAAGCGCGGCTCGGCCGCGAGAGCGCGGGCGATCTCGACGCGCCGCCGCTCCCCGCCCGAGAGCGCCATGCCGAGGGTCCGGCGCACGTGGCCGATGCGCAGCTCCTCGAGCAGCTGCTCGAGGCGCTGCTGGCGCGCGGCGCGCTCCAGGTCCGGCCGGGTCTCGAGAATGGCCATCACATTGTTTTCCACCGTCAGCTTGCGGAACACCGAGGCCTCCTGCGGCAGATAGCCGAGGCCGAGCTGCGCCCGCCGGTGCATCGGCAGCAGCGTGACGTCGGTGTCCTCCAGGCGGATGCGGCCCGCGTCGCACGGCACGAGCCCCACGATCATGTAGAAGGCGGTGGTCTTGCCGGCGCCATTGGGCCCGAGGAGTCCAACGACCTCACCGCGATCGAGCTCGAGCGACAGGTCGCGCACGACTTGACGGGACTTGTAGCTCTTGGCGAGTCCGGTAGCCTGCAGGGCGCTCATGGCTGCCCGGTCGGGTGCGGTGGCGGTTTCACCGGCTCGGTCTTGCCCGGCCCCGGCACGACGCGCGGTGCGATGGTGATGTGCACGCGCTGATCCGTGCCGGGGGATGCGGCGGCCTGGACGCGCTGCTCGCGGATGTTGTAGACGAGCAGGGCACCTGAGATCTCGGTCTGCCCGTCCGTCAGCCAGGCCTCGTTGGTCAGCTGCACGGTTCCATCGTCCAGGTCATAGACGATCTCACCGGCGTGACCGCGCGCCAGCTGGCCGGAGTCGGTGCGCTGCTGCTCGAACTCGGCGGGTTTGCCCGTGACCGTGGCGCGCGCAATGCGGTTGTCCCTGAATTCGATCGTCGCCTGGTCGGAGCGCAGGCTGCCGTGCTGCTCCGCGTCGATGCGTACCTTGCCGTCGAACGTCCAGCGGCTGTTGGCGAAGTTCAGTCCGGTGGCGTGCGCGTGCTCCGCCTGCACCCGGGTGACTCCCTGCGATATGACGACATCGCTGAATGCCAGCGTGTTCGTGCGGCCGTCGACCTCGGTGGAGGCCGCGTCCAGGTTGATCGGCTGCTGGGCGGGGGGCGGCGCAGGCGCTGGCGCCGCGGCCGCGCCGCCGGCGAGCGCCGCGGCCAGCAGCAGCAGTTTACGGCAGGAACGAGCCATGCACGGCCGATTCTAACTGCACCTGACGCTCCTTCAACCTGGCGATCAGCCCTTGCGCGTGCAGCTCTCGTCCCGAGACCAGCAGCGTGACCGCATCAAGGGTCGTGACGATCTGCGATTGGGTGTCGAACGCGAGGCGCTCGGTGGAGATCTCGGCGCGCTCGCCCGTGTCCGGCAGCACGCCGGCGAGCCGCACGCCACCCTCGAGCCGCACCACGCCGCTCTCCTGGGTGAGCTCGCCGCGATCGGCGCGCGCGGTCCATTCAGTGCCGCTCGTGTCGCGAAATCCGAGCTGCACCTGTTGCAGGTCCACCGTTCCCTGGTTCGGCTGCTGTTGAATCTGCGCGGCGTCGAGTGTGTACAGCGCTCGTCCGTCGGAGCCGGTCTGGATGAGGCGCGCTCTGCGGGCGGCATAACCCGGGTCGTGCAGCGGCCCGACGGGGGCGGGCGCCGCGCTCTCGCGCTGCGCTCCGGAGAGCACCACGACACCGACGATCAGCGCCACCAACGCGAGGCTCGCCAGCAGGCGATAGGTCATCGCGCTCGCGCCGGGCGCGCCCGCAACGCGAGCAGGTGATCGCACACCTCGCGCACCGCGCCGCGCCCGCCGCCCCGGCGGGTCACGACATCGGCGGCGCGCCGTACCTCGCGGTGCGCGTCCGCGACCGCGAAGCTGAGCCTGACCGCGCGCATCAGCGGCACGTCCGGCAGGTCATCCCCGACACAGGCGCACGCGGCGGGCCGCAGGCCCAGGCGCGCGCACAGGCGCGCCAGGGCCGTGCGCTTGTCCGCCACCCCCTGCAGCACATGGCGCACGCCCAGCTCGCGGCAGCGCGCGGCCACCATGGGCGAGCGCCTGCCCGAGATCACCGCCACCTGCACCCCGGCGCGACGCAGTTGCGCGATGCCCTGTCCGTCGTGCACGTGAAACACCTTGAGCGCCTCGCCACGCGGGCCGAAGTACAGCCGCCCGTCGGTGAGCACGCCGTCCACGTCCAGCACCAGCAGGCTGATGGCGTTCGGCATGGGCGAGCCGGCCGAGCGCTTCACACGACGCCGGCGCGCAGCAGATCGTGCACGTTGAGCGCGCCGATGAGGCGGCCGTTGGCGTCGCTGACCGGCAGCGCCGTGATCCGGTGCACTTCCATGAGGTGCACGGCTTCGGCCGCGAGCTCGCGCGGGCCGATGGTCCGGGCGTGCGCGGTCATCACCGTACTCATCACCGTGGCGTGCACATCGATCTGCCGGTCGAGCGCGCGGCGCAGGTCCCCGTCGGTGAACACCCCGAGGATGCGCTCCTCGGGATCGACCACCACCGTCATTCCCAGACCCTTGCGTGACATCTCCATCAGGCCCTCGCTCACGGGGGCGCCGGGCGCGATGCGCGGCACGGCCGTGCCGGTGCGCATCAGGTCCTCGACGTGCAGCAGCAGCTTTCGGCCGAGCGCGCCGCCGGGGTGGGAGCGCGCGAAGTCCTGCCGGGTGAAGCCGCGCGCCTCGAGCACCGCGACCGCGAGCGCATCGCCCATGGCGAGCGTGGCGGTGGTGCTGGCGGTGGGGGCGAGATTCAGCGGGCAGGCTTCCTCCGGCACGCCGACATCGAGCGTCACGCTCGCGGCGCGAGCGAGGGTCGAATCGCTCCTGCCGCTCATCACGATGAGCGGCACGGCGAGGCGCTTGAGATGCGGCAGCAGCAGCACCAGCTCCGGAGTCTCGCCGGAGTTGGACAGTGCCAGCACCGCATCCCCGCGGGTGATCATGCCGAGGTCCCCGTGCCCGGCTTCCGCGGGGTGCAGAAAAAAGGCCGGTGTGCCGGTACTGGCGAGCGTCGCGGCGATCTTGCCGGCGACATGCCCGCTCTTGCCCATGCCGGTGACCACGACCCGCCCGTGGCAGGCGAGGCACACGCGGCAGGCCTGCGCGAACGCGGCCCCGAGCCTCGTGGTGAGCGCCTCGACCGCGCGCGCCTCGATGGCGAGCGCGCGCCGCGCGGAAGCGAGCAGCTGCTCATCGTCGGGTGTTGGGGTGGCCGCAGCGGCCGGGTGCAACTCCATACGGGGCATTATAGGCGCGCTCAGTGTGGGGTGGCGCGCCCGGCGCGCCGGCTCAGATCCTGAGAACTTTGACGTGTCCCGATTGCCCGTAGGCGATGATCCGATCGTCGTGCGTCGCGAGGGTGGCGCTGCGATTACGCGCCGTGGCGATAAGAAAGCGGTCGGCCGGATCGGCGTGAATCTCGCCCGGCAGATTGACGCTGTCGATTACGGTATTCGGCTGTGTGAGGCCGATAAGCTTGAATTGCGGACGACTCAAGGCGAGGGCCACCCAATCATGCAGCGGCAGAGGCAGAACCACTTTGTCTCGAGCCACCAGCAATGCCAACTCCCAAATGGAGACGATTGACACCATCAGACCGGTGGACTTGGCGGTTTCCTCGAGAATTTTCAAAGCAGCCGGCGCAATCTTCCTGGCCGTGCCCAGAGCAAACCACAACCAGACATGCGTGTCGAGCAGCAGGGGTTCTGGGCGGCTCATTTTCGTCTGTATCTGCGGCGCGGCTCGCCCACACCCGGTGACGAGGCTGGCGGACCCAAGTCGGTATATAGCTCGTCCTCTTCGCCAGTCATGGCCGACCACTCAAGGTGCGGCGTCTGGACGATGTCACCGCGGATTTCTGCAGTACCGGCCATGTAGCCGAATAGCGGCGCAGGCGGCTGCGGATCATCGGGAGGGACGAGTTTGGCCACCGGCCTGCCGCGTTTGGTGATTATGATCGGTTCGCGAGTGCGCGCCACCCTGTCCATGAGCTGAAGACACCTGGCTTTGAATTCGCCGGCAGGTATTTGCATTTAGGTATCCATGGTCATGAACTCATGGTCATGATGGCACGAAGTGGCCCGAATTGCACCTGCGAGACACGGGCGCGTCGACGGGCCTGCCGCCCGCCGCGCCGTCACGGCCGGAGTTTTGCGTGTGTGGGTGGCAGGCGACCCGGCGATGTAATATCCCACTCCATGAACCCTGAAGACATCGCGCGGCTGATCCGCGCAGGCCTCCCCGGAAGCTCGGTGCGCGTGCAATCGGAGGACAACACCCATTTTGCCGCGCGCGTGGTGGCACGTGAGTTCGAGGGCAAGAAGAGCCTGGCGCGCCACCAGCTCGTGTACCGCACGCTCGGGGAACTCGTGGGTCGCGAGATACACGCCCTGTCGATCGAGGCGCTGACGCCCGAAGAGTCCGGGCAGAGCTGACATGGACAAGCTGCAGATCCAGGGTGGCGTACCCCTCGAGGGCGAAGTGCGCATCTCCGGCGCCAAGAATGCGACGCTGCCGATCCTCGCCGCCGCGCTGCTGGCGGAGGATCCGGTGGTGGTCGCGAACGTGCCGCATCTGAAGGACGTCACCACCACGGTGGAGCTGCTCGGCAGGATGGGCGCCACCGTCACCATCGACGAGCGCATGCGCATCGAGGTGGACGGCTCCACCGTGCGCGAGTGCTTCGCGCCCTACGACCTGGTGAAGACCATGCGCGCCTCCATCCTGGTGCTCGGACCCCTGCTGGCGCGCCACGGGCACGCCGACGTGTCCTTGCCCGGGGGCTGCGCGATCGGCGCACGCCCGGTGAACATCCACGTCGCGGGCCTGCAGGCGATGGGCGCCGACATCACCATCGAGGGCGGCTACATCCGCGCCCGCGCCGCACGCCTCAAAGGGGCGCGGCTGGTGCTCGACACCGTGACCGTCACCGGCACCGAGAATCTGATGATGGCGGCGACGCTCGCCGAGGGCGAGACGATCATCGAGAACGCCGCGCGCGAGCCCGAGGTCGTGGACCTCGCCAACTTCCTCATCGCGATGGGCGCCGACATCCGCGGCGCGGGCAGCGACAAGATCGTCGTGCAGGGCGTGAAGCGGCTGCGCGGCACGACTTACGAGGTGCTGCCGGATCGCATCGAGAGCGGCACCTATCTGGTCGCGGGCGCGATCACCCGCGGCCACGTGCGCATCAAGAACACGCGCCCCGAGCACCTGGATGCGGTGCTGGCCAAGCTCGAGGAGGCGGGCGCACGGGTAGGTGTGGGCGAGAACTGGGTCGAGGTGGACATGCGCGGGCGGGCGCTGAAGGCGGTCGACGTGCGCACCGCCCCGTACCCCGCGTTCCCGACCGACATGCAGGCGCAGTTCGCCGCGCTCAACACGGTGGCCTCCGGTGTCGGCACCATCACCGAGACGATCTTCGAGAACCGCTTCATGCACATGCTGGAGATGCGACGCCTGGGAGCGGAGATTCGCCTGGAAGGCAACACCGCCATCATTCACGGCGTGGACAAGCTCACCGCCGCTCCGGTGATGGCGACCGATCTGCGCGCCTCGGCGAGCCTGGTGCTCGCCGGGCTCATCGCCGAGGGGCGTACCGACGTCGAGCGCATCTACCACATCGATCGCGGCTATGAGGCGATCGAGGAGAAGCTGGCGCAGCTGGGCGCCCAGATCCGGCGGGTGCCGAACTGACATGGCCCGTTGCCGCACCGGTGCGCGCCGCGCCGTTCGCTCGAGGAGTCGACGATGCGCATAGGGATGATCGGGCTCGGGCGCATGGGCGCCAACATGGTGCGGCGCCTGCTGCAGGGTGGCCACGAGTGCGTGGCTCACGATCCGAGGCCCGAGGCGGTGCGGGCGGCGGCGGCGCAGGGGGCCCAGGCGGCGCACTCGCTCGCGGAGCTGGTACGGCTGCTGGCGCCGCCGCGGGCGGTATGGATCATGGTGCCGGCCGCGATCGTCGACTCGGTCATCGCACAGCTGCGCCCGCTGCTTGCCGCGGGCGATGTGCTCGTCGACGGGGGCAATTCCAACTATCACGACGACATCCGTCGCGCCGGGGAGCTCGCGGCGGCGGGCATCCGCTACCTGGACGTCGGCACCAGCGGCGGGGTGCTCGGGTTCGAGCAGGGGTTCTGCCTCATGATCGGCGGCGACGCGGAGGCGGTCGCGCTGCTCGAGCCGGCGCTGGCGACGCTGGCGCCGGGTGGCAGGCTGCCGTCCCCACCGGGGGGCAACGCCGGCGCCGGCCCGGCCGGTGGGCGGGCCGCGAGTGCCGCGGCGGCCGCGCTCGGCTACCTGCACTGCGGAGCGCATGGCGCGGGCCACTTCGTGAAAATGATCCACAACGGCATCGAGTACGGACTGATGGCCGCGTACGCGGAAGGGCTGAACATTCTGGCCCATGCGGATGCCGGCCTGCGCACGGCGACGGCCGACGCGGAGACCGCGCCGCTTAGCGATCCGCGCTTCTTCGAGTACCGGCTCGACCTGGCCGCCATCGCGGAACTCTGGCGCCACGGCAGCATCATCGCCTCGCGGCTGCTCGATCTCACCGCGGCCGCACTGGCGCAGGACGGTGCGCTCGCCGGGTTCGGCGGGCGCGTGGCGGACTCGGGGGAGGGGCGCTGGGCCGTGGAGGCGGCGGTCGCAACCGGCGTGCCCGCCCCGGTGCTGAGCGCGGCACTGTATGCGCGCTTCGAGTCGCGCGGGCAGGCCGAGTTCGCCAACAAGGTCCTGTCGGCGATGCGCCTCGGGTTCGGAGGTCACGTCGAGGAGTCCTCCTGAAAGGCGCGAGGGGAAGCCATGGAACGCCGTGACTGTGATGCCGTGGTGCTGTTCGGGGCCACGGGCGACCTGTGCTACCGCAAGATCTACCCCGCGCTCTATCAGCTCGTGCGCCGCGGTCTCCTGAGCGTGCCGGTGATCGGCGTCGCGCGCCAGGGCTGGAACGCCGCGCAGCTCGCAGCGCGCGTGCGCGAGAGCCTGAAGGCCTTCGCGCCGGCGGCGGACGAGGCGGCGGTGGCGCGCCTCACGGGCCTGCTGCGCTACGTGGACGGCGAGTACCACGAGCGCGCCACGTTCGATGCGCTGCGCCAGGCGCTCGGCGAGGCGCAGCGGCCGCTGCACTATCTCGCCATACCGGCCAGCATGTTCCCGGCGGTCATCGAGCACCTGAGCGGCTCGGGCAGCGCGCAGGGGGCGCGCGTGGTGGTCGAGAAGCCCTTCGGGCGCGACCTCGCTTCCGCGCGCGCGCTGAATCAGACACTGCACACGCATTTCCCCGAAGCCAGCATCTTTCGCATCGACCATTACCTCGGCAAGGAGGCGGTGCAGAACATCCTGTACTTCCGCTTCGCCAACTCCTTTCTCGAGCCGGTGTGGAACCGCAACTTCGTCGCCAGCGTGCAGATCACCATGGCCGAGAGGCTCGGGGTCGCCGGGCGCGGCCGCTTCTACGAGGAGACCGGCGCGGTCCGCGACGTCATCCAGAACCATCTGCTGCAGATCATGGCGCTGCTCACCATGGAGCCGCCGGTCAACACCGAGGGAGAGGCGCTGCGCGATGAGAAGGTGAAGGTGCTGAAGGCGGTGCGCCCGGTGATGCCCGCTCAACTGGTGCGCGGACAGTTCACCGGCTACCGCAAGGAGCCAGGGGTCGCGCCCGACTCGCAGGTCGAGACCTACGCGGCGCTCGTGCTACAGATCGACTCCTGGCGCTGGAGCGGCGTGCCCTTCTACCTGCGCGCCGGCAAATGCCTGCCGGTGACGGCTACCGAGGTGGTCGTGGACCTGGGGCCCCCGCCGGTCAACGTGTTCGGCGACCTGGGTCCCGAGCAGCCCAATCACCTGCGCTTTCGCGTCGGCCCCGACGTCGCGATCGCGCTCGGCGCCCACACCAAGAAACCCGGGCCGGCCATGACCGGACGCCCGGTGGAGCTGTTCGTCGCGCAGCAGCAGGGCGACGACATGGATGCCTATGAGGTGCTCATCAGCGCCGCGCTCATCGGCGACACCGCGCACTTTGCGCGTGAGGACGAGGTGGAAGCCGCCTGGGCGATCGTCGATCGGGTGCTGACTGCCGGCGCGCCGCCCGTGGAGTACATCCCGGGCAGCTGGGGACCGCAGCGGGCGGAGGGGCTGCTCAGCGGTCCATGCGGCTGGCACAATCCGGGCGCTAGACCCACGGACTGGACGCGCTCGTGCTCGCCGCCGTCGGCCTCATGATCGGCCGCGCGCCGGCGAGCGCCACGGCGCGCTCATCCGCGCGCCTCATCGCGGCCTGCGCGCTCGCGCTGCTGCTCGCCGCTGCGCAGGCCGCACGCGCGGCGACCGAGGTCGAGCGCGTCGAGCGGGTTCTGGCGCAGACCCCGCTCATCGATGGCCACAACGATCTGCCCTGGGAGATCCGCACGCGCTTCGGGGGCGATCTGACCCGGATCGACCTCTTCGCCTCCACCGCCGCGCTGCCGGCCCCACCCGATGGCGCGCCACTCATGACTGACATTCCCCGCCTGCGCACCGGCCGCGTCGGGGCGCAATTCTGGTCGGTGTGGATTCCGGTAGCGACCCGGGGACCGGAGGCGGTGCAGATGACGCTCGAGCAGATCGACCTGGTCAAGGCGATGTGCGCCCGCTATCCGGCGGATCTGGCCATGGCGTTCACGGCGGCGGACATCAACCGTGTGCACAAGGCACACCGCATCGCCTCGCTGATCGGGGTCGAGGGCGGCCACCAGATCGACAACTCCCTCGCGGTGCTGCGCGCCTACTACGACGCCGGCGCGCGCTACATGACCCTGACGCATTCCTCCAATACCGACTGGGCGGATTCCGCCACCGACACACCCGCGCACCACGGGCTCACGCCCTTCGGGCGCGAGGTGGTGCGGGAGATGAACCGCCTCGGCATGCTCGTGGATCTCGCTCACGTCTCGGCCGACACCATGCGCGCGGCGCTCACCGTGACCGAAGCGCCGGTGATCTTCTCGCACTCCTCCGCCCGGGCACTGGTCGATCACCCGCGCGACGTGCCCGATGACGTGCTGCAGCTCGTGGCAAAGAATGGCGGCGTGGTCATGGTCAACTTCGCCCCCGGCTACGTCTCGGAGGCGCGGCGCCGCTGGGATGCGGACCGGGACGCGGAACAGGCGCGTTACAACAGCCCGCCGTTCGGCGGGCTGTATATCGGGCAGCCCGAACGCATTGCAGCCGCGCTCGCTGCGTGGGAGCAGGCCCACCCGAAGCCGCGGGCCACGATCGGCGACGTGGCCGATCACATCGAGCACATCCGCAAAGTCGCGGGCGTCGATCATGTGGGTATGGGCTCGGACTTCGACGGTATCCCGGAAACGCCCGTGGGGCTCGAGGCGGTCGACAAATTTCCGGCGCTGCTCGCGCAGCTCGCCCGCCGCGGCTGGAGCGACGCGGAGCTGGCGAAAGTCGCCGGCGCGAACCTGCTGCGGGTGATGGGACAGGCGGAAGCAGTGAGTGCGCGGTTGCGTGCGGCGCGAGCGCCGTCGGCGGCCACGATCGCGGCGCTCGATGGGGCGCCGGCGCTCCCGGCGCCCGGGGCGCGCTAGGGCGTGGTGTCGTATCCGAACTTGCGAACCCACGGCTCCAGGATCGGCAGCACCGGCGCCAGCTGCGGCGCGTAACGGCGCCACTGGCCGACGGTTGCCGAGTCGACGCCGCGCACCAGCTGCGCGGTGCTGGGCGTCACCACCGCGCGGTTGCGCGATCGTTGATCGACAGCGCCTATGGCGTCGGTCCAGTCGAGCCCGATCCAGTTGCAAATCGCGGTCAGCTCCGAGCGAAAGTCGCTGACGATCGTTTCATGTTGCGCCACGCGCAACTCCAGCTTGAGCCTCTCCTGGAAAACCTCCGCCGCCCTCATCGCCGCGTCATAAAAGCGCGCCGCGCCGTCGAGGCTCAACAGCTGGAACATGGGAGCATTCATGCGAAATCTGCGACGAAAGCAGCTCAGCACGACATCGCGCGGGTCGCGACGCGCGAGCAGGATCTTCGCATCCGGAAACAGACGCGCGATCAACGGCAGTTTCAAGGTGTTCAGCGGGTACTTGTCGACGAAGACTCTGTTGACATAGTCGACTCCTGCGTCACGAACGCGCTGCCAATACGCGTCGCGAAAACCTTGCAGTTCAGAATCACTGGCGGGCGCCAGGCGGTGAATGTACTCCGGTCGCCCGAGGTAAGCGCGAACCGCATCAATCATCAGCTCCTGCTCTTCCAGGCTCTGAATCGCCGGATGACCCTCGAGAGCTACCTCGAGCAGAGTCGTGCCGCTGCGCGGGAAGCCGATCAGGAAAACATGGCGGACGGCACCCGTCGCAGCCTTCCCGGGCGCGGATGGCGCCCACCGGTGTGGAGGGACGTTCTGAAACTGCTCGGTCAGGAGCCGGGTGAATTCCAGTGCCGTCTCGCCCCCGGCGTACTGAGATGAGTAGATCGTGGTCAGTTGTTCATTTGATTCGGTGTAGGCAGCGAATGCCTCGACATAGCGGTGCTGCGCGTCCAGAACATCACCCAACATCGACAGCGCGTGAGCGCGGTCGACCCGGGCCACACGGCGGTCCGCCAGAAGCTCGCGCAGGCCGCGCGCCGCCTCCTGCGGTCGCTCCGCTGCCAGATCCGCGGCGGCGACGCTCATCACGGCGTCGGGATAATTGGGCTCGACCTTGAGGACTGGTTCAGCAAGTTGGCGCGCTCGGGAATGATCGCCGCGAAACGTGGCGATTGCGGCGAGTCCGGCGAGCGCCGCGAGGTTCGATTCGTGCTCCAGGGCTTTCTGGAAGCAGCCGCGCGCCTCCTCAATTCGCCCCAGCGCCAGTAGCGCCCTACCGCGGTTTGCATGGCCAAACGCCGCCTGCGGAGCGAGCGCGATGACGGCGTCAAAGTGCGCCAGGGCTTCATCGTCCCGATTCAGGCTCTGCAGGCAGAGCCCCAGGGCATTGCGGGCACCGATATCCTGCGGCGCAAGCTCGATCGCGCGCTTCAAGTGCCGGCGTGCGTCCTCAAACCTTCCTTCGCGTTCCAGCTGCAGCGCGGCCACATTGAGCAGCAGCGGATGCTCCAACCCGGCACCCAATGCGGCAAGCGCGGCGGCGGCCGCCCCGGTCAAATCGCCCGCAGAAGCCAGCCGATGCACCTGGTGGATAGTTTCGCGATCGGCGGACGGGTCGCGCGCCCCGCTGTTCATAGCTCAGGCCTGCTGCGCCGCTGGACGAAAGCGAGTTTGGCCCGCGTAAGGGTTGGCGGCAGCGGATCGCGGGCACGGCGCTCGCCTCGGGACATGATTTTTTTCCTTGCGCGCGTCAAAATCGTGCTGTGATGAGGTATGGGCCATTTCCAAACGGAGCGACGCACACACCTACCAGGTTCGAGCATGCAGTTGAATAGACAAGAGGGCAAGCGTGACGAGCAGTTGCGCGAGCTCGTGGCAGAAGTCGAACGCGCGCTGGCCAGGAGGGAGTTCGCGCTGGCCACCCAGCTGCTGGCAAAAGCCGAGACGATCACACCCGAGCACCCGCTGATATTGAACGCTCGCGGCATGCAGAAGCTGCACGAGGGTCAGTTGCAGGCAGCAAAAGAGTTCGCGGAACGAGCCGTTGCGCGCGACGCGACCAACCCCGCGTTCTGGATCAATCTCGCGACGATCCAGCGCGCCCTCAAGGCGCCCGAGGCCGAGATGCAGGCGCTCGAGCGCGCGCTCGCGCTCGAGCCGCGGCACCTGCTGGCGCTGTTGCAGAAGGCCTCCCTGCTCGACCTGCTCGAGCGTCCGCGGGCGGCGGCCAAGGTCTACCGGGCCGCGTTGCAGAGCGTCGCGCCGGGAACTGCGGTGCCGCCGCTGCTGCAGAAGCCCCTGCAGCGGGCCCTGGCCGCCGTGAGGGCGAATGATGCGGCGCTCGAAGAGCACCTGGCGCACAAGCTCGAGGGCCTGGGAGCGGCGCGCGGTTCGGCGGCACAGCGACGCTTCGAGCACTGTCTCGATACCTTTCTTGGCAAGCGCGCGATCTACCGTCCACAGCCGACCTTCATGTACTTCCCCAGCCTGCCCGATTGGGAGTTTCACGATCGCGATGCCTTCCCCTGGCTTGAGGAGTTTGAAGCCTCCAGCCAGGAGGTGCGGCGAGAAGTGGAAGGTGTGCTGCGCGATGAGCAATGTGAGCTGGTGCCTTACATTGCTCATGCGGATGGGCTGCCCCTGGATCAATGGGCGCAGCTCAATCGCTCGCGGCGTTGGAGCGCGTATTTCCTGTGGAAGGAGGGGAGCAGAATTGAAGCGCACATCGCGCGCTGCCCCGTTACGAGCGCCCTGCTTTCAAGGACGCCACAAGTCGACATAGCGGGGCATGGGCCCAATGCGTTCTTCTCGGTACTCGATGCCAAGACCCGTATTCCACCTCATACCGGCGAGACCAATACGCGACTCATCGTACATGTCCCGCTCGTTGTACCTGGCGGTTGTGGCTTTCGCGTGGGCTCCGAAACGCGCCAGTGGCGAGTTGGCGAAGCATGGGTCTTTGACGACACGTTTGAACACGAGGCCTGGAACGAGAGCGATCTGCCACGCGCGATTCTGATCTTCGATATCTGGAATCCGCATCTGACCGAGATGGAGCGGGCGCTGGTGCGCAGGGCGACGCAGGGAATCCGGGAGTTCTACGACGGCGAGTCCGGCAGGGCGCCCCCCGCGTGAAGGCCGTGGGCGCTCGCGGCGGCAAGTCC
>Ga0209027_1000611_pt1 | contig 12842 bp, 12 predicted proteins | sample GraSoi013_1_20cm_3_FD_185821 | JGI IMG/M metagenome (GOLD analysis project Ga0209027, IMG submission 185821) | Grasslands soil microbial communities from the Angelo Coastal Reserve, California, USA - Sample 09_27_2013_1_20cm (SPAdes) (version 2) | ecosystem: Environmental > Terrestrial > Soil >...
TCCCGCTTGAAGACCCGTGGCCCCGTTGCACGGCCGATGAAATAACCGAGGGAGTTGCCACAGATGGCCGCCAGGGTGAGTGCAGGCGCGAGCGCGTACACGTTGAGATATCCTTTCGCGGCCAGCAGTCCGGCAGTAACCAGCAGCGAATCGCCGGGTAGAAAAAAACCAACGAGAAGTCCCGTTTCTGAAAAAACGATTACAGCGAGACCGAACAGTCCCGCCCACTGCACCAGACCGGGTAGATCGGAAAGTCGTTGGAAAAAATCGACGAGCGTTTGCATCCAGTCGTTCTGAGAAATCGAATGGAAGAGAGACGTTCAAGTTCACCGCCGCCGCGGCGCAAAGCAACCAGAGACTTTTTGCTTGCGTTCCCTGAACGTCGCCCGCGTTTCGGTCGCATCGGCAGAGCTGAACGGCTTTTGACCGCCGCGGCAGTGATACTGCTCGTCCTCTTTACTGTTGGATGGTCGTGGTCGATTGCACGGTCGCGCGCGAGCGGAGAGGCGGGTGGAGTTACACCCGCGACGGCGACGATTGCTGCGGCGCTAACCGATGGCTCCGCGCCATCGGTGGCGTACCTCACTGATGCAACGCTGTCCGCGCTGGCGGCGCCTGCGCGCGGCGAAAGCGGAAAACTTCGCGTCAGGATTCAGGCAGAAGGCTCGCCAATCAGTCCGATTCTCGCCGACACATTACCGCCGGGTACTACCGCGACTTTCTCTTCCGGCGCCGCCGCCGAATCAACGGCTAAACTCAAAGCGCCCGCCCGGCCAGGCATCTGGAACATCGCTGTCAAGATCGGAAACGCGATCAAGCCGCTGGCGGACTTCAGCGTCATCACGCTGCGCCCTGCCTCGGAGAAGCAGGGATCGAGACTCGGCCTCTACTACATCGGAAATTGGCCCGCGGCGCGAAAAGGACAGGCCGGCGTGAGTTACGATCCGCCCGGCGGGTTCATTGAAGTCACTCAACAAAACCAGAACACCAAGGTGTCCGAGCACTTCAAACTCAAGGATTTCCTACCGCACGACCAGGGAAATGTCTGGCCGAAGTACATTGTCCTCGACATGAAGCTGATCGACAAAGACGAGCTCGTGTTAGAGGATCTGCGGCAGCACGGAATCAACCCGAACGGCGTGCGTGTGATGAGCGGATTCAGAACGCCGCAGTACAACGCCGGCGGCGGAGACCCACGTGGTCGCGCATCGTTGAGCCGACATATGTATGGCGACGCCAACGACATCTTCATCGACAACGATGGGAATGGGCAGATGGATGACCTCAATCATGACGGGCGCGTGAATATTGCAGATAGCAAAGTCATTCAGGACGCGGTCAATCGCGTCGAACGGGCACACCCTTCGCTGATAGGGGGGTGCGGCATATATTCCGGCACGTCAGCGCACGGGCCGTTCACCCATATCGACACGCGAGGCTACCCCGCTCGCTGGATTGGAACAGGAGATGGCTAATGGCGGACAAAACAACTAGCAGCCTCGCGGCACCTTCTGAAGAGCACAGACACACGCCGGCGAATCCCAAACGGGACCCGGCCATGCCGGTGCGACTGGCGGATCTCGAGCCATACGTCGGACTTGGCTACCTGTCCAAGCTTTTCAAGCTGATGGCGATCATCCTGCTGCTCCTGCTCGTCTCCGAGATCATCACCGGTCTGGTGACCCAGGGCACGACGTCGATCCCAACGCTGCTCGGCGAAATGAGCAGACTGGTGGTTCTGGCGGGACTTCTCTGGGGCAGCGGCGATCTCGCTCTGCTTCTGATTGACATGGGACACGACGTCAGAGCGACGCGAATCCTCCTCGGCCGTCAGGCGCTGCACCAGACGGGGTCGACTGGAATTACTCCACCATCCGGATCACCGCGTGTGGAAGGCGGCAGCTTCGTGGAGCGTGGTCCCCGCTAAACTGTATACGATCGGGCATTCGACGCGAACGCTCGACGACTTTATTGGGTTGCTGAAAAGGGAAGGCGTGTCACATCTGGTCGATGTGCGCGCCTTTCCGACATCAGCGCGCTATCCGCACTTCAACCAGTCGAACCTGGCAGATGGGCTCGCGGCCGCTGGCATCCGCTACACGCACTTTCCCGCGTTAGGTGGCCGGAGGAAAGTGCGCCGTGATTCGCACAACACACTTTGGCGAAACGCCGGATTCCGTGGCTACGCCGATTACATGGAAACTCGCGAATTCTCCGCGGCAATGCACGATCTGTTGCTGCTCGCGTCGCGCGAGTCAACGGCGATCATGTGTGCCGAAGCCGTGCCTTGGCGCTGTCACCGTTCGTTAATATCAGATGCAGCGCTCGGAAGAGGATCGGAGGTTTTCCACATCCTTGACGGCGGAACTCAACCCCATCACCTCACTTCGTTCGGTCGAATCGACGCGATGGGTAACATTCACTACGACGTTGCGCCGCAGAACGATCTGTTCGGGGCAAATGTTTCGTACGGCAGGATGGGGATGCGGGAGGGATGAGGCACGTCGATCAAGACTTTACCACGTGAACCATTTCGCATCCCGCGTCCCGCATCCCGAATCCCCCATCCCGCTGCCGCGCACATTACAGGCATGCAGGTTGCCATCATCGGGAGCGTGCGGTACCATAACGCCGGGCCGAGTGGCCGCGCGCCAAGCGGAGGACACAGTCTGTCGCGCCGGGTGTAACTCACTTCTTGCGGGGATGCCATCATGCTTTGGACGATCGCGGTAATCCTGTTCATCCTTTGGATTCTTGGATTCTTCGTGGTGCATGTGGGCGGCGGCCTGATTCACCTCCTGCTCGTCATCGCGGTCATCGTCGTCATCTATCGTCTGATCACCGGCAGGCCGGTCGTCTAGGCGGAGCTTCTCCGCATGCAGAGTGCTGGTCTCACTTCGATAACCTCGAAGTGAGAGCAGCACTTTTTGTTTGGACATGCCTATAATGGCGCCGCGTTCGATTCTTTCCGAGGTTCGAGTCGTTCTCTACGAGCCGCAGGACCCGGTGAACATCGCCGCGACCATTCGCGCGATGAAGAACATGGGATGCCGAGACCTCTATCTCGTCCGCTCAGTCGCCTACGATCCGTGGCGCCTCGAAGGAATTGCGCACGACACCAACGATGTCATCGAGCGCATCAGGAATTGCGACACGATAGAAGAAGCGCTCGCCGGGGTCGTTCGCGTTGCGGGGTTTACCGCACGCCGTCGCGCCGCCAAACGTGATGTCGTAAATCCACGAGCAGCTAGCGCGGAGCTGCTCGAGTTCGCGCGCACCGGTCCGGTAGCGCTGATGTTCGGTCGGGAGGACAAGGGACTTCCGAACGAAATCCTCGATCGCGCTCATGTGCTGGTGACGATTCCCACCACCGAGCACGCATCCCTGAATCTTGCGCAGGCGGTAATGGTCGCGCTCTACGAGATGCATGTGGCCGCCGCGGACGCCACTCGCACTTTGGCACCGCCGCGGAAAGACGCGCCGCCCGCATCGGCCGAAGAATATGAGCAGCTGTTCGCCGACACCGAGCGTGGTTTACACGCGATCGACTTTTTCAAGACGCGCTACCACGAGCACATCATGCGCACGGTGCGAACGCTTTTTTATCGCGCTGCTCCCGACTCGCGTGAGCTCGCACTACTGCGCGCGATTTTTATCGAGATCGTACGGACAATCGACCGCATCGCGAGGGGAAAGGCAGGAGGTTTGCAGCAGTGACGCGCACCTTGCGCTGCAGTACCTGTCCGGACATTTTTCCGCCGTTCGGTCGCTTGTGAATTTCTTCACAAACCCGACCTATTAACTCGCCTTTACACCAACTCTCGCGGATGAATTTGCGAAGCAGATGGTTTGCAGTGCCGGGCTTCATCTGCATCGCGGCACTCGCCACCATGCTTTCTGCATACAGCGGCGCGTCTTCCTCGGAAGGGAACAGTCCCGTGCAACCGGTGAAGTTCAGACACACAGTGCACGTCGATACCCTGAAGATGAACTGCCTCTACTGTCACTTCGCCGCCAACAAATCCTTCGATCCGGGTTTACCCGCGATGAGCACCTGCATGGGCTGCCACACTGTCGTGCAGGGTACGTCCGACGACAACAAAGCTGAGATCAAGAAGCTCCTCGGTTTCGCCAACAAGAAAGAGCCGGTGCCGTGGATCCGCATCCACAAGTTGCCTGAGTACGTACACTTCCCGCATATGCGGCACGTCAACGCCGGCGTCACGTGCCAGACTTGTCACGGACAAATCCAGACGATGAAACAGGTCTACCAGGCTAACTCGCTCAATATGGGTTGGTGTGTGAACTGCCACATCGGTCAGTCGAATCCACCTTTCCGCGCGCGCTATGACTGCGCGGTCTGTCATTACTGAGCGAATGAGTCAGGAAGCTGATTCGACCACCGAGACTGCGCCGCGTCCAACCGGCGTCAGACGCCGCGAGTTCCTGAAAGTCCTCGGCGGAGGTGCCGCGGCTACGACGATGCTTGGCTGCGCATCGGAAAAAGTTGAAAAGCTCATTCCGTATTTCGTTTCGCCCGATCAGACCGTACCGGGCGTCTCCGATTACTACGCGACGACTTGTCGCGAATGCTCAGCCGGGTGCGGCGTTATTGCGGAGACGCGCGATGGCCGCACTATCAAGCTCGAAGGAAATCCGGAGCACCCAGTCAATCGCGGAGCATTGTGCGCCCGCGGCCAGGCGGCGCTGCAGGGCCTGTACAATCCCGATCGCTATCGCGGGCCGATGGCGAGAAAAAATGGTGCTCTGCAAAGCGTGACCTGGGACGAGGCGCTACAGATTTTCGCGCAGCAGCTCGGTGAGCTCCGTCGCCGCAGCCAGGCTGGCAACGCCGTGTTCATCAATCAACACGAATCGGGTAGCTTCACCGGTTTCCTCGATTCGTGGCTCGGGAATTATGGAATCCCGCCCCATCTGAGCTACGATGCGGAAGCGGATCACGCAGCAATCGCGGCCAACCGCCAGACGTACAGTGCTGCCTGGCCGCGCCTTGATTTCAAAGCTGCGCGGCTCGTCATCTCCATCGGGGCCGATTTCCTCGACAACTGGGGCGCGATGGTTCCGCAGCAGCTCGAGTGGGCTGATGCGCGTGCCGATCATAACAATGCGCCGCGTCTGATCTATGTCGGTCCTCGTCGGTCCCTTACCGGGCTGAACGCAGATCAATGGATCGATTGCAAGCCAGGTAGCGAGATGGCGGTCGTGCGGATGCTTGCTGGTCAGGTTTCGCCGCAGGCTGCATCGCAGGCAACCGGTGTCAGCGCCGAAATCCTGAATGCTTTCGCGCACGAGTTCAACGCGACGACGCCGAGCCTTGTGATTGGCGGCGGCAGCGGCGCCGATGCGCTCGATGTCGCACTAGCCGTCAATGCGCTTAATCAGGCCCGAGGAAACGTGGGCGTCACCATCAAGCCGAACGAGGGAAATCTCGGCTTCGACCGCATGGCATCCCCCGCCGAGCTCCGCGCGCTTGCCGAGCGGATGAACGCCGGCGGCGTATCCATGCTGATGGTGCGCGGAGCGAATCCCGTGTTCACGCTTCCGAAATCGGTTGGCTTTGCGTCGGCGGTAGCGAAGGTTCCGTTCAAGGTGAGTTTCTCCAGTTACCCCGACGACACGACGCAGCTCGCCGATCTGATCCTTCCAGATCACCACTCGCTCGAGCAGTGGGGTGATGCAGAACCGATGCGTGGCACGGTTTCTCTGCAGCAGCCGACGATGGATCCGGTGTTCGACACTCGCGCGACTTCGGATGTGCTAATCGCAGTAGCGAAAAAGGATCCAGCGAACGCGGCGAAGTATCCGACCCCAGACTATCGCACCTTGCTGATCAACCGCTTTGCCGGAGGATCAGCCGGATTGGCCGCCGCTCTGCCACGCGGGTTCGCCGCCGGATCACTCTCTGAGCCGACGACTGCGCGTCCAGTGCCGGCAATTCGTCCGGGTACCGCGCTCGAACAGTCGAAGGGCAACATGTATCTCGTACTGTATCCGCATCCATTTATTGGCGATGGACGTGGCGCGAACAAGCCGTGGCTACAGGAGATTCCCGACCCGGTCACCAAGATCTGCTGGCAAACTGTCGCCGAGATGCATCCGTTGACTGCCGATCGCCTCGATCTCGCGAATGGCGACATGATATCGGTGCAGACGGCTGCCGGCACGTTGACCGTACCAATTCTCCGGTACCCGGGCGTCCAGAAAGACACGATCGCAATTGCGACAGGGCGTGGTCAGCAAAACGCCGGCAGATACGCGAAAGCCGGTCAGAATCCGCTGGACGTGCTTCCGCTTGCGGAAGACCGTGCCGGTGGGCTCGCGTTTGTTGCGACTAAGGCAAATGTCAGCAAGTCGGGCGGCTTCGCCCATATAGTCACGACTGAGGGCTCGGCACGACAGCACGGACGTGGCGTTGGCCAGGCGATCGCGATTGCGGATCTCCGCGCCGGACGGCCGGGGCACGACACCGGTGCCTCGAACGTCACCGAAGTTGCTCCTCAGGGCGGTGCGGAATCTCCGAGTGGCGAGCGCCCTGCCGCTGGCGGCGAACCCGCGAAAGAAATGCCCGGCGACGCCAATCACGAATTCCTTCCCGGAATGCGCTCGCCGGTAGCGAACGATGCAGAGGGCGAACAGGGAACCCAGCACTCGAACGACAAGGGCATGTACGATCCAAATCACTGGGCGCACATGACCAGACGACGTTGGGCGATGACCGTCGATCTCGCGCGTTGCACGGGTTGCGCGGCCTGTGTCAGCGCCTGCTACGCGGAGAACAACATTCCGACTGTGGGCGCCGACTGGCAGGTGCCGGTGCTGCTCCCTGACCGGAAAGGATTCGGCGCCAACATTCTGCGCAGCCGGGAGATGGCGTGGATCCGCATCGAGCGGTACTTCGAAGGCGGTGAAGACGGTAGCGCGAATTTCGACACGCGCTTTGTGCCCATGATGTGTCAACACTGCGGTAACGCGCCGTGCGAGCCGGTGTGTCCGGTCTATGCCACGTATCACGCCCCGGACGGGTTGAACGTGCAGGTCTACAACCGGTGCGTGGGAACCCGCTACTGCTCGAACAACTGTCCGTACAAGGTTCGCTACTTCAACTGGTTCGGTTACGGTGAGCCCGCGCGGCCGCAGTATGCGTTCCCGGAGCCGCTGAACTGGCAGCTGAATCCCGACGTGACGGTGCGTGGGAAAGGCGTGATGGAGAAGTGCAGCTTCTGCGTTCAGCGCATCCGCGAGGCAGAGAATCGCGCTGCCCTGGAGAAACGAGATCTCAAGCCCGACGAGTTCACCACCGCCTGCGCCGCATCCTGTCCGTCGCGCGCAATCGTGTTTGGTGATGCGGCCAACGAGACCTGGACTATCACTCAGTTGGCCAAGGATGCGCGCGCATACCATGTCTTCGAGGAGCTGAACACCTACACTGCAGTGGTCTATCTGAAGAAGGTGACGCACCCGACGACCGAGGGAGCCGCGTAGAATGGCGACCGTAACGAAACCAGTGCTCCGGGAGGAGCCGCGCAGGCCCAACATTGCGACGGCCGCTGTGTCGTTGCCGGCCGTGCGGGATTTCGAGCAGGTCGATCGCGAGATCATCGGAACGCTCCGTCCGACGCTGGCATGGTTCATTGGTCTCGGCGTGGCGGTTCTCGCGCTGCTGCTCGGCATCACAGCATGGATGTATCAGATCTATTCCGGTCTCGGCGTTGCTGGTTACAACCCACCGGTAATGTGGGGCGTGTACATCATCACTTTCGTCTTCTGGATTGGTATCGGACACGCGGGCACACTGATCTCCGCAATCCTTTATTTGTTCAGGGCGGGTTTCCGCACGACGATTTACCGTTGCGCGGAAGCGATGACTGTGTTCGCCGTCATGACGGCGGCACTTTTCCCGATTCTGCATCTCGGGCGCCCGTGGAAATTCTTTTGGCTGATTCCGTATCCGAACTGGCGTTACATCTGGCCGCAGTTCAAGAGCCCGCTGGTGTGGGACGTGTTCGCGATTCTCACCTATTTCACGATATCGAGCACGTTCCTGTATATCGGACTGATTCCGGATATCGCGGTGCTCAGGGATCGAGAGAACATCAGTCCGATTCGCAAGCGCCTATTCACGATGCTGTCGCTAGGGTGGAGGAACACGGACAACGAGTGGCGTCATTTTGCCAGAGCATATCTGTTCCTGGCGGCGCTCTCGACACCGCTCGTGCTCTCGGTACACTCGGTGGTGTCCTTCGATTTCGCGATGGCGCTGACGCCCGGATGGCACACCACGATCTTCCCGCCCTACTTCGTTGCGGGCGCGATCTTCTCGGGCATGGGGATGGTTTTCACTATCATCATCCCGCTCAGAAAGTGGTTTGGGGTGAAACACTACGTCACAATCAATCACCTCGACGCGGCAGCCAAGCTGGCGTTATTCACGTCACTGCTCGTCGGTTGTGCTTACATGAACGAGTGGTTCGTAGCGTGGTTTAGCGGTAACGAGGCGGAGCAACAATTCTTTGCCAACCGCATCTGGGGGCAGTGGTGGTGGGCGTCGTCGATTCTTTATACCTGCAACATGGTGCTGCCGCTGTCGTTGTTCGTTCAAAAGCTGAGACGAAGCGCGGCGTGGCTGTTCATCATCTCGTTCACGATCAACATTGGCATGTGGTTCGAGCGGTTCGTGATCGTGGTACCGTCGCTGTCACATGAATTCGAGCCTTGGCAGTGGACGAGTTATCGCCCGACGTTCGTCGATTACTCGATCCTGATCGGGAGTTTCGGCTGGTTCTCGATGTGGTTCTTGCTGTTCATCAAGCAGCTGCCAGTTATCGCCATTGCGGAAGTCAAGGAAATCGTTCCCCCGAAGCTGCGGACGCCCCACGAGCATGGAGTCGATGCGGCCGGGCGTCATTTCGAGTACGAGCCTGACACTCCGGGGGAGTTCGCCTGATGCGTGGAGTACTCGCCGCTTTCCACGAACTGGACTCCGCCGTCGATGCATTGGAGGCGTTGAAGAAACAAAACATCGGTGCTGTTCGCGTCTTCACACCGACACCGCGTCACGAGCTCGAAGAAGCCATCGGCGCGCCGGCAAGTGGCGTGCGCCGATTCACGCTCATCGGTGGATTGCTCGGTTGTACCTTCGGCTACTGGATTGCGATCTGGGTATCGGACTGGTGGCCACTGGTTGTCGGTGGAAAGCCGATCGCGTCCTGGGTTCCCTATACCATTTTTGGATTCGAAGTGATGGTGCTGATCGGTGGATTGTCGACGGTGGCTGGACTTTTCATCAATGCACGCATTCCGCGTGTAACCATGATGGTGGGTTACGACCCCCGGTTCAGTCATGGCGACTATGGGATCTGGGTGGAATGTCCGCCCGAGCAGGCCCGGGCCGCGGAAGAACTGCTGAAGCAGCATGGTGCAACCGAGGTGCGTCGTGAACGCTGATTTCCAGCTCAAGACTCGCGTGCGGGCGGGGGCCCGGGTGTTGTTGCTCGTGGCGCCACTGATGTTGACGGCCTGCGAGTGGTTCACCGACTTCAAGCGCCAGCCATCGCTCTGGACGTGGGAGCCGGTCAAAGACACGCTGACCCCGTCGCGTGGGAATCCGCAATTCTCGGTTCCGACGACCGGAACCGCGGTTGCCGGATTCCAGGTGTCGTACGGCGCTTTTCCGGCGACGATCGACTCGATGTCGAACCTGCGCAATCCGACAGGGCCGAGCGATGCATCGCTGGCAAACGGCAGAAAGTATTTCACCATCAACTGCCTGCCATGCCACGGTGAGCGCGGGCAGGGTGATGGACCTGTTACGAAATACGGGATGCCGGGAATCAATCTCACCACCGATATGACCAAGGCGCGTACTGACGGCTACATCTTCGGCATGATTCGCAACGGCCGCGGCTTGATGCCCCCGTACAATCGCATCGAGGAAATGGACCGGTGGGACATCATCAACTACCTGCGGGCGCTGCAGGGCGTGACTGGGAAGACGGTGGAGATTGGGCCTCTAGCTGCGCCGGGAGTAACGGGGGATAAGGTGCCCGGCCCGACGATGCTGGGGCCACAGCGGCCGGCGCCGTTCGCACCGCCCCGCACTTTACTGCCCGGAGGCGGACCAACAGTGGGGACACCTTCGCCTGCCGCCGCAATCCAGCAAGGTTTGACGCCCGTACCGTCGGACACTTCCCTGCATACCAGAGTGGATTCCGCGAGAGGTCGCGATAGTGTGAGGGCGAGGTCGATTCGATGACACACGACGTGCACGCGCCCAACCGGGACGAGGTACTCGTCGGCATAGATCGTCCGACACCGCCGTTACTCACCACGATGTCGCTGGTCGCCGCGGCCATCGGCTCGATCGTGTTCATCATTGGCCTCTTCATTCAGCCTGACCGCGTCTGGCAGGCGCTCTACACCAACTGGTTGTATTTCGCGAGTATTTCGTCAGCGGGCGTAATGATCGTCGCGGTTCAGCGCATTACGACTGCGCGATGGTCGCGGCCAATCATTCGGTTCCTCGAAGGCTACGTCGCGTTCATGCCAGTTGCGTTCGTGCTGCTGCTTGTGATTCTTCTGTTCGGCAGACACCACGTACTCTGGTTCACCAATCGCACGCCGGAGATTCATGAGAAGTCAGTTTATCTCGCGCCGGCGTTTTTCTATCCGCGTGCGATTCTGATTCTGCTGCTGATCACGAGCCTGAGCGTGTGGTACATCTATCTGTGCGTCAGGCTGGACGTGGGAATTCTTCCGGAGAGTGGTGCGAGCTGGGCCCGCGGAATTCGCGAGCGGATGCGCCGCAACTTCGGTGATGAACGTCGCGAGCTGCACACCACGCACTCGACCCAGGGCTATCTCGCCGTGGCGCTGGCGTTCGCTTTCGGATTCGGGTGGATCGTGCTGTCCTGGGATTTATCGATGGCGCTCGACCCTCATTTTCAGAGCACCATGTACGGCTGGTGGTTTTTCATGGGGGCGTGGGTCGCCGCAATTGCGAGCTGGACGCTGATCGTGATGGCGTGGCGGCGTTACCTCGCACGCTACGATCTCATCCAGGAAAAGCACTTTCACGATCTTGGAAAGCTTTGCTTCGCATTCACGGCGTTCTGGGGCTACATCACCTTCGGTCAGTACCTTGTGCTCTGGTATGGCAACGTCGCCGAAGAAACGCATTGGGCGAGGTTGCGCCTGATCGAAGGCTGGCGATGGCCGACGCTGGTTGCCGTCGCACTGATGTTCGTACTCCCCTTCTTCGGCTTGCTGTCCCGTGCCGCAAAAGTCTTCCTGCCGACGATGACGTTTTTTGCGCTGTGTACCGTCGGCGGCCTGTGGATGACGCGTTATCTCGAGGTCTATCCGTCAATCTACGGCGAGCTCGACGACATTCCGTTTGGGATCTGGGAAATCGGAATTACTCTCGGCATGCTCGGCATCTGGGCGTATTGCTACCTTGCGTTCGCCAATGCGTTTCCACGCATGCGCGTCCTGTTGATGACATCGCCGTACCGCGACGAAGTGCAAGTCCCGGTAAACCCGAAGACGATGGAACCGCTGCCGGCGCACGAATAGCGCGTTGTTAGTTACGACCCTCGTCGTTTTATATTTGAAGCCGAGGGGCGTTAGCTCAGCTGGGAGAGCGCCTGGTTTGCAACCAGGAGGTCGCAGGTTCGATCCCTGTACGCTCCATTAGTTATCCGAATACGAAACGGCGCCAGGCGGCGCCGTTTTTTTTTGGTGGAACTCGTTCCTTTGGGTCTCGCTACTCGAAAATCGGCAGATCGTCAAAGCTTACAACCGCCGTTGACTCACCTTGAAGCGGCGCGTGATCCAGCGCGCTCTGCGCGCGGTGCACGAGCTCGGCGACGTTGACCCTCGATTCGGCAAGGTCTGGGACCGCCGAATATCCGACACGCAATCGGATCTGGCCGCCGATCGTTTTGCTTTGCGACGCGCGATCGAGCTCGCGTTGCAATCGCGCCACCAGCAATCGCGCGCCGGCGGCGTCGGTGTCGGGAGCGAGAATCGCCAAGCGCGAATCTCCGACGTGCCCAACGACATCTGATTGGCGACTCTGCTCGCGGAATACGTGCGCTACGTCGGCGAATCCGCTCGGACTTTCCTTCCACAACATGCTCGAGCCTACCTCGCGGTCCTGTACCTGCGGCGCGAACGCGACGCACGCAAACGCCTCGTGATTTCGCTGCGCGCGTGCGCTCAGTTTGCCGGCGAGCTGACGCAAACCGAACGACGTGTAAAGGCCGGTGTTGGAGTTGACGAAATCGTGGGTCTTCGAGATCAACATTTCACCGCGGGCACGAAGGAAGGTCCCCAGCTTGGTGAAAACCGGATCGAGGTCGACTGGATGACTGCAGTATTCCCACGCGCCGGCGTTGTAGGCCGTGAGTCGAGAGCGGGGGTCCGCCGGAGTGGACGACGTGATGACCACAGGAATAGAGTGATCGTACTGCGAGCTGTCGCGAATGAGGCGAGAGAGCTCGAGCACCGGGATGTCGGGAAGTGATTCGTCGAGCACGAGCAGGTCGTGATTCGCGAGCCGCGCTAGCTCGAGCGCCTGCGTGCCGGAGCGGGTGTGCGCGACTACGTAGCCGCGCTGCTGGAAGACATTCTCCAAAGCCCTGCTCATCCAGTCATCGCTGCAAGCGACGAGTGCGAGCGGCGGACGTTCACCGAGCAACTGCATCCAACCTCCTCTTCGGTAGCCCGACTCGCGTGGCGCACCAGGCGCTGTAGCGTCGCGGCTTTGCGGTCACCACCTTTCGGTGGTTTTGCCGGTTTTCGGAGGAGCGAACCCGTCCAAA
>Ga0209027_1000613_pt1 | contig 12827 bp, 1 predicted proteins | sample GraSoi013_1_20cm_3_FD_185821 | JGI IMG/M metagenome (GOLD analysis project Ga0209027, IMG submission 185821) | Grasslands soil microbial communities from the Angelo Coastal Reserve, California, USA - Sample 09_27_2013_1_20cm (SPAdes) (version 2) | ecosystem: Environmental > Terrestrial > Soil >...
GCGGTGAGCTCTACGTCGCCGGCGCCGGCCTGGCGCGCGGCTACCTCGGCCGGCCCGATCTGACCGCGCAGCGATTCGTTCCCGACCCATATGCCGCCGAGCCGGGGGCGCGACTGTACCGGACCGGCGACCTGGCCCGCTACCTAGCCAATGGCGACCTGGAGTACTGGGGCCGCATCGATCAGCAGGTGAAGCTGCGGGGCCATCGCATCGAGCTGGGCGAGATCGAGGCCGCCATGGCTCGCCATCCGGCCGTGGCCGAGGCGGTGGCGCAGCTTCGTGACGATGGGGGAGGACCCCGACTGGTCGGCTACGTCGTCCCCACCTCGGGGATGACAGTGCCCGAGCAGCTGCGCTCGTTTCTCCGCGACAGCCTCCCCGACTACATGGTGCCGGCGGCGATCCTCGAGCTGGATGCCATTCCCCTGACGCGCAACGGCAAGGTCGACCGCGAGGCCCTCCCCGCGCCGGACCCGGCGCGTCACCGCGACGCCGGCATGCTGCACGCGCCGGGAACGGCGACGGAAGAGATCCTGACCGGGATCTGGGCACAGGTGCTGCAGCTCGATCCGATCGATACCCACGAGAACTTCTTCACGCTCGGCGGCGACTCGATCCGCGCTGTCCAGGTGGTGGCGCTGGCCCGATCCCGCGGCCTGGCCCTGTCGCTGGAGGCACTCTTTACCCATCAAACGATCGCCGAGCTCGCTGACCGGCTCGCCGACGCGGACCCCGAACCGATCGCCCGCACCGAACCCTTCGACCTGGTCGCGGATCAGGACCGGGCGCTGCTTCCGGCCGGCCTGGAGGATGCGTACCCGTTGACACGGCTGCAGGCCGGCATGCTCTACCACCTCGAGTCGGAGGCGCACGCACCGGCGTACCACAACGTCACCGGCCTGCAGGTCCGGGTACGTTTCGATCTTGGGCGGCTGCAGCGGGCGGTCGACCGGGTGGTCAGCCGCCATTCGGTGTTGCGGACCTCCTTCGACCTCCGAACCTACAGCGAGCCGCTGCAGCTGGTCCACCAACAGGCGCCGCTTCCCATCGAGGTCGAGGACCTCCGGCATCGGTCCGCGGCCGAGCAGGAGCAGGCGGTTGACCGCTCGATGGATCAAGAGCTGGGACGGTTGTTCGACCTCGCTCGAGCGCCCCTGCTGCGCCTGGTGGTGCATCGCACCGGCGAGGACAGTCTGTGGCTGATGGCGACCGAATGCCACGCGATCCTCGACGGCTGGAGCTTCACCTCGACGCTGGCCGAGATCCTCGAACAGTACGTCGCGCTCCTCGCCGTTGACACCGCGCCCGCGATCCCCGCTCCGACCGTCTCCTTCCGCGACTTCGTCGTCGCCGAGCTTCAGGCCCTGCGTTCCGACGAGTCGCGGCGCTACTGGGGAGAAAAACTTCAGGGTGTCACCCCGCTTCGCCTGCCGCGGGTGCCGGCGGGAGTGAGGCCGGCCATCGATGGCACGGAAGACAAGCGGCTCATCGCCTTTGCCGACGACGTCACCGACGGCCTTCACCGGCTGGCCCGGACCGCGGCTGTGCCGATCAAGAGCGTCCTGCTCGCCGCGCACCTGAAAGTGATGAGCCTGCTGGGCGGTCAGCGCGACGTTCTCACCGGGCTGGTCACCCATGGCCGGCCCGAGGTGCTCGACGGCGCAGAGGTGCGCGGGCTCTTCCTGAACACGCTGCCGCTGCGCCTGGACCTGGACGCGATGACCTGGAACGAGCTGGCCAAGGCTGCGTTCAACGCCGAACGCGAGGCGCTGCCGCATCGCCGCTTTCCCTTCGGGGAAACGCAGCGGGCATGGGGCGCGGAGCCATTGGTCGAGACGCTCTTCAACTACACGAACTTCCATGGCATGGCGTCCCTCTTGCAGCAGCCGGACACCCTCGAGTTCCTGAGCATGTTCAAAGAGCGGTCCCATACCAACCACGTCCTGCAGGCCTCCTTCGACAAGGCGCTCGGGGGAGAGGGCACGCGTCTCACCTTGATTCTGACCTGCGATGCTCGCCAGCTTTCGACAGCGCAGGTCGACACCATCGGCGAGCTGTACACCGCCGTGCTGACTGCGATGGCCGTCGACCCGTCGGCTCGCCACGACCGGCAGGCGTTCCTTCCGGCCGGCGAGCGGCAGCTGCTGGAGGAGTGGAATGCGACCGCGGTGGCGGTGCCGGACGGGGAGACGCTGCACCAGCTGGTGGCGGCACAGGTGAGGCGCACGCCGGATCGGCTGGCGGTGCTGGCCGACGCTGGCACGCTGACCTATGCGCAGCTGAACGCGCGCGCCAACCAGCTCGCCCATCACCTGGGGCGGCTGGGCGTGGGCCCGGAGTCGCGGGTGGGGATCTGCCTGGAGCGCTCGCTGGAGATGGTGGTGGGACTGCTGGGAATTTTGAAAGCGGGGGCGGCGTATGTGCCCTTGGACCCGAGCTACCCGGCGGAGCGGCTGGCCTTCATGCTGGCCGACGCGCAGGTGGCGGTGCTGCTCACGCAGGCGAGCCTGGTGGGAACGCTGCCGGCAGGCCCGCGCACCATCTGCCTGGATCGCGACTGGCCGTCGATCGCCGCCGAGCCGGTGGACAACCCCGCGGTGCGGGTGGATGCGCGCTCGGCGGCCTACGTGATCTACACCTCGGGCTCGACCGGGCGGCCGAAGGGCGTGCTGATCGACCACCGCGGCATCTGCAATCGGCTGCGCTGGATGCAGGCTGCCTATCAGCTCGACGAAACGGACCGGGTGCTACAAAAGACGCCCTTCAGCTTCGATGTCTCGGTCTGGGAGTTCTTCTGGCCGCTACTGGCCGGGGCGGGGCTGGTGATGGCGGAGCCGGGCGGCCACCGGGATACCGCCTACCTGGCGTGGGTGATCGCCGCCAAGCGGATCACCACGCTGCATTTCGTGCCCTCCATGCTGCAGCTCTTCCTGGCGGAGCCCGAGCTGCACCGGCTCGACAGCCTGAAGCGCGTGATCTGCAGCGGGGAGGCGCTGCCGGCGGAGCTGGCCGAACGCTGTTTGGCCCGCCTGCCGCAGGTGGCGCTCGAGAATCTCTACGGACCCACCGAAGCCTCGGTGGACGTCAGCTGGTGGCACTGCCGCCCGGACATGGGGGACCGCTCGGTGCCGATCGGCGCGCCGATCCAGAACTGCCAGCTCTACGTGCTGGATGCGGCGCTGCACCCGGTGCCGATGGGGGTGAGCGGCGAGCTCTACATCGGCGGCGTGGGGCTGGCGCGCGGCTACCTGCATCGTCCCGATCTCACCGCGGCCAGCTTCGTGCCGCATCCCTTCCATATAGATGATGCGGGGGGCGCACGCCTCTACCGCACCGGGGACCTGGCCCGCTGGCTGCCGGATGGCAGCCTGGAGTACCTGGGGCGGCGGGATCACCAGCTCAAGATCCGCGGCTTCCGGGTGGAGTTGGGCGAGATCGAGGCGGCCCTGCTACGCCAGCCCGAAGTGCGGGAGGCGGTGGTGCTGGCCCGGCCCGGTGCGGCCGGCCCGCGGCTGGTGGCCTACCTGGTCGCGGACGGCGACCCCGCGCCCAGCGGGCCGGCGCTGCGCGCCGCGCTCAAGCTGGAGCTGCCCGAGTACATGCTGCCGGCCGCCTTTGTCGTCCTTCCCACGCTGCCGCTCACGCCGAACGGCAAGCTGGACCGCGAGGCCTTGCCCGAGCCGGAGGCGGTGCGCCCCCCGCTGGCCGCCGAGCCGACCACGCCGCGCACCGACACCGAAGCCCGCCTGGCGCGCATCTGGACCCAGGTCATCCACCTGGACCAGGTCGGCATCCACGACAACTTCTTCGAGCTGGGCGGCGACTCGATACAGGCCATTCAGATCGTGGCGAAGATCAACCAGGAGGGCTTCCGCTTTACCCCGCGCGACCTCTTCCGCCACCAGACGATCGCGGAGCTGGCGGCGTTGGGCGCGCAGCGCACGGCGGTCGCGGCGGACCAGGGCGTGGTGCAGGGTCCCGTGCCGTTGACCCCGATTCAGCGCTGGTTCTTCGACCAGGCGCTCCCGGAACCAGGTCACTGGAACCAGGCGCTTCTCGTCGAGGTTCCCCCAGGACTCGACGCGCGCCGGCTCGAGCGCGCGGTCCAGCAGCTGCTGATCCATCACGATGCGCTGCGGCTGCGTTTTCAGCCCGGCGAGGGCGGCTGGCAGCAGGCGAACGCCGGCGTCGAGACCTCGGTGCCGTTCAACGTCGTCGATCTCTCGGCCACGCCTCTTAAGGCGCGCCGCCGCGCGATCGAGGCCGTGGCGGAGGCCGCGCAGGCCAGCCTTGACCTGGCGAATGGGCCGCTGATGCGGGTGACGTATTTCGACCTGGGCCCCCAGGATGCGGGCCGCCTGTCCGTCGTCATCCACCACCTCGCCGTCGACGGCGTCTCCTGGCGAATCTTGATGGAAGACCTGCGCACCGTCTATCAGCAACTGCAGCGCGGAGAGCCGGTGCTGCTACCGCCAAAGACCGCCTCCTTCGCCCAGTGGGCGCAGCGACTCGTCGCCGTTGGGCGGTCCGGCGCGCTTGATCCCGAGCTGCCCTACTGGCTCGCTCCCGCCGTGGTCCGGCCCTTGCCGGCGGACGCCGCTGGAGGCAACAGCGAGGCATCGGCCCGCACGGTGTCGATCGTCCTCGACGAGGAGGAGACACGCGCGCTGCTGCAGGAGGTTCCCTCCGCCTATCGCACCTCGGTCAACGACGTCTTGCTCACGGCGCTGACCATGACCTTTGCACGCTGGACCGGAGAGCCGGCCCTGCTGTTGGACCTCGAAGGCCACGGCCGGGAGGACCTGGTGGGCGATCTCGACGTGTCGCGCACAGTCGGATGGTTTACCGCCCTCTTCCCGGTGCTGCTCGCGGCGCCCGCCGCGGGCGGGCCGGGCGCCGCCGTCAAGGCGATCAAGGAGGCGCTGCGCGCGGTACCCGGCAAAGGCGTCGGCTACGGCCTGCTTCGTTACCTCAACCCTGATCCACTGGTTGGCCAGCGGCTGGCGCGCCTGCCGCAGCCGCAGATCATCTTCAACTACGCGGGGCGCATCGACGATCCGCAAGCCACGGCGTTCCGGCGCGCCGGCGAGCGCGCGGGATCGAACCACGCCGTGAGCGGAGCGCGCCGCCACGTGTTAGAGGTCAGCGCCGTGGTGGCGGACGCAAAGCTCGAGATGAGCTGGACTTACAGCGAGACGCTTCATCAGGCCGCGACCATCGAGCGGCTGGCGCAGGCATACCGCGACGAGCTGCGCACCCTGATCGCCCATTGCCTCTCGCCGGAGGCGGGCGGGTACACTCCCTCGGACTTCCCAAGCGCCGGCCTGGATCAGCGCGGGCTGGACGATCTCATCGCGCAACTTACCGAGGAGGCAGACTGAGATGAACCATCGAGCCCTGGTTCCTTCGGCGGCCGAGCGCCTCTCGATGGCGATCAGCGGGCCGCCTGGCATCGCCTTTTATGGACGGTCCGCGCCCGCCGTGGCCCTGGTACAGGTGTTCACCCGGGTCAGCGGCGAGCTGGACGTTCGGTCGCTCGAACGAGGCTGGCGGCGAGCCGCTGCCCGGCAAGCGCTCCTCGATGCCGCTCGCCTGCAAATCCCGACAGGTCGCCGGTTCTACCCACCGCGGGTGCGCCCGGTGATCCGCCACGACTGGCGCCGAGTTCCACCGCCTCAGCAGGCCGAGCGTCTGGGTGCTCTCATCGAGGAGGAGGCCGGCCTGCGGTTCGACCCGGCGCAGGCGGCCCTGATGCGCCTGCTGGTGATCAAGCTGGCGGACAACAGCCGGCTGATCCTGCTGACGGGGCACCAGCTTGCGGGCGGTTGCGCCACGGCGCTCTACCTGATCGACGGCCTGCGCCGTCTGATCGCGCAATCCCGACCGTTGCGAGTGACCCGGCCCGCCCACCCGCCAATTCCCCTGGCGAAGACCGCATGAACCTGGACGCCGGACGCACGATCCGCACGGTCATCGACGACATCTATCCGTTGTCGCCCATGCAGCAGGGCATGCTCTTTCACGCGCTCTATGAGCCTCACGCGGGCGCCGACATCGTGCAGCTGCGTTACACCTTGAGGGGTCGCCTCGACGCCGTCGCTCTTGAGCGCGCCTGGCAGTCGGCGGTGGACCGCCAGCCGGTGCTTCGCACCGCCTTTCGCTGGCAGCGTCTCCAGCGCCCGCTACAGGTCGTGTTTGGCGACGTATCCCTCCAACTTCGACGGCTCGACTGGCGCAGCCTGTCGGGAGAGGACCAGGCTGAGCGCCTCGATGGCTTCCTCAAGGCCGATCGGCAGCAGGGATTCTCGCTCTCCCGGCCACCGCTGCTGCGCACCACGCTGATCCAGCTGGACGAGCCCACGCACCTCTTTGTGGTCAGCGTCCACCACCTGCTGCTCGATGGCTGGTCCACGGCGCTGCTGCTGCAGGAAGTCGTGAGCCATTACGAAGCCGAGCTCCAGGACCGGTCCGCCAGCCTCCCGCCCCTGCAACCGTTCCGGGCGTACATCGAGTGGCTCGAGCGCCAGGACGCGGGCCGCGCCGAGGAATACTGGCGGTCTCGCCTGCAGGGATTCCACGAGCCCGTCGAGCTGCCAGGGCGGGCGGCCGGGACCGACCCGCCGGACGATTCGGCACATCGCGAGGAGATCACGGATCGGCTCTCGGCGGCGCTTACCGAAAACGCGCGGCGGATGGCGGCCCGGCATCACCTGACACTCAACACGCTGGTTCAGGCAGCCTGGGCCATCGTGCTGAACCGCTACGGCCGCACGCAAGACGTTGTCTTCGGCACCGTCGTCTCGGGACGCCCGCCCGATTTACCGGGCGCCGACGCGATGCTGGGTCTGTTCATCAACAGCGTGCCGGTCCGGGTTTTCGTCTCGCCGTCTGCGCGCGCGCTGGATTTCATGACGGCGCTGCAGGCGCAGCTCGCGGAGATTCGCCAGTACGAATCGGCGCCGCTGCACGAGCTGCACGGGTACAGCGATCTGCCGGCCGGCAAGGCACTGTTCGAAAGCCTGCTGGTCTTCGAGAACTATCCCGTCGGTGCGCTCCGCGGACGTGGTGGAAGCCTCGAGGTCCAGGCCGCCGCCGCGACCGTGCACGAGACGGTGCCCCTGGTGGTCGAGATCACGCCCGGCGCCGAGATCGACGTCGAGCTGCGCTACCAATCCCAGCGTTTCGAGCGGGCGATGATGTCACGCCTGCTCCGTCATTTCCTGAACGTTATCGAGGTCATCGTCGCCGATCCGCAGGCTCTCATCGCCGATGTCTCGCTATTTTCGGGGGACGAGCGTCAGGCGCTGCTGGGGATCAAGACCGACACCGCCGGCGCGCCCGACCGATGCCTGCCGCAGCTGTTCGAAGCGCAGGTGGCGGAGACGCCCGACGCGCCGGCCGTGGTGTGCGGCGATCAGCGCTTGAGCTTTGCCGAGCTCAACCGCCAGGCCAACCGGCTGGCCCATCTGCTGCGTAAAAAGGGCGTGAAGCCCGAGACGGTGGTGGCCATCTGCCTGGATCGGACGCCGGCGATGATGGCGGCATTGCTCGGCGTTCTCAAAGCCGGCGGCGCCTACCTGCCGCTGGACCCGATTTATCCCCCGGAGCGCCTTACCTTCATGTTGACCGACAGCGCCGCGACGGTGATCCTCACCGAGGCACGGCTGCGCTCGACCCTGACGATTCCGGAAGGGACGGCGATCGTTCAACTCGATCAGGACCGGCCGGCGATCGACGCCCAGCCGGACACCAACCCGACTCCGGCCGCCATCCTGGACAACCTCGCCTACGTCATCTACACCTCCGGGTCGACGGGCCGGCCCAAGGGGGCGATGCTGCTGCACCGCGGCTTGACCAATTATCTGGACTGGTGCCGGCGCGCCTACCCGCTCGACGAGGGGAGCGGCAGCCCGGCGCACTCGTCCATCAGCTTCGATCTGAGCATTACGGCGTTGTTCCCGCCGCTGCTCAGCGGCAAGCCCGTAGAGCTCGTCCCGGATGGGAAAGGCGTTCAGGCCCTGGCCGATGCGCTCCGCCATAGCGAGGGCTTCAGCCTGGTAAAGATCACGCCGGCGCACCTCGACCTGCTCAGCCGCGAGCTTTCGCCGGCGGAGGCGGCCGGTCGTGCCCGCGCCTTCATCATCGGCGGCGAGAACCTGATGAGTGAGGGCGCCGCGTTCTGGCGTCAACACGCGCCCGACACCGTGCTCATCAATGAGTACGGTCCGACGGAGACCGTGGTCGGCTGCTGTGTGTACCAGGTGCCGCCGGATTTCAGCGAGCCCGGCGCGATCCCGATCGGCACACCCATCACCAATGCGCGGCTTTATCTCGTCGATACGTCGATGCAGCTGGTTCCCCCGGGCGTGCCGGGCGAGCTCCTGATCGGCGGCGCGTGCCTGGGCCGCGGTTACCTCAACCGGCCCGACCTCACCGCCGGGTGCTTCATCCCCGATCCGTTCGGGACGGAACCCGGTGGTCGCCTCTATCGCACCGGAGACCTGGCCCGCCGGCGTGAGGACGGAAACCTCGAGTTCCTTGGCCGCATCGATCGCCAGGTCAAGATACACGGCTATCGGGTCGAGCTCGGAGAAATCGAGTCGGCCCTCGTCCGGCATCCGCGGGTGGCCGCCGCGATCGTGGTCGACCAGGTCGACGCCGCCGGCGATCGGCGGCTCGTCGCCTACGTCGTGCCGGCCGACCCCGCGTCGCCGCCGGAGGCCCTCCCTGACTTCCTGTCCACGACCCTTCCGGCCTACATGATCCCCTCGGCCTTTCATCCGGTCACTGAGATCCCGCTGACCCCGAACGGCAAGCTGGACCGCGCGGCGCTGCCGGATCCAGTGGCGGCCGCCGGGCAGCAGCCTGCCTTCACCGCGGCGCAGACCGCGACCGAAGAGGTGCTCGCCGGCATCTGGCGAGATCTTCTCCATGTCGACCAGGTCGGCACCGATGACAGCTTCTTCGAGCTGGGTGGTCATTCGTTGTCCGCGGTCCTGCTGATGACGCGAGTGCGCGAGCGCCTGGGCGCCGAGCTGCTCTTGCGAGAATTCTTCGATTTTCCCACGTTGAGCGCGATGGCCGAACGGATCGACGAGGTTCGTCCGGCGGTGGTCGTTGACGATCCGCCGATTGAAGCCGGCCATGGCGAACGTGTCGCGCTCTCCTTTGCCCAGGAGTGGATCTGGTTCCTCGACCACTTGCACGGCGACACGCCGACCTACAACACGACAGCGGCGGTGCGGCTCAACGGCCCGCTCGACCTCTGGGCGCTGATCCAGAGCTTGAACGAAACGGTGCGCCGGCACGAGATCCTCCGGACGACGTTCACCGAGGTGGACGGCCGGCCGGAGCAAGTGATCACGCCATCGCTGCCGCTTGGGATTCCGATGGTGGACCTTTCCGTGCTCCCAGCGGCGCAGCGGCCGCCGGAGGTCGAGCGGCTGGCGCGTGAGGAAGCGCGGGCGCCCTTCGACCTGGCCCACGGTCCGCTGCTGCGCGCCCGTCTGCTCCGCCTTGGCCGCGATGAGCACGTGCTGATGCTGGCCATGCATCACATCGTCTCCGACTGGTGGTCGATGGGCATCCTGGTCAAAGAACAGGCCCAGCTGTATGTGGCGTTTGCCGCCGGCCAGGCCTCGCCGCTGCCCGAGCTCCCGATTCAATACGCGGACTATGCCCTCTGGCAGCGGCGTGAGCAGGTCGCCGAGCGCTTTGACGGCCAGCTCCAATACTGGACGCGGCAGCTCGATGGCGCACCGACCAGGCTCGAGCTGCCGGCCGATCGACCCCGACCCTTACATCCAAGCGGGCGCGGATCGCGACGATACTTCGACGTTCCGCAACCGGTGGCGCAGGCGTTGGCCGCCCTGAGTCGGCGCGAAGGCGCGACCCTGTTCATGACCACGCTGGCGGTCTTTTTCGCGCTGCTGGCAAAATGGACCGGTCGCCGCGACATCCTGGTGGGATCGCCGGTGGCGGGCCGTGACCGCCACGAGGTCGAAGACCTGATCGGCGTGTTCATCAACACCATCGCGCTCCGCGGAGACTTGCGTGGCGACCCCACATTCCGCGAGCTGGTCGGCCGAGTCAAAGCCACCGCGCTGGGCGCCTACGCCAACCAGGAGGTGCCCTTCGACCGGGTCGTCAGGGCGGTCCAACCGGAACGCGATCCGAGCTGGACGCCGCTCTTCCAGGTGATGTTCAGGCTGCAGCACGCGCAGCCGCTGCCCGAGGTGGCCGGGCTCTCCGCCACGCCGATCGACATCGAGCTGGGTTCCGCAAAGTGTGACCTGCACCTCAGCCTGCTGCAGACCGCGACCGGTATGCGCGGCGAGCTCGAGTACAGCGACGATCTCTTCGACGCCTCCTCGATCGACCGCATGCTCAGCAACCTCCTCATTGTGCTGGAGCGGGTGGCCGCGGATCCGGATTGTCGCCTGTCGGACCTGTCGGTGCTCGCCTCGGCGGAGAGGGAAACGCTGAAAACCTGGAGCACGGGACCGGTCGCGGCGATCGGCGATCAGTGCGTGCCCCAGCTCTTCGAAGCGGTCGCGGCGCGGATGCCTGACGCGATCGCCGTCCGCTGTGAAGGTCGCGAGCTGACCTATGCGGAGCTGAACACCCGCGCCAACCGGCTCGCCCGCCATTTGCGCCGCCTGCGCGTCGGACCCGACGTGCTGGTCGGGCTGCTGCTCGAGCGCTCCCCGGAAATGGTGGTGGCGATCCTTGGCGTGCTGAAGGCGGGCGGCGCCTACGTGCCGCTGGATCCTGGCGTATCGCCGGCGCGGATCGCCATGTTCCTCGAGGACAGCGGCGCGGCAGTGGTGGTGACGCAGGATCATCTTCGCGCCCGGGTCACCACGCCTTCCGAGGTGGTGGTGCTCGACGCCGTGTGGGGCGCGGGCGAGACGGCGGAGAACCTGGAGCCGATCTCCGGCCTCGACAACCTGGCCTACACCATCTACACATCTGGCTCGACCGGGAAGCCGAAGGGCGCCCTCATCACCCATCGAGGCCTGCTAAATTACCTCTCCTGGGCGACGCGCACCTATCCGAGCGAGGGCAGCGCCGGCGCTCCGCTGCATTCCCCCCTGGTCTTCGACCTGACCGTGACCAGCCTGTTCGTGCCACTGCTCACCGGCGCGGCCGTTGAGCTGATTCCGCCGGCGGCCGGCGTCGAAGGCCTGGCCGAGATGCTGCGATCGCACCGCGACTTCGGCCTCGTCAAGCTGACGCCCGCACACCTGGATGTGTTGAGCCGCCAGCTCAGCGGGACGGACGCCCAGCAGCGCAGCCGGGTCTTTGTCATCGGCGGCGAGAACCTGACGGCGGAGAGAATTGCCTTCTGGCGCACGCACGCACCCGACACGGTGTTGATCAACGAGTACGGTCCCACCGAAACCGTGGTCGGCTGTTGCGTGTACGCGGTAACCTCAGAGTTGACCGGCGGGAGCGTGCCGATCGGGAAGCCGATCGCCAACACGCGGCTCTACGTGCTCGACCCGGACTTCGAGCCGGTTGGCATCGGCGTGCCGGGCGAGCTCTATATCGCCGGCGCCGGCCTCGCCCGCGGATACCTGGGCCGGCCGGAGCTATCCGCGGACCGATTCGTGCCGGATCCCATGAGCCAGGATCCCGGAGAGCGGATGTATCGGAGCGGCGACCTGGTTCGCTACTTGCCCGATGGAAACCTCGAGTTCCTCGGCCGCACCGATCACCAGGTCAAGCTGCGTGGCTACCGCATCGAGCTGGGCGAGGTGGAGGCGGCGCTTGCCCGGCATCCGCAGGTCCAGACGGCGGTGGTTCGCCTTGTCCAGGACGAGCGGAATGACCCCTTCTTGTTCGCCCACGTCGTTCCGGTGCAAGGAGCCTCACCGAGCGGGGACTCGCTGCGGGGATTCCTCGCGGAGACGTTGCCTGGCTACATGATCCCGGCGCGCTACGCCGTGGTCGCGTCTCTGCCGCTGACGGTCAACGGCAAAGTGGATCGCAAGGCGCTTGCCGTCATGGGGCTTGCCCAGCCCGCGGTCGCGTCCGTGGCGGCGCCGGCGCGGTCGAAGCTCGAGGCGTCGCTTGCCGCGATCTTTGCCGAGGCGCTGGGCCTCGAAACCGTCGGCCTCCGCGACGACTTCTTCAAGCTCGGCGGGCACTCGCTGCTGGCCATCCAGGTGCTGGGACGCGTGCGCGAACGCTTCCAGGTCGACGCCTTGCTCCGAACGTTCTTCGAGGCGCCGACCGTCGCGCAGCTCGCGGACCAGGTTGAGGCCGCACAGCCGATGCCTGGCCCGCCGGCCGCCGCCGCGACCGCCCCGGCGGTCCGCGAGGGACGCGTGCCCCTCACGTTTTCCCAGGAACGTCTCTGGTTCCTCGACCAGCTCGAGCCGGGAAACCCCACCTACCTCGTGCCGGTCGCGTTCCGGCTGCGGGGTCGCCTCGACATCGAGGCTCTCGAGTCGGCGCTCTCGGCGCTGACGCTGCGCCACGAGGTGCTGCGGGCCACCTTCACCATGGTGGACGGCCATCCGGTTCAGGTGATCGGTCCCCGGTTGACCATTACGATCCCGGTGGTCGATCTTACCGGCCTGCCCGAAGACGAGCGCGAGGCGGAAGCCCACCGGCTGGCGGCCGAGGAGGCGCAACGGCCCCTTGACCTCGCCAGTGGACCATTGCTGCGCGCGAAGATCCTGCGCCTGGGGGTTGACGACCAGGTTGGGCTACTCACTGTCCACCACATCGTGTCGGACTGGTGGTCGATGCGGATCCTGATCCGGGAAGTGATGGCCCTCTACCGGTCGGCCATCAGCGGACGTCCAGTCGAGTTGCCT
>Ga0209027_1000616_pt1 | contig 12788 bp, 11 predicted proteins | sample GraSoi013_1_20cm_3_FD_185821 | JGI IMG/M metagenome (GOLD analysis project Ga0209027, IMG submission 185821) | Grasslands soil microbial communities from the Angelo Coastal Reserve, California, USA - Sample 09_27_2013_1_20cm (SPAdes) (version 2) | ecosystem: Environmental > Terrestrial > Soil >...
ACGCATGCGTGCCGGAATGTCCCGTCGAGGCGATCTTCGCAGAGGACAAGGTGCCGGAGCAGTGGACGGAGTACACGGCCATCAACGCAGAGAAGTCTCTGAGCGGTCTGCCCATCATCAGCGAGAAACTTGAACCGCTCTGCTAATCGCGGCGGAGCATTTTCCTGTTCGCATCGAGGCCGCGGGCGTGCAGCGGCTTCGGGCGCGCGAGCTTGAGCGCACACGTTCGGCGGCTCAGGAGACTGTTAGAGCTTTGAAGAGAATCATAAGAAGACGGCGGAAGCGGCATTGGTTCGGGGCGATTGCCGGGGGCCTCGCGGGTCTCACGGCAGGCGCGCTCGGCGCGACGCTCCTGCTCAGGCGAAGGGGCGACGAGCAGCAGGAGGGCAAGTCGATCTACCCGCAGTACAAACGACGCAACGCAGACCGCTGGGCGCGGCCCGGCATGCCGGTCACCTTCCGCGCCGAATTGATGCCCGGTCGCAACCGCTCCGAGCGAACCTTCCGCGTCGCCGAAGTCCATCCGAGTGGTCGCGTCACACTCGAAGACTTCACGGGCGAGCACACAGAGACCGAGTTCGAGCCGACCCGTCCCGGAGGCTAGACGATTTTCTTCTCATACGACCACCCACCCTCGCCAGCCGAGACGTTCTTGTGCTCGCGAGAGTATTCGAAGGTAAATACTATGCGACCGCGGCAGCCAGGATACTCTCCCTCATCGCTATCGTGGATTCTGTAACCGAGAATCTTTCCTCCAAAGTAGGACGGCTCTTTCTGCTTCTTGTGAAAGTAAATGTCACCGCCTACCAACGCCTGGGCCGTCTGTGGTGTAATGTCCCAGCACCAACTCTCAAAGACGTTGCCTTCGATTCTTATAAAGTGCGTCACTCGTTCTATCAGGTGAATTTTTCTGGGCATGCTAGTCCCTCACAGTTCCCGCTCTTCGCGGGCGGACGCCTTGTCAGACTTCTTCGAGACTCCAGAGGCCGAGGCACTTGCCCAACTCCTCGTCTTCGACTATCAACTGCGCGGGCGGCGGGAAGTCGAACGGCGGCAGTTGAAGGTTGAGTGAGCGCCACTCGCCCGTCTTGATGTCCGAGTTCACGCGCACGGACGTGTGAGTCGTTGCGAGCAGGAATCTCGCGCCGCTCCTCTTGAAGTTGGCGATTGCCGCGCGTGCGTGTTTGAAGGAGAGGTGTATAAGGCAATCGCGGCACAGTATCGCGTCCGCGCGCGGGAGCCTGTCGCGCGTGATGTCGAGGACGACGAACGCACGCCCCTCGCCGCCGTAAAGCTCTCGGTTGCGCCCGACGAGTTCCGGCACCACGTCCGCGCCCGTGTACTCCAAGCCCTCCAACTCGACGTGCCGCATCCAGTTGAAATCCCCGCACGCCGCGTCGAACAGCGACCGAGCGCCGACGCCCTTGAGCAGAACAGGCAGCGCCTCCCTCACGACACGCGTGCGCGCGAGCGTCGAGCCTCTGCCGGAGACCGACTCCGAATCAGCCCACTCCCTCGTCCTGTATATGTCTGTGAAGATTTCCCCCGCGTCGCGCCGCGCGAGTGCCTGCCCGATGCTCCTGAAGCGCCGATAAATCCGCGCGCCACGCGGCAGCACGGTCTTGACGAAGTATTTCGTCCGCTCAACCACGCAGTACACCTGTCAACTGATAGCCGCGCTGTAGCGGTTGAGTGGAATGACGCGTTGGGCGGCTCCAGCGGCAATACAACTCAAAGAATATCATCAAGCTCCCTTCGTATACTTTCACCCGCGGATTCAATGCCGTTTGTAATATCTATATAAATAATCCCAGCTATATCTGAGGGTAAATCTAAATCACCTTTGTACAAAAGTAGTACCCGCCCTCGTTCTCTCTCAAGTTTCGCAAGAAAATATCCTAATTCAAATATGACATTTTGCCGTGCCCTTCTCTTAGCTACGTTAGGTGTGGACGCGATGTAACCTATATCATCTGGTGTTAGTAGAACGAAAACGACATCTATGTTGCTCGCCTCATCTTCCAGTTTTTCGATGATTGTACGTCCAAGCGAAGGCTGTTCATGAAGGATAATCGGCTCACCAAGCTTCAAAGAATTCTGAATGTAGTTCTTCAACTCATACTTAGCTGTATCATCATGACCATGAACAATAAATATCTTCAATCTTTTGTGCGAAGTATCTTCATCCAAGATACGATTGATATATTCCAAGAAGACAAAAGCATCTCGCAAGCTCACTTTTGTTCGGAAATCCGTGCCAAAGCGCATAAAGGTATCCCTGATTTCTGAATCCAATCGAACCGTTAACGCGATTATAGGAAGATGGGGATAATGTGTTTTAATCCAACGACCAAAGAGCAACCCGGTATCCTGCCCAAATCTTGTTTCCATTGGACTATATTCCAGTTCTTCTTGTTCAGATGTAGGTATCATCATGTCAATAATAACTAAGTCGAACTCATGCTCTGACAATGAAGTTTTAGCCATGGTAATGGTTGTGGCCGTAACAACTTCGTACCCATCGGCTCGAAGACCATTGACATAGGGCATCAAAGCCGGAAGATCATTATCTATCCACAAGATTCTCTTATTTTTAACTATCCCTTTAATCTTCATGATTACAATCACTATCTTTTAGACGATTCGCCGGATGTGCTCTGTCTAACTGTCTTTGCCCGCCGAGAAGTCGCCGCGCTGTCACCACTCGTATTCGCGGCCCGGTTCCATTGCGGAGAGGCGTGGGACGCGGAGGGCTGCGAGTTCTTGGATGAGTTGGAGGCGGAAGGAGGGCTTGAGGTGCATGGCGAGGATGTCGAGGTCTTTGTGTTTGAGCTTGAGTAACTCCTGGCCGAGCGAGTCGGGCGTGAGGTGGCCGGAGGCGTCGGCGAGCTTAGCTAGGAAGTTGGGGAACGAGGACTCGATGAGCAGGGCGTCAACGCGCGGCTCGCGGTTGACGAGGTGCCAGAAGTCTTCTGTGGAGGCCGTGTCGGAGCTGAAGGCGATTGTCGTCTCGCCGTCGGTGAAGACCATGCCGACCGTGGGGACGATGTGGCGGACGGGGACTGCCGTGACGCGCAGGTGCGCGACGCGGAACTCCTCGCCCGTGCGGAAGGGGACGAACTGCATGACGGGCGTCGTGCCGTTGTTGAAGTTCTGGAAGGGCGGGTAGACCGTGCCGTTGAAAACGTCGCGCGCGACCAAGTCGCAGACCTCCTGGGTCGCGTGGATGCGTATCGGCTCCTTGAGGAAGGCGAAGAGGTCGTCAACGAAGATGGGGAGCGTAGCGAGATGGTCTATGTGCGGGTGCGTGATGATGACGTCGCGCACGCTCTCGCGCTCGGCGTCGTCGAGGCCGATGGCGATGCTCCCGGCGTCGAGCGCCACGCGCCCGTCAACGACGAAGCAGCTCAGCCGCTGCTCCGGCGAAGGGTGCCCGTCGGGGCTGATCGTGCTCGGAAGGAGTTTTATCTTCAAAAGCAGTGATGAGTGATGAGTGATGAGTGATGAGTGATGAGTAAAGGCCGAACGCTTTTACTCATCACTCATCACTCATCACTCATCACTTCCTTTCAAGTTGAAGGCGCAGGCGGTAAATCTGCCGCACGTAGTCGGCCTCGCGCTCGGCGTCGGTCGCGCCGCGCGGGCATATGCCGCGTGCGACGCGCGAGCGGTGGAAGGCGAGTTCGCTCGCCGCGCGGTTGAACCTGGCGCGCGCGCGCCAGTGCGAAAAGCCGCCGGCGGCGAGCGCGCGGTAGGAAGCGCCCATGCGCCCGCCGACGGAGCACAGGCACGCGTAGTCGGCCTCCGTGATGAGCCCGCTCGCGAGGTCGCGCCGAAGGTGCTCGCGAAGTATGCGCCCCTCGCGCCTGAGCGAGAGCGCGACTACGAGGAGCATGCCGAAGAATGTCGGCATCATCACGAGGAAGTAGGTCAGCAGGACGTATGCGCCGTTTTCGTTCAGGCCGCTCAGACGCGCCGAAGTGTTCCAGCCCGCGTGCAGGAGCACAGCCGCGAGGAAGCCGAGCGCGGGCGCGACAAACTTAACGGCGCGGCGGTCGGACTGCGCCGCGAGTCCGAGGCCGACGCCGGTCATGCCAGTGAACAGAGGGTGCGCGAAGGGCGAGAAGAGTCCGCGCACGATGAAGACCCCGACGGCGTTGTGCTCGGCGACGGCCACGCCGTAGTACTTGACGTTCTCGGTCATCGCGAAACCCAGTCCGACCATCGCCGCGTAGACTATCCCGTCGGTCACGTCGTCGAACTCGTCGCGCTGCCAGAAGAAGAGTATGAAGAGCACGAGCGCCTTGGCCGTCTCCTCGACGACGGGCGCGGAGACGATCATGCCGTAGGAGTTGGCCGTGCTCGCGTCGGAGAACGACTCGACGATAAGGACGCCGAGCGAGTTGATGACGATTGCGAAGAAGACCGCGACGAGCGCGCCCCAGAAGAAGGCGGTGGCGAGCATCCAGGGCGGCTCCGGCTCGTACCGGTCGAGCCAGAGGACGAGCGCGACGTAGACGGGGACGGGGACGGCTGCGGCGACGAGTCCCGTGAGCAGCGGCACGAGTCCGGTCTCGTAGCCGATCATCCAGAGCGTGAAGAGGCCGGCGAGGAGAGCGGCCAGCACCGCGAGCGAGGCGAAGGCCCAGCGCAGCACGCGACGCTTCCCGGCGTGGAGCGCCGGCCCGGCGGCCACCTGGGGGTAAGAGGGGGCGGTGAACTGATCCATAAGCGTGCCCGGCGGCGCTCAGGCCGGCAAAAGAGTTGTTACTCGCGCGAACGTCCTGGGCAAGGCGTGCGCGCGCCGCGACCGTATAAGAGACTAACCCCGCGAGTTCAGGTAGAACAACAAAATCAGGAGGCCGCCGATGAGCAGCACGGCGACGAAGCCTATGACGGCGAGGAGTACGGTGTTACTGCCGCGTGCGGGCTCCGGCGCGGGCGTCTGCGTCGAGGGGGCCGGGGCGTGTGCGCTCGGGCGCGCGGGCTTGGCGGCGGCGGCTGCGGCTGAAGGTCTCGGCGCGGGCCGCGAGGGCGGCGTCGCGGGCCTCGGCGGCGGCGTGGAGGGCATTTGCTTGCCGACCATCGTGGCCGCCATGTCCCAATCGCCGCCGCGGTTCTGCGCCGCGTCGCTCATCCCTACGACGGACCCGCACTTCGGGCAGAAGGCCTGGTCGGAGGCCACGGAAGCGCCGCACTTCTGACACTTCAACTCCATTTCGGAAACTCCCCTCGTCTTCAAAACAGTCGGCCCCGCGCGCGCGACGCGCGAGTCAGCCCCGACAGCGTTCGGGCCCGCGCCGAAGAACTCAGGTCGAGGACGGATGAGCGCCCGTCTCGGAAGCGCCCCGGCGAAAACGGAACGCAAGTATAACGGTAACGGCTCGCCTATTCCAGCAGGAATTTAAAGCCGGGCGCGCCGAGTCGCGGCGCGACTGTGGATGGACTTGGCCCGCTGGTAATGACTATAATCCCCGTTCAGCCGGAGTCGGCGGTCAGCCTCGTTCACTTCACAATGGGCGTGCACGCGAAGGGCGGCGCGCCTCCGAGTTTCGCCGGAGAAGAATTTTTGCCCACCCGTACAGCCGAGCCAGCGGTGCAGGAGGCGACTCGCGCGCGCGCGCGTCGCCGCGCGCACCCGCACCCGCGCATGCCCTCCACGGCAGGTTACATGGCCGTGGCGGGCGGGCTCTCGCTCGCGCTCTTCTGGGGCATTTGGCTTCTGCTTCGCTCGGACGGCGACGAAGCGCCTTGGATTCCGGCGGGGGTCGCCGCGGGCTTCGTCATACTGGTCGCCGCAGCCGCGCGCGAGATCGTCATGCGCCGCGCGTGGGCGCGCTACACGCGCGAGATGGAGTTGGTGATGGGCGCGGGCGAAGTGCCGCGCACGGTTCTGAAGCCGAAGCCCGCGGCCTCGAACTGGTCGGGCATGCAGGCGCAGGTGGCGGCGCTGCGCGGCCTGCAACAGCGGCTCGTGGAACTCGACGCGGCGACGACGCCCCCGGAAGCGCACCTCGAAGCCTACAGGCTCTGCGAGCAGTACCTCGCGGGCACCGACGAGGTTCTGCGCACGCCGGGCGGGGCCGCCGAGATGAGGGTCGCGCTGCGCTCGGGCCAGGAGCGCGTGCGTGCGCTGCAGCGCAAGCACCTGCTCGCGTGGGCGCGCGGCGAGACGACGCGGCTCACGCAGGAGGCGCAGCGCCGCGTCCGACTCTCCGACCGCATCGAGACGGCCCAGCGCGCGCTCGAAGTTTTGGGCGAGGCGCTGCGGGTCTGCCCCGGCGAGCAGGAGCTGCGCGACTCTTCGGTCGCCGTCAGGAACTTCATCGCGTCTGTGAAGGTCGGGCAGTGGGTCGAGATGGCCGAGCGCGCGGCCTTCCGCGGCAAGTACGCGCGCGCGGTCGCGCGCTACCGCGACGCGCTCTTCTACCTCTCGCGCGCAGACATGGGCGAGGACGCGCGCGACGAGGCCGCCACGCGCATCCAACGCGAGATCGAGATGCTGCGCGCGCGCATGCGCACCGGCGACGACGCGGCAGCCGCCGACGCCCCCGCCGAGTTGAAGTTCACGGCGCGCGACGCGCGCGCGCGCACGCCCAGGCGTCGCGGCACGAAAGAGCGCGACGGGGGCGGGGAGGTCGCCGGGTGATCGCGCAGCGCTGCCCCAAGTGCGGGAGTTCGCGCCTGCGGCGCGGCTACACGGACACGCCTCTGCTGCTGCGCCTCATTGGCGTTTACCGCTTCCTGTGCGACAATTGCAACCTCCTGTTCAAGGGCTTCGCCGTCCCCGGCACAGTGCCCGCGCGTGGCAGCCGTCGGCGACGACACCGGACGGAGCGCGCCGCGCCCCCGGCGAATTCAGCCGGGCGGCACGAGCGTTGATCGAGTTTCGTAGTCAAGGATTAGCCACCGCAGACACAGGGGAATTAGGAAGTTGAAATTTTAAATCTGAGATCTAATTTTTATCTCTGTGTCTGCGGTGCCTGCGGTGGCTAATCTTAGTTCTTGAAAAGTGAAGTGCCTCGCTTCCACAGGAAGGTGTTTATGAAAACGAAAAGCATTCTTCTCATGCTCGCCGTCTGCGTCTCAGCCGCGGCGACGGCCCTCGCGCAGCAGCAGGACAGCGGCGGCGGACAAGCGTCGCAGGTGCCCGTCATCAACACGGCCTCTACGGGCGCGCCTTCGATAGACACGATGGGCGTCAAGAAGTACCTGCTCGGCCCCGGCGACGTGCTCGATCTTCGCGTCTACAACGAGCCGCAGTTCAACAGCAGGCTGGTCGTCAACGACGAGGGCAACATCGAGGTGCCCTTCGTCGAAGACCCGATCCCGGCGCGCTGCCGCACCGACCGCGAGATCAAGCAGGACATCGTCGTCGCGCTCAAGAAGTTTCTCAACAAGCCGCAGGTGAGCCTGCAGGTCTCCGAGATGAAGAGCCGGCCCCCGGCGGTCGTCTTCGGCGCGGTGCGCTCGCCCTCGCGCGTGCAGATGCAGCGCCGCGCGCACCTGCTCGACCTGCTCGCCACGAGCGGCGGAGTCACCGAGGCCGCGGGCGGCGACATCCAGATCTTCCACACGGAGCCGCTCATGTGCCCGGAGCCGGAGGACCTGGCCGCCGTGCCCGTTGACACCTACAAGCCCACAGACCCGACGCAGATCGGCTACGACATCTACAGCGTGCGCGATCTAAAGGAGGGCAAGAAGGAGGCCAACCCCGTCATACGCCCCGGCGACATAGTCATCGTGCAGGAGGCGCAGCCCGTCTACATCACGGGTGCCGTGCGCGCGCCGCAGGGCCTCTACCTCCAACAGGGGATGCAGCTCAAGCAGGCCATCGCGATGGTCGGCGGCCTCAACAAAGAGGCGAAGGCCAGCCAGGTGGTCATCTGGCGCAGGCAGAAGGGGTCGCCCGAGCCGAAGAAGATGATCGTCAACTTCAACGACATCAAGAGGGAGAAGGCGAAAGACATCGAGCTTCAGCCCTACGACATCGTCGAGGTGACGGACAACTCCGGCAGCCTCACAAACACCCTGCGCGGGATGTTCATGGGATCGCTCAACAGCGCGACCACCGTCATGGGGCAGACCATCGTGCCCCGCATCATCTACTAACCCCTCGCGTCTCCGCGAACCGTTCGGAGAGGCTGGCCGTCGTGGTCGGCCTCTCTTTTTGTGCGCCGAGACTGGTCGCCGCCGTTGGCCGCGCGCCCCGCGCGTGTGGTAAATTTACGGTTTCGTCCGCAGCACTAATTTTTTTTCGGGAGAGACTGTGATGAGTAGAAACGTGACCAGGGCCGCCGCGGAGGGCACGCGCCGCAGGCGACGCCGCAACTCGATCCTGCTGAGCGTCGCCGCCGTCGCCGTTATCGTCATACTGCTCGCGCTCGAACAGGTGGCGCTGCTCTACCTGATCGCGACGCTGGGCGTCGCGGTGCTGCTGATAATCGTCGCGTTCGCAGACCTGCACGGCGCGCCCGCCGAGGTCGCGCAGCCAGCGCCCGCCGACTCCGCCGCGGGCATAGCCGACCGCACGGCCAGTCCCGCCGCCGCCGCGACGACCTCCTTCGCCCCGACCGCGCCGCGACCGCACAGGCGCAAGCGCAGAAGATAAGCCGGAATAGATTTTGGTGATTATCCCCCTTCACTTGTCCAAAGGGATAATCACACGGATTTTAAGAGGGGGGCCGGGCCCCTCTCCCCGGCTTGTCGGCTTGTGGGTTTTGAGTTCTATCGCTCAACGCTCTTCGGTTGACGAGTCGGGGAGAGGGGCCCGGCCCCCTCTCCTTCTTTGATTAAGCCTCGCCCCTTCCCGCGCGTCCTCATTCAATGCGCGCGGTGAACAGAGGCGCTACAGTGAAGAGACAAGCCGGCAAAACGCGCGCGCTTCGCCCCCGAAAGCGAACCGCTTTCGGCCCCGCGCTTTGGCCGGAGCGCGGCGCGGCGAAGATAATGTTTGAAGTCGAGGCGCGCGCCTTGCTATGATGTCTTAGCCGCCCGCGCGGCCTGCGCCCCGCCCCGTTTCCTGAGCTTATCTCCTCGTTGAGTAGCTTTTTTCTCCCCACCGAACGTTCCCCGACCATCCCGAAAATTGACAAGGGGTTATACATGCGTCTGATCTCCACTCTCCTGATTCTCGCCGCGCTTATTCTCATGCCGCTGCCGCAAGCGCGCGCGTACACTTTGCAGTACACGAACACGACCGCCGCCACACAAATCCACTGGCCGACGACGAACATCACCGTCGAGCTCTCGACCTCGCTCAGCAACCCTCCGCCCTTCGTCCACGCCACGGGCGCGCAGGTCGTGCTGGCGGCGCGGCGCGCGCTCGCGCGCTGGTCTCTGGCCTCGAACATTCAGTTCACCGTCACGACGACCACAGCCCAGGACGCGGTCGCCGACGGTCACAGCGTAATAACCATCGCCGACACCGGCAACAACCGCGCGCTCTTCAGCACGGGCCTTCGACCGGGGCGCGCGCGCGTCGTGTTCGACCCCTCGACGGGCTTCATCAACGAGGCCGACGTGGCGCTCAACCCGAACGTGACGCGGCTCGACCAGTTCGGCAACGAGGTGGCGAGCTTCTTCTCGACCGACGGCACTTTCGACAGCTACGACCTCGAATCAACCCTCACGCACGAGATCGGCCACACGCTCGGCCTCGAACACTCCGGCGAGGTCGCCGCCACGATGCAGCCGCGCCAGGGCGTCAACGGCACCTACAACCTCCCGAACTTCACCACGCGCACGCTCGCCGGCGACGACGTGGCCGGCGTCCGCGCCGTCTACGGCCCGCGCAACGGCACGGGCAGCATCGCGGGGCGCGTAACCTTCAACAGTTCGGGCGGGGCCGCGGCCTTCGGCGCGCACGTCTTCGCAGAGGACGCCGCGACGGGCCGCGTCGTCGCCGGCAACGTCGCCGTCGCGAGCGGCGCGTACCGAATAGACGCCCTGCCGCCCGGGCAGTACCGCGTCGTCATCGAGCAACTGGACGAGCCCGTGAGGGCCGATCAGATAGGCTCGAACGGCGGGGGCTACCCGGCGAGCGCGCTCGCCAGCACCGCCCCCTTCCTGACGACGGAGGCGGGGACGTTCACGGTCTCCGCCGACAGCACTCTGCCGCTCGACGTGTCCGTGCCCGGCGGAATCTCCCCATTCAACCCGACCTTCATCGGCACGGGCAGCAGCGGCCAACTCTCGAAGGTCGCCGTGCCGGTCGTTCCGGGCCAGCCCATGACCGTACTCGTCGGCGGCGACAACCTCGGGGTTATCCCCTCGAACGGCGTGACGGTAAACTCGCCCTTCATCACCGTGTCGAACGTCCAACAGATCGCGGGCTTCGGCATACCCATCGTCAGCTTCGACATCACGCCGAGCATTCTGACGCCGCCCGGCGACTACGACATACGCTTGCAGTCGTCCGCGGGGCAGGTGGCTTACGTCTGCGGCGGCCTGACCGTTGACCTCCCCGTAGGCGTGCCCGCGGGGACGAACCTGATTGACAACTCGCAGTTCTTCGTCGCGCAGCACTACCGAGACTTCCTCTCGCGCGAGCCCGACACGTCGGGCCTCAACTTCTGGGTGAACGAGATTGAAGGCTGCGGCGCGAACGCGGCGTGCCGCGAGGTGAAGCGCGTCAACGTCAGCGCGGCCTTCTTCCTCTCCATCGAGTTCCAGAACACTGGCTACCTCGTCTACAGAATCTACAAGGCCGCGTTCGGCAACCTGCCGGGCAGGCCCGTGCCCGTGCGAATGCAGCAGTTCTTCCCGGACACGCAGGAGATAGGGCGCGGCGTGGTGGTCGGGCAAGGGAACTGGCAGCCGCAGCTCGAAGCGAACAAGCAGGCCTTCGCCACGGAGTTCGTGCAGCGCCCCGCGTTCGTCGCGCGCTACCCGGCTGGGACGAGCGCTTCGGACTTCGTGAACGCGCTCGACGCGAACGCGGGCTTCGTGCTCTCGCCCGACGAGAAGACGACGCTGATTAACGAACTCGCGCCGAACCCAGCGGACGCGCAGCTGCGCGCGGACGTGCTGAGGCGTGTGGCGGAGAACCAGACGCTGCAACAGCGCGAGTTCAACAAGGCGTTCGTGCTGATGCAGTTCTTCGGATGCCTCCGGCGCAACCCGGACGACCCGCCCGACTCAGACTTCAACGGCTGGCAGTTCTGGCTCTCGAAGCTCGACCAGTTCAACGGCGACTTCGTCGCCGCCGAGATGGTCAAGGCCTTCATCAACTCGGCAGAGTACCGACAGCGCTTCGGCTCTTGACGGGCGGCGCGACCATTAAAAAAGAAGGACGGGCGGAGAAGCTTTGAAGCTTCTCCGCCCGCCTTTTGTTGTCCGCCCGATGTTGCGTCGGGTTGTATCAGACGGACAAACCGGAACCGCGACGCGTCTACAGCGCGTCGCCGCTCATGAGAATCCCATCGCCGCTCATCAGGATTCCGTTGCTGACGAGGACGCCATTGCTGACGAGCACGCCGTTGCTGACGAGGACGCCGTCACCGCTCATAAGGATGCCGTCGCTCAGCATGATGCCGTCGCCGATCACGATTCCGTCCGTGAGTATGATGCCGTCGCTGAGCAGTATGCCGTCGCCGATGAAGATGCCGTTAGAGAGGACGGGGTTCTCTTTGAAGAGCACGCCGTCGGCGTAGAGGACGCGGCTTGAGGCCGCCACCGACTCGCCGCCGATTCGGAGCGTGTGGTTGAGCGAGCTGAGCGTTGTGTTCGGGCGGAAGACCTGATTCCCGGCCTTCAGCTTGTCGGAGTTCGGCACGAAGGCGTTTGACATCTCGACCGCCGCCGCGGCGTTGACCACGCCGACGCCCTGCGTGAAAACGTTCTCGGCGCGTGTCTTGAAGAGTGAGCCGGGCAGCGCGTTCGCAGTCCGCATCAGCGCGGCCTTGACGAGCGCGGGGGTGAGCGACCTGTTGGCTTCGAGCATCAGCGCGACCGTGCCGGCGACGACGGGCGCGGAGAAGGAGGTGCCGTAGTAGTTGTAGTAGGCCCTCGCCAGAGCGCCGTTCGCAGAGGTCTGAATAACGCGGTCGGGACGCTGCGCCGCAGAGTTCGGGTTCTCCTGCGACATCGCCGCGACGACGCCGCGCCCCGGCGCGACCAGGTCGGGCTTAATGATGTTGTCAACGAGCGTCGGGCCGTGCGAGGAGAACTGCGCCATCGCGTCGTCGGAGCGACGGGCGGTGCCGCGCGAGTCGGACGCGCCGACCGTGATCGCGTAGGGGCTGTTGCCGGGGCTGTCAATGCCGCCGTAGACGGGGCGGTACAGGGGGTCGCCGTTCTCCCTGTAGCCGATGATCTCGTCCGTGTGGCCGTTGTTGCCTGCGGCGGCGACGACGACGATGCCGTTGACGACTGCGCGCTCGACCGCTTTGCAGAGCGGGTCGTTGCGGAAGGACTCGCGCACGCGCGTGCCGAGGCTGAGGTTGATGACGCGGACGTTGTAGCGCTTCTGGTTGACGATGGCCCAGTTGATTGCGTCCATCGTCGCGCTGGTCGTGCCCACGCCGTTCGAGTCGAGCACCTTGAGGTCAACGATGCCGGCTTCGGGGGCGATGCCGACGTAGCTCGCGCCGTAGCCGAAGGAGGCCGCGCCGTTGCCGGCGGCGACGCTCGCCACGCCCGTCCCGTGTCCGTCGCGGTCGCCCGCGCCCGTGCCCGTGAAGTCAACGGAGGCGACGATGCGCGACTGGCCGTTCTTCTGGAAGTCTGGGTGCGAGGCGCTGATGCCGCTGTCAATGATCGCGATGCCGACGCCCTTGCCCGACAGG
>Ga0209027_1000617_pt1 | contig 12758 bp, 6 predicted proteins | sample GraSoi013_1_20cm_3_FD_185821 | JGI IMG/M metagenome (GOLD analysis project Ga0209027, IMG submission 185821) | Grasslands soil microbial communities from the Angelo Coastal Reserve, California, USA - Sample 09_27_2013_1_20cm (SPAdes) (version 2) | ecosystem: Environmental > Terrestrial > Soil >...
AAGTGGCCCTGAAGATACGCATTGTGCGCTTCGACATTGCTGGGAGCACCTCTTTGAGCCGGCCGATCCTGCGATCCGAGCAAAGTCACCTTTAGCGATTCAGCGACTGCCCTCGCTATTTCCTCCTGCACTGCAAAGATATCCTTTAGTTCGCGATCAAACGTTCGCGTCCATAGCTCGATTCCATCTGCTGCGTTAATCAGCTCGGCTACGATGCGTACGCGATCGTCCTGCTTGCGCACCGTGCCTTCGAGAAGCGTGCTTACGCCCAGCTTCTCGCCGATGGCTTTCGGTTCCTCATGCCTGTCTTTAAAACGAAATGAAGAACTGCGTCCAATGACTTTCAGCCCGTTGATTTGTGCCAGAGCTGCGATCAGTTCTTCAGATAATCCGTCCGAAAAATATTCATCGTGTGGATCACCGCTTTCATTAAGCAATGGCAACACCGCGATCGATTTTTGCGGCGTCGCTGTAGCCGCCTCGCTGTGTCGAGGCGTTGCATTTCCAGCGGTATAGCGTCCGAGAAAAAACACACCGATCGACAGAAACGCGCCGACGATGACTATATAGATCCAAGCTTTGCCGCGTGAATGTTCACGCGCCGCGTCGGCAACTGCCGTTCGCTTAATTCCTTCGGGCGTTGATTCAAAAGCCCACGCGATCATCAGCGCGATGGGAAAGCCGATTACCACTAAGAGCACCACGAGTCGGACGGCCCAGTTCGGGATTTCGAAAAACGGAAAGACCTGCGTCGCGATTTGAATTAACAACCACGCCACGACCCCATAGGCGACCGCGACCTTGTAAACATTGCGCCGCTTCAGTTCGGCGAAGAACTCCTTCATTGTTTCGATGCGGTTACTTTTTGAACCAACGCTTCGAACCGCGGATCGCGGCGCAGATCGTCCAGCATTGGATCAACTTTTATGCCAAAAAGGTAGTTGGTCTCTTGTTCCTGGTAGGCATGTTCGAGCTCTTCGATCGCGCGGTCTTTATCACCCAAACCGATCTGAACCAGCGCTAAAGCGTAAGGCGCGACGTAGTGCGACTTCGCTTCCTCATTTAGCCGAGCGAGAATTTTTTGCGCTTCATCTCTCTGCCCATTGCGCCCGTAGGCCTGACCGAGCATGGCGAGTGAGTAGGGATCGTTGTTTAACTCGAACGCTTTTTGAAATTCAGCGATCGCTTCGCTCAAGTGTGCCTTAAATTGAAGAACCTCACCCAAATAGTAATGCGCCAGAAAAAACTGGGGACCGATTTCCAGTGTCTTGCGAACCTGTGCCTCGGCTTCATCGTAGCGGCGGGCACTAAAATAAATCCAGCTGGTGTCGGCATTAATGACCAATGAAAGCGGATCGAGCTCGATCGCGCGTTTTGCTTCCGAAATCGCCGAATCAAATTGCGCGAGTGTCAGGTGCGCCAAGGCAAGCCAGTGATGCGCGGTCGCGTAGTTCGGCTTCAACTCCACCGCACGCTTTAGCTCGTCCAGCGCGCGATGGAGATCGAGTTCCAGGGTCGTAAGCAATCCAAAAGAAGCGTGGGCTTCGGCTAACGAATCGTCGAGCTCGAGCGCTTTCTTCAGAGCTGATCTTGCCGGCGGAAGCGATTCCGCCGGAGAAACAGCGGCGTATGAGGAAAGAAGCAGATAGGAGTCTGCCAGGCCGACATAAGCCAACGCATAATTCGGATCTTTGGCGATGGCCTGATTAAAATAGTCGATCGCTTTGCGCAGGTCCGTGCCAGTCCGCTTGTTCCAAAAGAATCGGCCTTTGAGATAAAGTTCGTACGCTTCTGGATTCACCGTCGGCGTTTTCGCGATCGAGGTTTTCTCCGAGCCGCTGAGCCTTGCTTGCAACGTCTCAGCGATGTTCTTGGCGATCTCGCTCTCGACCGCAAAAATGTCAGTGAGCTTGCGATCGTAAGTGTCGGCCCACACGTGCGCGTCCGTGATCGCGTTGATAAGCTGCACATTCACGCGAACCTGGTCGGCTGCTTTTTGGACGCTGCCTTCAAGAATGTTGGTCACGCCGAGTTGTTTCGCGATCTGGGGAAGATTTTCCGGCGCGCTTTTGAAATGTTGGGTCGATGTTCGCGAAATGACTTTCAGGTCCGCCACTTTGGCGAGTCGCGTCAGGATTTCATCCTGCACGCCTTCGGCAAAGTAAGCGTTGTCCGGATCGCGGCTGAGATTGTCGAATGGCAGGACGGCAATCGATTTTTGTGGTAGGGACGGACCGCCGGGCCGTCCGTCTTCAGCCGTCCGTGAGGCCGTATAGCGTCCGAGAAAAAACAATCCGATCGAGAAAAGACCGGCTATAACAACCACATAAATCCAAGTGTGTTTCTTCGATCGCGCCGCCGCCGGCATCGCATCAGCCGTTGCGGTGCGTTTAATTCCTTCCGGCGTCATTTCGAACATCCAGGCCAGAATCAGCGCGACCGGCAAACCGACGATGATAAGCAGGACAATCAAGCGGATCACTAAATTGGGGATGTCGAACACCGGCAATACCTGCGCGATGCCCTGAGAAAGGGCCCAACCAGCGACGATGTACGCGACTGCAACCTTATAAACGTTGCGCCGCTTCAGCTCGGCGAAGAAGTTGTTCATTTCGAAGCGGTCGCTGATTTGAATTCTGCGGCCGGAACAATCTTTTCCGCAAGCGCCTCGAAACGCGGATCACCGCGCAGTGGATCGAGCAGCGGGTCAACTCTGATAAATCCTATGTCAGAGCCCGCGCGATCCTGATAACTTTGTTCAAGCCAACGGAGCGCCTCTTCTTTATCGCCCAGTCCAAGATAAATAAGGGCAAAGCTGTAGGCTGAGACATATCGCTCCTGGGATAGCTTCTCGAGTTGATCCAGGATTTTTTCGGCCTCCATCTTGTTACCCGAGAGACCATAAGCGCGGGCGAGCACCCCGAGCACCGAAGGATCGTCGTTTAACCCTCGCGCCTTTTGGCACTCGACAATCGCTGCGTCACGAGCGCCTTTCGCGTCCAGCACCTGACCAAGAACGAGATGCGCGATGTAAAAGCCAGGATCCATTTCCAGCGTCTTGCGCAGCTGCGCGATAGCTTCATCGTAGCGGCGCGCATAATAGTAATCGCTGCCCAGATCCGTGTTGATGACGAGCGAGAGAGGATCCAGCTCGACGGCTCGCTTTCCCTCCACGATCGCGTCATCAAACCGGCCCAATGCGGCCAGAGTGTTGTTGCCATACTGTTGGTGAGCAATCGCGTAATTCGGATTCAGCTCAATCGCGCGTTGAAATTCCCTAATCGCTTGAGCGGAATCGAAATCGTAAAGCCAAATCGCCAGCGCCAAGGTGGTATGCGCTTCAGCGAGAGTGTCGTCCAGCTGAAGGGCTTTCGTTGCCGCCGCCTTGGCTTTCGGGTAGCAATCTCGCGGCGTGCCTGCCGTGTAGCCGGGTAGCCATACGTAAGCATCGGCGACTCCGGCGTAGGCGAGTGCGTAGTTCGGGTCTACCGCGATGGCTTGCTGAAAGTAATCGATCGATTTCTTCAGATCGTTACCGGTGCGCTTGTTCCAAAAATAGCGGCCTTTAAGATAAAGCTGGTGCGCTTCAGTACTCTCGGTTGGTCGCGCTGCAATGACGTGCTGTTCGGAGCCAGTCAACTTAGCCTGCAACGTATCGGCAATCGCTTTCGCGATCTCGGTCTCAACCGCAAAAATGTCAGTCAGTTTGCGATCGTAGGTGTCGGCCCAGAGATGCGCGTCGGTCAGGGCGTTGATCAGTTGGACGTTTACTCGGACCTGATCGCTCGCTTTCTGAACGCTGCCTTCCAGGATGTGCATGACTCCGAGTCTCTTCGCAATCTCGGGAAGGTTCTCCGGCGCACTCTTGAAATGCTGCGTCGATGTGCGCGAGATGACTTTGAGGTCGGCCACTTTCGCGAGACGGGTGAGGATTTCGTCCTGAATCCCTTCGGCAAAAAACGCGTTGGCTTTGTCTTCGCTCAGATTCTCAAACGGCAACACAGCGATTGATTTCGCCGGCAACTCGTTAGGCGCCGCAGCCGCAGCCCTGTTACTAGCGGTATAGCGACCAAGAAAGAATAACGCGACCGAGATCGCGGCGCCGGCCACCACAACGTATATCCAAGCGTGTCTTTTCCGTCCGGTCGCCTTCGTCATTGCGTCGGCAACTTCGGTTCGCTTGACTCCTTCGGGTGTGATCTCGAAGAACCAGGCGAAGACCACCGCGACTGGAAAGCCAACAACAATCAGCAGGACAATAATCCGGATTGCCCAATTAGAAATGTCGAAAACTGGAAATACCTGCGCGATTCCCTGCGACAGAGCCCATCCGGCAACCAGGTAGGCGATGGCGACTTTGTAAACGTTGCGCCGCTTCAGCTCGGCTAGGAAATTGCTTGGATTCACATTTGGCCAGTAATCGGACGGCTAATTGTACAGAAGGCAGAGCAAAGTCCAGACTTAGGTGCCCTAGCGCTGCACTCTTGTTGTGCGGCGCCGAATCAGCTAAGCCAATCGCATGGAGACGGACCGAGCTCTTACTAATTCGGCTTCCCTCAGCAAAGAACGGCTGCTTCGCATCCTCGGAGTGACCTTTGGCGTCGCGGTCGGCATCGGCGGAACAATCGGGATTGGCATTCTGCGAGTTCCAGGGAGCGTCGCCGCCCATCTCGGTCATAGCGGACTCATCATGGCAGTATGGATACTCTCCGGATTGTATGCTTTCACCGGTGCAAACACCTATGCTGAGCTCGGCACAATGCTGCCGCTGGACGGCGGACCTTATGTTTATGCTCGTCGTGCGTACGGTGAGTTTGGTGGATTTCTTGTCGGCTGGAGCGATTGGCTCCTCCGCACCAGTTCGATGGCATATTTGGCGGTTGCGTTAACCGAATACGCTGCCGGGCTGTTCTCTTACAATCCCAGTGTCATCACTCCGGCGGCAATTGTGGTGTTGATCTTCTTCACCGCGTTTCACTGGCTAGGCCTGCGCGTAGGTAGCCGGGCTCAGGAAGTCATGAGCTTGTTCAAAGTTGTCGCTTTCTTCGTCATCATCGCTGCCTGCTTTCTCTTTAGCCCGAAGCTAAACGCCGCCCCAGCCGCAAAGCCGACGCTCTTTTCCGATCCCAAGCTTTTGTTCGTGGCCATCGCTTTGTCGATGCAAAGCATTCTTGGTACTTATGCTGGCTGGCATGCGCCGGTCTATTTTTCAGAGGAGAACACCGATCCGGCAAAAAGCATTCCTCGCTCGCTTTTTTCCGGCGTTGCTGTGGTGATGGCGATCTACGTGCTGATTAACTTCGCGATGCTCTATGCGCTGCCTATGTCAAAGCTAGCAGGCTCAAAATTAGCAGCGGCAGATGCCGCTCAGCTTATCTTCAGTGGCTATAGCAGCCAGATCGTGACCAGCATCATGTTGATTTCCCTCCTTGGGATTATCAACGCCTCCTTCCTTTTCACGCCGCGCGTGATGTTCGCTCTTAGCCGCGACGGACTCTTCTTCCATTCCGGTGTCAGGATAAATACCGGAGGCACACCTACCACAGCCTTGCTCGTAACTGCTTTGGTTGCGATCATGCTTGCGGGCGTCGGCAGCTTCGACAGGCTATTCGCTTTTACGGCCTTCCTAACTGTCCTCGTTGATGTAGCGGCATTCGGCACGATATTCGTTTTGCGTTGGCGCGAGCCCGACCTTCCCCGACCCTTCAGAGCCCGCGGCTATCCTGTGCTTCCAGCGATCGTGTTTCTCGGGGCCGCCCTGCTCTTAATTGCTTTCGTCGTGAGTAGCGCCGAAAACAGCCTCTATGCTGTCATAGGAATCGCAATTAGTTATCCTGTGTATCTTCTAGTCAAAAGGCTCGTGAAGGCGGTAGCAATCTAAGCCACGCTTGCGCGGTTTCGGGAAATAGACCGTCGCCGTCGGAAGCGCATGGCGGTCAATTCTTTGCCCGTCTGTTTCGCGCCGGCTTGGGGCACGAGCAGCAATCTCGGCCGTCGCAGATTCTTCACCTTTCCCGCCAGGACAATGGCGTTACGCTCCGCGCCGGGGCTATCCAAAAGCCGCACGGACCAGCCCCGCTCTTTGAATCCCGCAGCAATTTTATCTGCCGTCGGATCTGACTTCCGTTCCAAACAAACATTTACCATGGCCAGGCCGTTGCGTCGCAGGCAGCGGCCCGCCGCCTCAAAAAATGCCGCATCCTTCATGTGCGCTGGAATGTCCTCGCCGGTAAAAGCGTCCACAATGAGCACATCATAGTGCCGCTGTTTTTTTTGCATGAATGCCAATCCATCGCCCACATGACATGCGACGTTTCGCGGCAGACCAAAATAGCGCTTTGCGAGCCTGAGTGAGACCGGGTCGATATCAACAATGGATACCCGCTTCCCTGCTCGAGCCAGCATGGTACCGAGAGTGCCGCCGCCACACCCGATCATGAGGATGCTTTTCCCGGCGTGTTGTAACACCAACCCATAAAGGGCATGGATATGCGCATGGAGGCTGATGCCGTTGACGTCGGCCGTGCTTTGCCAACCGCCTCTTTGTTCGTAGGTGAGGGTGCGAGTTCTTTTTCGAAAGTGAAGCTTTATCACACCGAACTTGGAAGCGTGCTTGGATGGCGGCGGACGCATTGAACAAATGTTTTCTGAAAAGAAAGTATTCGTTATGGCAAGCAGCAGTCAGTTAAACAAACACGTTACAGATCGAAATCAAAAGAGTTGGTTCATACATCCGGCAAAGGAACGGCCGATTGGTTTAGCGGGCGTGATTGCCCATCGATTTTTTTTCAGAACGTGCCAGGCGGATACCTCGTAGCAGACTCGCTCACCTCGATGGCACATACCTAGTGCTTCAGGAGTAGTTCGAAATTAATGCCAGACCATCGCCGGTAGGTAATCGTAAGAATTTTACCCTCGGCTTCGGCCAGGCAGACTGTTCTGTTTGGCGTACGATCTTTTTACGTGTCGCAGCCCTGGCTTTATTCCAACCCGGCTTTCTTCAAAATCGCCTGAAAACGCGGCTCGTTGCGAACGCTATCGTAAATCTGGTCGATCTTAAGATACCAACAAGCGCTGTCCTGCTGCTCGTAAGCTTTTTCCAGCCAATCCAAACATTTTTCTTTTTGGCCAAGTCCAAGATAGATGGTCGCGAACGCTGTTGGACTGACGTATTGCCGCTTCGCCAATTCTTCGAGTTCGCGCAAGGCCTCCTCGGCTTTCGCTCGATCGCCAGAGATGGCATAAGCGTAGCCGAGGAATCCTTGATACCACGCACCGGGATCCGGGGCTTTGGATTTTTCTAATTCCGCGATCGCGCCGGCCGTGTCGCCTTTTTTAAGAAAAGAGAGGCCTAACAAAACGTGGCTGATCGCCGAATTCGGATCCATCTCCAGAGTCTTTCTGGCTTGCACGATCGCGTCGTCGTATTGACGTGCCCAATACTGGTAGAAGCTCAAACTCATTTGAAAGAACGGATTCAGCGGATCGAGTTCGACCGCTTTCCTGGTCTTGGCAATCGCCTCGTCGAATCGACCGAGCCCGTTCAAAGTCCAGGCTTGTAACTCATAGGCGAACGCCAGATTCGGATTTAGTTCGAGCGCACGATCGAATTCTTTCAGACCGTTCCGCCAGTCGTAATCGGCGACGAGTGTCAGGGCGAGAGACATGTGCGCTTCCGCCAGTTCCGGATCGAGCTCCAGCGCCTTTTGTGCAAATTCCTTTTCCTTTGCGATGGCTTCCTTCTCCGGCATCACCACGCTTCCCATGTAAGCGTAGTTATCAGCCAGGCCGCAGTAGGCTAACGCGTAGTTGGGATCGAGTTTCAGTGCCTGCTCGTAATAACGGATCGCATTATTCCAGCCCGTCTGCGTGTACTTAGCGAACTCGTACCGCCCCAGCAGATAGAGGCGATGTGCTTCCGGATTCTCGGTCGGTTTCTTCGCCAGAACGCGCGTCCCTTCGCCGCCTAGTTTCACTTGCAGAGCCTGCACTACTTGCTCAGCCACGTTGCTCTGAAAGTTGAGAATGTCCTTTACGTCACCGTCATAATCCTTCGACCAGAGATGATAACCGTCGCTCACATTGATCAGCTGAGCGGTGACGCGCAGCTTATCGCCGGCTTTGCGCACGCTTCCTTCCAACACCGTGCCAACGTGCAGCTGATCGCCGACTTTACGAAAGATGTCCTCTTCGTTCTTGCCCTTGAACGCAAAACAGGATGTTCGTCCTGGCACGCGCAATCCCGGCACCTTGGCCAGCACATTGATCAATTCCTCGGTCATGCCGTCGCTCAAGTACTCGTCGTTTTTATCCGCGCTCATGTTCACAAATGGCAGGACCGCGATCGACTTCTGGTCGGCAGCTAGGGACGCACCTCCGGGCCGGCCGCCTTCCGCGGTTTCTACATTAGAGCGGCGCGCCCGGCGGTCGCGCCCTACCATTTGAAACACGAACAGACCGGCCGCGACGACAGCCAGCGCGATCGTTATAGCAACAATCTTTCGCCCGGTCCGTCGCTTGATCGACTTACTCGGCTCGATCTCGGATTCGAGTTTGATTCCTTCCGGCGTAATCTCAAACGCCCACGAAAAAATCAGCGCCATCGGAAAACCGAAGATGATGACGATGATAAATACCTTCATCACCCATGGCGGTGCGTCGAAGGCCGGGAAGAAAATCGACGCGGCTTGGATCAACAGCCACGCCACCACCGCGTACGCGACCGCGACTTTGTAAACGTTACGCCGCTTCAGTTCGGCGAAGAAACTCTTGAAGTTCACTTCTTTGAACTCGCGGCGTTCCCTTTCGGCGCAAGCGACTCTACGATTTGCTCGAAGCGCGGATCGCCGCGGAGCGGGTCCCAGAAGGGAAGCAGCTTTAAGGCACCGTAGCTCAGCATTTGTGATGCGTCGGGAGCACGCAGCCCAGCTTCCAGTTGCTGTAAGGCAAGCTCCGTCTCCCCCGCCCACGCTGCCGTGATGGCGAAATACTGAAGGACGCGACTGCCGTTGTTGACATCCTTTTCCACCGGCGTGAGCGCGATCGCTCGACGGCCTTCTTCCAACGCCAGCTCTTTCCGCCCAAGTGCAGCATCGATTAAGCCGAGGACACAGAGCGCCGGCCCGTAGTCCGGCTGCTCCTGCACGATCTTCTCCTGCTGTGCGCGAGCCGCTTCAAACGCAGTGCGCGCTCTTGCCCCATCTTTGGTGATGCGCGCCAGCAGGCCTTCACCAAAGCTGCGGCTCAGCCTAATCACCCCTTCGGACCAGCATGCATTGTCGCCCACCGCGACGAGTGCTCGTTCGGCCGTAGCTGGATCGCGGTCGGCCAGAGCGCAAAGGAACCAGGTATCCGCGGCAACGGCGATGGCGCTCGGCTCTTGTGTGAGGATTGCATCAATCGTCTGGAGCGGCGGCCGGGTGTCCGCTTTCCAGAAGAAATAAAATAGTCCACGAAGGTCCTGCGTTTCGACGCTGTCGGGCACGATCGCTAACGCGCGATCCATCGCCGCGATTGAGTCGGCATAACGCCCCAGGAATTGGTAACTGAGCGCGATCTGTTGCAGAATATCAAAGTTGCGCGGATCCAGCTCCGCCGCGCGCTCCAGATTCTGCAACCCTTCCTCCGACTGGCCGCGCCGCCGCAGAATGTAGCCAGTGATTTCGAAGAGACGCGGATCATTGGGTAACCCTCGCCGCGCGATCTCCAATTGGGCGAGGGCGCCGGGATAGTCGCGCAGCCCGTAGTAGAGATATTGTGCGCGCGCCAAATGAGTTTCGGGAGCATCCGGTCGCAGCCGGGTCGCGGCTTGCACTGCGGCTTCAGCCAGGGCAAGCCGGGCGGGAGTGTGATCAGACCCCGTTTGTCCATAAAGGTATTCGTGCGCATAGGCGAGCTGGCAGTAAGCGTCGAAAAATGACGGATCGCGCTTTACCGCTTCATCCAAAAGTTCGATCGCCTCCCGCAGGTTCGGCTCGTACGTCACGCTGAAATTTGCCTTGAGGAGAAGTGACTTGGCCCGGCTGTAAAGGTCGAAAGCCGCCAGATCAGTCGTGGGCGGCTGCTCGATGGCTTTCTTCTCGTTAGGCGAGAGCTTCGCCTGCAACTGCTCGGCAATCGCTTTGGCGATCTCGCTTTGGATCGCGAAGACATCGGCCAGATCGCGATCATAAGTCTGCGCCCAAACATTCGCTTCATTGCGCGAGTCGATCAGCTGCGCATTCACCCGCACGCGATTGGCCGCGCGTTGCACGCGCCCTTCTAACAAAAACGCGACGCCAAGTTGCTGCCCAATCTCGCGCAGATTGCGCTGCGCCTCGGTCTTATACTGCATGACGGAAGTGCGGCTGATCACTTTCAGATCCGCGATTCTGGCGAGGTTGATGAGGATTTCATCCTGCATGCCATCGGCGAAGTAGGCATTGGCCTTTTGCTCGCTTAAATTCTCAAAAGGCAGGACGGCGATCGATTTACTTTCGATGGCAACTGCGAGGGGCGGTTGTTTCGCGGCTTCGATGCCTTGCTGCGAATGTAAGAACCGAAAGACCGTCACTCCCGCCGCGATGGCCGCGAGGATTACAATCAAAGCGGTTAGCTTGCGTCCGGTTTTGCGGGTGATTCTACGATCGACATCTCCTTCGAGCTTGATCCTCTCGGGCGTCATCTCGAACGCCCATGCACAAACCACAGCGATAGGAAAACCGACGATCGTGAGCAGGACGACCAGCCTGACGATCCAGTTTGGAATATTGAAGAAAGGAAAGACCTGTGTCGCAACCTGGATGAGCAACCAGGCCACTACGACGTAGGCGACCGCGACGCTGTAAACACGGCGCCGTTTGAGTTCTGTGAAAAACGTGCGCGCATTCACGGCCCAGACAATAGACACCAGTGTGCCGATCCCGGAGACTATTTCGGACCGGAGGAGTTGGCGAGCTTTTGGAAGCGCGGATCGTTCCGCAGCGGATCGAACATCGGATCGAGTCGGAGGAGCGCAGGCGTGAGTGGCATGCCTGTGGCCAAACCGCCATTGCCCGGCCGGGAAAGTATCCCTTCCAAAACGGTAATCGCGCGATTGGGTTCGCCCACACGCGTGGCGACTCGGGCAAGGATTTCCAGCGTTTGCATCCCATTCGCAGCCTCTTTTTCGATCGGATTGAGGGCCATCGCCCGCTGGACTAAAGCGAGGGCAGCGGCTTTGTTACCAAGGCTTGCTGTGATGAGAGCGAGATCATCGAGCAGCGCCCAATTTTCGGGTTGATCCTTAACAAGGGCTTCCAGCTCGGCGCGCGCTTGCCGCCACGTTTCTCTCGCGGCTTCGTTATCACCGGCGACTTCCTGCGCCCAACCTAGCCAGAAGCGTAGCTCACCATTAAGATAACCTATGTTTGGATCAGGCGAGGTTAGTAGCTCCTTCAGCAGCAAAATAATTTCAGCCGGACGGCGCTCGAGGATAGCTTGATAACTTACTTGTTCCCACCCCGTCGGATCGCCGGCAGCAGGTCGGAGGGGAGTGAGAATGCTCGCGGCCCGCGGCAGATCGCCTTGGGCTTGCGCGATAGCGCCCTTTTCTACCAGGGCATCAATGTCATCGGGCACAATCTCCAAAATCTGATCGAGCTTTCGGAGCGCTTCCGGGAAATCACGAAGCGTAATATAGAACTGCGCATGACGAGTGAGCAGATTCAGATTGCGCGGGTCAAGCCGCTCGGCTTCCTCAAAGTACGATTCGGCTCGTTCCCACTGTCCCTGATCCCGTGCGAGCAAGGCGAGCGATAAACGAACCAGGCTGCTATTAGGTAGGAGCTCCCGGGCCTGTTCATAGGAACGTCGCGCGCCCTCGAAATCTCCCACGCAACCGTACTGATAATAGCCCTTGGCTATCCACGCCTCTCCCAGGCTGGGGTCCAGACCCAGCGCCGTTTCCATCGCCTGCCGCGCCTCGTCGCGCAGAGCAACGGTTGGCTGAATGTTCGTCGTGTGGTAGCCGCGCGCATCGACGTATGCAAGCAAGGCCCAGGCAAGCGCGAACTTCGGATCCAGCCGCACCGCTTCTCTCAGGTATTTCTGTGCGCCAAGATAGTTGGCAGGTGTGTTTTGCGTTTTCAAGGTATAAGCCAGACCGCGCAAATATGCGTCGTAAGCTTCGGGATTGTCCGTAGGTTTTGCGGCGATGACTTGCTCTTCCCGGCCGGTAAGATGGACGCGTAACTGATCGGCGATCGCTTTGGCTATTTCGCTTTCGACTGCAAAAATGTCAGTCAGTTTGCGATCAAAGCTATCGGCCCAGAGATGGGAATCAGTGGCTGCTTTGATCAGCTGCACGTTCACGCGCACGGCGTCACCGCTCTTCTGCACGCTGCCTTCCAAAATGTGGGCAACGCCAAGTTGCTGGGCGATCTCCCGCAAATTCTCAGGCGTGCTCTTATAGTGCTGGGTCGAAGTGCGCGAGATGACCTTCAGATCGGCGATCTTGGCGAGTCGGGTCAGAATCTCGTCCTGGATCCCATCGGTGAAGTAGGCGTTCGATCTATCGTCACTGAGGTTTTCAAAAGGAAGGACGGCGATCGACTTGCGATCGATCTCAGGTGCAGGTGGAGCTTGCTTTCCTTGTTCGATCGCTTGTTGCGAGTGCAATAATCGAAACAGCATTAGTCCCGTCGCCGCGGCGGCGACGACAACGACTACAGCGGTCAGCTTGCGACCAGTCTTACGAGCGACTTTGCGATCAACCTCGTTTTCGCGCTTAATTCCTTCAG
>Ga0209027_1000618_pt1 | contig 12758 bp, 10 predicted proteins | sample GraSoi013_1_20cm_3_FD_185821 | JGI IMG/M metagenome (GOLD analysis project Ga0209027, IMG submission 185821) | Grasslands soil microbial communities from the Angelo Coastal Reserve, California, USA - Sample 09_27_2013_1_20cm (SPAdes) (version 2) | ecosystem: Environmental > Terrestrial > Soil >...
TAGACGAAACGAGCCATGTCCCTGGCTCTTGCTTTTGAACTTCGGAAAGCCCAGATTCTTGTGCTTTTTGCCAGCTTTCTTTTCTCGAACGCGGCGGAAAAAGTTGTCGTAGGCTTGATCCAGGTCACGGAGAGCATTTTGCACAATCCACTTGGAGACGCCCTTGAGCCAAGGGAGGTCAGAGTGTTTTCGAGCGGTCAATTCCTTTTGCAGATCAATGGCAGAGATGATTTTCCCGCTTTCTTTGTAGACCTCTTGCTTGCGCGCAAGACCATAATTGTAGGAAAAGCGAGCCGTCCCTGCACATTGGCAGAGCAAAATATGTTGTTTCACTGTGGGATCAAGTTCCGTCTTGTATCCTCTCGTGATTTTCATTCCTCCTGCATCATGACCTGTTCAACGCACTGCTTGATCTTCTCCGCTCGCTCTTTGGAATGCCGACGCCGGTAAATCCAGCTGGCCATGCTGGTCATGACTGCGATGAAATCATCAACGAGATCATGCTTGGTGTCGCTTGGAAACATCACTTCCAGGGAACGTCCCTGCATGGCAATAACTTGATAGCCCCGACACGGCTCGCATACGTCTTGAGTCGCTCAACTTGCCGATCAAGATCTGCTTTCTGTCCGTGAGTGGAGACACGTGCATACAGGGCTATTCCTTTTGGTGTGGCTGTTTCCGGTAAAGGGTCTGGGACGATGATGGTACCCGTGTCGAGTTAATAAGCATCCTGTTTTCATCCCATGAGATAGGTTGAAAACACTTTTTTCCCAACTGTTTCCCTTGACAATCACCCTCATCGAGTGCTATTCTGTACTTGCAGTCTCAGGACGAGACTGCTAGCAATCATACTTGACAAAGGTTGTATCATGCCAACAAAGAAGGAATTTCTGTTGGGAAGGGTGCATAAGTAAACATATGACACCACTGAGCCAACGCAAACAGCAGATCCTGCGTGCGCTTGTTGAGGAGTATATCTATACGGCTACCCCAGTTGCATCAGAGACACTGGTACGGAAGTACAGGCTCAGTTTTAGTTCCGCGACTGTTCGTCATGAACTGGCTGGACTTGAAGAGGCCGGATTGATCTATCAACCGCACACATCTGCCGGGCGTGTACCTACGGATTTGGGGTACCGCTACTTTGTAGAGCACCTTATGCAAGAATCAATACTTGCCCTGGATGAGCAGCGTTTGATCCGCCACCAGTTCTACCAGGTGCAAGATCAACTCGATCAATGGGTGCGCCTGACAGCTTCAGTGATGGCCCGTTTACTTCACAGCGCGGCGGTAATGACGCCTCCGCGTTCCACCCAGGGACAACTCAAGCACTTTGAGATACTTTCGGTCACCGAGCTATCAGCACACCTGGTTCTGGTGCTGATGGATGGATCAGTAAAGCAGCAGCGGCTGCTTCTAGAAGCTCCTTATCATCAGGAAGAACTGAGCGCTGTCGCTGTCCATTTGAACGAACTCTTCCAAAATAAAAGCGCGGCAGAGGTCGATAGGATGTTACAACAGCAAGATCTTTCACCGGTTGAGCACCTGGTGGGAAGCACTATTGCTCGTATCCTGGAGCAGCATGGTGATCCGCTGGGAGATGTGTTTTACCGTGAAGGCGTCGTCAATATCCTGGAACAGCCAGAATACAGTCGCATGGGACCGGAAGAGGAACGTAACGAACGTGTACGCAAGGTTATGGAGGTGCTGGAGCAGAATCGCTTTTTACCTGCCCTTGCCTCGCAACTGCGACAGTCGGATGGCGTACAGATAATTATCGGCGGCGAGAATGAGTGGGATGAGATGAAAGATGTCAGCCTGGTGGTAGCTCGCTACGGCCAGGAGGGCGGAATAGGCGGATTGCTGGGAGTAGTTGGCCCTACACGTATGCAGTATGGCCGTGCCATTGCGGTGGTACGCTATATGACGCAGGTGATGAATGAACTGCTTGCAGAAGTCTATGGCTATTAAAGTAACACAGCAACTAATGAATAAAGTACATGTATAGGAGGCAACTGTGCCAAAAGTTATTGGAATTGATTTAGGAACAACAAACTCGTGTGTTGCCGTTATGGAAGCCGGCGAGGCCGTCGTTATACCGAATGCGGAAGGAGCACGCACAACACCCTCGATTGTGGCTATCAACAAGAGCGGTGAGCGTCTCGTCGGTGAGGTTGCCAAACGCCAGGCCATCACTAACCCTGAAAATACGGTCTACTCCATCAAACGCTTTATGGGACGAAAGTATGAAGACCCTGAGGTAGATCGTGATAAGCGTCTGGTGCCGTATAAGGTCGTAAGAGCCTCCAACGGTGACGCCTGGGTAGAGGTCCAGGGGAAAGCATACAGCCCGCCAGAAATATCTGCAATGATCCTGCAGAAACTTAAGACCGATGCCGAAGCTTACCTGGGCGAGCGCGTCACGCAGGCCGTGATTACCGTTCCTGCGTACTTTAACGATGCCCAGCGCCAGGCAACGAGGGACGCGGGTCGCATTTCTGGGCTTGACGTATTGCGTATCATCAACGAGCCGACGGCTGCATCCCTGGCCTATGGCCTTGATAAGAAAAAAGATGAGCGTATCGCCGTCTATGACCTGGGTGGCGGTACCTTTGATATATCGCTCCTTGAATTGGGTGACGGCGTCTTTGAGGTTAAAAGCACCAATGGTGATACTCACCTGGGTGGCGACGATTTCGACCTGCGCATTATCACATGGATGGCTGACGAGTTCCGCAAGGAGCAGGGTATCGACCTGCGCCAGGACCGCATGGCCCTCCAGCGTTTGAAAGAGGCTGCCGAAAAGGCGAAGAAAGAGCTGTCCAGCTCAATGCAGACAGAGATCAATTTGCCGTTTATCACGGCGGACGCCAGCGGCCCAAAGCATCTCACTATGACGCTGACGCGCTCCAAGCTGGAGCAGTTGGTAGAAGATCTGATTGAGAAATCGCGTGGTCCAGTAGTGAAGGCGCTTTCAGATGCCAGTATACGTCCTGGCGACGTCAACGAGGTGGTACTCGTCGGCGGTCAAACTCGTATGCCAGCCGTACAAACTATGGTACGGCGCATCTTTGATCGCGACCCCCACCGCGGTGTAAACGCGGACGAGGTTGTAGCGGTTGGTGCCGCTATCCAGGCAGGCGTCTTGACAGGTGATGTCAAAGATGTGCTCCTCCTGGACGTCACTCCGCTTTCTTTGGGTATCGAGACACTCGGTGGTGTCTTTACTCGCTTGATCGAGCGCAACTCTACCATCCCGATACAAAAGAGCCAGGTCTTCTCAACGGCCAGCGATAATCAGCCCAGTGTCGAGATCAATGTCTTACAGGGCGAGCGTGAGTTTGCCAAGGACAACCGCTCTCTTGGTAGCTTTATTCTCGATGGTATTCCACCCGCTCCACGTGGTGTACCACAGATTGAGGTCATGTTCGATATAGACGTCAATGGTATCGTAAATGTGTCCGCGAGGGACAAAGGCACGGGACGTGAGCAGAAGATCACCATCGTTGCCTCAAGCGGTCTCTCCAAAGACCAGATCGACCGTATGGTGAAGGATGCCGAGTCGCATGCAGCTGAAGACAAGCGCCGTAAGGAAGAGGTTGAGGAGCGCAACCTGGCGGATAGCGCCGCCTATCGTTCGGAGAAGAGCATCGCTGACCTGGGCGACAAGATTACCCCGGAGCAGAAGAGCGAGCTTGAGTCCAAGATAGCGGATGTACGCGCCGCCCTTTCGACCGATGACGTTGCGCGCATCAAGTCATCTCGCGAGGCTCTTGAGCAGGCTTTCTACAAAGTCACCGAGTCGGTCTACCGCCCAGGAGCTGGTGAAGCCACAGATGGCGCTAACCCCAATTTCGGTGGTGGTACAGGCCAGACTGAGCAGGAAGGCCCGCATGATGATACAATCGAGGGTGAATACAAAGAAATGTAGCTATCCCTTCTGGGTACTCCTCTTAAGAGGAGTACCCAGAAGCATATCTCTGCTATAAAGCTAACGCTTGCAGAGCTCTTAGGGACGTCCACCCCGAGCGGAGTGGGATATCCCCCATAGGCACGGACTTCAGGAGCCAGAGCGATCGCAAGGGTCGTCCCACCATACAACGAATCGCTTGCCAAGCCCGTGTGTATAGTAGGACGACCTTTGTGGTCACTCTGGTGGGGAGGTGTAAGTTCGCGCCTATGGGGTTATCCCCACTCTTACCTTCTCTCCCGCACCGTCAGAGGCGGCGCGAGAACATGAAGGACGGTTACCTTCTTGGCTATACCCTTGCGTATACTAGTGGAACATTGTAACATTTTATGAAGCATTGTAAAATAGCATTGAATGCGGTAGCGCGAAATCAAACGCGCCCTGTCTTCTTATGGTAAAGGACCTAGCCGATGGCCACTAATAAACGAGATTATTATGAGATATTAGGTGTATCTCGGAGCGCAACTGATGATGAGTTGAAAAAGGCTTATCGTCGTCTTGCGAAACAGTACCACCCCGATGCCAATAAAGATCAGGGAGCGGAAGCCCGTTTTATTGAAGTAAATGAAGCCTATGAAATCCTGAGCGACACACAGAAGCGGGCTGCATATGATCGCTTTGGACATGCCGGCCTCAATAACGGCATGGGTGGCGCAGGCGCTTATGATTTCGGCGGGTTTAGCAGTATCAATGACATCTTTGAGACCTTCTTTGCAGGAGCAGGCGCGAGTACTCAGCGTCGCTCCGGTACGCAGCGGGGTGCCGACCTTCGTTACGACCTGACTATTACCTTTGAGGAGGCCGTCTTTGGTTGTCAGAAGGAGATAGAGCTTCCGCGCTGGGAGGCCTGTACAACCTGTCGCGGCAGTGGAGCCCAGCCGGGAACCTCCACATCTCGCTGTTCAGCATGTCAGGGTACTGGTGAGATACGCCGTGTACAACAGTCCATTTTTGGTCAGTTCGTCAACGTCTCGATGTGTGAACGTTGTCGAGGCGAGGGACGCGTTATTACTACCCCTTGTGAAAAATGCCGTGGCCAGGGCCGCGTGCGGAACAATCGTCGCGTGGTAGTGAATATCCCTGCTGGCGTAGATGATGGCATCAATGTTCGTGTCACTGGCGAAGGTGAAGTCAGCGCCCGTGGTGGCACTCCTGGCAACCTGTATGTTATTCTCACGGTAAAGCCTCACCAGTTCTTCAAGCGGCAGGGCAACGACATTCTGTATGAATTGCCGATCAGCTTTACTCAAGCAGCCCTCGGAGACGAGGTTGAAGTGCCTACAGTGGATGGCAAGACAACGAATCTCAAGATTCCTGCTGGTACACAAAGTAATCGCTCGTTCCGCCTCAAGGGGATGGGGGTACCTGTAGTACACAGCAGCGCTCGCGGCGATCAACACGTTATCGTCAAAGTGGTGACGCCAACCAGCCTGACCCCTGAACAGAAACGTTTGCTCGAGGAGTTTGCCCGCCTTGAACGCGAACAAAGCGAACAGAACGACAAGAACATCTTCCGTAACCTGTTTGAGAAAACTAAAGATGTTTTCCAATAAAAAAACAGGAGGGAGCAGTTGCAGACTGCTCCCTCCTGTTTTTTTGTTTCTTTTTATATCCTGGCTTCTTCCACATCTTCATTCTTAAGAACCGTTTTCTCTCCGACCATACCTCCAAATTCAGCAACAACAGGTAGATGATCGCTTGCCTCTTCCCCATGTACGCCCTCGCCTTCTGCAAGAATAGTACAGGTTGAGAGGCACTGCGCTAACTCGGGACTGGCAAAGATGTAATCGATACGACCAGCAGGCGCGTCTGATGGACAACTGAAGCCATCACTGTGCGGGTTTTTCAGACGGAAACAATCCACGTAGCCAGCACTGCGCAACAAGCTAATACATCCTCTAGGAGCATACAGCGATGCCGCCCAGTCAAAAAGTGTACAGAGTAACCTGCTGTCTGGGATAGCTCGCAGCAATGGATTCAAGAAGCGTAACGGCCGCGGTACTACGAAATCCAGGTGGGGCTGTCCTGCCAGTGCGGCAGGGTTCTGCTGGCGGCGTCGATCTACCTGCACAATATGACGTAAAAGAGCACTGGCTTGGAATGCATCGCCAGGTGCAAGCGAATTGAAATCCCCCATGATGAGGTGCGGCGTTCCCCTCTTTGCCGCCATGATACGAATAAGTTCCCGCACCTCACGGCGACGGATGGCATCACCTGCCCAGCCTTTATTAAAGGCTGCCGACAGGTGCGTCACAAAAACGATCAGTTGTCTGCCATCCGGCTCTTCTACACCAACTTCTAAAACTGGCTTTGTAAGCTTGTCGGAGGGGTAATGCGTCTTTGTATACACAATTGGTAGGCGGCTCAACAGCGCTACCTGCCAGTCCTGTAGGTGCCTAGCATTCGCGCTCATCACATACTGCATATCCAGACGTCGCGCCAGTTCCTCAATCACGCGAGGATTGGTGGCCTCAACCAACCCGACGACGTCCGGTTGCGCTGCCTGAATCATACGTGTCAATGGATCAACGCGGCGGGTGGCACCCACGAGGATATTATAGGAGAGTATACGAGTCATTGGTAAAAAGTATCCTTCTATTTACGAGTCTTATTTTTTCACTATACTGGAGCGCATATTTATATAAAAGACGAAGACAGCACAGCAAAAGACACGCTGAGAGCACTGAGTAGCCTTGTTACTGAATGGAGAAGGAGCCTGCAAGCCACTTGCGGGCTCCTTCTCCATTCAGTAACAGCGTTTTAGCTATTGCCAGGTCACGCGCTCTAACAGGTACATCGGCAGTTCATTGATATTGATTCGTACCTGCGTCATACGGTCGCGCTCACGCACCGTCACAGTTCCATCGTCGAGGGTCTGGAAATCGACTGTGACACAATAGGGTGTGCCGATCTCATCCTGGCGGCGATAGCGGCGCCCAATATTGGATACGTCGTCATACTGGCTTACCATCAGTCGCTGCAGAGTCTTATGAATATCCCTGGCAGTTGTCACCAACTCCTCTTTATTCTTTTGTAACGGCAACACGGCCACTTTGACCGGCGCAAGCATTGGATGAAGGCGCAGCACCGTACGGGGCTCCTTCCCTGTTGGGTCTGGCTCTTCTTCGTAGGCATCGAGCAGCAGGTTTAGGAATGTGCGGTCGACTCCACCCGAGGTCTCAACGATCCAGGGGATATAGCGCTCCCTGGTATTCTGATCGGTATAGCTCAAATCCTGGCCGCTATATTCGCTGTGGCGAGAGAGATCCCAGTCCCCGCGCCAGTGAATACCTTCCCACTCCTGCCAGCCGAGAATCGTCTGGTATTCGATGTCAAAGGCCTTTTTGGCATAGTGAGCCAGTTCATCGGGACCATGCTCGCGGAAGTGCAGGCGATCCTTGTGGTTGATAATCCCCTCGTACCACTCGAAGCGTTTTTCCTTCCAGTAGTCAAACCATTGCTGCATCTCACTGGGGTGGACGAAGAATTGCAGGTCCCACTGCTCGAACTCGCGCTGGCGGAAGAGGAAGTTACCAGGGGTGACCTCGTTACGGAAGGCCTTACCGATCTGGCAGATACCAAACGGAATCTGCATGCGCGTGGACTTGACAACATTGTCAAAGTCGAGGTAGATGTTCTGGCAAGCTTCACCGCGCAGGTAGGTCTTCATGCGCTCGCCCTCGACGACACCAAGATAGGTCTCCATCAAGAGGTTAAACCTGCGCGGCTCTGTGAGTTCACCGCCGCATACGGGGCACTTGTTCTGTATGATATTTTCTTCTGGCAGTTGATCGATGCGGAACCGCCGCTTGCAATTCTTACAATCCACCAGGCGATCTACAAAGTTTTCTACGTGCCCGCTGGCCTCCCATACTTTTGGATGGGTAATAATCGCGCCTTCGATCCCCACCACATTGTCGTTCATCTGCACCATTGACCACCACCAGTAGCGGCGAATGTTGTTGCGCAGTTCGACCCCAAGTGGGCCAAAGTCATAGATGCCAGAGACGCCCCCATAGATCTCAGAGTTCGGGTAGACAAAACCGCGCCGCTTGCAGAGCGCGACGATCTTCTCGATTGGCACGAAAGGGGTGTCGTAGGCGGCAGGTTTGTTCTCAACCTGTGTCATAATGAGTGATCCTCCTCAAAAAAATGCCCCAGGCGTCACATTCATTCGTTGCAAATGACGCCCAGGGACGAATATATGCCTGCGTAGGCCCGGGGCTACTACGTCTTACAGCATAATGCGCGGTTCCACCCTGCTTCTTCACATTCAATCTGTGAAGCCACTCATTAAGTCCAACTCCGAAGCGCCCTTCACCTTTTGCGGATTGCCGACCTCACACCGTCTATCGGCTCGCTGCTATCCCCTCCGGGTTACTCCTCTTCATCATCGCTGGAGAATATGTATTGTTAGTACGAATGTAGTATAGCTGAGAGTGCGAAAAGATGCAAGCTTTTGGCAGTATTGCATTACTGCAATAACAAATCTCTGCGCCAGAGCCAGTATTCTCCCAGTCTCGTCAATGCCACGACATACACCACTACTACCAGTAGCGCCACGAGACCGGCCCAATCAATACTGCCCACTGCCCCAAAGTTAAAACACGTTGTCATGGGTATCAAGGGCAAACGTGAGATATCGCCTTGCGCCTCGATCACCTGCCCGGCAATCTCCAGGCGCGCTACCACCTCGTTAGCAGAGTGGCCATGCCCGAGCACAATCTCGACCACGTCCTGCGAGTGTAAAAGATCTTCAACGGTACCACTCAAAATGAGCTCTCCCCGCCGCAAGATTCCTACCGCGTCACAAAGCGCCTCCACCTCTGCCAGGTAGTGTGAACATAACAGCACCGTCTTGCCCTGTTTGTGCAGGCCCGCGAGAATTTGCCGTATCTCCCACTGGCTCCGCGGGTCAAGCCCACTGGTCGGCTCGTCTAGAATCAAAAGCTCCGGGTCGGTCATCAGCGCCTGCGCAATTGCCAGGCGCCGGAGCATCCCCCCTTCTATGGTAGAATGATATTGAGGCATAACTGCGACACGACAAATGAGGAACATAGAGTGAGCATTACTCTTAACAATCAGTCCGTTTCAACCCGGGACGAAGACCCTAGCCGTTTAATCAACGCACTACGGTCGTGGGGTATCGGTTATTTGACGGATTCTGGTACAGCTAGTATCTCTAAAAGGACAGCTAAACGGATGCCTGCTATCGAGCTTGTAAAACGCCTGGCGCAATGTAAATACCCACGAGTGCGGGATGCAAGCATTTCACTCTTCCTCCTACATCCTGAACTAGCTGATGCTGCATTGGAAGCATACCAAACGAGTGAGCCAGCAATAGCTGAGCAAATTGCAGTTTCAATATTAGCTTCCCTTTACCTTCAGAGATTGTGGTTGTTCCAATTAACGTCGGTACTTGGACATACGCCTTCATTTCCTGAAGAGCGATTTTTGCATTTGTGGCAAAGCCGAAACTTACCTGCGCCGACATGCTATCAAGGAGAAGCGGGATTGATCGCCTTACAAGAGGCAGAGCAGCGCCGCCTGGGCCTACCCTTGAATTTTATCGGTGATTGGCAAAATCAAATTGATCACCTTCTGCTTCAGGAAGAAGCTAAACATCATCTGGCAGCAGTCCCCATCCAATTGCCTGAACCATGGTACAAAAAGATTGAGAAACAGGAGTGTAGTGCGAAGAGTATGCGACATAATGTCACAAAGGCAGATATTGAGAAGTTCTTAGATGCTTTGGGGAAGTCATTTCACAAACCTGGTCGCTTATACCTGGCAGGCGCGGCTCTTGTTCACATTGGGCTGCGATCTGGTTTTACTATGGATATTGACGTGGCGATAGAGGCTTCGGACGAAGATGAAATGGTGACGGCCATACGAAGGTTAGTAGAAAAGATGCAAATTAATGTCGAATTTGCCTCACCTGGGGATTTTATCCCGCTGCCTACTCAGTGGATGGCACAAGCAAGATATGTTGGACGATACGGTAGCATTGATGTCTTCTATTTTGATTTTTATAGCCTCGCTTTGAGTAAAATATCACGAGGAAATGAACGCGACCTCATTGACGTTCAACTACTCTTCCAAAAGAAGCTCATTACATTGGAAGAGTTGGATGCTGCCTACAATGAAGTGCTACCCCGTATGGGCAAACGGCCCTATATCAATCTCAATCCTCAACGATTTGCAGAGCGTTATGCTCTGATACGCCAGAAACTCCAGGAATAAGCCGAAATCCCTGGATGTAAAGGTGCATGTTTAAGGACAAAGCCCCAGAAAATAACTGCAAGCTCCCCAATTGACAGAGTGCCATCCTTGTGGAAAATCACTCTGTCAATCGACAGCCTTCAAACACATCTTTACTTGCTCCACGTGGCTGCTCAAATGCCCTGTTACAAACTCCTCCATAAACCATCCCAGCGACTGCTCACCGAATTTGACATGCCGGCCAGTCAACTCCAGGTCACTATCCTTCAATCCTCCCAACACATCTTCCAGGCGTACATAGCTCCCCGGCAAAGCTTCTTTAATCTGTGCCAGGCTATCTCGTCCGTGTTCGTTAACAGCTCGCATTCGCCCTTCATGCTGCATCGTCCGTCCAAAATTCTGTCCTGGCGCAGCGACTAACTTCTCAATTTCACTGGCCCAATACGGCATAAATTCTACTATGTGAGACAGGTTTTGCATTATCGTCCACTCGTTCTCGGCCGGCGCTAAATACAGTTTCTCCGGGTTCAGCGCCGTCAATGGCCCGTCGATAAGCATGACCAGTTCGGCATAAGAATCATGGACGCTCTGGCGAATCTTCTCCACTTTTGGATTGGTTGATGCTGTAGCCATAGTATTGCCCCTTTACTTTATGGATGCTTTCCTCCATTATGATATAAGTATACCTAAAGCACAATGCGCCATGACCATAGCTCCACGTTGGAGATTAAGGTTAATAAAGGAGCCCGTTACATGAACATTCCCACTTTCTCTGATGTCCTGCTCGCCAGACGCCAGATCAGTCCTTATTTACGACGAACGCCCTTATACAGCTATCCCGCGCTGAACGCTTTTATTGGCACCGAAGTCCATATAAAACACGAAAACTACCAACCTGTCGGGGCTTTTAAAGTGCGTGGCGGCATCAACCTGATCTCCCAGCTCAGCCCTGATGAGCGAGTGCGTGGTGTAATTGCCGTTTCAACAGGAAATCATGGACAGTCTGTTGCTTATGCTGCGCGATTATTTGGGGTGAAGGCGCGCATCGTGGTTCCAGAGGGTGCAAATCCCGGCAAGGTGGCTGCTATGCAAGCAATGGGAGCAGAGGTTATTTTCCATGGTGCGATCTATGATGACGCGCAACTGCACTGCGAAGCATTGGTGCGCGAACATGGCTACCGTTATATCCATTCGGGCAACGAGCCCCTGCTTATCGCGGGAGTCGCGACGGAGACATTAGAGATGTTGGAGGATGAACCCGCGCTGGAGGTGATCATCGTTCCAATTGGCGGAGGTAGCGGCGCATCCGGTACCTGCATCGTCACTCGTACTCTCAATCCTTCTATTCGAGTGATTGGCGTTCAGGCGGAGGCTTCGCCCGCGGCCTACGAGTCATGGCAGCAGGGTCGATTAATAGAAACGACGAACCGCACAATGGCCGAAGGGCTGGCAACGGGTCGAGCCTTTGAATTGCCCCAGGAGATCATGCGGCAAATGCTCCACGAGTTCATGCTCGTAAGTGAAGAGGAGATTATGCAAGCGATGGTCTGGCTGCTTGAGCGGGCCCATACACTGGCCGAAGGCGCGGGAGCAGCCTCTCTGGCGGCGGCCTATCGCTTGCGCAATGAGTTACAAGGGAAGAAAGTAGGTATTGTCTGTTCCGGCGGAAATGCTTCGCTTGAGCAGTTGAAGAAGGTATTGGCGTTTGCCGGAGGATAACACCAGCAAAAATCAAAACAGGTGGCAGCTTGCCACCTGTTTTGATTTTTGCTGGTATAAATCTTAACCCACGCTACCGGACATCTCAAGCTGGATCAGTCGGTTCAACTCGACCGCGTACTCCATAGGCAGTTCCTTGGTGATCGGCTCAATGAAACCATTGACGATCAAGGAATAGGCCTCGGACTCGTCCAGGCCACGGCTCATCAGGTAGAAGAGTTGGTCCTCACCGACTTTGGAGACGGTAGCCTCGTGACCGATCTCTGTCTGGTTTTCCTCGACGCGGATCGTCGGATAGGTATCCGTGCGGGCATTCTCATCGAGCAAGAGCGCGTCACAGCGCACGTTAGACTTGGTGTGATGCGCACCGGGGTTGACGCGAACAAGGCCACGATACGAAGCGCGACCTGTGCCCTTCGAGACCGACTTCGACAGAATCTGCGAGGTCGTGTGCGGTGCAAGGTGCGTCACCTTCGCACCAGCATCCTGGTGCATGCCATCACTGGCGAATGCCACCGACAGAATATCACCGCGAGCGCCTGGCTCCATCAACAACACTGCTGGATACTTCATGGTGACCTTTGAGCCAAGGTTACCATCGACCCATTCCATGGTCGCATCTCTGTAGGCAGCGGCACGCTTCGTCACCAGGTTGTACACGTTCTTTGACCAGTTCTGGATGGTCGTGTAGCGTACACGCGCACCCTCTTGCACTTTGATCTCAACTACGGCGCTGTGGAGGCTATCGCTCGTATAGTTTGGCGCCGTACAACCCTCGACATAGTGCACGTAGGAGCCTGGAGCGGCGATAATCAACGTGCGCTCGAACTGACCCATGTTCTGTGCG
>Ga0209027_1000619_pt1 | contig 12755 bp, 6 predicted proteins | sample GraSoi013_1_20cm_3_FD_185821 | JGI IMG/M metagenome (GOLD analysis project Ga0209027, IMG submission 185821) | Grasslands soil microbial communities from the Angelo Coastal Reserve, California, USA - Sample 09_27_2013_1_20cm (SPAdes) (version 2) | ecosystem: Environmental > Terrestrial > Soil >...
CTTTCAGGAGACGGAAGCGCTCGTTGATCAGGTGGCGAACAACCTTCGCGCTTCGCGTCAGGACATTCCGGCGAGCGTTTCTCGTCTTCAGGAAGAGTTGAAACGGGCGCGGCGCGAAGTGGACGATCTTCGTATGAAGATTGCTACGGGCGCAATCGGAGCATCGTCGTCGAACGGCGATGAGGCGCGCGAAATCTCTGGCGTGAAGGTGCTTGCGCGCGAGGCTAGCGGTCTGGATGCGGCAGGGATGCGCCAGCTCTCCGACAAGCTTTTAGCTCAGATTAAATCCGGCGTTGTCGTCCTCGGTCGCAGCAACGACGGCAAGGTCTCGCTCATCGTTCGCACTTCTGATGATTTGACGAAACGAGTTCCGGCGGGTCAGATCATTAAAGAACTCGCTCCAATTGTGGGGGGTCGCGGCGGCGGCAAACCCGACATGGCCGAAGGCGGAGGCAGCCAGCCTGAGAAACTGAATGAAGCATTGCAGGCGAGCTATCAGATTGTCGAGCGCATGTTAGGAACGAGTACGACGGCTGCATAAACAATTGTTAGAGAGCTTGCTTGTGCTAAAAACAGAGCATTCTCTTTTATAGAGATTATGATAATATCAGCGTCTTGTTACTTTACTAAGCTGTAATTTTCATATCAGCGTTTCTCAATTCCGTTCATCTTCATAGGAGGCCACCATGAACAAAACATTTTCAAGCCTTACGATTGTTCTGCTAATTGGTATGATAATAGGTTTGTTAATCGGTAGTGGTAGAGGGGTTGTAATCGGGCAGAGTACCGGTCAAGGAAATGCCCAGTCTTTAGGAAGTCATCATCAGGAGCTAAACTTCAGTCTTGCTCCTAATGAAACGAAGGAGATTCCTTTTCCTCGAACTAATTTCCCTGTGCATATTGAAGCTAGCACGCCCTCTGTGCACTTTTACGACGGCAGCATCTCGCGACCATTAGTTGCTAGTACCGCGATTAGTCTTGATCCTGCGACTCATCAAGCTTGGTTACCTTATAATGGAACGCCTTACGGAGATAATGCCGGTGGTAGTGCATCTCTAGACAATGTTAGTCTAAGAATAGATTTTAATCAGGAACTTGGCGTTATCGTAATATCCACAAGTGCTAACACAGAACCAGCAGTTACTGCCCCAGTTAATGTAGCTGTCAGTATGTGGTACTAGGCTTACGGATCATTCACCTGTGGAAATCAATAAGACCGGGTAAAATCCTCACATTAGAGTTTCGATAATGCACCATCTAACAACTTATTCAATCTTACACCTCCATAGCAATTCTATTATGTAACGACCATCTGCGGCCTACCCGCGATAAACGCTTCGAGGTTGTCAACGAGTTGATCCGCTAGAATGCGTTGCGCTTCAACGCTGGCCCATGCGACGTGCGGTGTCAGTATGAAATTCGGGAGTTGAAGGTCTAGCAGCACGTTCCCTTCGCGCGGAGGTTCAGAGGTGAGAACGTCAAAGCCCGCGCCGCCTATCTTTCCGGCTAGAAGAGCTTGAGCCAATGCCGCTTCATCAACCAGCCCGCCGCGAGCAGTGTTTATGAGAATCGCGTGCGGCTGCATCATCTCTAATTCCGTAGCGCCTATAAGATTACGCGTCTCTTCCGTCAAAGGGCAGTGGAGCGTCACAACGTCGCAGCTTCGTAAAATCTCTTCAAAGCTGATGCGCCCGTCGCGTACCTTCGGCGCGCCCTTGTGCTCTGAAATCAGGACACGCATCCCAACGGCGCGCGCCAATCTTTCCACAGCCTTACCCAAAGAGCCGTAGCCTATGATGCCGAGCGTGCTCTGGTTTATATCTTGAATAGCGTGCGTGTGAAGACAGAACTGCGCCGCCTGCTGCCACATCCCCCGCCGCACATCTTCGCGGTAGCCCACCAATTGACGGCGTAGCGCGAGTATGAGCATCAGTACGTGCTCTGGCAGCGAGTGGTGCGCGTAGTTGCGTACGTTCGAGACGACTATTCTATGCGCGCGACAATAATTCAGATCAATGTTATCAACGCCCGTCGCCGCCACTGCGATCATTTTAAGAAGCGGCAGTTGTGCCAGTGCATCAGCGCCTAGCGGCAGTTTGTTGACGATTGCTATCGTCGCATCTCGTAAGCGTTCAACCATCTCGTCCCGCGTAGTTGGCGCGTAATCCACCCATTCGTGAGGGAAGCGCGGTCGGCGGAATTCGACCGTGAAAGTATTTCGTTCCAGAAAGACGATTCTTTCCACTAGAGACACGAGCGCGAGCAGTAACGCTTCCTTTCAGAGAAGCAGAGTATAACGTCTTTCAGGCAAAAGAAGGCAGAAGGGAAAAGAGGGAAAATAAAAACACGCCTTGCAGGCGTGAATTATAAATTAAAAATGGCTCTGTCCTAACTTCTGCCTTTGCTTGCCTGCGGAGTTACATGATGCCTTGCAGTTCAATATCTTCCTGACTGGCTCCCGAATAAGAAGGTAGCGCGGCTGCTGCGCCCGTGAAGTAAAGCCGCTCAATCGTTTCGGCATCAACGGGGCGCGAGAAGAGATAGCCCTGCGCGTACTTGCATTTCAGATTCTTTAGCCGCATGTGCTGCTCTTTGGTTTCAACTCCTTCGGCCACGACTTCCATGCTGAGGTTGTGCGCGAGCGTCAGTATGGTGCGCACAATCTCTGCGTTCTCGTTGCCTTCGCTCATGCGGCTGACGAATGAGCGGTCAATCTTGAGGACGTTGACGGGGAAACGGTGCAGGTAGCTTAATGAAGAATAGCCCGTGCCGAAATCGTCAATGCTCAGGTTCACATCCAGCGAGCGCAACTGACGTAGCATGGCCGTTGCCATCTCGGCGTTCTCCATGACCACGCTTTCTGTTATCTCCAACCTCAGCAAGCTTGGGTCAAGCCCGGTTGATTGAAGCGTCTGCTTCACCTGATCAACCAGACTCATCTGACGAAGTTGTTTTCCAGAAAGATTGATGCTCATGGAAAGGTTGGCTGCCGCAGGCGCGCGCTTCTGCCATTCGCGCATCTGGTGGCACGCTTCGCCAAGCAGCCACTCGCCTATGGGGATGATTAACTCCGTCTCTTCCGCGACGGGGATGAACTCTGCGGGCGAGATCAGGCCGCGTTCAGGGTGCTGCCAGCGAATGAGCGCCTCGAATCCGGCAAGCTCGTTAGTTTCCAGATTGATGATCGGCTGGTAGTGAAGCAGAAACTCCTGCCGCTCGATTGCGCGCCGCAGGTCATTCTCCAATTGAAGAAGAGAGAGAGCGCGAGCGTGCATCAACTTGTCGAATACTTCGTAGCGTCCTTTGCCCTCTGCTTTCGCACGGTACATAGCAGTGTCTGCGTCGCGCAGAAGGTCTTCCGCTTTCACGTAAGTCAGAGTTGAGAGCGCTATGCCTATGCTCGCAGAGGTGAAGACTTCGTGGCCGCCCAGGTGAACGGGCTGCATCAATTCGCGCTGCACGCGCTCTGCCACGTGAATTGATTCGCTCGAATGCTGTATGCCGTTTAGAAGAATTGCGAACTCGTCGCCGCCAAAGCGTGCCACAATGTCCTGCGGTCGCACGCAACTCTGCAACCGCCGCGCAATCGTTGCCAGCAGGTCGTCGCCTAGCGCGTGACCCAGACTGTCGTTGATGTTCTTGAAGCGGTCAACGTCCAGAAAGAGAACCGCGAACATGTGGTCTTCGTGCGTCTGTGCGCGCTGTATGGCTAGCTGAAGGTGATCTGTGAAGAGCAGCCTGTTCGGCAGCCCGGTCATGGGGTCGTGGAATGCAACGTGGTGCAGTTTGTCTTCGGCCAGCTTGCGTTCCGTTATGTCTTGCACCTGCGTGATGAAATGTAGGGGTCGCCCTTGCGCGTCGCGCACAACCGAAGCGCTCAGCGTGACCCAGACAGTGTGACCGCGTTTGTGTACGTAACGCTTCTCCATAGTGCTGGTCACGCTCTCGCCGCCCAGCATGCGATAGACCTCTGCGAAATTGTGATTCAGGTCATCCGGGTGCGTTATCTCCTGAAAGCGCATACTCAAAAGGTCTTCTTCCGAATAGCCCACTATCTCGCAGAGCGATTTATTGACCTGAAGCCAGCGCCCGTCCGTAGCCACTAGCGCCATGCCAATGGCCGCATAGTCGAATGCGCTACGGAAATGCTCGAACGCATTTCGATAGTGCTCCTCGCTCTCTTGAAGCGCGCCTCGTATGCGCTCCTGCTCGGCTATGTGCTGGTTCAATTCAACTACGTGGCGCTCGGCCTGCTCTGCCTGTGCCGTAGTCGCTTCTATGTTCTTGCGATATGTCCTGTAGGTGAAGTAGATGATCGAAATCGTTGGGATGACTACTATCAGCGCGTAGAAGCCGCCCAGATCAATCAGCTTGGCCGTGATGCCTGCGGCTGTCGCGCCAGCGTAGTAGGTTATAGAAGACCATAGGTAATAGTGAGTCCACGTGGGCCAGAAGGGTTCGTTTCTCCTGAAGGATTCGCGCAATGCTGCCAGGCCGGAGTTTCCGCAGTATTGCACAGAGGCCAGCACGAAGATTGCAGTGATGAAGCTGCCCGAAAACCGTCCCTGCGGCAGCGCCGTCAGCGACCCGAAGAAGCAGCGTGCCACCCACACGGTCGCATAGGTAGAGACGGCCAGCATCGCCGAGTTGAAAAATATTGTCGAAGCCTTCTTGCTAAAACGCAGCGATGAGCAGAGCGAATCAGCCGCAGCGAGCAGCACGGCAAGCTCTCCGCCGTAGAGCAGCATCGTTAGGAAGATGAACGTGTCCGAGACGGTTATCTGCACACGCACGCGCGTGATTTCTATGCCAACGCGCGAGCCGAAGCCGATGGTTATGACAGCCAGCATCAGAAAGCGCAGATCAACGTGCGCCAGCGGCATGCGGTAAAAGGCTTCCGCGCAGACTAATGCTCCGCAGAAGATAATCAGCCACATGCAAGGCTTGTCGTAGCGCTCTCTGTTTAAGGCTTTAGACACAGTACAGGCTCTTGAAACTGTTGTTATTAAAAGTCTTTTCAGGTCGTGTTTCTTCGGTGAGGCTGGCTGCCTTGTTGGCAGTTGAGATTCGGGGACAAGAGGCGAGCCGTATAGGTACGCTCGCCCTCATCCAGCATACAAAATCTGGAGCTTTATGACAACAAAATAGTTTTAAGCTTACTCCAGACCTCATCTTTACGGCTGTAAAGCCGATTTTGAGTAGCAGGTCATTTTCAATATTGAAGAAAATATTTATGAGCAAACATTCAACTCTTTGCGAGCTTTGCTCTTTTCTTTGCGCCTTTGCGTGAACCTGCAACCCTCATTAATCTTGAGTGTTAAGAGAATTGAGGGTTCACGCAAAGGCGCAAAGGGAAATGCTTAAGCTCGCTAAGCGGGTTTTCTATTGCTCTATTGATGAAAATGTCACTCTACCCGATTTTGCTCGCTGTATTCCTCTCATAAAAGAATCTTCTCTTTGCGGCAACTACAGTCTTGTAGTGCTGCGGTCTATCTCATGCAGGCCGTGTTGTCGCCGTTTGCGAGTACGGTCTGTGCGTTCACAAGAGTATCTGTGACCAGAATGCCATCCGTAATCAGAATGCCGTCCGTGACCAGGATGCCGTCGCCGAACATGCTGTTGTCGGTCACAAGGATTCCATCGCCGAGTAATATGTTCGTGCTCTGGAAAACGCTGCCTCCGCCCATCTTGCTGCCGTTGCTCGTCATGATATTGCTGCCGAGTCCGACGCCGCCTGTCATCATCTTCGAATTTATGCTCTGCGAGCTTGAGGTCTCGGTCACGCCGTCGCCTAGCAGACGCCCTTCGGCGTAAACCAGTTGATACTTGGTAATCAGGGCGTCACCATTTGCGGTCGTATGGTTGAGGACTACACCCTGCGCCCAGGGGAAAGTCCAACCCGCGATAGTGCTCTGTGGTGAAGGCGCGCACGAGGTCAACAAGGAACTTCCCAGAGTAGGCGGCAACAGGGTGTCTAAAAGGTTCGAGCGCACAAGCTTTGCTATATCAATCGCGCCCGCAGCATTCAATTCGCCCGCACCCTGCTCCAGTGTGTTGTAGCCCGCGAGCGGTTGCGCCGTGTACGTCAAGATCATCTTGATGACGTTCGGCGTCAGATTCGAGTTGGCTTGCAGCATCAGAGCCACAGTGCCCGTGACCATAGGCGTTGACATCGAAGTGCCGCTCAAATACATCAGCTTCATGTTGGTCGTACTGTATTTGTTTGTCTCAAGCGTAGGAAAAGTCCTCACCAGATAATTGTTCGCGGCTTCAGCCGAGATAATCTTGTTGCCGGGCGCGACCAAATCCGGCTTCATCAAGTTGTCGTAATGATGGATGCCGTTTGCGTCCGTCGAATAGCTGCGTGTAGGCCCGCGCGAACTGTAGGTAGTAACCGCGTCGTCGCTGCGCGCGTCCGTGCCGAAAGTATTCGACGCGCCAACGGTGATCGCCGAAGGCTCGTTGCCGGGCGAGTGAATGCCGCCGTACTGTTTTTGTCCCAAAACATTCTTTCCGTTGTTCCCGGCAGCCGCGACGACGACCAGCCCTGCGTTAACAAGCTTGCGCACGGCCTGACACAGCGGGTCGTTCTTGTATGAATTGACGGCAGGCGTGCCCAGACTCATGTTGACGACGCGAATGTTGTAGAGCGAATGATTGGACAGAATCCAGTCTAGAGCCTTGAGCACATTAGATTTCAATCCCAAGCCCATAGAGTTGAGCACACGCAAATTTATGATTGTTGCTCCCGGCGCAACGCCTTCGTACGCTCCTTGGGTTGGCGAGCCTGCGCCCGCCGCAATCGCAGCTACGTGCGTGCCGTGTCCGTATGGATCATCCACGCGTCCCTCGCCCGTAAAATCCTGACTGAAGGTTATGCGCGCAGGGCTGCCTGAGAAAGATTTGTGTGTAAGGTCTATGCCGGAATCCAGAAAGGCTATGCCTACGCCGCTGCCATCGTAAGTTGTACTCAACAGGCCGAGCAGCGCGCTCTGCGTTCGCTCCTGCTGCGTGCCTGTGGTTGTAGTGACGTGGCCTAGCACGCTCATCTGGTTGTCCAGCGAGACGTAAGAGATTTCCTGGTTAGAGGCCAGAGCTTGCGCGGCGCTCGCAGGCATCTCTACCACACGAGCATTAAAATTCTGGAAGCTGCGACGAACACGCGCGCCCACATTCCGCAAAAGATCATCATGACGGCTTCCCCAGTTGCCGTTCGGCTGGACTATGACGCGCACATGATCGCCAGCGTGCGACCCGTTCATCATATCGCGCAAATCCGAAGAGACTTTGTCTTCGTCATCACGTCTGGAGTTTTCACTGTCCTGGCCGCGTTGCTGTTGCGCCTGCGTCATGTTAGTGACGAACATGCCTGTCGAGAGGCACAACAGTAATGCGACCGCCGTCAGTCGCGCTAGCCTGGGGAATTTCATCATAAAATTCATCTCATTCTCCTATGATTGCGAGGCCTCGAAGGAGCCGTTCGCTTCGTATCATTCTGAAAATTGCAGATCGTAATAAAAGAAAAGGCCGAACTCCTCATCTAGCTTTTAAATCAGAAGAGTCGGCCACAAGTACACATTACAGAAGGAACACACACAGCTTTCACGGTCTACTTGCGGCGTCCTTCGGGAACTCCCACTACCATATTCCTCTTCTCGAAGAGAAACTTAGGCTGGTAAGCACATGCCGCCTCGGGCTTTCGCCTCAGAGTTAGCCTTTATATCGGTGACGATTGCTTTGAAAGATCGCAGGTGCTAACAGATGCGCACGCACGCCTCTTTTAGCGAGCGCTGTGCCAGCGCGATTAAGAATGGAATAGGGCAAAAAGCCCCAGAAACCGAGGATTCGAGAAATTTACTGTGTGGTCAGACTGACGAATCTTATCAGAATGAATGAAGCTTGAGCGGTCAAAAAGAATTGCGGAATGCGGATTTCGGAATGCGGATTGAAAGACAGCGAGCTTCTTATCAATCCGCATTCCGAAATCCGCATTCCGCTATCGGTACGCCGCAGGCGGTACTGACCCGGCTTCATGCTCACGAGCCGCAGTCAACGTTTGTGCGCGCGAGTTGTTGCCCGAACCGCTCCTGATACTCTCTGGAAGTCAGGAACGCGCAGACCATAGCGCGATATCCGCTCGCGTCCTGCGGCAGTTTTGAACTGAGTATGTTTAGCCAGAATTGGTAGCCGCCCGCGTCCGCATCACGCCTTAGATAACCGAAGTATTGCATCAAGACGAAACTGGGGTTGTATTCTCTCTGCTTGAATTCTGCAAACTCTATCACCTCGCGCATAACTTGCGAGCGCGTCGCGCCCGACTGCATCTCTTGAATCAAGTGTTGGCGCTCGGTCGTGTATGGCTTCAGGTTCGCAGTGTCCATCAGCTTGTTTACGAAATCACTGGGCGTCATTGTTGACGGGTAAGCTTGCTTGAACTCCGTGCGTGTTATCCACTCGTCGGCGAAAGACTGCTTGCTGGCCTCAAGGTTCGAGCCAGCCACAACCTTGCTTCTGTCCGAACTGAACTCCGCGAACGAGGGCTTGCGCCCCAAACTCGCTTTGTACATTCGATAGACGAAGTAGCCTGTGTCCTGAAATTCCAGTTCTATGAAGTAAGCGGCAGAGACTCCAACTCTTCTTGAGTTAATACAGTTGCGATCCGTGCCGCATTGCGTTATCTGCGAAGTCCAGTAAGAGAGACCGCCAGCGTCAGGCTCGCGTCCCAGAAAATCTCTGTAGTGTTGCGCGACGAAGAACTGCGCGTCATTTATAGGATTAGGCGCGAGCGCGCCGAAGGCTAAGCCGCTCATAGCTTGCTGGCCTCTGCCGTCAGCAAATGCGAAGACCGCGCCGTCCTGAAGGAAGCCTGTCATGTTCGGATCAGGGAAGACATCAACCTGCGGCGCGCCGCCGTTGCCGCCCGTCGAAGTGGAATCAGCCGCGCCCGAAGCGTCTTCGATGATATAAACATTTCCCACACGATCAACCGTCATCCCGTGAAAGAAGAGATTGTTGTCTAAGGAGAGTCCGACCACAACAACTTCATCATGGTCAGCATAGCCGTCCCAGTTATCATCATAGAGCGCAAGCATCACCGCGTCGTTACCGAAGGAGTGCGAGAAGACCACGCCGCGCGAGTTCGCAGCGATGTCTAAAGGCGCATCGTTCGAGAAGCGATATGAATAGTAGGGCTTAGCATCCAGCGTGTCTGGAATGCCGTCGCCGTCTCTATCGCGCACGATGTGAATTTCGTCCAGGTCGAAATCAGCTATGAGCAGATCGTTGTTCGGGAGAAGCGCGAGCGCGTTCGCATTGTAAATCAGGTTGCTCCCGACTTTGACAAGTTCGCGCGAGCGCGTAGTGTCAAACCCGCCCGTCGTGTCGTCGCGCACAAGAAGCACCACGCCCGCCGTAGGCTCGTTGTTCGGATCGTTTCGGTCATTGTAGTTGTAGTAGCCGCTCGACGAAACGATGACAAATTCGCGCCCCTGCTTAGAGACGCCCGTTACGACCGAAGCGGCGGAAGGAAGATTGAAATCGCGGCGCAGATTGTAGGTTTGAGAGAAACCATTGTCGCGCACGAAGTCGCCGTTCGTATCGAGCGCAGTGACAAGTACGCCTATCAATTCATCATCTGTGGTTGTCGCAGTCCCTTTATTATCAACCGCCGAATAGACTTCGTAGCGCGCGCCCGAACGACCCACAGCAATATCGAACGAGCCACCAAGTGAATCGAAAGTCGTGCGCTCGTCAGCAACCATGTCGTTGTTGCGATCAACGTACTGCTCGTCCGTGCCCGCAGTTGAAGTGATGCTCAGTTGCGATGTGTGCAGCACGCGCATGAGCGGCGTGCCCGCGCCAATCAACGCTTCAGTGCTGTTCCCGTAAGAGTAAAGCTCGCGCGCAGGTGGGCGCACAGTCCTGCGCGCTTCGTCTGAATTAACGGCGCGTTCGCGCAAATCTTCGGTGCGAACGGGCGCGGTTGAATTCGGGCGTGTGCGATTTGGGCCGAAGCTTCCTTGCGCTGATACAGCACGTCGCGTGTCAGGCGTGAACTCTTGCCCGGAAATGTTCTGCGCGTGGCTCACACTGGTGAAAGTGTTTGCGCCGAGCGCAAGGCAGATGAATGCGAGAGCGATAAGATAAATGCTAAGCCTTATGGAAAACATTTGAAGAACTCCTTTCGGAATTGCGGAATGCGGAATTCGGATTGCGGATTGAAAGCTCGGATTTGAGATTTGAAATTTCAAATTTGAAATTTCAGATTTGAAATCCCAGATTAAAGAATTCAATCCTTCTCTTAAATCCGCAATCCGAAATCCGCATTCCGCAATTTCTCCTTAACGCCTGCCGTCTCGTTGCTCCCTGTTTTCAGGGGAGCGCGCTGGCGGATGAGCAGGCTGCTGTCGCTCTTCGCGCTGCTCGTGCTGCGGAGCGGGATGAGATTCGGGCTGCTCGTGTCGCTGCGGCGGAGGCTCTTGATGCTGCGGCTCAGGTCGCTGCGGTGGCGGCTCTTCGCGTCGCGGCTCTGTGTGCGTCGGCGGTTCGGACGTTCGCGCCGGAGGCTCATGCCGTTCGGGAGGAGCGGCTGGCCTTTCGGGTCGCTCAGGCCGCTCGTAGTGCGGTGACTCCTCGCCAGGCGAGACGGGGCGCGGTCGCTCCGCAGGCGCAGTTCTTCTCTCACGCGGTCGCTCATTCTCGTCCGAAGGCGTCGCAGGACGCTCTGGCGTATAAGATGGCCGCTCCGGTCTTATGACACGCGAAGGCGCGCCCTCGTTCCCGCCAGCGTTTCTTTCACCGCCGCGTTCAGCAGGAGGACGAGCAATGGTGCGCGTGGGACGCTCGACCGCTCCAGTCGGTCTATACGCTCCTGCGCCCACAGGTCTGTCCGTTCCCGCTTCAGCGCCGCCCGAAGCGTTTCCGATTCTGGGAGCGACGCGCGGCTCGCGCCCTTGAAATAGACGCTCGCGCCGCAGGCCTTCGTCGAGCGCTCGGCCAGGCGCGCGCGCTGCCGCACCTGTTGCGCGCTCCGGCAGAGTCTGAACGATTGATGGTGCTGGACGTGTCGGCAAATTGCGCGCGGGTCTGGCTGCGCCAGCGGAAGAGTTTGCATCGCCTTCAACCGGCGAGACAGGAAGGCGTCCGCGCACAGGTTCGCTCGTAATCGCGCGCCTTGCTATGTCGGCTGTAGCCGGTTGAACTCGCGCGGCCTCTGTTCCGAACTCGCGCGCGGGCGCTGTCGTCACTGCGCGAAGATAAGCAGGATTGGTGCGCTGCAAGCCTGCTATCTCGCCAGAGCGCAAAGGCGTCAGACGATCAGGCGCGCGACGTTGAAAGTTTCGCGCGTAAGGATCGTGCTGGTTGTACGAGAGCGGATACCACGCTATGTGATTTCCGTGAGAAGTCCCTACGTTGACGAACACTACGAGCGCAGGACGCCAGAAGCTTCTATGCGAGTAGTAATGGTGATAACTGTGCGGCGTCCAGCACCAGTAATTGTTGTAGTAAACCCAGCGACCGTAGTGATAAGGCGCCCAGCCCCAAGGCTCGTCTCCAACCCAAGTCCATCCGTAAGGCGGACACCACGTCCAGCGACCATAGCGGTACGGTGCCCAATCGTAATAGTTGTTGATAACCGTCACGTGCGGGCGCCAAATCCATCCGTAGTCGTTCACGTAAACCCAGTTGCCGTAGGCGTCCAAATCTTCTGCGCCCCAGATGTAATCATCATAGTAGCGATTGTCGTATCGCAGACGTTGCGAAAGATAGTGCTCGCGTTCCCTGACCCAATCGTCCCAGTAATCTAATGAAGGCGCGCTAGTGATGTCCCAATCGCCGTCCGAATTAACGTAAGCTAAGAACTCCGCGCGCCGACCGTCGCGCAGGGTGAAACCGGAAGTTTCGGAATAGATTCGAGCGCGCCCGCCATCTCGCGTAGTTACGCTCACGCGACCTTCGTGCGTTACGTCTAGACGATAAAGCCCCTGCGTCTCTGCTGCTATGGTCGTGCCGGGCGCATCAACTTCAAAATATTCATGCTCGCGGTCAAAGCGCGCTAAACGTATGCTCGCCGTTCCTTCTGGAAGACTTAAAGCGAGGCCTTCATCGCGCAAGGTCACTATGCGAAGAACTGAATCCTCGCCCACGCGCACGAAGTTTTTTGAATCAATCTGAATCTCCACGCGCGCGTCATGAGCGGTTGCGAGCGCATCGCCTTCGACCATTGGATAATTCAGAGTCGCGCGCTCCCAGTTCTGGCCGCCCGCGCGCTTTAATTGAACGTCGCCGCGAATAAGGCTTATACGCACGACACGCGCGTGCACGTCATACTCGTCGGCGTAGTCTTCATCATTATTGTTCATCGCGGCGAACGTCAGATTGCTTGAAAGCAGAACTATCAGGAGAGAGAGAAGAGCAATGGACAAGAGTTTGGTGTAACGCATGATGCGTGCTCCTTTTTTGAGAATCTAACAAGGGGATGTGGATCGCCCAATTCGGAAGACGCGCCGAAGAGAACAAGTGTTAACGCGGCCTCCGTCAAGAGTCTTCAGAGGCGTTAACGAGCGAGGGGTCGTTGAAGCTCTTCGCTCAGGCGCGAGAGCAAAGCGTGTGCCTGTAAGAACAGTTTTCAGTTTTTAGTTTTCAGTTTTCAGAAAGAAGAGCGAACAGGCTTTTATAGCGGTTCTCACTTGAATGCGACTCATGTCAGTACCGCCTGCGGTAGCGGGCGGGTCGTAGCCGCACCGATACCCGCC
>Ga0209027_1000620_pt1 | contig 12752 bp, 10 predicted proteins | sample GraSoi013_1_20cm_3_FD_185821 | JGI IMG/M metagenome (GOLD analysis project Ga0209027, IMG submission 185821) | Grasslands soil microbial communities from the Angelo Coastal Reserve, California, USA - Sample 09_27_2013_1_20cm (SPAdes) (version 2) | ecosystem: Environmental > Terrestrial > Soil >...
GACCACGCCGAGGTCGCGGTACCGGACGGCGAGCTCGGCGATCTCCATCGACCGGGCCGCGTGGCGCATCGCGGTCAGCAGGGTGGCCACCCGGATCGGGGTGCCGGCCCGCGCCGCGTCGGCGCAGCCGTCCCGGAAGCCGGCCAGTACGGCCTCGACGACGTCGTCGAGGGTGAGGCCCCGGTCGAGGTGCTGCTCGGGCGCGAAGCGCACCTCGGCGTACACGACGCCGTCGGCGGCGAGGTCGACCGCGCACTCGTAGGCCACCCGCTGGAGCGACTCGGCCGTCTGCATGACCGCGACGGTGTGCGCGAACGTCTCCAGGTACCGCTCCAGGGAACCGGAGTTCGCCGCGCTCTCGAACCAGCGCCGCAGGGCTTCGGGCTCGTCGGCCGGCAGCTGGTGACCGATCGGGCCGGCCAGGTCGATGATCGTCGCCGGGCGCAGGCCGCCGTCGAGATGATCGTGCAGAAGTGCCTTCGGAGCCTTGAGAATTTCGTCATAGGTAGGTGCGACCATGAACAGACCCTAGTTGGGGAGAGTGAATGCTCGCCGACGTACTCCCGTACCTGCGCTGCCCGCTCTGCCGGCTGGAACTGGTCGAGCTGGAGACGGCGGTCCGCTGCCCGCAGGGGCACAGCTTCGACCGGGCCAAGCAGGGGTACGTGTTCCTGACCGCCACCCCCGTGCGGCACACCGGGGACAGCGCGCAGATGGTCGATGCCCGCGCCGGCTTCCTCGCCGCCGGCCACTACGACTTCATCGCCCGCGCGGTGGCCGGGGCGACCCCGCCGACCGACGGGCTGGTGGTCGACGTGGGGGCCGGCACGGGGTACCACCTGGCCGCGGTCCTCGACACCAACCGCGAGGCGGTCGGGCTCGCGGTCGACGTGTCCAAGCCGGCCCTGCGCCGGGCGGCCCGCGCGCACCCCCGGGTCGGTGCCGTCCTGGGCGACACGTGGCGGGGGCTGCCGGTGGCCGACCAGGCGGCGTCGGTACTGCTGAATGTCTTCGCACCCCGCAACGGCCCGGAGTTCGCCCGGGTGCTGGCGCCCGGCGGCCTGCTGATCGTGGTGACCCCGACCGGCGACCACATGGGTGAACTGGTGTCCGCGCTGGGCCTGCTGACCGTGGACCCGGCCAAGGAGGAGCGGGTCGCGGCGACGCTGGCGCCCTGGTTCGTGGAGCGCACGAGCGAGGTGTGCGAGAAGCCCTTGTTATTGAGTCGCGCCGAGGTGGTGGGGCTGATAGGGATGGGGCCGAACGCCTGGCACCTCGACCCTGGCGAGCTGTCCGCGCGGATCGCACCGTTACCCGAGCCGGTCGCGGTCACGGCCCGCGTCCGGCTCTCCAGCTATTCACAGGTGCCCCTGGGATCCTGACCCAGGGGCTGTCCTCAGGGTGGGTTGGGGGGCGTCCCGGATGGCGGTCCGGGGTTGCCAGCCGGAAGGCTGATGCCGGGGTCGCGTGGGGTTCTGGCGGACGGGGAGAGGCATGCTGGGACGGTTGGGGCGCTGGTGCTTCCGGCGCCGGTGGTGGGTACTGGCCATCTGGCTGCTCGCGATGGTCGCCGGCGTGCTCTCCGCCGGCCCGGTCTTCCACGGGTTGACCGGCGGCGGGGGACCGAAGTCGCTGGAGTCGGTGGCGGCCAACCAGGTGCTGGCCGACGCCGCGGACCGGGGCGGGACGGTGGTCGCGGTCATCGATCGGATCCAGCCGGCGGCCAGTGGCGTCGACACGGTGGTCCGGGTGGCCGCCGACGACCTCCGGCGCGTCTCCGGGGTAGACACCGTCGCCACGCCCTATGACACAGGAGTACCGAAGGCGAAGACCGCGGCGCTGATCGCGGCCGATGCCCGGGCCGTGATCGTGCAGATCCAGCTCGGGAAGCTGGACAAGCTGGCCCGGCACGACGCCGTCGTGGCGATCTCCGACCGGTTGCACAAGCTGGGCGACGAGCTGGTCGGGGCCGGCCAGTCCGGTACCCAGGTCCGGGTCGGCGGCAGCGCGGCGCTGGGCAAGCAGGCCAACGACGCGGTACAGGGCGATCTCGCGCTCGCCGAGGAGGTCTCCCTCCCGGTCACGCTGGTGATCCTGGTCTTCGTCTTCGGCGGGCTCGTGGCGGCCGGGCTGCCGGTACTGGCGGCGGTGTTCTCGGCCGGCTCGGTGATGACCGTGCTGCTGGCCTTCTCCACGTTCACCGACCTCGACAACAACACCGTGACCGTGGTGACGCTGCTGGCCCTCGGCCTCTCCATCGACTACGGGCTGCTGCTGGTCGGCCGCTACCGCGAGGAGCTCGGCGGCGGGTACGCGCCCGAGGTGGCGATCACCCGGGCCTGGGCGACCGCCGGCCGGACCATCCTCTTCAGCGCGCTGACCGTCGCGGCGGCGCTGAGCGGGCTGCTGCTGCTCGGCATCGCCGGGCTGTCCGCGCTCGGCGCCGCGGGAGTGTCGATCGCCGTGGTCGCCATGCTCGTCTCGCTGACCTTCACCGGCGCGCTGCTCGGGGTGGCCCAGCGCTGGATCAAGCCGTCGAAGCGGGCGGCGCGGCGGATCGCGCGGTACGGGGACGCGGCCGAGGTCGGGTTCTTCGCCCGGCTGGCCCGGATGGTGCAGCGGCGGCCGTGGGTCACCGCGCTGCTCACCGGCGGCGCGCTGGTCGGCGCCGGTGCGCCGCTGCTGTCCGCGACCATGCACCTGGACGACGTCAACAGCTTCCCCCGGTCGCTGGAGGCGGTCACCGTCGCGCACGACCTGGCCGACCGGTTCAACGTGGCCACGTCGCCGGCCGTGGTCGTCGTCGCCCGTACCGACCCGGCGACGCTGGACGCATGGGCGGCCCGGTGGCGGGGCGTCGACGGGGTCACGCGGGTCGCGCCGGCCGACCGGGTGGCGCCCGGCCTGTCCACGGTCAACATCGACGTGGCCGGCGATCCCGAGGGTGGCGCGGCGCGGGCGCTGGTGGCCAAGGTACGCGGGGACCGGCCACCGGGCGTGCAGTCCTGGGTCACCGGGGACGCCGCGCGGCTCACCGACCTGCTCGGGCTGATCGGGTCGCGGCTGCCATGGGCCATCGGGGTCACGGTGCTCGCCATGGTGCTGCTGCTCTTCGCCATGACCGGTTCCCTGGTGGTACCGGTGAAGGCGGTCCTCATGAACGTGGTCTCCCTCGGCGCCACGTTCGGGGTGATGAGCGCGGTGTTCGAGCACGGGTTCCTGGCCAAACAGCTCGGGATGATCACGGTGGCCGGGCTGAACCCGTTCGTCGTGGTGATCGTGTTCGCGTTCGCCTTCGGACTGTCCATGGACTACGAGGTGTTCCTGCTCGGCCGGATCAAGGAGTATGTCGACCGGGGGCTGGAGACCGACCACGCGGTCCGGCGCGGGCTGCAGAACTCGGGCCGCATCATCACCTCGGCCGCGCTGCTCATGGTGGTCGTGTTCGGCGCCTTCGGGCTCGGCAGGACGGGGACGGTCCAGCAGATCGGGCTGGGGCTGGCGGTCGCCGTGGCGGTGGACGCGACGATCGTGCGGTGCCTGCTGGTACCGGCGACGATGACCCTGCTGGGCCGGTGGAACTGGTGGGCGCCGGCCCGGCTGGCCCGGCTGCACGAGCGGGTCGGGCTGCGGCACACCGTGCTCGACCTGCCGGTGGCGGTACCGGCGCCGCGCCGGCCGGCAGACGACCTGGTGGAGTCCGAGCCGGAACCGGCGCTCGGGTAGGCGGCCGTCCGGGTCGCCGTGGGGGTAGACCCGGACGGCTATCCGATCGGGCCGGGCCGAGACGGGGGTTCGGCCCGGCCCGGCTCACGTCGACAGGTCGATCTCTTCCCACTCGGCCGGGGGCTCGTGGTACGGGCCGCGGAAGATGACCGCCCACTCCAACGCCCAGCGTCGCTGCCCGATCGCGTTGGAGTCGATCGGGCCGGGCAGTTGCAGGCGGCGCCGCTCGGCTTCCAGGTACGCCCAGTCGAGGCAGTAGTACAGGTCGAGCTGGGCGGCCGCCTCCACCGGATCACGCGGGGCGGACAGCACCCGGGCGCGCCATCCCGCGTACGTCTCCCCGCGCGGCAGGTCGGGAAAGAACTCGGCCACGTTGTGGGTACCGGGCGCCGCCGGGTCCAGCCACTTGAGCATCGAGAGCAGCCAGGCCAGCGCGCCGAGCGCCTCGGAATGCAGCATGAACGAGCGCCGGTCCCCCTCGCCGGACACCACGAAGTGCCACTCGGGCTGGGTCATCCGGTCCAGCAGGTGCGCGTCGAGCAGCCAGCTCATCGCCTGCTGGGAGGACATACCGAAGGTACGGGCCAGCACCACGTTCAGGATCGCGGCCCGACCCTCGAGATCGGAGCGGGTACGCACCTCGACCTCGTCACCCGGTTCCCACACGAGCGGGAAGTTGTCCGGCGGCAGGGGAAGGCCCAGGCGGTACACCTGCTCGAGGCTCTCGGCCCGGACGGCGCTCGGGTCGGGTGCCGGTACGCGCATCCGGTCAGGCTATCCGGTCCAGCACGATCCGCTCGGGAGATGGCGCGGCCGGGGCGATCACCACCGCGCCGTCGGCCGCCGCGCGCGCCGCCTCGATGCGGCCGGCGTCATCGGTACGGAGTTCGTAGAGCGGGTCGCCGGCGGCCACCCGGTCGCCCGGCTTACGGTGCAGGACCACCCCGGCGGCGGCCGAGACCGGGTCCTCCTTGCGCGCCCGGCCGGCGCCCAGCCGCCACGCGGCCACGCCGATCCGGTAGGCGTCCACAGTGGACACGTAGCCGTCCTCGGTGGCGGTCACCAGCTCGATCTCGGCGGCCCGGGGCAGCGGCGCGTCAGGGTCGCCGCCCTGCGCGGTGATCAGGGCGCGCCACGAGTCCATGGCCCGACCGTCCCGCAACGCGGCGGCGGGGTCGGCGTCCGGCAGGCCGGCGACGTCGAGCATTTCGCGGGCCAGCGCGAGGGTCAGCTCGACCACGTCGGGCGGGCCGCCACCGGCCAGTACCTCGACCGACTCGGCCACCTCGACCGCGTTGCCGACCGCCCGGCCCAGCGGGGTGGACATGCCGGTGAGCAGCGCGACGGTACGCACGCCGTGGGCCGTTCCGAGGTCGACCATGGTGCGGGCCAGTTCCCGGGCCCGGTCGAGGTCCTTCATGAACGCACCCGAGCCGACCTTGACGTCGAGCACGAGGCTGGCGGTACCCTCGGCGATCTTCTTGCTCATGATGGAGCTCGCGATGAGCGGGATCGATTCGACGGTGCCGGTGACGTCGCGCAGCGCGTAGAGCTTGCGGTCGGCGGGGGCCAGGCCCTCGCCGGCCGCGCAGATGGCCGCACCCACCTCGCGGAGTTGGGCCAGGAACTCGGCGTTGGAGAGCCGGGTGCGGAAGCCGGGGATCGACTCCAGCTTGTCCAGCGTGCCGCCGGTGTGGCCGAGGCCCCGCCCGGACAGCTGCGGTACCGCGCCGCCGCACGCCGCGACCAGCGGGGTGAGCGGCAGCGTGATCTTGTCGCCGACCCCGCCGGTCGAGTGCTTGTCCACGGTCGGGCGGTCCACTGTGGACAGGTCGAGCCGCTCACCGCTGGCGATCATCGCGGCGGTCCACCGGGCGATCTCGGCCGGCGTCATGCCGCGCAGCAGGATCGCCATCGCGAGCGCGGCCATCTGCTCGTCGGCCACGACGCCCCTGGTGTACGCGTCGATCACCCAGTCGATCTGCGCGTCGTCGAGCGTGCCGCCGTCCCGCTTGGTGATGATCACATCGACGGCGTTCATCGTGCCCACCGGGTCGCTCCGCGAGGCGCCACGGTGCGCCTAGCGACCATTCCGGCCCGCGGGCTTCGCCGGGCGGCCCGGAACAGTCGTCCCTCGACGCTGCGCTCCTCAGTCCAGACGGCGCCGCGCCTCGCTCCGCTCATCAGTCCCACCTCGGCATGTCGGCCGGGCCGTCACCGGGGCCGGCCCAGAACGTCGCGCCCTCCGCGTCCACCACGACCACGCGCGGGGTGCGTACCCGGCCCCAGGCGACCGCGTCCTCGGCACGCGACCAGGTCGGCGCCTCCTCCAGGATCCCGGCCGGTTCGTCGGCGGCGCCGGACGAGCGTTCCCAGTACCCGGTCCAGACCTGTTGCCCGCCGGCCATGTCGGGGTGCACGAAGACCGTGCCCCGACCGTGGTATTCGCGCAGGCGCCCGGGCACCGTCGGAGGGCGGTCCAGGTCGCCGGCCCCGAACGCGTGCGGCAGCAGCTCGCTCATCGGAATGGGCGCGGGGTCCCCGTCCACCAGGCAGTCCGGCCCGCCGTGTTCCCAGAGCAGCTGCCGGCAGCGGCCGCACGGCATCAGCGGCGCGCCATCACCGTCCACACAGGACAGTGCGACCAGCCGGCCGCCGCCGGTGACGGCGAGCGCGGACACCACGCCGCACTCCGCGCACAGGGTCATGCCGTAGCTGGCGTTCTCCACGTTGCAGCCGGACACGATCCGGCCGGTGTCGACGAGCCCCGCGGCCCCGACCGGGAAGTTCGAGTACGGCGCATAGGCGCGCCGCATCGCCTCGGCGGCGGCGCCGCGGAGCACGGTCCAGTCGATCTCCGCCACGTCAGCCCTTCACGTACGGCTGCCCGTCGGCGGCCGGCGCCCGTACCCGCCCGACCAGCCCCGCCACGGCGACGATCGTCGCGGCGTACGGCAGCATGTTGAGGAACTCGCTCGGGATCGCGCTGCCCACCAGCGGCAGGAACCCGGCCAGCGCGCTGCTGAAGCCGAACAGCAGTGCGGCCATCGTGGCGCCGATCGGGCTCCACCGGCCGAAGATGAGCGCGGCCAGCGCGATGAACCCGCGCCCGTTGCTCATGTTGTTGGTGAACGAGCCGACCTCGCCGATGGTCAGCGAGGCGCCGCCGATCCCGGCGATGACGCCGCCGATGAGCACGTTGCGGTAGCGCATCCCGCGCACCGAGATGCCGACCGTGTCGGCGGCGGTCGGGTGCTCGCCGACCGCGCGGGTACGCAGTCCCCACCGGGTGTGGAACAGTCCGAAGTGGACGGCGATCACCAGTACGATCGCCAGGTACCCGAAGACCGTCACGTCGAACAGCGCCGGCCCGATGATCGGGATGCTGGCCAGGCCGGGGATCCGCCACGAGTGGAACGTCGGCGGGAAGTTGTACTTGTCGCCGTGCTGCTGCATGAGCTGCGTGAAGAGGAACCCGGTCAGGCCGAGCGCGAACAGGTTCAGCACGACGCCGAGCACCACCTGGTCCACCAGGTACCGGATGGCCAGTACCGCGAGCAGCAGCGCGATGAACACGCCACCGACCGCCGCCGCGATCAGCCCCATCCAGGCGGACGCGGCTACGGTGCCCACGAGCGCACCGGCGAAGGCCCCGGTCAGCAACTGCCCCTCGATCGCGACGTTGATGACGCCCGACCGCTCGCACAGCACGCCACACAGCGCACCCAGTACCAGCGGCAGCGCCCCGCGTACCGTCGCCTGCGCCATGCTGCCCAGCGGCATCTCGTGCCCGCTCACCTGCCAGCACAGGAACGACAGCACCAGCGCCGCCAGCGCCACCCCGGACAGCCAGCGCAGCCATTGATCGGCCCGGCCGGTGAGCAGCGCGGCACCGGCCAGCGCGCACAGCAGCCCGAAGCCGATCGCACCGACCTTGGCCGGGATCGGGATACCGGCGCCACCGACGGCGGTACCCAACGCGAAGCGCGCATCACCCGACCTGGCCAGCGCTCCGAACGCGATCGCGCCCAGCAGGCCGAGGACCAGGTAGGCGGCACCGGCCTTGCGGGACCGCGTCCAGTACCCGGTCGCCGGCTTGGTGCGCGGGGTGTCGTAGACGGTCAGCGTGGTCACTGCGTCACCACCCCTTCGCGAGGCCGGTGGACAGGCCGCCGCCGGGCTGGCGCAGCCGGAAGATCGCCTTTACCAGGGCGGGCGCCGCGATGAAGATAACGATCACCGCCTGGACCACCGTCACCAGGTCGATGGCCAGGTGGGACACCTGCTGCATCCGGTTACCGCCGGCGTGCAGCGCCCCGAAGAGCACCGCCGACGCCACCACGCCCCAGGGTCTACCCCGGCCGAGCAGCGCCACCGTGATGCCGTCGAAGCCGATCGTGCCGGCCACCTGCCCGGTCAGGTCCGAGGCGGTACCGAGCACCACCACCCCGCCGCCGAGCCCGGCCAGCGCGCCGGACAGCCCCATGGCCAGCACGTAGGCCCCCCCGACGCTCATCCCGGCGGTCCGCGCGGCGTCCGGGTTGAGCCCGACCGCGCGCATCTCGAAGCCCTTGGTCGAGCGGTTCAGCAGCCAGGCCACCCCGGCGGCGGCCAGTACGCCGAGCACGATGCCCAGGTTGATCCGCAGCCCGTTGCCCAGCGAGGGAAGCTTCGCGGTGTTGTCGATGGTCTTGCTGATCGCGTCGGTACGCGTCGGGTCGTGCACGCCCGGCTTCGTGATGATCCACTGCAGGAACCAGAACGCGATGTAGTTGAGCATGATCGTGACGATCACCTCGTGCGCCCCGGTGCGCGCCTTGAGCACGCCGGCGATCAGCGCCAGCGCCGCGCCGCCGAGGGCCGCCCCGAGCAGCGCGGCGATCGGATGCAGGCCGGGCGGCAGGGGCAGGCCGAAGCCGACGACCGCGCCGCCGACGCACCCCATGATCACCTGGCCGTGCGCGCCGATGTTGAACAGGCCGGCCCGGAACGCCAGCGCCACGGCCAGGCCGGTGAAGATCAGCGGCGCGGTGTAGGTCAGCGTCTCGGAGATCGGCGAGAAAACCAGAGACCAGTTATTGGTACCGGCGATGGCGCCGCTCACCGCCGACGGATCCACGATCGACCCCTTGAACAGGTTGGCGTACCCCTCCGCCACCAGCCGCAGGCTGTCCCCGAGCGGCGTGCCGGGCTGGGCGAAGAAGTACCCGTACTCGCCGAGCACCTCCTCGTTGCCGAACACGATCAGCACCGCGCCGACCACGAGCGCCAGGAGTACCGCCAGTACCGTGACGGTGACCGTGTTCGCGCGCCAGATCCGCCTCACGCGGCCTCCTCCGTGACACCGGCCATGAGGAGGCCGATCCGTTCGCGCGGGGTGTCCGCCGGTACCGTGGCCAGGATCTTCCCGCCGTACATCACCGCGATCCGGTCGGCGAGCGCCAGTACCTCGTCCAGTTCGCTCGACACGAGCAGCACGCCGGCACCGTTGTCCCGCTCGCGCACCACCCGGGCGTGGATGAACTCGGTCGAGCCGACGTCGACACCCCGGGTCGGCTGCGCGGCGATCAGCAGTTTGACCTGCCGGGCCAGCTCGCGCGCGACGATCACCTTCTGCTGGTTGCCGCCGGAGAGGGTACCGACCGGGGTGTCCGCCGAGGACGTGCGCACGTCGAACTCGGCGATCCACTCCTTCGCCGCCTCGCTGATCGCCGCCGGCCGCAGCGCCACGCCGCTGGCGTAGGGCGCCCGGTCGTACTGGTCGAGGATCAGGTTCTCGGCGACGGTGAAGTCGCGGACCAGCCCGTCGACCGAGCGGTCCTCCGGGATGTAGCCGACCCCGGCGCGCAGGATCGCCTTCGTCGACCGGCCGGCCAGGTCGGTGCCGTTCAGCTCGATCGTGCCGTCGGCCACCGGCCGCAGGCCCATGATCGCCTCGACCAGCTCGGTCTGCCCGTTGCCCTGGACGCCGGCGACGCCGAGCACCTCCCCCGCCCGTACCTCCAGGGAGGTTCCGGAGACGGCCTCGTGCCCGCGGTCGTCGTAGACCGACAGGTCGCGGACCGACAGCACCGGATCGCCCGGGGTGGCCGCCGCCTTGTCCACGGTGAGCTTGACGGTGCGGCCGACCATCAGCGAGGCGAGCTCGTCCTCGCTCGCGTCCGGCCGGGCGGTCCCGACGACCGCGCCGCGCCGGACCACGGTGATCCGGTCGGCGATCGCCTTGACCTCCCTGAGCTTGTGCGTGATGAAGACGATCGACTTGCCGCTCTCCTTGAGCCCGCGCATCACGTCCAGCAGCTCGTCGGTCTCCTGCGGGGTCAGCACGGCGGTCGGCTCGTCGAGGATCAGCAGGTCGACCTCGCGCACGAGCGCCTTGACGATCTCGACCCGCTGCTGTACCCCGACCGGCAGGTCGGCCACTTCCGCGTCGGGATCGACCGGCAACCGGTACCGCTGGGAAACCGCGAGCACCCGCTCGCGCGCGCTGGCCCGGTCGAGCAGGCCACCCGCCCTGGTCGCCTCGGCCCCGAGCATGACGTTCTCGGTGACCGTGAACACCGGTACCAGCATGAAATGCTGGTGCACCATGCCGATGCCCGCGTCGATCGCGTCGCCGGGCCCCCGGAAGCGGCGCGCCGTGCCGTCCACCAGGATCTCGCCCTCGTCCGGGTGCAGCAGCCCGTAGAGGATGTTCATCAGGGTGGACTTGCCGGCGCCGTTCTCGCCGAGCAGGGCGTGGATCTCGCCGGGCTCGACGACCAGGTCGATGTGGTCGTTGGCCACCAGGTCACCGAAGCGCTTGGTGATGCCGCGCAGCTCGAGTCTCAGGGCGACCTCCTGGTGGGGAAGGCATCCCGGCCGCCCACGTGAGTCGGGCGGCCGGGATGGTCCGGGTCGGGCTTACTTCGGCTGTGCCGGTGAGGTGACCTGCACCTTGCCGCCGATGATGTCCTGCTTGAGCTGGTCGAGCTCGCTCTTCAGGTCGGCCGGTACCTTGCTGTCCAGGTCGTGGAAGGGCGCGAGCTGCACGCCGTTGTTGGCCAGCGTGCCGGTGGACCCGCTGCCACCCTGCAGCGACCCGTCGGCCGCCTTGAGGACCGCGTCCCGCACCGCGTCGGAGATGTTCTTGACCACGGTCGAGAGGAACACCGAGCAGTACTGCTGGGCGCTCACGCAGCCGTCCTGGTCCACCCAGATCACGCTGTACGCGCCGTTGGACTGCTGGGCACCCGCCGCGGTGCCGAGGCCGGTGCCGCCCGCGACCGGCATGATCACGTCAGCCTTCTGCGCGACGAACTGGTCGGACAGGCGCTTGCCGCCGTTCTGGTCGGTGAACGAACCGGCGAACGAGCCGTTCTGCGCGACCTTGTCCCAGCCGAGCACCTTGACGTTCTTGCCCTTGGCCTTGTTGTACTGGGCGACGCCGTCGACGAACCCGTCCATGAAGATGGTGACCGGCGGGATCTTGAGGCCGCCGTAGGTGCCGACCACGCCGCTCTTGCTCATCCCGGCCGCCAGGTACCCGGCGAGGAACCCGGCCTGCGCGGTGTCGAACTGCATCGAGTACACGTTCGGCGATGCGATCTTGGCATCGACGATGGCGAACTTCTGGTTCGGATTGGCGGTCGCCGCCTCGGTGGTCGCCTTGCCCATCAGCCCGCCGACCGCGACGATCAGGTCGCACTTCTGCTGCACGTAGCCGTTGAGGTTGGGCCCGTAGTCGGCCTCCGCCCCGGACTGGGTGTAGTCGACCTTGATGTTGCTGTTCTTCGCCTTGGCCGCCTGCATGCCGGCCCACGCCGCGGCGTTGAAGGACCGGTCGTTGATGCCGCCGATGTCGGTGACCATGCAGGCGTGTGCGGCCTTGCCGCCAGCGCTCGCTCCACTGCTGGCACCGTTATTGCTCGCTGGTGGCTTCCCACAAGCCGCGGCGGCGAGCACGAGGCCCCCGACCGCGAGGACTCCGACCAGCCGAATCCCACGCACAGGGCGCAAGACGATCTCCCTCCCTTGCCCACACCGCCTCGTCGCGGTGGTCCCAACTGCCGGGAGCGTACGCCAGACCGCCGACAGCCACCTCGTCCGGCTGAACGAAGGCTTCGGGCCGTTATGCCAGCGTGACCAACTCGTGTCCGGGCTGGAAAGGTGGATCACCAGAAAACGGCCACCCCCGCGGTCACCAGGACAAGGACGATGATCGCCAGAAAGTGACCACGGTTCACCTTTTCCCGGTTGCGGGCGAAGAACGTCATCGCGAGCAGGCACAACGCGAGGACCAACTTGACCGTGAGCTTGGTGTAGTTGAGCTTCTCGCCCGGCTCCAGGCCCCACGGCGCGGCCAGGGTCAGCCCGGTGACCACCTGGATCACCGCGCCGCCCAGCATGGCCAGGTTGATCCGCAGCTTCCCGGAGAGGTACTGCGCCACCGAACCGCCCAGCAGCAGCGCGAAGCCGATCAGGTGCAGGTAGAACACGATGTTGCGGAGGGTTTCCACGTGATCAGGCTAGCCTGGCGGGGGTGAGCGACGCGGAGAGGGTATCTACAGTGGACGGTCCGAAGTGGTGGCGTGATGCGGTCATCTACGAGGTCTACGTACGCAGCTTCGCCGACGGTACCGGCGACGGCACCGGAGACCTGCCCGGCATCACCGCACGCCTGCCGTACCTGCGTGACCTGGGAGTCGACGCGATCTGGCTGACCCCGTTCTACCGCTCCCCCATGATCGACGGTGGCTACGACGTGGCCGACCACCGCGACGTCGACCCCCTCTTCGGCAGCCTGGCCGACTTCGACGCGCTGCTGGCCCGGGCGCACGAGCTGGGCCTGCGCGTGATCGTCGACCTCGTACCCAACCACTCCTCGTGGGCGCATCCCTGGTTCGTCGAGGCGCTTGCTTCGCCGCCCCGCTCCGCCGCCCGGGACCGGTACATCTTTCGCCCCGGGCGCGGGGATGCGCCGCCGAACGACTGGGAGTCCGTGTTCGGCGGCCTGGCCTGGGAGCGGGTACCGGACGGCGAGTGGT
>Ga0209027_1000621_pt1 | contig 12749 bp, 9 predicted proteins | sample GraSoi013_1_20cm_3_FD_185821 | JGI IMG/M metagenome (GOLD analysis project Ga0209027, IMG submission 185821) | Grasslands soil microbial communities from the Angelo Coastal Reserve, California, USA - Sample 09_27_2013_1_20cm (SPAdes) (version 2) | ecosystem: Environmental > Terrestrial > Soil >...
CGGCGATACGGTCAGCGTCAACCCGCAGCCGCTGCTGACCCCAAGCCTTGCCGACGTCTTTGTGCGCGTCCTCGACTCCAAGGGCCAGGAAGTCGGCCAGCCACGCGCCGAGCTCAAGAAGCTCTTCAACAACCCGAGCTTGAGTGCGCCGATCATTGCCGCCAACGCCGGCCAACCCGGTCAGACCCAGGTCTCCAGTGGCTCGGAGCTGTACATGGTCGACACGCGTCCCATCGTGTCGAAGACCCACAAGGTCATTGGCGTCTTGCAGGTCGCGCAACCGATCTCATGGGTCGGAGACGCTCTCTCGCGCTTGGTACGGCAGCTGGTGCTCGCCTCCGCGATCGGGATCGTCCTGGGGGCCCTGGCCTCGGTGTTGATGGCGACACGCTCGATCCGGCCCATCGCTGGTGCCTTCCAGCGCCAGCGCGAGTTCGTCGCCGATGCCTCTCACGAGCTGCGTACGCCGCTCACCCTGATCCGAACCAACGTCGAGGCCTGGTTACGGCGCTCCAACGGGACGTCCCGCGTGTACGCCAAGAGCATCGTCGAGGAGGTCGAACAGCTGAACCGGATTGTCGGCGACTTGACCACCCTCGCCCTGGCCGATGCCAGGCAGTTGCGCCTCGATCCCAGGCCGATGGAGCTCAACGAGGTGGTCAAGGGGCTGATCGTTCAGGCCACGCCCATGGCCGAGGAGCGCGGCGTCCAGCTTCGCCCGGATCTCAACGGCGGGGTTCGGGTCGATGCCGACCTGGGTCGGGTGCGCCAGCTGCTGCTGATCCTGATCGACAATGCCCTGACTCACACGCCGTCGGGCGGCCAGGTGTCGGTGGGCGTGATCCGTCACAACGGGCGCGCCCATGTCAGGGTGACCGACACCGGCGAGGGGATCCCGAGTGTCGATCTGCCGCATATCTTCGAACGGTTCTACCGGGCCGACAAGGCGCGCAACCGCGAGAGCGGCGGAACCGGCCTCGGTCTCGCGATCGCCAAGTGGATCGTCGACGCGCACAAGGGCGAGATCGGGGTCAAGAGCGCGGAAGGGAAGGGCACCGAGGTCGACGTCAGCCTCCCGGCCCTCGACTGATCACTACTCGACCTTGATCTCGCGGACCGGCTGCAGGGTCAGCAGGGCGATCAGAAAAAAGCCGGTGACGATCCCGAACATGACGCGGTAGCCGACCGCGCTCGCGCGGTTGTTGTTGAAGGCGTCGATGATCGGCCCGAGGATCGGCCGCGCGATGAGTCCCGCGCTGGCGGTCGCGATGTTCGAGACCCCCATGTAGCGACCGGCTTCGGCTTTCGGGATCAGGTCGGTCATAAATGCCCAGTCCACGGAGAGAAACGTCCCGAGCGAGATGCCCACGATCAGTCCGAAGCCGAGGATCCACGGCAGGCTGGGCGCGAAGATCAGCAGGGTCGAGCCCACCGCGCCGGTCACGCACGCGGCGGCGATCAACCGCTTCTTGCCGAAGCGCTCGGCGAGGAAGCCGGCGGTCATACAGAGCACCGCCGCGAAAACGAGGATCGTCGCCTGCAGGGCGCTGCTGAACAGCGAGGCCTTGCCCTCGGAGTAGTTGAACGTGTAGCGGATGAAGTTGAAGGCGTAGGTCCCGATCGCTACCGGGGCCATGAGGAAGAACAGCCGCGAGACCATCAACCAGGCGAAGTCTCGGTAGCGCCGCGTGTCGATGGCAACGCTGAGCAGCACGGAGCGCCCCAGCCGCTGACGTGCCGCGGCCGTCCGCCGGCGATCGGGCACGCCGAAGACCACCAGCGCGCCGGCGATGGCGACCACCACCGGCAGCGTCAGGATCGCGAGGCGGAGATGATGGGTCGGGATGAGAAGCGCGCCGACCACCAGGAAGCCGACGATCGTGCCCAGCAGGTTCATCAAGCCGTAGTAACCGGAGGCCTCGCCGCGCTGTCCGGACGGCACCTGGTCGGGCAGCATCCCCTGGTAGGGGCCCTGCGCGGTGTTGGACGCGACCTGGAAGAGGACATAGACGAGGAGCAACGCCCAGTACGACGTCACGAACGCAATCAGCGTCAGGAAGATGACGTCCCCCACCACGCCGATGGCAATGAAGGGGCGCCGGCGGCCGAGCTCGAAGCGGCTGTTGTCGCTGATCGCGCCGATCGCCGGCTGCCAGAGAATCGCGAACGCGGCGCCTATCGTGTCGAGCACGGAGACATAGGTGTTGACGTCGGCGCCGATGGCAAGCGGTCCGAGGCGGATGGTCATCGGGTCGGTGAAGCGATCGACGAGCAGGGGGATGATGTTGCCGCCCAGCGGTTGCATCACGTACGCGATGGCGAACCAGAACGAGCTGAGCACGAGCATGCCGCGCCAGGACAGGTGTGTTTGCGCCGCGGACTCGTGCAGTGTCTTCAGCAGACGACGCTCGCCCGCCTGGATAATTCCCGCCATCCCCCCGCCGAGTCTAACGACGGCCGTGGTCGATTTGCTACGGTAGCGGGCGGATGGCTCGTTCCAAGATCACCGTGGTGGGGGCCGGTAACGTTGGCGCCACCCTGGCCCAACGCCTCGCCGAGCGCGGCTACGCCGACATCGTGCTGGTTGACATCGTAGAAGGCCTGCCACAGGGAAAGGCGCTCGACATGCTGGAGGCCGGCCCGATCGTCGGCTACGACTCCAGCATCGTCGGAACCAATGGCTACGAGGAGACCGCCCGCTCGACCATCTGCGTGATCACCTCCGGCGTTCCCCGCAAGCCCGGCATGTCCCGGGACGACCTCGTGAAAACCAATCAGAACATCGTTCGCGGCGTGACCCAGGAGCTGGTGCACCGATCGCCCGACGCCATTCTCATCGTCGTCAGCAACCCGCTCGACGCCATGGCGCAGCTGGCGTTCGAGGTCAGCAAGTTTCCGCGGCAGCGCGTGATCGGGATGGCCGGGGTCCTGGACACGGCGCGCTTTCGTACCTTCATCGCGCAGGAGCTCAAGGTCTCGGTGCGTGATGTGGAGGCGTATGTCCTCGGCGGCCACGGGGACACGATGGTGCCACTGGCACGCATGTGCACCGTCGCCGGCATCCCCATCAGCACGTTGATTCCATCGGAGCGCATCGAGGCCATCGTCAAGCGCACCCGCGACGGCGGTGCCGAGATCGTCAACTTGCTGAAGTCGGGCAGCGCCTACTACGCGCCCTCGGCGGCGGTCGCCGAAATGGTCGATGCCATCATGCTCGACCGCAAGCAGATTCTTCCCTGTGCCGTGCGGCTGGACGGCGAGTACGGTATCCGCGGTCTTTTCGTCGGCGTGCCCGTCAAGCTGGGGGCGGGCGGCGCGGAAGAGGTCATCGAGCTCGAACTCACCAGGGATGAGCGTGCCGCGTTGCAGCGATCGGTCGACTCCATCAAAGAGCTCGTCGGCATCATGCAGATTTAAGTCCGCGCGGCCCTTCCCGGTATCCTTTAGTCAGTGACCATCGAGATCCGCAGCGGGTATATCCCGCAATCCAAGCGCCTGATCGAGAACCCGACCGCCGACCAGCTTCGAGAGCTCACCGCCCGGATGCCCAACGCGCGGCGCACGATTTACGACAACTACAACGTCCAGACGCGCGTCGACTCCCGCAGCACCAAAAGTACATACATCGTCACGGATCGTCCGGAGGAGCACACGGCGCAGACCGTAACTCCCGAGGAAGGCCGCAAGTGGGCCAAGCTGCAGGACGCGTACATCCGCGACCAGGATATGGTGCTGCTCGACGGGGTCATCGGAAACGACCAGGGCTTCCTCACGCCGGCCCGTCTGATCATCGAGGCCCGCAACGCCAACGTCGCGGGCATGCAGCGGCATCTGTACTATCCGGCCACGGCCGGCCAGCAGCCGGAAGTCACGATGATCATCACACCGAACCTCACGGCCCCCGGCTATCCCAGCGACCGGGCAATCTTCGTCGACCTCGAGGCCGGCATCACGCGTGTCTTCAACTCCGACTATTTCGGTGAGTCGAAGAAGGGCGGGCTCCGCATGTGGAACAAGAAGGTGTACGACGCGGGCGGGCTCGCCATGCACGCCGGCTGCAAAGTCATCCCGGTGGGCTCGCAGCAGCGTATCGTCCTGATCGTGGGGCTCAGTGGGACGGGCAAGACCACGACCACCTTCACGCGGCAAAACAATTCCAAGCCCGTCCAGGACGACTTCATCGCCCTGATGCCGGAGGGCAAGATCTATGGCACGGAGAACGGCTGCTTCGCCAAGACGTTCGGCCTCGACCCCAAACACGAGCCGACCATCTATGGCGCCGTAACGAAGCGGGACGCGTACCTGGAGAACGTCTCCCAGAAAGAAGACGGTGGTCCCGTCGATTTCTACGACGCGAGCTACACGCAGAACGGCCGAGCCACCTTCGAACTGTCGGCACTGGGGTGGGTCGAGGATGCCCGGAACATCGGGCCAGCCGACGTCCTGTTGATTCTCAACCGCAACGACAACATCATCCCGGGAGTGGCGCGCCTGGATTCCGAGCATGCCGCCGCCTATTTCATGCTCGGCGAAACGCAGGGGACGTCAGCGGGCGGCAAGGACGAGATGGGCAAGGCCCTGCGTGTGCCGGGAACCAACCCCTTCTTCCCGCTGCGCCACGAGCAGCAGGGCAACCGCTTTCTCGAACTCCACCGGTCACGCCCGTTCGAGGTCTACCTGATGAACACCGGCCGGGTCGGCGGTCCGGAGGGGTCCCGCAACAGCAAGAAGCTGACGATCGAACACTCGAGCGCGATCGTCAAGGCGATCGCGGAAAGCACGATCAGTTGGACTCGCGACGCGGACTTTGGCTACGAGGTCGCGCAGGCCGTTCCCGGCGTCGACGACATCGAGGTGCTGCAGCCGCGACGGCTCTACGAGCGAACGGGTCGCGCGGAGGATTACCACGCCCTTGTCCAGCGCCTCAAGGGGGAGCGAGTCGCAGAACTGCAGAAATATCCCGGCCTCGAAACGGAGATCCTCGCCGCCGTCCGCTAGCCGGCCTCGGCCTCCCCGATTCGGCGCCCATAGTAATAGGCCACAACGATGGCCAGGAGCACGAGGATCGCGATGGGGATGGTGAACGGCCCGAGGACACTCGCGACCCGCTCGTAGTTCTGGCCGAGGGTGAAGCCCGCGTAGGCGAGGGCGAGATTCCAGGGGATTGCGCCGAAGATGGTCGCCAGCGTGAAGGGCACCACCGTGATGCGCGAGAGTCCCGCCGGAAACGAGATGTAGGTGCGGATGACAGGGAGGAGGCGGCCGGCAAAGACGGCGGGCAATCCCCAGCGCTCGAAGAAGCGGTTCGCCAGGCGGAGATGCCCCGCGGTGAGGCCGACGCGGCGGCCCGGGCCAAGGATCAACGCTTCGCCGTAGCGTCTGACGAGCAGGTAGGCGATCAGCGAGCCGAGAAGGTTGCCGGCGCTGGCGGCGACCACGACCCCCACGAAGGAGAGCTTGCCCTGGGCCGCGAGCGCGCCTCCAAGAGGGACGACGATCTCGCTCGATATGGGGATGCCCGCGCTTTCCGCGGCCATCGTGAGGAAGATGGCGAGCAATCCGCCCGCGCTGATGATCTGGATCAGCTGATGCGACATTCGGCGAAGCGTAGCAGTTAGCCTTTACCGCAGATGCCGGCGAAAAGCCCGCTCGATGTGGCCGACGGCGCGCTCGGCCAGCTGGTCGAGCGGCTCACGATTTGGCACCACCGGCGCCGCCTCGCGCGTGTGCGCTGGACCGCAGCCATCGATCCTCCGCCGGGCGGGTGGGCTGCGGGGGAGCCACCGCCGCGGCCGGGGAACGCGGTCACCGTGCTGATTGACGGGGCGGAGACATTCCGGGCGATGGTGGACGCGATCGAGAATGCCCGGTCACACGTCCATGTGACCGGCTGGCACCTGACCCCGGACTTCGCCCTGACGCGGGACGAGGCGCCGAGGATCCTGCGACGACTGCTCGCTGAGGTTGCAACCCGGATCCCGGTTCGGGTATTGATCTGGGCAGGTGCGCCCCTTCCCGTCCTGCGTCCCTGGCGCGGCGACGTTCGTGCCATGCGCGAACAGCTCGTGACGGAAGCTCGCACCCAGTGTGCGCTCGATGCCCACGAGCGGCCGATGCACTGCCACCACGAAAAGACGATCGTGGTCGATGATCAGGTCGCCTTCGTCGGCGGAATCGACCTGACGAACTTCAACGGCGATCGATGGGACACACCCCAGCACCAGGCGCGCGGTGAGGTCGGCTGGCACGATGTCGCGGCGAGGATCACCGGGCCTGCGGTGCAGGACGTGGCGCACAACTTTGCGATGCGCTGGGAGGCAACCACGGGCGAGAAGCTGCCCGCGGCCTCGACGCCATCGGCCACCGGCGACGTCGAGCTGCAGCTGGTGCGGACCATCCCGGACGGCATGTACCGTCAGCTGCCCCGCGGAGAATTCCGGATCCTCGAGTCGTACCTGCGCGGCCTGCGAGCCGCGCAACGTTTTGTGTATCTCGAGAATCAGTTTCTCTGGTCGCCCGAGATCCTGGCGGTGCTGCGTGAGAAGCTCGCGCGACCGCCAACGCCCGAGTTCCGCCTGGTCCTCGTCCTTCCGGCCAAGCCCGACAACGGCGCTGACGATACGCGAGGCCAGCTCGGAACGCTGGTGCAGGCCGACGGCGAGGGGGGCCGGCTGCTGGCCTGCACGCTCTATGCGATCGGCGGCGAGAAGGACTGGCCAGTTTACGTCCATGCCAAGGTCGGCATCGTCGACGACGCCTGGATGACGATCGGGTCGGCGAACCTCAACGAGCACTCGCTCTTCAACGACACCGAGATGAATCTCGTCACCCGGGACGCCGGGCTCGCCAGGCAGACCCGGGTCCGCCTCTGGGCCGAGCATCTGCAGCGGCCGGTCGACGAGGTCGCCGGCGACCCCGCCGCCGTCATCGATCGGGTGTGGAAGCCGATCGCGCACGAGCAGGCGGAGCGCCGAAAACGAGGTGAGCCGGCGACCCACCGTCTGAGTATGTTGCCGGGAATTTCTCGACGATCGCGACTCCTGCTCGGTCCACTGCAGGGCCTCGTCGTCGACGCCTAGATATCAGCCGTTGCGCTTGGTGCTCAGCTCTCCCACTGGGAGACCGCCAGGAAGTAGGGGCGGATGTTGCACCGCCAGCCAATCAGCGGGTGCACGCCGAGCCGGCCCGGCGGGTCCTCGTCGAGATAGGGCTGCCGGACTTCCTGCCAATTGGGCTGCCCGTTGCAGTGGGGGCATCGCACCGGCGGCCGGAGGGCTTCCATGCACGAGTTATGGTACCGACTGATGGCCGAGGAGCGTCTCTATTCGATCACCGAGGCGGCGGCGAAGCTCGGCGTCTCGCCGGCGACGATTGCCACCTGGATCCGGCTCGGCATCGCGAAGGCGAGCCGTCAGGATGAGTTGGGTCGGAACCGGTACACCGATTCCGACCTCGTCGACATGGAGCGGCGCTTCCAGGAACGACAGGCTCAGAAACGCACGCGCTAGGCGGCACGTACAATACGGAACGTTTGCGAGGGGGAGAGGAGGACGCATGCAGGCTCGGCTGCTGAACACTGCCCCCGAAAAGGCAGAGGCGGACGCGCTCATCCTGCCGATCTTTGAAGGGCAGTCGAACGTACCGGCCGAAGCCGCCGCCCTCGACAAGAAGTTGAAGGGCGCCATCACGCAGCTGCTCGCGGATCACGAGTTCCGGGGCAGATTCATGGAGCTGGTGCCCGTCCACAACCTCGGCAACGCACCGAGCAAGTGGACGATTCTTCTCGGCTTGGGCAAGCCGCCGGAATTGGATCTGGTGCGGCTCCGCAATGCGCTGCAAGCCGCCGGCCGCGTGCTCCGAAAGCGGGGGCATCGCCGGGTTACCGTCATCCTGCCCAAGGCCGTCGCGGCCACCGCCGGCCCCGCGGACATGGCACGGGCCGCCACGGAAGGCATCGGGCTCAGCAACTTCGATGCCGGCTCTCTCAAGACGCGGCAGGAGCAGGCACTCACCGAGATCGACGCCCTGAGCATCATCGGGCTCAATGGTGAGAAGAGCGCGGCGGCGGCCATCAAGGATGGCCTTGTCCTCGCCGAGGCGACGAATCGCATCCGTGGCTGGGTCAATGCGCCGGCCAATGCGTTCACGCCAACCGTCTTCGTGGAGAAGGTGAAGGAGGCCGTCAAGGGGACGGGCCTCGATCTCAAAGTCCTCGAGGTCGACGACATGCGCCGGCTCAAGATGGGCGCCTTGTTGGCGGTGGCGCGCGGCTCGGACGAGCCGGCCAAGATGATCGTCCTCCGGTATGGTGGCGGGCGGAAGGGCGGCCCAACACTCGCGCTCGTCGGCAAGGGCATCACGTTTGACAGCGGCGGCATCTCGATCAAGCCGGCGCAGAACATGGAGATGATGAAATCGGACATGGGCGGTGGCGCGGCGGTGGTCGGCGCCATGCTGGCGATCGCCCAGCTCAAGCCGAAGCTCAACGTCATCGGCATCGTCCCGACGACGGAGAACATGCCATCGGGCAAGGCGATCAAGCCCGGCGATGTCGTGACCGGGTCAGGTGGGAAGACGATCGAGATCATCAACACCGATGCCGAGGGACGCTTGATCCTGTCGGACGGCATCACCTACGCCGTCAATGAAGGTGCGACCCACATCGTGGACATCGCCACCCTGACGGGCTCGATCGCGCGCACGCTCGGCCCGCTGGCGATCGGCGCCTTCGGCAACAACCCACCCTTGATGGAGCTGGTGCGCCGCTCGGCCGACCTCGCCGGCGAGCGGCTGTGGGAGCTGCCCACCTGGGCCGATTACGACGGCTTGATCGACAGCGAAATCGCCGATATCAAGAACGCGACCGTGCCCTGGGCCGGCGCGACCACGGCCGCTCTGTTCCTCCGTGAGTTCGTCGACGGCCGTCCCTGGGTCCACCTCGACATCGCCGGCAGCGCCTGGCAGGATGCCGCCGAGTTGAAGACCGTGCCCAGAGGTCCGACCGGTTCCGGCGTGCGCGTGATGGCGCACCTGGCCCAACTGCTCGCCGATCAGTAAGCCAGACTCCGTCTCCGCCGTTCGCGAGCTGGGCGATCGCTACGTCGATCAGTCGGCGGTGCTTGACCCCATCCTCGCCACGTCGCGTGGCGTCACCGGTCACGACGCCGAGATGACCGACTACTCCCCCGACGGCCAGGCGGCGCGGGCGGCGCTGGACCGGAAGACGCTGGCGGAGCTGTCGCAGATCGGACCGCTCAGCGAGCCTGACCGGCTGGCGGTACAGGTGATGCGCGAGCGTTTGCAGGTGGCCGTCGACCAGGACCAGGCCGGCGAGCGCCTGCGCGACCTCCGCATCATCGGCAGCCCGTTCCAGAGCATCCGGCAATGCTTCGACCTGATGGCCACGGCGACCGACGCCGATTGGGAGCTCATCGCCACCAGGATGGAGCGGGTGCCGCAGGCGCTGGCCAGCTTCGAGGCGGCGCTGCGCGAGGGGCAGCGCCGTGGGGTCGTGGCGGCGCGACGCCAGGCGTTGGTCTGCGCCGATCAAGGCGCCACCTGGAGCGGCCAGAAAGCGGCCCGGCCCTTCTTCGAGACGCTCGCCGCCAAATCCGATGCCCGCGGTACGGGCAACGCGGCGCTTCAGCGCCGGCTCGGCGCCGCCGCCCTTCGCGCCTCGGAAGCCTACGCACAGACGACGCGCTTTCTGCGGGAGGAATACGCGCCGGCAGCGGCCGAACGTGATGCCGTGGGATCGGAGCGATACACGCTGTGGGCGCGAGCGTTTCTGGGAACGGCGATCGACCTGGACGAGACCTACGCCTGGGGCTGGGACGAGCTCCACCGGATCGAGGATCGCATGGCCACCGTCGCGGGACGAATCCTCCCCGGCGAAGCCTTGCCGGCGGTCGTTCATCTGCTGGAAACGGACCCCACGCGGTCGATCGAAGGTGTCGACGCGTTTCGCGACTGGCTCCAGGCGCTGATGGATCGAACCATCGCCGAACTGGACGGCACCCACTTCGACATCCCAGAACCCGTCAAGCGCGTCGAGGCCATGATCGCGCCGCCGGGAGGCGCCGCGGCCATGTATTACACCCGGCCGTCGGAGGATTTCAAACGACCTGGGCGGACCTGGTACCCAACACTGGGAAAAACCCGCTTCCCGTTGTGGGGCGAAGTTTCCACCGCCTACCACGAGGGCGTGCCCGGGCACCATCTTCAGCTGGCGCAGCTGACCTACATGGCCGCTGCGCTCAACCGGTTCCAGCGCGTCGCCGCGTTCGTACCTGGCTACTCGGAGGGCTGGGCCCTCTACGCCGAGCGCCTGATGGGGGAGCTCGGGTACCTGGAGAACCCGGCCTACGAGCTCGGGATGCTCCGGGCACAGGCCTTCCGCGCCATGCGCGTCGTGGTCGACATCGGTGTGCATGTTGGACTGAAGATCCCCGCCAACGAGGCTTACCACCCGGCGGAGACGTGGTCGCCGGAGCTGATGTTGCCATTCGCCATCGAGCATGGCCATGAGCCCGAGGACTTCCTGCGCAGCGAGGTCGATCGCTACCTGGGCTGGCCGGGGCAGGCGATCTGTTACAAGGTTGGCGAGCGAGCCTGGCTCGCCGTCCGCGAGCAGGCGCGCGCGCGTGCGGGCAGCGCGTTCAACCTGAAGGCGTTCCATGGCCGCGCGCTCAACCTTGGACCAATGGGTCTCTCCCAACTGGGGCGAGAACTTGGGTCAGAGGGCCGCTCGGTCTAACGCTTCGCCCAGCCCGGATCCGGGTAGCGAGGGCGGGCGCTGGCGACATCGGGTGGCCAGATGAGAACCGCGCGCCCTGACTGGATCTGCTGCACGTAAACCGGCTTGACCGCGTTGGCCCCGCGGTCGTCGAACTTGATTTGACCGAAGAACGTGCTCAGGTCGGTGGCGGCGAGGGCGTCCCTCACCCTGGCAGGCTCCGTCGATGCTGCCCGCTCGATCGCCACCTCGAGCGTGAGGCAGGCGGCGGTCGCGGCGGCGGCATACTGATCGGGCAGGTGCCCGAACCGCGAGGCGAACGCCAGCGCGTAATGGAAGCTATCGAGGAAGTAACTGATCTTGTTGCGGGCGGCCGGCGCCCACTGTGTCGCTCCCACCGCGAAGTTCGCGGCCTTGTGGAGGTCGGCGGTGAACTGGCCTACGCCGGGCCCGTCGCTAAAGCCAAAGAGCTTGGCCTGAATGTTCATTTGCTGGGCCTGTTGAATGGTCCGCACGCTCTCACTGGGATGGCCAGCCTCGAGGATGATCTCAGCTCCGGCGGCGGCGGCGGCCCCCAGCTGGCTGCTGATGTCGTTGACGCCCGAGGGATAGGTGTTCCAGTAGACCATCGTCAAGCCTTTCGCCTGCGCGTAGGCAGCGGTGGCGTTTGCGACCTCGGCTGACAGGCTATCGCTGGCGAACAGGATGGCGACCGATTGCGGTTTCGGATTCTGCGCCAGCGCCATGTCGACGACGCCCTGCAGCTGCCGGCTGCGCGACGCCAACACACTGAATAGATAGTGGTAGTGGCTGTTGAAGACCGCGTCCGAAGAGGCGCCACTGCTGACCATCGGTACCTGGTGCTGCTCGGCGACCGGCGCCGCCCGGCTGGCGGTGGCGTCGTTCGAGGGGCCTAGCAGCAGGGTGTCGTGATTCTCGGAGATCAAGCGCTCGGTGATCGCCGCGGCGATCGATGGCCGGCTCTGGTCGTCGGCGATGTCGAGGCTCAGCCGGTGGCCGGCCCCCTTGAGATAGATGCCGCCCTTAGCGTTGATCCAATCCTGGCAGTAGAGGTACCCCTCCTTGGCCATCTGGCCGCTCGCCGCCTGGCTACCGGTGAGGGAGAGAACGGCCCCGACGGTAATGACGGTGCCCATCGGCGGACTGATCACGGCAGGAGCGGGCGAGCACGCGGCCGCCAGCGAGCTCGTCGCGATCAGGGCCGAGAGGACAAGCCAGGACCTCCGCACGTCGCGTGATTATGTGCTCGCCGCGCCAGCAAGCCCGGCCGATCGGCTGACAAATTTGTTGATAGCCGAGGAGGCAGGGCCGGGTGCCCACTAAACTATGCGATTGGCTCCGGTGGCGAGTTAGCCAAGTGGTAAGGCAGAGGTCTGCAAAACCTCCACCGCGGGTTCGAATCCCGCACTCGCCTCCAGTTTTCGAATACGACGTGCGGTGCCGTTACGGAGTAAAGAAACGTCAGCGAATCCTGTCCCAGAGCTGGCGCTCTTTGGCCGCCGGGTCCGTCACAACCGTCCCGCCGGCCGCGGCGAAGCGCATCACCCTCCGCTCGTTTGCATCGTACGGCGTCCATCCGGGCGCCCCGCTGGTGGCAAACGCGACCCAAGCCTTGTGCATCACATCTGACAGCAGACCTGGCGGCTCGCTGCCGGCCAGGGTCATAGCGCCCTTGCGGCCCAGGTTGCCGAAGACGAATCCGATCTCCACCGCGTGGGCAGCACCGAACCGACCGTCAAACATGGGCGAGCGCCAAGCGAACTCATACATATGCGTCGACCCGCCGTTCTTGACGTGCGCCTCGGCGAGCCGGATGGCCGGGATGCGAAAGAACCAGTCGGTGATTAGCGCACCGAGAAGGTCTCCCGCTGTTGCGCGGTCTCGTGAGGCGCGATAAAGGGGCAGCGCGGTCTCCACATCAAGCCCCATGAAGCGCGCCATGGTGGATAGACGGTCGTCGGTGACGCGGTCGATCGCGCCGCCGGGGACGAGG
>Ga0209027_1000623_pt1 | contig 12716 bp, 10 predicted proteins | sample GraSoi013_1_20cm_3_FD_185821 | JGI IMG/M metagenome (GOLD analysis project Ga0209027, IMG submission 185821) | Grasslands soil microbial communities from the Angelo Coastal Reserve, California, USA - Sample 09_27_2013_1_20cm (SPAdes) (version 2) | ecosystem: Environmental > Terrestrial > Soil >...
GGACCCACAGCACGCTTACTCATGTCGTCCCCGCCGCTGGACTTCGGACATGAACCGGAAATACATCCTCGAAATCAGCGTTGAAACTGTTGAAGCCGCACTGGCGGCAGAGCGCGGCGGCGCGGACCGCATCGAACTCTGCTGTGATTTGTCTCTCGGCGGCGTCACACCCGGCGCTGGTCTCGTTAGCACTGTGCAGAAACAGATTCTTATCCCCGTTGTGGTGATGATCCGTCCGCGCGGGGGGGACTTCGTCTATTCGACCGCTGAGTTCGCGGAAATGAAGCGAGCCGTTTCCGCGGTGAAAGAGTGGGGTCTAGACGGAGTGGTACTGGGTATCCTGCGGAAAGACCGGCAGGTTGATATCGAGCGAACGCGGGAGCTCGTTGAGCTTGCCAGGCCCTTGCCGGTGACCTATCACCGCGCCTTCGATGAGGCCCCCGATCAGCGCCGTGTCCTCGAGGAGGTGATACAGACCGGTGCGAGCAGGATCCTGACGTCCGGCGGCGCGAACAGCGCTCTTGAGGGCGGTGCCATCCTCGCCGAACTGGTGGCCGCCGCGGGGGACCGCGTCGTAATTGTTCCAGGTGCCGGAATCAATGCTTCCAACGTCTTACAGATTGCGCAGCAAACGGGGGCGCATGAATTTCATTCCGGGTTGAGCACTGCGCTTCCCTACGGGAGCCACGATTACAAGAAATTCGAAACAGAAGTTGGGAATTTAGCGAAACAACTCGCCACCCTCTATTCGCCAAACGCTCATCCAAATTAAAAAAAAGCCCGGCAATCCTTTGCTCACGCTCAGGATGGAGCCGGCCCCCTAGGAATGAGGAGGTTTCCCCGGTTTGCTAGGCTTTTTGCGCCTGACGCCGCAGGAATGTCGGTACGTCCAGATCATCAGCCGGAACATCCTGGCTGACTTCGCGGACGTTTTGCTGAACCTGGTGGATCACGTTTGGCAGCGTCTGCTGCATGGGCGGCTCCGCGATCTCGCGGCCTGCCTTCCAGGTCTTTGGCAACAACGATTGCTTCTGATGGATGTTTTTCTTGTTGGCGTCCTTAAAGCCCGCGGCGATGACGGTGATCTTCACGGAGTCCTTCATGTTGTCGTCCTGCACGGCGCCGAAGATGATGTTGGCATTCTCATGAGCGGCCTTCTGAATGACGCTCGAGGCTTCGTGGACTTCATGCAGCGTGAGGCTCGAACTGCCGGAAATGTTGATCAGAATTCCCTGCGCACCCTGAATGGAATTGTCTTCGAGAAGCGGGCTGGCGATGGCGCGGTTCGCGGCATCCACGGCGCGATTCGTGCCGGTCGCCACAGCCGTGCCCATCACCGCATATCCCTGGCCATGCATGATGGCTTTCACGTCGGCAAAGTCGCGATTGATTATGCCGGGCACCGTGATGATGTCCGAGATGCCCTGCACCGCCTGACGAAGGATGTCGTCCGCAATGCGGAAGGCATCGAAGAAGCTCGTCCCACGCTCGACGGTGTCCATCAAGCGCTCGTTGGGGATCACGATGACGGTATCAACAGCACCGATGAGTTCTTGAAGGGCTTGTTCGGCTTGCATCATGCGGCGCTTGCCTTCAAAGGCGAAGGGCTTCGTTACCACGGCGACGCTCAAGGCGCCGAGTTCACCGCCGAGCGAAGCTACCACCGGGGCAGCGCCGCTACCGGTGCCTCCCCCAAGGCCGGCGGTAATAAAAATCATGTCCGAGCCTTCCAGTGCTTCGATGATTTTCTCCGTGTCTTCAAGCGCCGCCTTCCGGCCGACCTCGGGATTGGCGCCCGCGCCGAGTCCCTTAGTGAGTTTCGCTCCGAGCTGCAGTTTGACCGGAGCCTGCGACAGCTTCAGCGCCTGCAGGTCTGTATTAGCAGTGATGAATTCCACGCCTTCGAGCTTAGCGCGAATCATGCGGTTCACCGCGTTGCACCCTCCCCCGCCGACGCCGATGACTTTGATCTTCGCCGGCTGCAGCTCCTCGCTGAAGCTCATCCGGATTCCTGCTTCTCTTGTGGTCATGTCTTCCCCAACCTTCTCCAATATCGCTTGCAGCCCTCGGGCCAGGTCACGAGGCGCTGGCGAACATGGCCTTCAATTTTGACACCAGATTTCCGGTGCGCTGGGGCGCGGAACGCCGCGCCTTCGCACCACACAATACCAGTCCCACCACGGTTGCATATTCCGGCTGCGCCACCTGTTCTGGCAGGTCAGCCAAGCCTTTCGGTTCCGCGACTCGCACTGGCAGATGGAAAGACTGCTCGGCAAGTTCGTCCAATCTATGGAGCCGCGCGCCACCGCCCGCCAGCACAAAACCCGCAGCGATTTGGCGGTCAAGGCCAGCGCGCTGCAAATCGTCGTGAATCAGCGAAAGCAATTCGACGGCGCGCGGCTCGATGATATCCGTCAGCATGTGCGCAAACATGGTTCGTGGCGGACGGTCGCCCACGCTGGCAATTTCGATCGCACCGTTTTCGGTCATAAATGAAGACGCAGCACAGCCGTGGCAGCGCTTGATTCTTTCCGCTTCAGGGATCGGCGTGCGCAAACCGACGGCCAGATCATTCGTGAAGTGATCGCCGCCAATCGCAACCGCGCTGGTATGACGCACCACGCCGCCGCCGAAAACAATCAATTCCGTGGTGCCGCCGCCGATGTCCAGCAGGCAGCAACCGAGATCGCGCTCGTCCTGCGTCAGGCAAGATTCCGCAGAGGCCAGCGGTTCAAGAATCGTATCGCTGATCAGGATGCCGGCCTTGTTCGCGGCGGTGACGAGATTCTGGGTGGCGGCAACGGAGGACGTCACGAGATGGACGTTGACCTCCAGCCGCTGGCCGAACATGCCGACGGCATCGCGTATGCCATTCTGTGCGTCTACCATGAATTCATGAGGCAGCACATGCAGGACCTCGCGGTCCTCCGGAAGCGAGATATTGCGGGCCGCATCCACGGCGCGGCGCACGTCTTCACGCTCAATATCTCGCGGATGCTGTCCCAGGGTGATGCCGCCGCGGCTGTTTACCCCGCGCACGTGGCCGCCGGCCACTCCGATCAGCGCCTCTTCCACCGGCACATTCGCCGCGCTTTCGGCCTCTTCGACCGCACGGCGGATGGAACTCACCGTGGAATCAAGATTGACGATCAGGCCCTTGCGCAGTCCCTTGGACTCGGCCGCGCCAAGCGCCAGAAACTTCACCAGTTCACCTTCGACTTCCGCGATCAGCACGCAGGTCTTTGTGCTGCCGATGTCCAGCCCAACCAGGTATTTGTCTTTTTTCCCCAATCGCCGCTCCTGCGGTGAACCTATTTAGTTCTTGCTGCGGTCGTGCCTACACTGACGTCGGGGTTCACGACCACTTGCCGCGAATACTGTAAATCGATGGACTGCACGCGACCGGCATTTGCCTGCCACTGCGAAAAATTGTCGACCAGCATTTTGTACTTGCCGGTGAACTCACCCGAACCGAAGTGAATGGTTACGGCCTGCGCGTCGGTGGCGCTCGCCAGCCCGGTCATCACCACGCGCAGATCTTTCGGGTTTGAGAGATCAATCTCACTGACGTGGTCGGACGAGCCGCCGCGCACAAGATCGACATCCTTCATGAATTCCTCGTATGTCTGCATGCGCTTTTCCCGCTGGTCTCGCGGCAGGTCCTCGGAAACGCCAGTGACGATCGGGAAATGCAGATGTTCGCCCTGCGGGCGGTCGAGCATGACGCCATGGGCGTCAATCAGCGCCAGTTCGTTGCCGTTCCGAGCAAAAGCGACCGGAGTGCGCTCCGTCAGCTCGATGCGAAGCCGATTCGGCAGGATACGCTGCACGCTGGCAGATTCGACCCAGGGAATCTGTTCCAGTTGACTCCGCCGCGCTTCCAAGGGAACGCGCAAGACAGTCCGGTTCCGGTCGTGGACAAATTGCTGCAGTACCGCTTCGCGGCTGACGACGCGATTGCCGTTCAATTCAATCTGATCCGGCCTCAGCAGCAGCATGCTGGGCGAATACAGAAGAAACCGCGTCCCGTAAACGGCCGCGGTCAGGCCCGCAACACTGGCAAGAGCCAGAACCAGAACCCGCCGATAGAATGGCCAGGCTCGCCCGCTGAATTTCTTGCGACGGATTTCGACCGGCTTCTGGCGGCGCAAGTAACGCGGTTCATCGTCAGCAATCAGCTCGGGCCGGTAGGAATCGGCCTCCGCCCCCGCAGACGCGTTTCGCTGTATGGCCTTTACGCGTTCCAAACGACCACCTCGTTCTCAAGACATACACCGTAAGTTTTCAGCACGCGCTCGCGAACATCCGCGATTAGCGTCAGCATATCTTTGGCTGAGGCATGCCCGGCGTTCACGAAGAAATTGGCATGACGATCGCTGACGCGGGCGTCGCCTACAGACACGCCCTTGAGCCCCAATTCATCGATCATGCGGCCCGCGGATGCGCCTGGAGGGTTTTTGAAAATGCAGCCGGCGCTTTTCTGGCCGAGCGGCTGGCTCGAGCGCCGCTTTTCGTTGCAGATACGAATCCCGTGAAGAATTTCTTTGAACGGTATGGAGGGTAGTTTCAGAATCACCGCGAGCATCATATCATCCGGCGCAAAGGAAGTGTGCCGGTATTCGAAAGAAATTTGGTCGCCCCGCAGGGTTTCGATCTTCCGGCCGGCCGCCCGGTAGAGCTTCACTTCCCGGACATAGCTGCCGATTTGCATGCCGTAAGCCCCGGCATTCATGCGCAGAGCACCACCGACCGTGCCGGGAACACCGATGAGTCCCTCCATCCCGCCGAGGTCGTTCTTGGCACAAAAGGTGATCATACGGCCAAGGTCTGCCGCGGCGTCGACGTGGGCAAAGTTGCCATCGAGCACCACATCGGGCTCCGGACGGACGAGCTGCAGGACGACCCATGGCAGCTCCCCATCACCGACAAGCAGGTTCGACCCTCCACCGAGGAACTTGTGGGGGATGTGGTTCGCCTCGAGCAGACTCAGAAGGTCCGGAAGGCATTCGTGCTTTTTGATGCGCAGCATGTCCGTCACCCCGCCGATGCCCAACGAAGTAAAGTCGGCAAGCGCGGTCCCGGGCTGCAGCTCGACCTGCATGCCCATGAATTTGGCAACCATCCTGGGATCAGGAATGCGCATGAGGGGTGGGATGCTCCGCTCCCAGCAGAACCATGAATTCACTGCTCGCACGGCCGATGTTGCCCGCGCCGATGGTAAGAACAGCGTCCCCGGATCGCGCTTGCTTCAGCAGGTACTCGATGCCTTCCTGCATGGAGCGAAAATAGTGGACGTTCTTGTGGCCCGCCTCGCGAATGGCGCTCGCCAGCGTTTCGCTGGTGACGCCCGGGATGGGCGCCTCGCTGGCCGCATAGATATCGATCAGCACCAGAATATCCGCCTGATTGAACGCACGGGAGAATTCGCCCCAAAGGTACTGAGTGCGCGTGTAGCGATGAGGCTGAAAGAGCACCAGCAGGCGATCGAATTTGCAGCCGCGAGCGGCTTCGAGCGTGGCACGAATTTCAACCGGGTGATGACCGTAGTCATCGACCACGGTAATGTCATTCACTACGCCCTTGATGTCAAAGCGGCGGCCCACGCCGGCAAATTTGACCAGGCCTTCACGGATCAGATCAGTCGGAACATTCAAGTAAAGCGCGACTGCCGCCGCCGCTGCCGCGTTGCGGACGTTGTGAATGCCCGGCGGATGCGTCAGCTGGAATAAACCGAGATCTTCGCCTCGGTAGGTCAGCCGGAACTCGCTGCCTAAACCCTCCAGCGTCACATCACTGATTACCAGATCGGCCTGGCTCGACGTTCCATAGGTAATGATGGGACGCTTCACGCTCGGAACGATGTCCTGCACGTTGGGCTCATCGATACAGAGAATCGCCGCACCATAAAATGGCACGCGATTCACAAACTGGAGGAAGGCGCTCTGAATGTCTTCGAGCGAGGTGTATTGATCGAGGTGTTCGCGATCAATCGTAGTCACCACGGCGACCACTGGCGCCAGCAGCAGGAAGCTGCGGTCGCTCTCGTCCGCCTCCACTACAAAATATTCGCCTTTGCCGAGCCGCGCCGTCGTGCCCGCCTGGTTGACCTTCCCGCCGATCACAAACGTGGGGTCAAGATGCGCGGCCGCCAGCACCGAAGCGACAATCGAAGTTGTAGTCGTCTTGCCGTGCGCGCCGGCTACGGCGATTCCGTATTTCAAGCGCATCAATTCGGCGAGCATCTCCGCACGTGGAATCACCGGAATTTTCATCTTGTGCGCTTCGATGACTTCGGGGTTATCTGCCTTCACTGCGGAGGAAGTCACGACAACGTGCGCGCCATCGGCATTGGAAGCCTTGTGACCTTCATAGATCGTTGCGCCGAGATTCTGGAGGCGCTCGGTGATCGTGGACGGCTTGGTGTCTGAGCCGGACACGGAATAGCCGAGCGTCAGGAGCACCTCGGCGATGCCACTCATGCCGATGCCGCCAATACCAACCAAGTGGATTCGTTGAAAATTGCGGAAAGAGACCATCATGCGCTTGCCCTCAGCAGATTTCCTTGCATTTTCGTGGCCTCTTCGATGAGGTTCACGATGTCACGCGCGGCACAAGGTCGGGCAAGTCTGCGCGCGGCGGTTGATAATTTTTCGATCTCCTGAGGTTGGTCGAAGAGAAGGAAGATTTCGGCGGTCAGTCGTTCGGCCGTGAGTTCTACTTCAGAAATCAGGCGGCCCGCGCCCGCGCGCGTCATTTCCTGCGCGTTGCGCAATTGGTGGCTGTCGGTCGCTCTTCCGAAAGGAATGAAGATGGCGGCTCTACCCGCAGCAGCGATTTCCGCTGCGGTGATGGCTCCTGCCCGACAAACAATCACATCTGCCCAGGCAAAGCGTTCCGCCATGTCCGTGAGGAAGGGGACCACCTCCGCGTTGATTTCGCGCCGCGCATAGGCGGTGCGTACGGCATTATAATCGCGTTCGCCGGTCTGATGCACGATGGCCAGTTCGCTTTTGCGTGCGGCCAGACGGTCCATGGCGTCGACCAACGCCCGGTTGATCGGTAACGCCCCCTGGCTACCGCCGGTGACCAGCAGCCGAAACGGCTTTCCCGGCCGCCGCGGTGTAATGGAGAAAAACTCCGGGCGCACCGGGCAACCCGTAACGATAGCCTTCCTCCCCCACGCGCGTGCAGAAACTTCATAGCCAGTGGCAATTCGTGTAGAAATTCGCGCCAGCACCCTGTTCGTGAAACCCGGTTCGGCGTTTGGTTCGAAGATGACATTGGGCACGCGCCCCAACCAGGTGGCCAGCAACATGGGTCCGGCTGCATATCCTCCGACACCAAACGCCGCGACGGGTTGGTGCCTGCGCAACACGCGCCGCGCATCGAGCATCGCCGGCGCAAGCATGGCCAAATTCCTGAGCAGCGCCGCTCCGCCCTTGCCCTTCAAGCCAGCCACGCGCAACGTTTCCAGCGGCAGCCCGGCTTGCGGCACCAGCTTCATCTCAATCCCGCGTTCTGTTCCGACCAGCAGGACTTCCCTCTCACTTCCTCTTGAAAGCCATTCCTGCGCAATCGCCAGCGCCGGAAAGACATGTCCGCCCGTGCCGCCACCTGCAATCAGCAATTTCACTTGGTTGGCCCGCTGCTCATGCTTCCGCTGCCCGTTGCGAAATATTCAGCAGCACGCCGGTGGCTAGCAGCATGACCAGCAAACTCGATCCCCCATAGCTGATGAACGGCAGCGGGATTCCTTTCGTCGGCACCATCCCGAGCACGACTGCGAAATTAATCAGGGCCTGACACAAAACCATCGCGGTTATTCCCAAAGCCAGCAGCCGCCCGAATCCATCCGGCGCGCCCAACGCGGCACGCATTCCTCGCCAGCCATAGATGACAAAGAGCGCAATCACGATCATCGCCCCGATAAAACCCAGTTCCTCGCAGATCACCGCAAAAATAAAATCCGTGTGTGCCTCCGGCAGATAGAAGAGCTTTTGTTTGCTCTCCATCAGGCCTACGCCCGTGAAGCCACCGGAGCCGACGGCAATGAGCGATTGAAGCAACTGAAATCCTGCGCCTTGCGGATCGGAATCCGGGTGCAGGAAAGCGGTCAACCGGGCTTGCCGGTACGCCACCTGCGTGATGAGCAGATACACTACGGGAATCGCTCCGGCGAAGCCCACCGCCAGCCACTTCCATGAGAGACCCGCGACGAACAGCATGGCGCTAGCCACCACGAGAATATCGATAGACGTCCCAAGGTCAGGTTGTAGCAAGATCAACGCGACATAGACAAGAATGGGACCAGCTGCTGGAAAAATGGTCCGCCAGAAATCTCCCTTGCGGAATTCCATGCTGGCCTTGTCGCTGCGATTCTGATCGAGAAACCACGCCAGATAAAGAATGGTCGAGAGTTTTGCAAGTTCCGACGGTTGGATGCCCACCGGCCCGAACTTGATCCAGCGATGCGTAGCATGGGACTTGTCGAGGAAGAACGTACCGACAAGTAACAGCAGGACGACACAGACGACGGGATAGACGACCGCGGGCTCGCGCAAACGCCGATAGTCCGTCTTCATCAGAGCGAACATGCCCAAGAGCCCGATGAAGAGCCAAGCGGCCTGGCGGACGAGAAATAGGTACGAGTGGCCGTACTGCCGTTCCGCCGTGACTGCCGAGGCGCTGAAAATCATGACGGCCCCAAGCAGGCACAACGCCAGCGTCACTCCAAAGAGCCAGCGGTCATTTTCCAGTCGTCCCGGCACTTTTCTACCCTCTTCCAGAAGTTATACCCGCCACCTGCCGCTCCAATTGATGCACTAGTTTTTTGAAGACGCCGCCGCGGTGTTCGTAGTTCTGAAACTGATCGAAGCTGGCACACGCCGGGGCAAGAAGCACCACGTCGCCGGGTCGCGCAGCATGCCCGGCAATTTCCACGGCACGCTCGATCACCCCGGCGCGCTCGATCGCCACGCTGCCGGAGATGTCTTTCTCAATTTTCTCCGCTGCCGCGCCGATCAGAAGCGCAAGAATGGCCTTCTCGCGGAGCGGCTTCTGCAGCACCGTGTAATCACTGCCTTTGTCTTTCCCGCCCAGAACGATCAGGATTCTCCCGGCAAAAGCATCCAGGGCCTTCAGCGTGGCATCCACGTTGGTCGCCTTCGAGTCGTTGAAATAGCGCACGCCCCTAATTTCCGCGACAAACTCGAGGCGATGCTCGACCCCCGCGAAGGAGCGCACTCCTTTCGCGATAGCCGAGGGTCCGGCCCCGGCGAGACGCGTCGCGGCCACGGCCGCAAGGACGTTTTCGACATTGTGTGCACCCACCAGCGGAATTTCTTGGAGATTCAGTACCAGCTCTTCTTCGCCGTTATGGCGAAACACGATTTCGTTTTCCCGCACGAACACGCCTTGCGCCACGCGCTGCTTCCGGCTGAACCAGTAGACGTGCGGCTTCTCGGGCGCCAAGGGCGTGGTCGCCGGATCATCCGTGTTCAACACCGCGCTGTCCGCTTCCGTCTGATTTTCGAAGATTCGCGCTTTGGCGCGGCCATACGCCTCGAGCTTGTAATGCCGGTCTAAATGGTCGGGTGTGAGATTCAAGAACACCGCGATGTTGGGGCGAAATGTTTCAATCAGCTCCAGCTGAAAACTGCTTAATTCCACCACAGCGATGGTGCTGTCATTGGTTCGCTCCACGCACGAAATCAAGGGGGTGCCGATATTCCCGGCAAGAATCGTAGAGAAACCAGCGATTCTCAAAATGTGTTCGATCAAGGAAGTCGTAGTGGTCTTCCCGTTCGAGCCGGTGATCCCGATCAGGCGTCCCTTCAGGAACCGGTCCGCCAGCTCCACCTCGCTCCAGATCGTCACGCCCTTTGCGCGCGCCGCCTGCAGCAGAGGAGCATCGGCGGGCACGCCCGGGCTAGGAACAATCAGGTCCTGATCGAGAAATGTATTTTCCCGGTGGCCCCCCAGCTCCAGGCTTACGCCCGCAGTCCGCAGTGGCGCAATCGCTTCGACGATTTCGGTTTCTGTGCGCGCATCCGTGGCCGTCACGTTCGCGCCCTTCGCGGCGCAAAACAGGGCGGTGGCCACACCCGTCCTGGCCAGTCCCACCACCAGCACTTGCTTGCCGCGCAACTCAAACGGACTCGGCATCTTTAATCTGTAAGACCCTTTGAACGCAGGGCTTCGCTACCTCAACTTCAACGTCGTAAGCGCAAACAGCGCAAAAACCAGCGCGGCGATCCAAAACCGCACGATCACTTTCGATTCGCTCCAACCAAGCAGTTCGAAATGGTGATGGATGGGCGCCATGCGGAAGATGCGCTTGCCGCGCAGTTTGAAAGAGCCCACCTGCAGAATCACGCTTAGGGCCTCGATGACGAAAACGCCACCGACGAAAAAGAGCAGGATTTCCTGCTTGATGATGACCGCGATGGTGCCCAATGTTCCGCCCAGCGACAACGACCCAACGTCGCCCATGAAGATTTCTGCGGGATGCGCGTTGTACCAGAGAAAACCGAGCGAAGCCCCGACCAGCGCGCCGCAGAAAACGGTGAGCTCGCCGACACGCGGAATGTACTGAATCTCTAAATAGGTGGCCCAGCGATAGTTGCTGCTCACGTAGGTCAAAACCGTAAGCGCCCCCGCCGCGATGACCGTGCAGCCGATGGCAAGGCCATCAAGCCCATCCGTCAGGTTTACCGCGTTGGAGGAACCCACAATGACGATTGCCGTGGCCACAAGAAATGGCACAAACGCAAGCGGCCAGAGGTGCCCGGAAAAATGAGATTGATTGAGCAACGAGTGGATCACCAGGTCCGGACGGAATCGCTTCAAGAAAGGAAAGACGAACTGCGTCGAGTAAGCGCTGTAAGTGGCCAGGACAAGAAGCGCGATACCCACAATCAGGCTCACGAAAACTTGGAAATAAACCTTCTTCTTCGCAGTGAGACCCAGGTTGCGCTGCTTCGAGACTTTCGCGTAATCATCAATAAAACCAATGACGGCAAAACCGAAAAGCGCGAACAGCGAGAGCAGGATAAATGGATTGGTCAGATCCGCCCAAAGGAGAACCGGCACAGCCGTGGAAAGAACGATGAGCACCCCGCCCATGGTTGGCGTGCCCGCTTTCTTTTTGTGCTCCTCGGGGCCCTCCTCACGGATGAATTGGCCGATCTGCAATTCGCGCAGACGGCGGATGAGCCAGGGACCAAAGACCAGCGCCAGAAACATGGCCGTAAGGCTCGCGTACACGGTACGCACAGTGATGTAGCGAAAAACATTCAGGGGGCTGAAATAGTGCTGGAGCGTGTGGTAAAGGAGGTAGTAAAGCATCTTAGTGCCGTACCTCCTGACCCGTGATTTCACCGGCCGCAGTATGCCGCGCGATCAGCGATTCCACGATCTGCTCCATCTTCACACCTCGCGAGCCCTTCACCAGAAGCAGATCTCCGGACACGATAAAGCCCGCCAGAAATTCGGCGGCCTCCTGCGGCGTGGCGAAGAATTTAGCGCGGGCTCCGGGGAGCCCTGCGGCCACTGCGCCTTCCACGATCTGCGCAGCATCACCGCTCACACCGATGATCCAATCGATCTTCCCGGTCTTCGCGGCGAACTGCCCTGCTTCACGGTGCAGGTCGGGCGAAGCCGTGCCGAGTTCGCGCATCTCGCCGGCCGCGAGGATGCGTCGGCGAAAATTGGGCGTCGCCGCCAGCAATTCGGTCATGGCCTCGAGCGCCGCGGGGCTCGAGTTGTAACTGTCATTGATGAGCGCTGCTCCATTCGAAAATCGCAACAGTTCTCCGCGCATCGCCGGTGCGCGCAAGGAGAGAAACACGTTCTGTGCTTCCGCCGCGCCGATGTCCCATACGCTCGCGGCCGCCAGTGCCGCCAGCGCGTTGGCAATCGCGTGACGCCCGGGAACACTCAGCTCCAGCCGCACGTGGCCTTCCGGACTTACATAATCAAACGCCGATCCCAGCGCTCCGCGGTCTTCGATCTCCTGGGCCATGAAAAAGGCCGGTTTTTCAATGCCATACGTCAATACGCGACCGGGCGCGAATGCGCCAAACGCGGCGACGCGCGGATCGTCCGCGTTGACCACCGCAGTCGACTCGCGTCCATTCAATCCTTCGATCAGCTCGCGCTTGGCCAGCGCTATCTCATCCACGGAGGAAAAAAATTCCAGATGCGCTGGCGAAACACGCGTCACAACTCCCACGTCCGGCCGGGCAATCGCCGCCAGGCGTCGAAGCTCGCCACGGCGCGACATCCCCATTTCGAGTACCGCTGCCTGGTCCGTTTCCTCCAGGCGGAAAAGCGTCAACGGCAACCCGTACTCGTTATTTAAGTTTCCTTCCGACTTCAGGACCCGCAGCTTCGCGCCCAACAGTGCCGCCAACATCTCCTTCGTGGTGGTCTTGCCGACAGAACCTGTGATCCCGGCAACTTTCCCACCCCAGGATTCGCGCACTGCGCGCGCAAGTTGCTTGAGCGCATCAAAGGTGTCGGCCACCGCCATGCAGCGCTCCCTGACGGGACCCGCATATCGCGGAAGTTGTGCCGCCGCCACCACTCCCGCCATGGCCCCGCGTTCCAGGGCGCTCGCCACATGGTCGTGTCCATCATGACGCGGTCCGTGGATGGCGATGAACAGTTCTCCGGCACGAATCGCGCGAGAATCAATCGACACGCCGGCCAACCGG
>Ga0209027_1000624_pt1 | contig 12715 bp, 16 predicted proteins | sample GraSoi013_1_20cm_3_FD_185821 | JGI IMG/M metagenome (GOLD analysis project Ga0209027, IMG submission 185821) | Grasslands soil microbial communities from the Angelo Coastal Reserve, California, USA - Sample 09_27_2013_1_20cm (SPAdes) (version 2) | ecosystem: Environmental > Terrestrial > Soil >...
GACGCATGAACGAGCTCGCCGCACGCAAATGCAAGCCCTGCGAGGGCGGCACCGCGCCGCTGACGCACACCCAGGCACAGCAGCTGCTCGGGCAGCTCTCCAGCGCCTGGGTGCTGACTGAAAACGCGCACGCCATCCGGCGCGAGTTCGGATTCCGGGACTTCTATCGCACCATGAGCTTCGTCAACGCGCTGGCGCATATCGCCAACATCGAGGACCACCACCCGGACCTCGAGGTCGGTTACAACTACTGCCGCGTCACCTTCAGCACCCACGCGATCCGCGGACTGTCGGAAAACGACTTCGTGTGCGCCGCGAAGGTGGACCTGATCCCGCTGAGCTGACGGGGCGTCGCCGGCTCACACTCTCGACGGCCTCCGCTCCCAGCGGCTGCGCCGGTAGGCGACCCACTGATCGAGCCGGTCAAGAGCCTGCGGCTCGAGCCAGCAAACGCGCACACGGCCGATCTTGTGCGTGCGGATCAAACCCCATCTCTCGAGCGCCTGGACATGCCGCGTGACGGTTGCGAGCGATATCGGCAGCGGCTCGGCAATGGAGGTCACCGGCGCGTCACCATCGCAAAGCAGCTCAACGATGTCCCGGCGTGTCGGGTCGGCGAGGGCACGGAAGATATGGTTCAACGCGAGATGGTTACGCATGCACGTAAGTGTTGAGCTGCGATATTCAGCCCGAGCGCGAGCTCAAGGTCCTGATTTCCCTGGACCCGCACTGTAGTCCCACAGAACGCGATAGTTACGTGCAGGCGCAACTATCTGCAGAAAGAGCTTCGAAATGCGGGTCAGTTCAGCCTCAGCGCGCCGCGCTCGGCAGCTCCCCGCTCATGCCCAGCGCCCTGCGAATGAAGAAGCGCCGCAGCTCCTGACTCCGGTTGACCCATGCGAGCCCGTGCTGCGCCGTGCGCGCCACGGGTCCTGCGCCGTGGGCGAGCCAGCGGTCGAAGGCGTCGATGGCCGTGCTCATGAGCGCGACCTCGCTGCGCCGCCAGCGCTCGTAGGCGCGCAACACTCCGAAGGCACCCGGATCCTCGCGCGCGGCCGTTGCCGCCAGCACCAGCTGCGCCAGCGCCGCGGCGTCGGCCAGGCCGAGATTCACGCCCTGCCCGGCGAGCGGATGGACCACGTGCGCGGCATCTCCAGTGAGCGCCACGCGCTGCACGACGTAGTGCTGCGCGTTGAGGCGCTGCAGCGGGAACGACACTCGGGCACCGCGCAGTCGCGTGGCGCCGAGCGCGAGATCCGAGGCGCGGTCGAGCTCCGCAGTGAAGGCGTCGTCGCTCGCTGCGACGAGCCGCGCCGCGAGCTCATCGTCCGCTGACCACACGATGGAGCTCGTGCCATCGGCGAGCGGCAGAAAGGCGAGCGTGCCGTCGCGCATGAAGCGCTGCCACGCAGTCGCCTCATGAGGCCGCGCGGTGGCGACCGTCGCGATGATCGCCGTCTGTCCATAGCCGGCGACCTCGGCGGCGATGCCGGCCGCCTGCCGGACGCGCGAGGATGCGCCATCGGCCCCGACGACCAGGCGCGTCGCGAGCCGGCCGCGGCCGGTGACGACCCCGACCCCCCCTTCCGTGATCTCGAGCGACTCGAGCGACGCGGGCTCGAGGTGTCCGCCTGCTTCCGCGAACGCTTCGAGCAGCGCCCACTGCAGGAGCTGGCTCTCGGCGATGTAGCCGAGGTTCGGCTCACCGAGGTCGGCAGCGTCGAACCGCAGCACGGCATCGCTCCCCGGCGCGACCCTTTCGTGCCACACCCGCATGCGCTCGTAAGCCGACACACGCGCGCCCGCCATGCGCGGCCACGCGCCCGCGCTCTTCAGGATGCGCTCACTGGCCCGCGAGAGCGCGACCACGCGGGTCTGCAGTGGCGCCGCCGCGGGGAGCGATGCGGGCGGCGCAGGCTCGAGCAACGCCACGCGCAGAGCGCCGCCGCCGCGGCCGGTGCCCCGCGCCAGCAGTGCCGCCGCGCACGCTCCCACGGGCCCGCCGCCGACGACGACTACGTCAAACATGGCGCAGCGGCAGCCCGCGCGCGAGCCGTGGCGCCGGCCCGCCAACGCCCGCGCTGATGCGCGCCAGGGCGCTCTTCGCCGGGGGAAACAGATCGAACATGAGCAGCCCCACATTGCGCAGCAGGCTCATCCCGGGCCGGTGATCGGCGAACAGCTTCACCAGACCGTCCGTGAAGCGCACCACACCCTCGCGATCTCGCGCGCGCCACTGTGCGAAACGGCGCAGCAGCGCGGCCGAGCCCACATCGCCTGCGGCGTTGGCGAGCACTTCCGCCAGCATGGCGGCATCGCGCAGCCCGAGATTGAATCCCTGGCCCGCGACCGGGTGCAGCGCCTGGGCGGCGTTGCCGATCAGAACCGTGCGCGTCGCCACCGTCGCGCGCGCACGTGTGAGCTTCAAGGGATACGAGCCGCGCCGGCCGACGCGCACGAAGCGCCCGGCGCGCCAGCCGAACTGCGCCTGCAGCCGCGACAGGTAGCCGGCGTCATCGAGCGCCAGCAGTTCGCTCGCGTGCTGCGGCCGGCAGGCCCAGATCACGCCCACCGTGCCGTCGTGCAGCGGCAGCACGGCGAGCGCCCCGCTGCCCGTAAAGCGCTCGTAGGCGATGCCCCGGTGCGCTCGATCCGTCGCCACGGTGGCGACCACCGCGAGCTGATCGTAGTCCTCCACGGCCGCTTCGATGCCGGCGAGCGCGCGGATCTGCGAGTGCGCACCGTCCGCGGCGACCACCAGGCGCGCCGCGACCGGCTCGGGCTCTGCGGCTGCGCTCACCACCGTGAAGTGCACGGCGTCTGCGCTGACCGCGACGTCCTGCGCCCGGGCGGGGACGCGCAGCACCAGGCCCGGGCTTGCGGTGAGCTTGTCCCACAGCGCCGCGCCGACCCTGCGGTTGGCGACGACGTAACCGAAGGCTTCGATCCCGTGCTCGGCGGCGTCGAGGCGCGCGAATCCGAATCGCCCCGCCTCCGAGACGTGGATGGCGCGGATGGCTGCGGCCCCGGGCGCAATCGCGTCCCAGCACTCAAGGCCCTCGAAGATGCGGCGGCTGGCGTTGCCGAGCGCCGTGGTGCGCTCATCGAAGCTCGGCTGCTCAGCCGCGCCGAAGCGCGAGCTCTCCACCAGCAACAGCCGCACGCCCGTGCCGGCAAGGCCGACGGCGAGACTCGCACCGACCATGCCGCCCCCGACGATGGCCACGTCGACATCGAGGGGCTTCACGCGCCCGCGCCCCGCGCCATGAGCGCTTCGATCTGATCGGCATCCTTGGGTGCGTGCGCGGTGAGCACCTCCGCTTCGCGTCGCGTCACCACCACGTCGTCTTCGATGCGAATGCCGATATTGCGGAAGCGCCTGGGGACACCGCGGGCCCCGGCGGGCAGATAGATACCCGGCTCGATGGTCATCACCATGCCCGGCTCGAGCACCCGCCACTCATCGCCCACCTTGTAGTCGCCGACGTCGTGCACGTCCAGGCCGAGCCAATGACCCGTACGGTGCATGAAGAAGCGCCGGTAGGCGCCGCTGCGAATGAGCGCTGCGACCCGACCCTTGAGGAGCCCGAGCTTCACCAGTCCCTGGGTGATCACCCGCACCGCCGCTTCATGCGGCTCATTCCAGTGGTTGCCGGACCGCACACGCTCGATCGCCGCCTGGTTTGCCTCCAGCACCACTTCGTAGACCGCGCGCTGCTCGGGGGTGAAGCGACCGTTGACCGGGAAGGTGCGGGTGATGTCGGAGGCATAGCACTGCAGCTCGCAACCCGCATCCACCAGCAACAGATCCCCGTCGGCGAGCGGCTGGTTGTTCTCCCGGTAGTGCAGGATGCAGCTGTTACGGCCGCCGCCCACGATCGGGTGGTAGGCGGTGTCGGCATTGTGGCGCCGGAATTCGTGCAGCAGCTCCGCCATCACCTGGTACTCGGTGGCTCCGGGGCGGCAGAAGCGCATCACCCGCTGGTGTGCCCGCGCAGCGATGCGCGCGCAAGCGCGCAGCAGCGCGAGCTCGTGCCGCGACTTGTAGAGCCGCATGTCGTGCAGCACGTGATCGAGGACGACGAACTCCTGCGGCGGGTGGCGCCCGTTGCGCGCCTGGGTGCGCAGACCATTGACCCAGCCGACCACACGCTGGTCGAAATCCGCGTATGCCCCCATGGTGTAGAACACCCGGGTGCGGTTCTCCAGCAATCCGGGCAGGATCTCGTCGATATCGGTGATGGGGAAGGCATCGTCCGCCCCGTAGTCACGCGCGGCGCCAGCGGGGCCCGCGCGGCGCCCGTCCCAGGTCTCGCGGGTCGGATCACGCTCGCGCACAAACAGGATGTACTCGGCCTGCGGCCGGCCGGGCACGAGTACCGCCACCGCTTCAGGCTCGCCGAAGCCGGTGAGGTAGTGAAAGTCGCTGTCCTGGCGGTACGGATACTCGACGTCGCTGTTCCGCTGCCGCACCGGGGCTGCGGGCAGGACGGCAATGGAGTCGCGTCCCATCAGGCGCATCAACTGGCGGCGGCGGCGCGCAAACTCGTCTCTCGCCATGCGCTGCGCCCTTCAGTGCAGGGGCGCCGCGGACGGCGCCGGCGGCCGGCGGGCGGCGGCCAGCTCCTCGAACAGCAGCTGGACGCCCACCCGCACGAATTCCACCAGCTCCGCGTAGGCGCTCTCGTTCGACTCCTCCGCCTGCCCGGCGTCGACCGCGGCGCGCGTGATCTCGGCGAAGTCGCGCACGATCTCCCCAACCTCCCCCGGCAGCTCGCTCGCGTCCGGGATGGTGCCGGCGCCCAGGCCGTAGAGAAAGCCCTGGCACCACCGGGCCAGCGCCGTGGTACGTGTGTCGATCGATTGTGCGTCCTCGGGCAGCAGCAGTTCGAACTCCATGTCAGGCTGCAGCAGGGCGTCGGCAGTCGCCGCATACAGTGCGCGCAGGCTGGCAGCCACGGCGGGCTCCGCGCGCCCCTCGGGCAGGATCTCGCGCAGCCAGTCCTCGAAGCGGTAGCCGCCCGCGCCACACAGGCAACCGGCAAGCGTGCCGTGCGCCTCGGCCGCGTCGGCGTGCGAGCGTGCCTGCGCCAGCAGTTGCTGGATGTGGGTGTAGTCGGGCTGATTCATGCGCGCACGGGTCATTATAATTGACCGTACGAAGAGCGCGGCTCTATAGTCCCCGCCATGAGCGACATGACAAGAACACAACTCGATCTCGAGCTCACCCGGCTCACCAAACGCATCGAAGAGCTGATCACGAGCCTCGAGCACCTGAAGGAGGAGAATCGCGCGCTGCGGGCGCGGCACGAGTCGCTCGCCGGGGAGCGCGCCGCGCTCGTGCACAAGAACGAGCAGGTGCGCACGCGCGTGGAGGCCATGATCGGCCGCTTGAAGACCCTGGAGCACGGCGCATGACCCACCAGGATCAGGCGCGGGTGAGTGTCCGCATCATGGAGAAGGAATACGTGGTCGCCTGCCCCTATGAGGAGCGTTCTGCGCTGCTGGATGCCGCCGAGTTCCTCAATGCGCGCATGCGCGAGATCCGCGACAGCGGCAAGGTCGTGGGCCTCGACCGCATCGCCGTCATGGCCGCGCTCAATCTGGCGCACGAGTACCTGCGGGTGAAAGGTCGCGAGTCACGGGTTGACAGCGGTGTGGGCAACCGGGTGCGCGCGTTGCGCGAGCGCGTCGAAGGCGTGCTCGGCAAGGGCCAGCAACTCGAGCTGTGACGCAGGCCGCGGCCCGCCGCTTAGCTTGGGCGCGCCAGCTATCCTTGGTGTAGAGTGCTCGTGGCGTCGCCTGCGGTGTTCGACAAGTGGGCCGGGTTACCTCGGACCCTAATTGAAACACCCTCGGGACTTCCGGCTTGCGCGCAGCGCTGTGCAAGTCCGCCTTTGAGCGGAAAGCCTTACCTGCCGCAGCTCGTCCCACTTGTTGCTCTGGTTCGAGAGCAACGGCCCGCACCGGCACATGCGGGTGGCGCTACCTGAATCCTCACCAGGGGGCGCCCGCAGACAACTGCGGGCGAGCCTCGTGGCCCGGCGCCGCAGCGTGCCGGCGCGCGAGCGCCAGCGCGCCTCGCTCCTCGTGGCGCGCAACGTCGACCGGGCCCTGCCGCTGCGCTCACACTGGCGTATCGCGGTGTATGCCGCACTGCCCGATGAGCTCGACACGGCCCCGCTCATCGCGCTGGCGCAGAAGCGCGGCTGCCACCTCTACCTGCCGCGCATCGACCGGCGGCGTGCTTCGCGCACCATGCGGTTCGTGGAAATGCGCGGCCCGCTGCGGCCTAACCGCCTGGGGATTGGCGAGCCCGCGACGGCGGCTGCGATCGGCGCGCGCTGGCTGGACGTGGTGTTCCTGCCGCTGGTGGGGTTCGATCGGCGCGGCGTGCGCCTCGGAACCGGCGGTGGGTATTATGACCGCGCGTTCGCCTTCCGGCGCTGGCGCAGCGCCTGGTACGCGCCGCGCCTGGTGGGCCTCGCATATGGCTTCCAGCAGCTCGAGCACATCACGGCCGCGGCCCACGATGTGCTGATGGATGCGGTGGTGACCGAAGAGGGGTTCATCCGATGCGCTACTGGCTGATGAAGACCGAACCCGGCACCTTCGGCCTCGAGCATCTCGCCGCCGCCCCGCGCAGCACCACCGCGTGGGACGGCGTGCGCAACTTTCAGGCGCGCAATATGCTGCGGGATGAGGTGCGCCGGGGTGATCAGGCGTTTCTCTACCATTCCAGCTGCGCGCTGCCGGGCATCGTCGCCGTCATGCAGATCGTGAGGCAGGGCTACCCCGATCCCACCGCCTTCGATCGCAAGCACCACCACTACGATCCCGACAGCGACCCGGGCAATCCGCGCTGGTTCATGGTGGACGTGCAGTTAAAGCGCCGCCTCGCGCGCACCATCGCGCTCGAAGAGCTGCGAGCGCATGCCGGCAAGGAACTCAAGGGTATGGTGCTGTTGCGCCCCGGCAATCGACTGTCGATCACGCCGGTGCAAGCGGCGCACTGGAAGTTCATCCTCTCGCTCGAGTGACTCGCGAGAGCGCTGAGCGCGGTTCGTGAGTCGTCATGCGCGGCTCGCCCTATCACACTCCACCATGTGCTCGCTTGTAATTTCGATTCGCGTGTATATACTCGGACCCCGGACTAACCCGTCAATTGGAGAGCCAACATGGCGAAGGCAAAGAAGAAGGCCAAGAAGAAAGCTGCCAAGAAGAAATAGGCCTTAACTCGGCGGTCGCGAAAGTGACCGCCGAGTCGTATTCGAAGACTGTGCCCGCTGCTGACGCGGGCACAGTCGTCTCAAGGCACTGATGGCAACGGATGCTGAAGCAAACAAGCGGCGCGCGGCGCTGGCGGCGCTGGAACTGGTGGCCAGCGGCGTCACGATCGGCGTCGGCACCGGCTCCACGGTGAACCTGTTCATCGATGCCCTCGCCGCCAATCCCGGTCGTGTGCGCAGCGCCGTGTCCAGCTCGCAGGCGAGCACCGCACGGCTGCGCGCCGCGGGTATCGCGGTCGTCGATCTGAACGAGCTCCCCGACCTCGCCCTCTACGTCGACGGCGCCGATGAGGCGACTCCGGCCCGGCATCTGATCAAGGGCGGCGGCGGGGCCCTCACCCGCGAGAAGATCCTCGCCGCGGCCGCGCAGCGCTTCGTGTGCATCATCGACGACACCAAGATGGTCACCACGCTCGGCCGCTTCCCGTTGCCGATCGAGGTGATCCCCATGGCGCGCACGCTGGTCGCCCGGCAGCTCACCGCGCGCGGCGGCCGACCGCTTTGGCGCCAGGGGTTCGTCACCGACAACGGCAACTGCATCCTCGACGTACACGATCTCAGCATCGCCGATCCGGTCGCGCTCGAGCGTGAGCTCAACCAGATCACGGGCGTGGTGACCGTGGGACTGTTCGCGGCCCGCTCCGCGGACGTGCTGCTGGTCGGCACCGCACAGGGCGTGCAGACCCGCTAGCAAATGGACGAAGGGCCCGTCAGATCGACGGGCCCTTGCGATTGGCTGGGGGACTAGGATTCGAACCTAGGTAAACGGAGTCAGAGTCCGTTGTCCTACCACTAGACGATCCCCCAGGAGGGCGGGATACAGATTCGGACGATCAACGCTTCGAGTACTGCGGCCCGCGGCGGGCCTTGCGGCGTCCGACCTTCTTGCGCTCGACTTCACGCGCATCGCGCGTCACGAAGCCCGCATCGCGCAGCGGCTTGCGCAGGCCCTCATCGTACTCGATGAGCGCGCGGGTGATGCCGTGACGGATCGCGCCCGCCTGGCCGGTGATGCCGCCGCCGTCGACCTTGACGGCGATATCGAAACTGCTGACCAGCTTCACCGCCTCGAGCGGCTGGCGCACGATCATTCGGCCGGTCTCGCGGCCGAAGAACTCCTCGAGCGAACGGTCGTTCACCGTGATGCGCCCGCTGCCGGGCTTCAGGTACACGCGCGCCGTCGCAGTCTTGCGACGCCCGGTCCCGTAGTGATTCTGCTGGGTCGCTGGCATGTGCGGTCCTATTGAATCTCGAGCGGCTTCGGCTGCTGCGCCTTGTGGGGATGCTCGCCGCCTGCAAACACGTGCAGCTTCCTGAACATGCGCCGGCCGAGCGGGTTCTTCGGCAACATGCCCTTGACCGCGAACTCGATCACGCGCTCGGGGTGCTCGCTGAGAAGCTTCTCCAGAGCGATCGACTTGATGCCGCCGATATGGCCGGTATGGTGGTAGTAGATCTTGTCGGAGAGCTTGCGCCCGGTGACACGGATCTTCTGCGCATTGACCACCACGATGTGGTCGCCCATGTCCACGTGCGGGCTGTAGTCGGCCTTGTGCTTGCCCTTGAGGCGATGAGCGATCTGCGAGGCCAGCCGCCCGAGCGTCTTGTCGCTGGCGTCGACGACGAACCAATCACCCCGGACGGTGCCGGGCCTGGCAAATACGGTCTTCATAGGTCGCTCGTGGCGGTGCGTCGCCGTCGGGGGAAGAACCCTGGGACGGCCGGGGCCGAAAAAAGGCGGGGAAGTGTACTCAAGCAGGTGCGCCAATGCAAAGGCGCGGGGGCGTGGCCCCTGAGGGTCCTTGCGGTGCCTCGCCGAGGGTATGCCAGTCCGGATTGCCCCTATAATAGAGGACGTAGATTATGGAGTCCGGTCGCCCTCTCGACTGCGTCATCGCCGCCCTTGACCGTGCATTGCACTCGGTCTTTGCGCCGGCCAGGACATCCCGGCCCGTCCCGGGCGGTTCGGACCCGGCGCCCGGCAGCCTGCCGGCTGCGGAACGCCGTGCCAGCGCGGCGCTCATGCGCGTCAACCACGCCGGGGAGCTCGCCGCCCAGGCGCTCTATCACGGTCAGGCGTTCGTCGCCCGCTCGGCCGCGACGCGCGACATGCTGGTGGCCGCGGCGCGCTCCGAATCCGATCATCTCGCGTGGTGCGAGACGCGCCTGCAGGAGCTGGCCGCGCGGCCGAGTCTCCTCAATCCGCTCTGGTACGCGGGCGCCTTCGCAATCGGCGCCGCCGCCGCACTGATGGGGGATCGCGCCAGCCTCGGGTTCGTGGCCGAGACCGAGCGTCAGGTCGAGGGGCACCTCGATGACCACCTCGGCAGACTGCCGGCAAGCGACGCTCGCAGCCGTGCGATACTGCAGACCATGAGGGCGGAGGAGGTCGCGCATGGCGCGGCTGCCGCGGCTGCCGGCGGCGCCCCTCTGCCCGCACCGGTGTGCGCACTGATGCGGTACACGGCCCGTGTCATGACAGACACTGCCTACTGGGTTTGATGAGTCCTGAAGGTTGCATATCTCCCGGGAGCCGGTATGGAAGAGAACATCAAGCCCTTAAGCGAGATTCCGGCGATCAACCGGTTCCTGAGCTACTGCCGCATCCGCGCGGTCCCCTCCAAGACCGTCGTCATTCACGCCGGCGACCTGCCGGACGTCCTCTACTACATCATCAGCGGTTCGGTGGAAGTGATGATCGAGGACGAGGAAGGCAACGAGATGGTGCTGGCCTACCTCAACCGCGGGCAGTTCTTCGGCGAGATGGGCCTGTTCTACGAGCAGCCGACACGCAGCGCCTGGGTCCGCACGCGCAACCAGTGCGAGCTCGCGGAGATGACTTACCCGCGCTTCCGGCAGATTGCCGCGGAGAGCCCGGGGCTGGTGTTTGAGCTCGCCACACAACTGGCCACGCGCCTCGACCGCACCAACCGCAAGCTGGGCGATCTGGCCTTCGTCGATGTGACCGGCCGCGTGGCTCACGCCATCATGGATCTGTGCGGCGAACCGGACGCCATGACGCACCCGGAAGGCATGCAGATCAAGGTCAGCCGTCAGGAACTCTCGCGCCTGGTCGGCTGCTCGCGCGAGATGGCGGGCCGGGTGCTCAAGGTGCTGGAGGAGCAGGGCCTGTTGCGCGCCACCGGCAAGACCATCGTGGTGTTCAACGCCCGGCCGAAGATGAAGACCCGCCCGGTCATCGTGCCCGCCAAGCCGGCGGCGACGGCCACCAAGGCCACGAGCCAGCTCGACCTCGACGACGATGAGGATGATGATGATGACGACGAGGACGAGCCCGAGTAGCGCGAAACCCGCGGCTCATCCCCTCCAGCGCCGCACCCCGGCCGCCGTCAGCGGCCACCGCCTCAGGTGGCGATCTGGCGCCGCATCTCCCGGATAGTCTGCGCGTAGTCGCGAGTGCCGAAGATCGCCGATCCGGCGACGAACGTGTCCGCTCCGGCCTGCGCCGCGGAACGGATGTTATCGGTCTTGATCCCGCCATCGACCTCGAGGCGCACCGCGCGGCCGGCGCCGTCGATGCGGGCGCGCGCCGCGGCGAGTTTGCGCAAGGCGTTCGGAATGAACTGCTGACCGGCAAAGCCGGGATTCACCGACATGATGAGAACCATGTCGAGCAGCTCGAGCGTGTAGTCGAGGTAGTCGAGCGGCGTGGCGGGATTGAACACCAGTCCCGGCCGACAGCCGTGCTCGCGGATCAGGCCGATGGTGCGATCGACGTGCTCCGAGGCCTCCGGGTGAAAAGTGATGAACGTGGCGCCGGCGGCGGCGAAGTCCGGCACGATGCGATCGACCGGGCGGACCATCAGGTGCACGTCGATCGGCGCCTCGACGCCGTGCCTGCGCAGCGCCTCGCACACCATCGGACCGACGGTGAGGTTCGGCACGTAGTGGTTGTCCATCACGTCGAAGTGAATGAGATCGGCGCCGGCCTCGAGCACCGCATCGACCTCCGCTCCGAGCCGGGCGAAATCGGCGGACAGAATCGACGGGGCGATCCACGCGGGCACCATGACCACAGTGTAAACCTCCTTCAGCCGGTCAGGCGCGCGAGCGCCTCGCGGTACTTGTCGCTGGTGCGCGCGATGATCTCGGGTGGCAGTTTCGGTCCCGGCGCCCGCTTGTTCCAGTCGAGCGTCTCCAGGTAGTCGCGTACGAACTGCTTGTCGAAGCTCGGCGGGCTCACGCCCGCGCGATAGCTGTCCGCGGGCCAGAAGCGCGAGGAGTCCGGCGTCAGCAGCTCGTCGATGAGCGTGAGTCTGCCTTGGCTGTCGAGGCCGAATTCGAACTTGGTGTCGGCGATCAGGATGCCGCGGCTGCGCGCGTGCTCGACCGCGAACCCGTACAGTGCCAGCGCGGTGTCGCGCACCGCGGCGGCAAGCTCCGCCCCGATGAGCGCGGCGACTTCCTCGAAACTGATGTTCTCATCATGCGCGCCGAGGCGCGCCTTGGTCGCCGGCGTGAACAGCGGCTGCGGCAGGCGTGCGGCCAGCTGGAGGTCCCGAGGCAGAGCGATGCCGCCCACGCGCCCGCTCGCCTGGTAGTCCTTCCAGCCCGAGCCGATGAGGTAGCCGCGCACCACCGCCTCGATGGGCAGCGCCTGCAGGCGCCGCACGATCACCGCCCGTCCGGCCAGCAGGGCACGCTCTCCCTCGTCCCTGACCACCTCAGCCGGCTCTCGGCCCGTCAGGTGATTCGGCACCAGGTGCCGGGTGCGCGCAAACCAGAAATTGGAGATGCCGTTCAGCACCCGCCCCTTGTCGGGAATCGGATCCGGGAGCACCACGTCGAAAGCCGACAGCCGGTCGGTGGTCACGATCAGCATCGTGTCCTCATCGACGGCGTAGAGGTCGCGCACCTTGCCCTCGTGAATGCGGGCAAGGCCGGTGAGTTCGGTGCGGTAAACGACGGGCGCCGGCATGCGCTTGGTACTATAGCGACCCGTGAAATGGATCGGCAAACTCACCGGCGGGCTGCTGGGTGCGGTCGCGCTTGGTCCGATCGGGGCCGCGCTCGGCGTGCTGCTCGGGCATCAGTTCGATGAGCACGGCGAGGAGCTGCAGGCGGGACCGTTCGCGGGCGAGGACGTCGCCGCGATCGGCGAGCGCTTCTTCCGCGCCACCTTCCGTGTCATGGGCTGTCTCGCCAAGGCCGACGGCCGCGTGTCGGAGCTGGAAATCTCCGCCGCGCGCGCCGTCATGGGCGAGCTGCGCCTCGATGGCCCGCAGGTGCGCGAGGCGATCGCCTGCTTCAGCGCCGGCAAGCTCCCCGCATTCGACCTCGGCGGCGAGCTCGCCGCGCTCAGACGCGCCTGCCGCGGGCGGCCGGACCTGCTGCGCGTGTTCCTCGAGATCCAGGTGCGCGCGGCGCTCGCCGGCAACGGTCTGGAAGGCCCGGTGCGGCCTCTG
>Ga0209027_1000626_pt1 | contig 12701 bp, 19 predicted proteins | sample GraSoi013_1_20cm_3_FD_185821 | JGI IMG/M metagenome (GOLD analysis project Ga0209027, IMG submission 185821) | Grasslands soil microbial communities from the Angelo Coastal Reserve, California, USA - Sample 09_27_2013_1_20cm (SPAdes) (version 2) | ecosystem: Environmental > Terrestrial > Soil >...
AGATCGCCTCCGGTGCTTCGAACAGTCCGATCGTGTTCCCCAGACTCTTGGACATCTTGGCCTTGCCGTCGAGTCCCAAAACCCGTTTCGTCTTGGTCAGGAGCGGCTGCGGTTCGGGGAAGTAGCCCTGGCCATAGCGCGCGTTCCAGCGGCGCGCGATCTCGCGCATCAACTCGAGATGCTGGACCTGATCCTCGCCCACCGGTACCAGGCTGGCCTTGTAGAGCAGCACGTCGGCTGCCTGCAGAATCGGATACGCGAGCAGGCCGGCGGGTACGCTCTCCTGGCGCTGCGCTTTGTCCTTGAATTGCGTCTGGCGCTCCAGCTCGCCGAGTGGCGCGACGGTCGTGAGCAGCCAGTTCAGTTCGGTGTGCTCGGTGACATGGGACTGGACGAAGACGATGCACTTCTCGGGGTCCAATCCAACGGCGTACAAGCTGACTGCCATGTCGAGTGTCAGCGAAGCGAGCGTGGCGACGTCGTACGGCTGCGTGATGGCGTGAAGGTCGACGATCGAGAACAGGCAGTCGTGCTGGGTCTGCAGCCGCACCCAGTTCTGCACTGCGCCGAGGTAATTGCCAATGTGGAGCTCGCCGGAGGGCTGGATGCCGCTGAAGACACGCGTCATGGGCGTTGCAAGGTGCGTGATTACAAGGACTTAGTCAAGATCGCGGCCGCCGCGGCGCAACGCGCGGCCGAGTATCTGCGCGCGGCCACGCGGCCGGGCTGGCAGACGTGGACGGAAAAAAGCCAGCACGACTTCGTCACCGACGTCGATCGCGGTTGCGAAGCGTTGATCGTGGAGCAGCTGCAGCGCAGCGTGCCCGGATCGCTCGTCGTCGGCGAGGAGCTGACGCCGACACTCGTCGCGCAGGCAGACGTCGTCTGGATCGTCGATCCGCTCGATGGGACGACGAACTTTCTCCATGGCTATCCCGAATACTCGGTGTCGATTGGGTGCGTGGTACGTGGTGCGTTGTGCGTGGGGGTGATCCATGACGTGCCGAAGAATGTCGTGTACCGCGCGTGGACCGGCGGTGGCTCGTGGATGGGTAACACGCGCCTGCAGGTGTCGAGCGTGACGGAGCCGAAACGGGCGCTGATCGCTACGGGCTTTCCCTTTCGACAACTGGGGACTCTCGAGACGTATCTGAGACAGTTTGCCGCGATCACCCGCAGTGTCAGCGGGATTCGACGCGCTGGTTCCGCGGCGCTGGATCTCGCGCACGTCGCCGCCGGCCACTTCGAGGCGTTCTGGGAGATGGGGCTCGGGCCGTGGGACATCGCGGCAGGAGTCGTGCTGATTCGTGAAGCGGGCGGCCTGGTCACTCGGTTCGACGGCAACGAGGACGTGCTGAATCACGGCGATATCGCAGCTGGGAATCCGGCGATGCATGCGTGGTTACTGAAAACGCTGCGGAGCACGTGAATGCCATCTCCCCTCGTTGAATGCGTCCCGAACTTTTCGGAAGGGCGCGATTTGCGGACGATCGAGGCTCTGCGTAGCGCGCTCACCGCGGTTGCGGGCGTTCGTCTCCTCGACGTGCAAACAGATGCTTCTCACAATCGGTCGGTATTCACGTTCGTTGCCGCACCCGCCGCCGCAGTCGATGCCGCGTTCGCGGCGATGCGCGTCGCGACGCAGCGGATCGATCTAACCAAGCACAAAGGCGAGCATCCGCGGATGGGCGCAACCGACGTCGTGCCGTTCGTGCCCGTCATGGGAATTACGATGGACGAATGCGTCGCGCTCGCCAGGTCGTTAGGCGAGCGGGTCGGCAAAGAACTGCAGATCCCGGTGTTTCTCTACGCCCGCGCCGCCACGCGCCCTGAGCGCGTGCTGCTGCCGGACGTGCGCAAGGGCGAATTCGAAGGAATGCAGGGCCGAGTGCTCGAGCCAGATTTCGGACCCGGCCGTGTGCATCCGACGGCGGGCGCGACGGCGATCGGCGCCCGGCCGTTTCTCGTCGCCTACAACGTCTATCTCGATACGAAAGACGTCACCGTCGCAAAGGAGATCGCCAAGCAGATTCGCACGTCCAGCGGCGGACTTCCGGCCGTGCAGGCGAGCGGCTTCGAAGTGGATGGACTCGCCCAGGTGTCCATGAACCTGCTCGACATCGACATCACGTCGCCCGCGATGGTATTTGGAGCGATCAAAGGGCTCGCGGAGAAGCGCGAGGTTGACGTCATCAAGAGTGAGATTGTGGGCCTGATTCCGGAGCGCGCCATCATCGGCGCCGCGGCTACGACGCTACACCTGCCCGATGCTGCGGCGCACATCCTCGAGGCCAAGATCCGCGACGCACAGGGACCGACGCTGGAAGGCTGGATCGACTCGCTGGCGGCCGGCGAACCGACTCCGGGTGGTGGCAGCGCGGCCGCGCTTGCCGGGACGTTAGCGGCCGCGCTCGTGGCGATGGTCGCTCGACTCACGATCGGACGCAAGGCGTACGCTGCAGTCGAGAAGCGCGCACAGGACATTCTTGTCCAGGCCGAGGCGCTACGCGGTGAGTTGCGCCGGCTGGTGGATGAGGATGCGGCGGTCTACGGGGCCGTCAGCCGGGCCTACAAGATCCCGAAGAACGATCCACAGCGCACGCGCGCCGTAGACGACGCGCTGTTCGCCGCAGCGCGGGTTCCAGCGGAGGTCGCCAAGCGCGCGTCGCGCGTCCTGGAGCTGGCTGAAGAGCTGCAGAAGATCGGTAACAAGAACGCGCGATCGGATGCCGAGGTCGCCGATGGACTGGCGGTCGCCGCGATTGCGGGCGCCGAAGAGAATGTCAGAGCAAACCTGGGGGCGATGTCAGATCAGACTAGGGGGCGAGAATTGTTGTCAGGATCCTAGGTCCATTCTCGCCGATCGCCACCGTGTGCTCGAAATGCGCCGATAACGATCCGTCCTGCGTCACCACCGTCCACTTGTCGTCGAGCGTGCGGATCGCCGATCCGCCCTGATTGATCATCGGCTCGATCGCGATCGTCATGCCCGGCATGAGCCGGGGGCCACGCTTGGGCTTGCCGTAGTTCGGGACCTGCGGTTCCTCGTGAAATGCCGCACCGATGCCGTGGCCCACCAGCTCCCGCACCACCGAATAGCCCGCGGCCTCCGCCACCTTCTGGACCGCGTGCCCGATATCGCCGACGTGGTTGCCGGCCCGCGCCTGCGCGACGCCCGCCGCCAGCGCCTCCTGCGTCACCTGCAGCAACCGCGCCGCGTCCGCCGTCACATCACCAACCGGAAACGTCGCCGCGGAGTCGGCGTGCAACCCCTCGAGCCGGACGCCGACATCCACGCTCAGGATATCGCCGTCGTGCAGCACGCGTTTGTGCGAGGGGATGCCGTGCACGATTTCTTGATTGATCGACGTGCACAACGTGGCGGGAAAGTCGTAGAGTCCCTTGAACGACGGCTGTGCACCCGGATGACTGCGAATGAACGACTCGGCGAGGCGATCGAGCTCCTCTGTCGTGATGTCCGGCCGGAGGTTCCGGCCCACCAGCGCCAGCGTCTCGGCGACGATCCGCCCGGCCGCGGCCATCGTCTCGATCTCGCGCGCCGACTTGATCGTGATCATCGTCCGATGATCCGCTTGATCTCCCCGCTGATCTGATCGACGGTCCCGGTGCCGGGGACGCGATGCACGATGCCCCGCTGCGTGTAGTGCGCGATCAGCGGCGCGGTGTCGCGTTGATAGACGTTCTGGCGATTGGCGATGGCGGCGGGGGTGTCGTCAGTGCGGCCTCGGTGGGCCATGCGACGGACCAGCTCATCCTCGGTGACGTCGAGCAACAGAATGTGGTTCAGCCGCTGCCCACGCTCGGCAAGCGTTCTGTCGACGAGCTCCGCTTGCGCGGCCGTGCGCGGGAAGCCGTCCAGGATGGCTCCATCCTTGGCTTCGGGGCGCGCGAGCTCGTCCTTGATCAAACCCAGAATCACGCTGTCGGGAACGAGCTTCCCCTCGTCATAGTACTTCTTGGCTTCTACACCGAGGGGCGTGCTTTCCTTCATGGCGGTGCGGATCAGATCGCCGGTCGTGATCTTGGGAAGCCCGAGGCGCTCGGCGAGGATTTGACCTTGTGTCCCCTTCCCCGAGCCCGGCGCCCCCAGGATGAGGATGTACACTAGCGGCGGAAGCGAACCCGCGAGGTGCCGGCGCCCGCCCCGGCGCCGCCCTTCATAAAGCCGTCATACTGCCGCAGCAATAGATGCTGCTGCACCTGCTGCACCGTATCGAGCGCCACGCCGACGACGATCAGCAGCGCGGTGCCGCCGAAGCCGAACGGCATGTTCAGCGTGTTGGACACGACCATCGGCAATAACGCCACGAACGTCAGGAAGATCGCGCCAGGCAGCGTGATACGCGTCAGCACGGTGTCGATGTAATCCGCAGTCGCCGCGCCGGGTTTTACGCCGGGGATGAACGCGCCCTGCTTCTTCAGATTCTCCGCGAGATCCACCGGATTGAAAATGATGGACGTGTAGAAGTAGGCGAAGAAGACGATCAGCGCAGCGCTCGACACCACATACCAGACGGACGTGGTGTTGAAGTATTCAGCGAAGCGTTTCATCCATTCCACGCCGCTGAACGTCGCGACGGTCCCGGGCACAATGATCAAGGACTGGGCGAAAATGATCGGCATCACGCCGGCGCTATTGATGCGCAGCGGGATGAATGTTTTCTGCGCCTCGGTCATGCGTCCTCGGCCCAACACCTTGCGCGGGATTTGCACCGGGATCCGCCGTGCCGCCACCGTGATGGCGACCGTCCCCGCGACGACGAGCAGCATCATGATCAGCACGACGAGCAGTACCGGGAAGCTGAGCGTCCCCGTGCGCAACGCTTCCACCGTGCGCAGTGACTCCGGCAGGATGCGCTCGATGATCGAGAAGAAGATCAGCAAGCTCATGCCGTTTCCGATCCCGCGCTCGGTGATCTGCTCACCCAACCACATGACGAAGACGCCGCCCGTGGTAAGTGTGAGGACCGTCGTCATCCGGAATGCCCATCCCGGATGCGCAACCGCGTTGGGCAGCTGCTCGGTGAAGATCGCGAAGCCGTACGACTGGAAAATGCAGAGCACGACGGTGAGATACCGCGTCCACTGCGTGAGCTTCCGCTTCCCATCGTCATCGCGCTGCATTTTCTCGATGATCGGGAACACCGGCCCCGCGAGCTGGAAGACGATGCTCGCCGAGATGTACGGCATGATGCCGAGTGCGAAGACCGTCGCGCGCGAGAAGCCGCCGCCCGCGAACAGATCGTAGAGCGAAAAGAGCGTGCCCTGCCCAGCGTTTCTCAAGAAGTCGGCGAGCGCGTCGACGTTGACGCCGGGCGTCGCGATGTGTGCGCCGATCCGGTAGATCGCCAAGCACAGAAACGTGAAGAGGAGCTTTTCCTTGAGCTCCGGAACCTTGAACAGATTGGGAATCGGATTACTCACGCGATCGTTCCACCGGCCTCTTCGATTTTCGTCTTGGCGCTCGCCGACACCGCGACGCCCTTCACCACGAACTTCCGCCCTGACACGTCACCGGTCCCCAGCAGCTTGATCGGATGATCGGGCCGCCGCACCAGTCCCGCGCCGAACAGCGTCTCGGGCGTCACCTCGACGCCTTCGGCAAGCAGCACCAGGTGCCGCACGTTGACCACCTGCGCCGGCTGCTTGAACGGATTGGTGAAGCCGCGCTTGGGAATGCGCCGGATGAGGGGCATCTGCCCGCCTTCGAATCCCGGACGGACCTTGCCGCCCTGCCGAGCGGTCTGGCCTTTCCCGCCGCGGCCAGCCGTCTTGCCGATGCCCGACCCGGGGCCGCGTCCTTTGCGGATGCGCGCCCGGTGCGAGCCGCGCGGAGGGTGCAGATCATGGAGCGAGAGCCGCGCCACCGTCGCTTCGGGCTTCGCGCGCGGCGCGCGCGGTTTGCGTTTCGTTTTCGCTTTGGCGGCTGGCATTTACTTCTTTCCTTTGCCCCGAGGCGCGGCCTCGGGGTTGGCGTCTGGCGTCACCTCAACAAGGTGCCGCACCTGTTGCAGCATGCCGCGTAACGCCGGGTGATCGGCGTGTATGACTTCATCCTGGTGATGCTTGAGACCTAGGGCGATCAGCGTGCGCTTCATCCGATAGGAGTGGCCGCTCCCGGAGCGCACCTGCTTGATCCGCAGCGCACCCTTCCCTGCGGGTGGCAGCACCCGATCGCGACCCGGTTTGCGCTTCCGGTATTTACGTGTCGGGGGCAGCCTACCCATGGGTCACCACCGATTCCTGCCGCGCGCGATACGGAATTGCCTCAACGTCGATCCCCCGCTCTCGGGCAACCCGCCGCGCGGTCGTCAGGCGTTTCAGCCCGTCCATCGTCGCGCGCACCATGTTGTGCGGGTTCGTCGAGCCGAGGCTTTTCGTGAGAATGTCGCGAATACCGGCGCACTCGAGCACCGCGCGGACCGGACCTCCTGCGATCACGCCGGTTCCCGACGCCGCCGGCTTGAGCAACACGCGGCCCGCGCCGTGCTTCCCGATGATTTCATGCGGGATCGTACCGCCCGTGAGCGGCACTTCCGACATGCCGCGGCGCGCAGCCTCCACCGCTTTGCGCACGGCTTCGCTGACTTCGTTCGCCTTGCCCGTCGCGATCCCAACCTGGCCTTTGCCGTCGCCCACTGCGACGAGCGCGTTGAAGCTGAAGCGCCGGCCGCCCTTCACGACCTTTGCCACGCGGTTGATCGCGACGACGTTCTCGACCATCCCGTCGCCTTCGCGCTGCCGGTCGCCGCCGTCACGCCGTTCACCACCCCGGCCCCGGCCGCGACCACCGCGTCCGCCGCCGCCCCCGCCTCTGCCGCCGCGTGGTCCGCCCCCGCCCCCGCCCCCACCTCCGCCCCCGCCGCCGCCGCCGCTCGGGCGCTGCGGCTCCGGGGCAGCCGGTGGCACGTCGGCGGCTGGTGGAACAGCCACCGCCGGCGGAACGTCCGCCGCGGGGACGTTCGTCGACGCGGCGGTTCCCTCAGTCGAGGGTACGGTTTCGTCTTTTGGATCTGGCATCAGAACTCCAATCCCCCTTTGCGCGCGCCATCAGCCACGGCTTTCACGCGTCCGTGATACTGATAGCCGCCGCGATCGAACACCACCTTCGCGATCCCTTTTTCTTTCGCTTTCGCCGCGATGAGCCGGCCGAGCGCGAAGCTGCGCGCGACCTTGCCCTTGCCCTCGACCTGGACGCCTTCGGACGTATCGGCAGCGCCGGCGATCGTGACGTTGCGCTGATCGTCGACGAGCTGCGCGTAGATGTGCTTCGAAGAGCGGAACACGACGAGCCGTGGCCGCACGGCCGTCCCTTCCACTTTCTTGCGAACGCGAAGATGCCGGCGATACCGGTTGTCGGCCGCTGTTCTGATTCTGTGAATCGATCGCATGACTATTTCGCCGCCTGGGCCGTCTTGCCCGCTTTGCGGCGGACCTGCTCGCCGGCGTAGCGGATGCCTTTGCCCTTGTAGGGCTCCGGTGGCCGGACGTTGCGCAGCTCCGCGGCCACCTGGCCCACGAGTTCCTTGTCGATACCTTCGATCTTCACGTTCACGTTGTTCGTCACCGTGATCTTGATGCCCTGCGGCGCGTGGTAGGGCACGGGATGCGAGTACCCGACGACCAGCTGCACGCCGAACGGCTTGGGCTCGGCCTTGTAACCGACGCCCTGGATCTCGAGCGACTTCGCGAAACCCGTCGTAACGCCCTCGACCATGTTGGCGACGAGCGTGCGCGTGAGGCCGTGCAACGCCTTGTGCTGCGCTTCGTCCGACGGCCGCTTGACCGTGACCGTGCCGTCCTCGAGCGCGAGCAGCATATCCGCGTGCAGGACGCGGCTGATCTCGCCCTTCGGACCCTTCACCGTGATTTTGTGCCCGTCGATCTGCGCGGTTACACCTTTCGGCAGCGCGACCGGCTTTCTCCCGATTCGTGACATGGGTAGCTCCTACCAAACCACCGCGAGCAGTTCGCCGCCCACCCTGGCGGTGCGCGCTTCGCGGTCCGTCATGAGTCCCTGCGGCGTGCTGAGAATCGCCATGCCCAGGCCGTTTTTCACGCGCGGGATCTCGCGCGCCTTGACATAGCGGCGCAACCCGGGCGACGACACCCGCTGCAGCTCGCGGATGACCGGCGCGTCGTTGTGGTACTTCAGGTACAACCGCAGCAACCCGTGTTGACCATCGTCCAGCACCTTGAAATCCTGGACGTAATGGTTGTCCCGGAGAATTGTGGCGATCGCGACCTTCAGCTTCGACACCGGCATGTCGACCCGGCGGTGCCCCGCCATGCAGGCGTTGCGCACCCGGGTCAGCATATCGGCGACGGGATCAATAACGCTCATCTCGTGTCCCCCGCCTTACCAGCTGGCTTTGCGCACGCCGGGAATCTCCCCGCGCAACGCAAGCTCACGGAAACAGATGCGGCACAACTTGAACTTGCGCAGCGTGCCACGGCTCCGGCCACAGCGCTGGCAGCGGTAATAGCCCCGCACCTTGAACTTTGGGCCGCGCTTCACCCTCTCCATCCACGCCTTCTTCGCCATTTGGTCTCCTAGGCTGCTGCGCCCGCGGCTTCCACCCGGAACGGCATGCCCAGCTCTCGCAGGAGCGCCAGCGCGGTGTCGTCGCGGCCGGCGCTCGTCACGAACGTGATATCCATCCCGTGAATGCGCTCGACTTTATCGTAGTCGATCTCGGGGAAAATCATCTGCTCCTTGATGCCCAGCGTGTAATTACCGCGCCCGTCGAAGCTCTTCGACGGGAGCCCGCGGAAGTCGCGCATCCGCGGCACCGCGATCGAAATGAAGCGGTCGAGGAACTCGTACATCCGAGCGCCGCGCAGCGTCACGGCACAGCCGATCGGCTGACCCTCGCGCAGGTTGAAGTTCGCGATCGCCTTCTTCGCCCGCGTGACCACGGGACGCTGCCCGGTGATCGCCGCGAGCTCGGCAACGGCCGCATCCAACCCCTTGGGGTTTTTGGATGCGTCCCCCATGCCGACGTTCAGCACGATCTTCTTGAGCCGCGGGATCTGATGCAGGTTCTTGAAGCCAAACTGCTGCTGCAGCTTGCCCCGCACCTGCTGGTCGTAGAAGTCCCACAACCGCGCGCGCGGCGCCGGCTCGACCGGTTCCGCCGGAGCAGCCTCGGCCTTCGGCTCGGCGGCAGCCTGTCCTTCTTTGGGCGGTTTTTGCTTCTTCTGTTGCTTCTCGCCCTTGGGCTGCTTTGGCTGCTTCTCTTGTTTTTGCTGTTTGTCTTTTTCGTCTGCCATGTTGTCCCCGCTTACCTGACTCTCGGGATTGGCTGGCCGGATTTCACCGCAATCCGCTCCAGCTTCCCTTCCTTGTCCAGGCGCCGGCGCACGCGCGTCGGTGCTCCCGATTTCGGGTCGAGCAGCATCACGTTGGACGCCGCAATCGGCGCCGCGAACTCGATGATCCCGCTTTCACCCTGCGGCGTCGTCGCCCGCTTGTGTTTCTTCACGAGGTTCACGCCTTCCACCACGATCCGGAACTTCTTGGGATAGACGTGCAGGATCTTGCCTTCCTTGCCCCGATGCTCGCCGCTGATCACGCGCACGACGTCACCTTTGGCGACGTGCAGCTTGTGCCGGATCGGTGTCGTGCGCCGCACCTCGCGCCGGGACTTCTTGTAAACGAGCGGCTTCATATCAGATCACCTCCGGCGCCAGCGACACGATCTTCATGAACCGTTTCTCGCGCAGCTCGCGGCCGACCGGGCCGAAGATGCGCGTGGCGCGGGGTTCGCCTTCGTCGTTGATCAGCACCGCCGCGTTCTCGTCGAAGCGGATATAGGAGCCGTCCCTGCGCTTCGTCTCCTTGCGGGTCCGCACGATCACGGCCTTGACGACCTCACCCTTTTTCACCTGCCCGGTCGGGATGGCGTCCTTGATCGTAACCACGACCACGTCGCCGAGCCCCGCGTAGCGGCGCTTCGACCCGCCAAGCACGCGGATGACGAGGGCGCGGCGCGCGCCCGAGTTGTCCGCGATCTTGATCTGCGATTCTTGCTGGACCATAGCTCTCTCCGCTTACTTCGCGCGCTCGATGATCTCGACCACGCGCCAGCGCTTCCGCTTGGAGAGCGGCCGCGTTTCGACGATGCGCACCGTGTCGCCCTGCTTCGCGCCGTGCTCGTCATGCGCGGCGACCGTCTTGGTGCGGTTGACCTGCTTGCCGTAAAAGCCGTGCGCGAACCGACGCTGCATCGAGACGGTCACCGTCTTCTGCATCTTGTCGCTCACCACGGTCCCGGTGCGAACTTTCCTGCGGCCGCGTTCGGTCATGCCGATGCCCTTTCCTTCAGAATCGTCTGGATCCGCGCGATATCCCGGCGGATCGCGCGCAGTTGCAATGGATTGGTGAGCGACTCGGTCGCCCGCCGAAACTCCAGGCGGAACCGCTCTTCGGTCAGCACGACGAGCTTCTGTTCCAGCTCGTCCCTCTTGAGCTCGCGCAATTGCTCGGGACGATTCTCGCTCTTCGGCATGCTACCGTTCCTCCCGCTTCACGAACTTCGATCTGACCGGCAGCTTCGCCGCGGCGAGAATGAGCGCCGCGCGCGCCGAAGCTTCCTCGATGCCCTCGAGCTCGAACATGATCCGGCCCGGCTTCACCACCGCCACCCACCCTTCCGGATTCCCCTTGCCCTTCCCCATCCGTGTTTCCGCCGGCTTCTTGGTGATCGGCTTGTCGGGGAACAGGCGGATCCACACCTTGCCGCCGCGCTTCATCTCGCGCGTCAGCGCGACGCGCGCCGCTTCGATCTGCCGGTTGGTGACCCAGCCCGGCTCGAGCGACATCAGCCCGTAGTGGCCGAACGCGACCGTGTTGCCGCGCGTGGCCATGCCCGAGGTGCGGCCCTTGAACCGCTTGCGAAACTTGACCCGCTTCGGTGCCAGCATGAGTTACACGCCCGTCGAGTAGGTGCGGCCGTGGAGATCCTCGGTCCGCTCGCCTTTGAAAATCCACACCTTCACGCCGATCGTCCCGAACGTCGTCTTCGCGGTCGACGTCGCATAGTCGATGTCCGCGCGCAGCGTGTGCAGCGGCACGCGACCTTCGTGATAGCCCTCGGTGCGGGCGATTTCCGCGCCGCCGAGCCGGCCCGCCGTCTTGATCTTGATCCCCTGCGCCCCCATCCGCATCGCGCTCTGCACGGCGCGCTTCATCGCGCGGCGGAACGAGATGCGCTGCGTGAGCTGATGCGCGACGCTGTCGCCGACGAGCTGCGCGTCCAGCTCGGGCCGCTTGATCTCCTCGACGTTGATGCCGACTTCCTTGCCCGTGAGCTGCGCCAGCTCATCGCGCAGCTTGTCCACTTCCGCGCCGCGTTTGCCGATCACCACGCCGGGCCGGCCCGTGTGGACCGTGACGGTCACTTTGCCGGGCTTGCGCTCGATGTGCACGTCCGCGATCGCGGCGTGGCTGAGGCGCGTCTTGAGATACTTCCGGATCAGCTCGTCTTCTTTCAGCAGCTCCGGGAAGTTGTGGCGCGCGAAGTAGCGGGACCGCCATTGCTTGACGATGCCCAGCCGGAACCCATAAGGATGTGTTTTCTGTCCCACTTACTTGCTCGCTTTCTTTTTCTTCGCCGGCGTCTTCTTCTTGGCCTTCGTGGCCGGCGCCTTCGCTGCCAGCGCATGCTTGGCGCGCGGCTTCTTTTCTTCTTTCACTTCCGCTTTCGGTGCAGCGGGTGGTGGCGCCACCGGCGCTTCGGCGCCGGCGACGCGAATCTCGACGTGACTGGTGCGCTTGAGTATCGGCGTGCCGCGTCCCATCGCCGCGGCGGTGAACCGCTTCAAGGTCTGGCCCTCATTCACGACCGCGTAACTCACACGGAGCGTGTCGGCGTCGAACGGCGTGTTCTGCCGCTGCGCCGCCTGCTGCGCGTTCGCCACGGCGGACTTCAGCACCTTGTGGATCTGACGCGCGGCTCGCTTCTTGGAAAAGCGCAGGATCGCGTCCGCTTCCGGCACGGCGCAGTCGCGGATCAAATCGATCACGAGGCGCATCTTGCGCGCCGATTGCCGGACGCCGCGTTGGATCGCTCGAGCTTCCATCACCTACTCCTTCTTCGCCCGGGCCGGCGCTTCGGCACCAGCCTCAGCGGCTGCCGCCTCGGCCTCCCGCTCGGCGGCTGAACCCTTGGCGCCATGACCGCGGAACAGCCGCGTCGCCGCGAATTCGCCGAGCTTGTGACCCACCATGTTCTCGGTGATGTAGACGGGGATGAACTTGTTCCCGTTGTGCACCGCGAGCGTGTGGCCGACGAAGTCCGGCGTGATCGTGCTGCGCCGCGACCAGGTCTTGAACACCTTCTTCTCGTTCCGCTCGTTGAGGACCCGGATCTTCACCATCAGTGATTCTTCGACATACGGGCCCTTCTTGACGCTGCGTCCCATTACGTCGTCGCCTTCCCGCGCTTGCGGCCGCGCACGATGAGTTTCGTCGAATGCTTCTTCTTGTGCCGCGTCTTCTTGCCTTCGACCTTGCCCCACGGGTTGGTGGGTGGCCGGCCGCCAGAGCTCTTGCCTTCGCCGCCGCCCAGGGGATGATCGACCGGATTCATGGCCACGCCGCGCACGCGCGGGCTACGGCCGAGCCAGCGCGACTTCCCCGCCTTGCCGATTGACAGCAGCTCGTGCTCCGCGTTGCC